>OJQJ01001827.1_pt1 | contig 10175 bp, 5 predicted proteins | sample 1598671 | NCBI WGS metagenome assembly OJQJ01 (sample SAMN03922499, study PRJEB24848) | human gut metagenome | isolation source: stool sample | host: Homo sapiens | place: Germany | collected 2011-11 | reverse complement strand
GTCCCATGTTCTCCAAAGTATGGAGGAAACGGTAGTCGGTCTTTGTGACCATGTGGCGTCCGTCCTGTCCGAGACCTGCAACCTCGAGAGTCGCCCAAACAGGGTCGCCGGAGAAGAGCTGGTTGTAGGACGGAATTCTCGCGAACTTCACCATACGGAATTTCATGGTCATATGGTCGATCAGTTCCTGAGCCTGGGACTCGGTGAGAGTTCCCTCTTCCAGATCACGGTTTACATAAATATCAATAAAGGTGGAGATACGTCCAACGCTCATCGCAGCGCCGTTCTGGGTCTTGACTGCTGCGAGGTAGCCGAAGTACAGCCACTGGATTGCCTCTTTTGCGTTTGTCGCCGGGCCGGAGATATCGTAGCCGTAGATCTTTGCCATCTCCTTCATGCCCTTTAACGCGCGGATCTGCTCTGCGATCTCTTCTCTCTGGCGGATGATCTCATCGTACATTGCGCCATTTCCGCAGAGATCCAGGTCTTTTTTCTTCTCCTCGATCAGGAAATCGATTCCGTAGAGAGCCACACGGCGGTAGTCGCCGACGATACGGCCACGGCCATAGGTGTCGGGCAGGCCGGTGATGATGTGGGTGTGGCGGGCGGTCTTCATCTCGGGGGTATAGGCATCGAACACAGCCTGATTGTGGGTGCGGGTGTAGTCGGTGAAGATCTTGTGCAGCTCTTCAGAGGGCTGGTAGCCGTAGGTAGTGCAGGCCTGCTCCGCCATCTTGATGCCGCCGTAGGGCATGAATGCACGCTTCAGGGGCTTGTCGGTCTGCAGGCCGACGATCTGCTCAAACTCTTTCAGGCTCTCGTCGATGTAGCCGGGGCCGTACGCGGTCAGACCGCTGACGACCTCGGTCTCCATATCCAGCACGCCGCCCTTGGCACGCTCGGCCTTCTGCAGCTTCTGCAGTGCGCCCCAGAGCTTATCGGTGGCCTCGGTGGGGCCAGCCAGGAAAGACTCGTCGCCGTCATAAGGGGTGTAGTTCTTCTGGATAAAGTCGCGGACGTTGACTTCCTCTTTCCAGATGCGGCCCTCAAAGCCTTCCCACTGTTCAAAATCGATCATTGGAACCTCCTTGCTCCGTTCCTGACGCTCTAACCGATCTGCTTTGCAATAATTAGTTAGAGCAGTCTAACTGTTCCGTCTTAAAAAAGCCGCCGATTGCGGTTTCTGAAAGACAGGGTGGTACAGGGCGCAGAGGTATTTGGATGGCAACCCCTGCGCTGTTTATGGAGCCGCTGCAGACAGGCAATCGAGTCCGACTGCAACGGCCTGACAATATAATAACAGTGATTCTCAGAAAAAGCAAGAGGGAACCTGTGGATTTTCTACAAGAGATGGCGGTTTTTGTTATGAAAAATGCTCATGGAGGCCGCCGGAGAAAAATTTTTTGAAAATTTGAAAAACGGGCTTGACAGTCATGACAAACTATGGTATCCTGTTGTCACGGCGAGGTTAGTTAAACCTAACCAAAGCTCCTCCGATTCACTGCAAAGGGATGCCTGCAACTCTCTTTGAGGCGATTCGGTTCCTCCATTCCATTCTCCTAATGATAGAGAAAGCGGCTTATGGTTTGCTCCGCTTTCCCTGCGCGCAGCGCGGGGCGCTCTGGTACGGCGCTCTGTGCAAAAAAGTACAAAATGCGGGACACACAGACTTGACCACCTGTGCGCCCCGCTTTTTGTTTTGCAAAGGGAGAGGCAGAACGTCGGCAGAGCTGTCTCTTGACACACCGGGTGAGTGTACTATAATAAGGTGTGTCGGAAAAACGAGAAAAGTTGTTTTTCTTCGGAACGATAAAATGGGAGGAAATGAATGAAAAAATTAGCGAGGGCCATCGTGAAGATGCGCAGGCTCATCCTCATCGCGGCGGTCCTGCTGCTCATCCCGGCGGCAGTGGGAGCCATCGCCACGCCCATCAACTACGACATCCTTTCTTACCTGCCCCAGGAGCTGGACTCCCGCGTGGGCCAGCTGCTGCTGGAAACGGATTACCATCTGGCCTCCACCAACATGATAACCGTGGAGGGGATGCCCACCAACGAGCTGCTGGCCATGAAGGCCGAGATCGACGAGGTGCCGGACGTGCTGAACACCTTCTGGCTCAGCGACGTGCTGGACCCGGCAGTGCCGACGGAGATGCTGCCGGCGGATGTCCAGCAGTTTATGTTCGGCAAGAACGACTCCACCATCCTCATCGTCCAGCTGGGCGGCTCCAGCGTCAGCGAGGAGACGATGCAGGCCGTGGCCCAGATCAAGAAGATACTCCGGAAGAATTGCTTCTTCGGCGGCATCAGCGTCATCCTGAGCGACACCAAAGAGCTGGTCATGGGCGAGATGCCCTGGTATGTGCTCTGCGCCGTGGGCGGCTGTCTGCTGGTGCTGTTCCTCTCGCTGGAAAGCTGGCTCACGCCGTTTTTGTTCATGCTGGGGCTGCTCTTCCCGCTGGTCTATAACTTTGGCACGAATATTTTCCTCGGTCAGGTCTGCTTTATCACCGTGTCGCTGGCGGCGGTCTTGCAGCTGGGCGTGACGATGGACTTCTCCATCTTCCTGCTCCACCGCTACGACGAGGAAAAGAAGCTCTGTGCCTCCAACGAAGAGGCCATGGAGAACGCCATCTGTAAGACCATGAGCTCCATCACGGCGTCCAGCCTGACGACCATTGCGGGCTTTCTGGCCCTCTGCGCCATGCAGCTGACGCTGGGCGCAGACCTCGGCATCGTCATGGCAAAGGGCGTGGCGCTGGGCGTCATCTGCACCATCGTCATCCTGCCCTCGCTCATTCTCTTCTTCGATCAGTGGGTGGAAAAATACCGCCACCGCACCTTTATTCCCAAGCTCACCCGCCTGAGCCATTTTGTTTCCAAGCACCCGATGCCCGTGGTGGTGGTGTTCGTCCTGCTGATGATTCCCTTCGGGCTGGCCCAGAGCAAGACCGATATTTACTACAACATTTTTGCCGCTCTTCCGCAGGATATGCCCGGCATCGTGGGTACGAACAAGCTGGGCGAAGACTTCGGCATGATGACCAGCCACTTCATCCTCGTGCGGGAGGAGCTGACCGCCTCTCAGGTGTCCACCCTCTGCGATGAGATCAAGGAGGTGGACGGCATCACCCAGGTGGTGAGCCTCGACTCCATCACCGGCCCGGGCTTTGAGACGGAACTTCTGCCCGACGAGCTGATGAACATCGTCCGGAATGGCGGTTACAAGCTCATCCTTGCCAATGGCCGTTATAAGTCGGGCAGCGACGCGCTGAACGCGCAGGTGGACGAGCTGGTCCGCCTCGTCAAGGAGGCAGACCCCGAGGGCCTCGTCACCGGCGAGGGTGCCATGGTGAAAGACCTCGTGGAGATCGCCGACGAGGACTTCAAAAATGTCAACATCTGGTCCATCGCGGCGGTGCTGGTCATCATCGCGCTGTCCTTCCGCAGCCTGTCGGTGCCGATTCTGCTGGTGGCCAGCATCGAAGCGGCCATCGCCATCAACATGGGCATCCCGTACTTTATCGATGACTCGCTGCCCTTCATCGCCAGCATCGTCATCGGCACCATCCAGCTGGGCGCGACGGTGGACTACTCCATCCTCATGACCACCCGCTACCGCGAAGAGCGGCTGGCCCTCCGCTCGCCCAAGGCGGCGGCACAGCAGGCCCTCGAGCACTGCAGCCAGAGCATCCTGACAAGCGGCCTGACCTTCTTTGCGGCCACTTTCGGCGTTGCGGCCATCAGCAAGGTGGAGCTGCTGGAAAGCATCTGTATGCTCATCTCCCGGGGTGCGCTCATCAGTATGGTGGTCATCCTGCTGGTGCTGCCCGCCGGCCTGATGCTGCTGGACGGCCTTATCTGCCGCACCACATACCACTGGCTCAACGCCCCCAACGCTGCAAAGGAGTGAATGCTATGAGAAAAACTCAGAATTTTCTGCGCCGCGCTGGCTCTGCGGCGCTTGCCCTGACCCTGACGGTCAGCCTCTGTCAACCTGTTTTTGCGGCGACCAAGGCCCCCTTCTCGAAGGATGAGACGGTGTATGCCGTCATGGCAGCGGACGGCTCTGTCACCAAGACCACCGTCAGCGAGCATCTTTACAATGCCGACGGCCTCGCCGGTGTGGAGGACAAGTCCACCCTGAAAAATATCGTGAACACCGAGAGCTTTGCCGAGTACACCCAGAACGGTGATACCCTCGTCTGGAACACCGACGACACCGATGTCTACTACAAGGGCGACACGGACCGTCAGCTGCCCATCTCTGCCAAAGTGACCTACACACTGGACGGCAGGACCGCCCCGCTCAGCGAGCTTCTGGGCCAGAGCGGCCACCTCGTGCTCACCATCGACCTGACCAACCATGAGACCGGCAAAGTGACCGTGAACGGCAAAGAGCGCACCATCGTCACCCCGCTGGTCACGGCGGTGGGCGTCCTGCTGGGCGATGACGCCAGCAGCGTCAACGCTGTGAACGGCCTGCTGGAAAGTGCGGCCAAGAGCAGCGTGGCGGCCTTCGTCACCCTGCCGGGCGTGAAGGAGTCCCTCGACGGCCTGCTTCCCGAGCAGGTGAACGGCGTGGCCGAGTACTTACAGGACAGCGTGACCGTGGAGGCCGACGTGGAGTCGCTGACGGCGCCTCAGATCCTGCTGGCCTGTGCGGCGAGCGCCGAGGCACTGGGGCAGGGAGATGAGGTCTTCGACCTCGACAGCCTCAACGATTTGACCGACGGCATCGCGGCGCTGAATGATGCCATGAACCAGCTGCTGGACGGTGCGTCGCAGCTGAAAGCAGGCGCGGCACAGCTTGCCGCCGGTTCGCTGGCTCTGCTGGACGGGGCCAACCAGCTGGACAGCGGCCTCGGACAGCTAACGGAAGGGCTGGACACCCTGACGTCCAACAACGCCGCCCTGACTTCCGGCGCACAGCAGGTGGCCGACGGCGTGCTGGACTCCGCCAGCCAGACCCTCATGGAGAACGGCCTCATCGACACCCCCATGACGTGGGATACCTATGAAGCCGTCATTGACGACATCCTCTCGCTGGGCGACAAGACGCTGGCGGCAGGCCGCAAAAAGATGGTGCGCACCATCTGGGAGCAGGCTCCCCAGTTCAAGGCCAGCCAGCTGGACATCGCGCTCTACCTCGCGGCCACCAGGACCGACCACGACCTTGAGGCCGCTCTGCGCCTGATGCAGAGCTTCTCGCCCGATTTCATCATGGGCTGGCTGAAAAAGCTCACCGACAGCGACGCCCAGCAGAAGATCCACGACGAGCTGGTCTATCAGACCGCCAACAGCGAGGATATGGCCAGCGTCCGCGCCCTGAAAGAAAATCTGGGGCAGATACAGCTCTTCGTGTCCAGCGTCGGCCAGTACGCCGACGGCGTGGCTGCGGCCGCTGACGGCGCACACGCCGCCAAGGACGGAAGCGCTCAGCTGGCCGGCGGCGCATCCGCCCTGTATGACGGTGTGCTCCAGCTCCAGAACGGCACCGACCAGCTCAGCGGCGGCCTCGTGCAGTTCAATGAGGAGGGCATTTCTCAGCTCACCGGTGCGCTGGACGCCGACCAGCTCCACGCCCTGCAGACCGTGGTGGAAGAGATGACCGGCCGCCTCGCCGACTACACCAGCTTTGCCGGTGTACCCGAGGGTGCGTCCAGCCGGGTGAAGTTCCTCTACAAGACCGCCGAGACGCCCGCCGAAACGGCTCCGGTGGAGACGGCGGCAGACAACGCCTCGGAAGGCAACTTCTTCCTCCGCCTGTGGCACCGCCTGCTGGCCCTGTTCGGGCTCTGAACCGGCAAGATCATGTCCCTGCCCCCGGCCTCGGAGCCCAGAACGCTCCCGGCCGGGGGCTTTGTTTGTGCAGCATACTCAAAACAGCGGTCGATTATTTGTGGCAGTTTACAAAAATTGAACGTCCCCTTGACAAATCTATAGGGGGGGGGGGTAAAATAAAATCAAACCAGCCCTTAGCCATAGCAGGGCATGGCGAACAAAGGCTTATTATATGGAGGAACCAGACAAATGAAGATGCTGAAAAAATTGCTGGCCGTTGTGCTGACCGGCGCAATGGCCCTGACCCTTTTCACGGCCTGCGGCAGCAACGCTGTGACCGAGAAGGACATTGCAGATGTCATGAGCGACATGGCTAAGGCTGAGGGTACGAACGTTACCTTTACGCCCCGGGCGAAAGAGCGGGAGATGGCCCAAAAACTTGCTGCACTGCTCGAGAGTCATTCGGAGAACGATAGCGATAGCACTGAGCTGAATGCAAAGATCAAGAAGGCCCTTGGAATCGATGTGGGCGGTGTGAATGAAAAAAGCCGATATGTCTGGGCTGCAAATCCAGTGGCGGATGGAATCGGAGCTGCCGGACAGGCTCATCAGATTATGAGGTGGATACTTGATCGAGATGCCGCTATGAATGAAGGAAAACTGGAAGGCACAAATCCCGCAAACGACCGCTACATGGGTACTGCGCTCTGCAAGATACCCGATCAGAAAGACAATCTGGTAACAGTGCGTGTCATCGTGATTACCGCAGAGCCTGTGGACAAAAAATAAGTGCCGCAGCGCCCCGGAAAGCATGATTTTTTTCCATAAAAAATGACAGCAGGCCCCGGAGCATATCGCTCCGGGGCCTTGCTGTTTTTTGGGTTTGGGTCATGGGCGGGGGCAGCTTCTTCGTCCGCCTGCTGGCCCTGTTCGGGCTGTAAGGATAAAAGAATATAAAAGGAAAACCGCCCGGACGGTCATCGTCCGGGCGGTTTTCTGCAAAGCAGAGGAAGGAGGTTTTGAGAATGAGAAAATAGCTTAGTCGTTATACTCGAGGTAGGCGCCCTTCATGGGGCTGGCGGCGTGCTCACTGAACAGCCGCAGGGTGCCGCGCTTGTAACGGCGGGGCTTCGGCTTCCAGGCAGCGCGGCGCTGGGCCAGCACGGCGTCGATCTCTTCTGGGGGCTTGCGCTCCCCCTTGATGCCGATGATGTTCAGCTTGCGGGCGGGGATGTCGATCTCGATAAGGTCGCCCTCTTCCACCAGAGCGATGGGGCCGCCGGTCTGGGCCTCAGGGCTGCAGTGGCCGATGACGGGGCCAGTGGATGCACCGGAGAAGCGGCCATCCGTGATGAGGGCGATGCTGCGGCCCAGCTCCTTGTCCGAGCTGATGGCCTCGCTGGTGTAGAACATCTCCGGCATGCCGCTGCCCTGAGGGCCTTCGTAGCGGATGAAGACGGCGTCGCCCTTTTCCACCTTGTGGTGGAGCACGGCGTCCAGACACTCCTCTTCGCTGTCGAAGGGGCGGGCGCGGAGCACGGCCTGGAACATCTCCCTGGGGCAGGCGGTGTGTTTGATGACCGCACCCTCCGGGGCAAGGTTGCCCTTCAGGACGGCGATGCTGCCATCGGTGCCGATGGGGTCGGAAGCCGGGCGGATGATGTCGGCGCGGGTCAGCTTGATGCCGCAGCGGGCATTCGCTTCGTCCAGCAGCTGCTGGCAGTGCTCGTAGAAGCCGTTCGCCTTCAGCTCGTCCAGATTCTCGCCCAGCGTCTTGCCGGTGATGGTCATGGCGTCGAGATGGAGCACATCCCGGATCTCCTCCATGATGGCAGGCACGCCGCCGGCATAGTAGAAGAACTCTGCGGGCCAGCGGCCGGCCGGGCGGATGTCCAGCAGGTACTTTGCGCCGCGATGGAGACGGTCGAAGGTGTCGCCGTCGATGGAGATGCCAAATTCATGGGCGATAGCAGGCAGATGGAGCAGGGCGTTGGTGGAGCCGGAGATGGCCGCGTGGACCATGATAGCGTTCTCGAAGCTGTCCATCGTCACGATGTCGCTGGGGCGCAGGCCCTGTTTTGCGAGGACGACGGCCTGATAGCCGGCCCGGCGGGCGTACTCCACCAGGTCGGGGCTGGTGGCCGGCAGCAGGGCGCTGCCCGGCAGGGCCAGACCCAGAGCCTCAGCCATGATCTGCATGGTGGAGGCGGTGCCGATGAAGCTGCAGGCGCCGCAGCTGGGGCAGGCGTTCTGCTTGGCCCAGTTGAGCTTTGCTTCGTCGATCTCGCCGCGCTCATACTTTGCGCTGTACATACCCAGCTGCTCCAGCGTCAGCAGCTCCGGGCCTGCGTGCATGGTGCCGCCGGTGACCACCACCGAGGGAATGTTCACCCGGGCCAGCCCCATGAGGTTCGCGGGCATACCCTTGTCGCAGCTGGAAATATAGACGCCGCCGTCAAAGGGGGTCGCGTTGGCGTGGATCTCAATCATGTTGGCGATCATCTCGCGGCTGGCGAGGCTGAAGTTGATGCCGTCGGTACCCTGACTCTCGCCGTCGCAGATGTCGGTGGCAAAGTACCGGGCGCCGTGGCCGCCGGCCTCGGCTGCGCCCTTGCAGGCGGCGTTGACCAGCTTGTCCAGATGGCCGCTGCCGGGGTGGCTGTCGCCAAAGGTGCTTTCTACGATGATCTGAGGCTTGGAAAGTTCATCCGGCGTCCAGCCGGTACCCAGACGCAGCGGGTCCAGCTCGGGAGCCAGCTTGCGCATTTTTTGACTAGTGAGTTCCATAAAGTCTTCCTTGTTTTATCGGTTGTTCGTTCTCTTTTTAGATGGCGTCACTGACGGGGGAGGCATTCAGCGTGACGGTCTGGCCGTTTTTGGCGGTGTGACGTCCCAGCATGGCCGAAAGCTCGGCGAGCCAGCCCAGCTCGGGCAGGCGGTCCCACTCGAGGATCTCCTGTGTCAGCTGGCCCAGCAGCGGGGTGGTGAAGCTCAGGCTGCGGGGGAAGCTGTAGGCCGCCAGACGGTTGCCCTTCACGGCGAGAATCATGCTGCTTTGGGAAGTTTCCAGCTTTTGGCGCAGACTCTCGCTCTTGCGCAGAAGACGGGCCGCGTCGAGATCATTCTCCGTAAAAACGGCCCAGCCCCGGGGGGCCGTTGCAAAGGAGTGAAGCCCTTTTCCCTCATAGTACCCGGCGCACACGGCCTCATCCAGCGCGGTCTCAGGTACCAGAACGGTGTGGGCGGCGGTGCCGGGAAGCTCAAGCTCCATCCAGACGCCGTTTTTCAGGCCAATTTTCTGACGGCTGCTGGCCGGCAGGTCGTAGCAGAAAGCTGCCTCGCACACCTTGACACTCCGACCGTCCAGCCGGCCTGTCATCTCCATCGAGGTGGCTACGCCGCCGGCCTCGCGGGTAGGAAGCAGACTCATCTGCTCTACCTGCGCGTGGCTCAGGGCGTCCCGTGCTTTGGTCTTTACCGCAACGTCCTGCAGGCAGTGGCCGCAGCCGTACCGCATACTGGCGTTGGCGAATGCCAGCTCATAGCGCTTGTCCATCCGACGCACCACCAGTAGGTAGAAAAGCGTCGCTACGTTTACCACCGCTACGGCGTAGCGCAGATCGACTAAGATCAGAAGGATCGCTGCGGCGTAGGCCGCTACGGTCACGGCGTAAGCCGCGATCAGCGCGATCCGGCGGCGGGTGAGGGCCTGAAGCGTTGTTTGTTCTGTCACGGGAAAGACCTCCTTCGGAGTTAAAATTCAGCTTTCATGAAGGCGAGGGCCTCCTGGGCCTGCCGGTCGAAATCCGTTACCGGGGCTTCGAGGCTGACCCGGCCCTGATAGCCGCAGTCCTTCAGCGCCTGGATGAAGTCGGTGTAGTCCCACTCTTCGCGGCAGGAGGGGAAGGTGCGCCACCAGCCCCGGCGGTGCAGTTCGCCCTCAAAGATGGTGCGGATGTTGTCCGGGTCATGTACACCGTCGATCTCGGGAATGCTGGGATAGGAGAAATGCACATGGCGCAGATACTCTTTGCCGTATTTCCGCAGTACTTCGGGGGTTTCTTTCTCGCACACCATGTGGTAGAAGTCGATGAGCACCTTTACGTTGTCGAGGCCGACGGTCTTTGCCAGCTGTACGCCCTCGGCAAAGGTGTTGATGATATAGCGCTGGAAAATAAGATACAGAGCCAGCGGAATGATCATGGTGATGACGGATACGGCCATGGCAATGGTAAATTCGGTGCCGCCCTCAGCGCTGATGTACATCTGGAGCGCCAGGGAAAGCGTGTAGTTTTCCTTGCTCTTTAAGATGAGCACCGGCCATACATACTCGTTCCAGGAATTGATGAAAAAGATGATTCCCGTGGAAATAATGGAGGGCCGTACTAACG
>OJQJ01001824.1_pt1 | contig 10184 bp, 6 predicted proteins | sample 1598671 | NCBI WGS metagenome assembly OJQJ01 (sample SAMN03922499, study PRJEB24848) | human gut metagenome | isolation source: stool sample | host: Homo sapiens | place: Germany | collected 2011-11 | reverse complement strand
GATCTACACTATCCTCTTCGTCGGCAGCGTCAGATGTGTATAAGAGACAGCCGTTCTGCTGTCGGGACTGCTGCTGGCTTCGTGCGGCGGCAATCAGGTCCGGGCCAAACGCCCCGCGGCGCCGGCGGAACCCAAGGAATACACCTACGGCGTCCGGGCGGTCCACCCGCACCCGGCGACCAGCTATACGCAGGGCCTGCAATACGCCGACGGCCGTTTGTGGGAAGGCACGGGCCAGCACGGCGAATCGGTCGTGCAGACGCTCGACCTCGCGACGGGCCGCGCGGAGGTCTTCGCACGTCTTCCCAAGGAGGACTTCGGCGAAGGGATCGCCCTCTTGGACGGCAAGGTCTACCAGCTCACGTGGCAGTCGAACAAAGCCTATGTCTACGACGCCCGGACGGGAGAGAAAATCAGGGAGTTCCGCTATCCCGGCGAGGGCTGGGGCCTCACGACCGACGGGAAGAAGCTCTACATGTCGGACGGCACGGCAAACATCTACACGCTCGACCCGGCCACCTTCAAACGCGAAAAGCGTACCACGGTGACGCTCCGGGGCGAGACGCTCAACTTCCTCAACGAGCTGGAGTGGATCGACGGCAAGATATGGGCCAACGTCTACACCACCGACCAAATCGTCATCATCGACCCGGCGACGGGCGCGGTGGAGGGGATCGTCGATCTGACGGGGCTGCTGCCCGAAGAGGACGTGACTCCGGCGACCGACGTGCTCAACGGCATCGCATACGACGCGGCCGGAGGGCGCATCTTCGTCACGGGCAAGAACTGGAACAAACTGTTTGAAATCGAAATCAGAGAGAAATAAATGGCCGACATATACGAACAACTCGAATCCTGCATCCTGCTGCTCGACGGCGGTTTCGGCACCATGGTCCAGCAGTACGGACTGACAGAAGAGGACTACCGGGGCGAACGGTTCCGCGAGTGGCCCGCGCTGCTCAAGGGGTGCAACGACCTGCTGGCCCTGACGCGGCCCGAAGCGGTGCGCGAAATCCACGTCAAATACCTGCAGGCGGGGGCCGACATCATCGAAACCGACTCGTTCAACGCCAACGCCGTATCGCTGGCCGATTACGGACTGGAGGCGTATGCCTACGAAATGTCGCGAGCGGCGGCGGCCGTGGCCCGCAGCGCGGCCGACGAATTTACGGCCCGCAACCCGCAGAAACCCCGCTTCGTGGCGGGTTCGATGGGGCCCACCAACCGCACGGCCTCGATGTCGGCCGACGTGGCGAACCCCGCGGCCCGCGAAGTGACTTTCGCACAACTCGTCGAAGCCTACACCGATCAGGCGCGGGGACTGCTGGACGGCGGAGCCGACATCCTGCTGGTCGAGACCATCTTCGACACGCTCAACGCCAAGGCGGCCCTCTACGCGATCGACGCGCTGGCCGAAAAACTCGGCCGCACGATCCGCGTCATGGCGTCGGGCACGCTGGCCGACGCCAGCGGCCGCACCCTGTCGGGACAGACCGTCGAGGCCTTCTGCACCTCGCTGTCGCACGCGCAGCTGCTCTCCCTCGGCCTGAACTGCGCCTACGGAGCCAAACAGCTGCTGCCCTACCTCGAACGGCTGGCCGAAACGGCCCCGTTCCGTATCTCGGCGCACCCCAACGCCGGACTTCCCAACGTCATGGGCGGCTACGACGAGACCCCGGAGATGTTCGCCGAGGACGTGGGCGAATACATGCGCCGCGGACTGGTCAATATCGTCGGCGGATGCTGCGGCACGACGCCCGCGCATATCTTCGAACTTTCGAAAATCGCCTGCAACTATGCCCCGCGCCCCGTTCCGGCGCCGCGCCGCGTCACGACGCTGAGCGGACTGGAGCCGCTGCGCATCGCGCCCGAAACCAATTTCGTCAACGTCGGCGAGCGCACCAACGTCGCAGGCTCGGCCAAATTCGCCCGCCTGATCCGCGAGGGCAATTACGAAGAGGCCCTGTCGGTAGCCCGTGCGCAGGTCGATGCGGGGGCGCAGATCGTCGACGTCTGCATGGACGACGGCATGATCGACGGCGTCGAAGCCATGCGCACATTCCTCAACCTGATGGCCTCGGAGCCGGAAATCGCCCGCGTGCCGACGATGATCGACTCCTCGAAATGGGAGGTGCTCGCGGCGGGTCTGGAGGTCACGCAGGGCAAGGCCGTGGTCAATTCGATCTCGCTCAAGGAGGGCGAAGCCGAATTCCTGCGCCGCGCACGGGAGATACACCGCTACGGAGCCGCCGCGGTGGTGATGCTCTTCGACGAGCAGGGACAGGCCGACACCTGCGAGCGCAAGATCGAGGTGGCCTCACGCGCCTACCGCCTGCTGACCGACGCGGGATTCCCCGCCGAAGACATCATCTTCGACCCCAACATACTGGCCGTGGCGACGGGAATTCCCGAACACGACGGCTACGCCAAAGCCTTTATCGACGCGACGCGCTGGATCAAGGAAAACCTGCCTTACGCAAAGGTGTCGGGCGGCGTGTCGAACCTCTCGTTCGCCTTCCGCGGCAACAACGCCGTGCGCGAAGCGATGCACTCGGCGTTCCTCTACCACGCCATCCGCGCGGGCATGGACATGGGCATCGTCAACCCGCAAATGGTGAAGATATACAGCGAGATCGAACCCGAACTGCTCCAACGCGTCGAGGACGTGATCCTCTGCCGCCGGGCCGACGCCGCCGAACGGCTCACCGAATATGCGCAGCAGGTGCGCACCACGGCCGAAACCCAGCCGCAGGCCCCCGACGCATGGCGCGCGGGAACGCTCGCCGAGCGGATCGGCCACGCCATGCTCAAGGGCGTAGCGGACTACATCGAGCAGGACGCGCTGGAGGGCTACGAAGCCCTCGGAACGCCGATGGCCGTGATCGACACCCTGCTGATGCCCGCCATGGAGCGGGTCGGCACGCTCTTCGGCGAGGGCAAGATGTTTCTGCCGCAGGTCGTGAAGACCGCCCGCGTGATGAAGCGCGCCGTGGCGGCCCTGACCCCCTACATCGAGCAAGGCGGCGCCCAGACCCCTCACAACGCGGGCAAGGTGCTGATCGCCACGGTCAAAGGCGACGTACACGACATCGGCAAGAATATCGTGGCGGTCGTGATGGCCTGCAACGGATACGAGATAAAGGACCTCGGCGTGATGGTCGAGTCGCAGCGGATCGTCGAAGAGGCCGTGGCGTGGGGCGCCGACTGCATCTGCCTGAGCGGCCTGATCACCCCGTCGCTCGACGAGATGGCCCACGTCTGCGAGGAGCTGGAACGCCGCGCGCTGCGCCTTCCGGTCATCATCGGCGGCGCGACGACCTCGGACCTGCATACCGCCGTGAAGATCGCCCCGGTCTATTCGGGATTGGTGATACACTCGCCCAACGCCAGCCGCAACAGCCAGATTCTGGCGCAGCTGCTCGGTCCCGACGGCCAGCTGTACGCCGACAAGGTCCGCGCCGACCAGCAGGCGCTGCGCAGCGACTACCTGCGCGCCGAACGCACCCGGAACCTGATTCCGATCGTCGAGGTCCGCAAGACCCGCAAAGGCGCCGCCCCGCACCTGCCCGTCGAGCCGCTGCACCCCGGCCGCATGGTCTTCCCCGACTTCGACGTCGCCGACGCCGAACCCTATATCGACTGGAGCTTCTTCTTCGCGGCATGGGGTCTCAAGGGACGCTATCCCGAAATCCTCGACCACCCCGAAAAAGGCGCCGAAGCGCGCAAGGTCTTCGCCGACGCCGAGGCCCTGCTGGCCCGCATCCGCGACGAGCGGCTGCTCACGCTGCAGGCCGCCGTGGGGATCTTCCCGGCGCGCGCAGAGGGCGACGACATCTGGATCACCGACCAGAAAGGCCGCGAACGCCGGCTGGCGATGCTCCGCAACCAGACGCGCGGGGAGGAGAACCGCTCGCTGGCGGACTGCATCGCGCCGCAGGGCGACTGGATCGGCTGTTTCGCCGTCACCGCCGGCATCGGACTCAGGGAGCTCTGCGAAAAATTCCGCGCCGAGGGCGACGACTACGGCGCCATCATGGCCAAACTGCTGGCCGACCGGCTGACCGAAGCCTTCGCCGAAGCCGTGCACACGTTCGTGCGGCGACAGATGTGGGGTTACGAAACGGGCGAGCCGCTCACGCCGCAGCAGACCGTCCGCGGCCAGTACCGCGGCCGCCGCATGGCCTTCGGCTATCCCGCGTCGCCCGACCATTCGCTCAAGCGCGAGGTCTTCGACCTGCTGTCGGTCGAAATGACGACGGGCATGAAGCTCACCGAGAATTACATGATCGATCCCGGCGAAGCGCTCTGCGGACTGATGTTCGCCGACGCCGACTACTTCTCCGTGGGCACGATCGACACCAAGCAGCTGCTCGACTACGCCCGGCGGCGCGGCATGGAGGTCGAAGAGATCAAGAAACTGATACCCAATAATATTTAACGCGCGGGAACGCCCCGGCGGCCCCGCCCGCCGAACCAAAGCAACAACAGACCGAACCATGAATGTTCTGGACATAATCAATACGGCCATCGCCGAACACCGCACGCGCTTCGCGTTCGAACTGCTCCCGCCCCTCAAGGGCGACGGCATGGGCGGCGTATTCGCGGCCATCGACCGGCTCATCGGATTCGACCCGGCCTACATCAACGTCACCTTCCACCGCGAGGGAATCAAGCAGTCCGTGCGTCCGGACGGAGGCATCGACTGGCACGTGGTGCGCCGCCGTCCCGGCACGGTGGGCATCTCGGCCGCCATTCAGAAGAAGTACGGCGTCGAAGTCGTGCCGCACCTGATCTGCGGCGGACAGTCGAAATACGACATCGAGGACGCGCTGATCGACCTCGACTTCCTCGGCCTGCACAACGTACTGGCGCTCAGGGGCGACAAATCGCAGAACGAAAAGTTCTTCATGCCCCACCCGCAGGGCCATTCGCACGCCGTGGACCTCGTGCGGCAGATCGCGGCGATGAACCGCGGCGAGTTCGTCGACGGCGAAGTGGAGGAGTGCCACCACTCGAAATTCTCGATCGGCGTGGCCGGCTACCCCGAAGGGCACGAAGAGTCCCCCTCGCCCGAAGCCGACATCGCCGCCCTCAAGGCGAAGATCGACGCCGGAGCCGGGTACATCGTCACGCAGCTCTTCTACGACAACGCCCGCTTTTTCGACTTCGTGCGCCGCTGCCGCAAAGCGGGCATCGCGGTGCCGATCATCCCCGGCATCAAACCCCTCTCGACGCTGCGCCACCTGACGCTGCTGCCGCAGATCTTCGGCTGCCGCATTCCCGAAGAGCTGGAACGCGAAGTCCTGCGCCACCGGGAGGACCCGAAGGCGATCCGCGAAGTCGGCACCGAATGGGCCGTCGCCCAGAGCCGGGAGCTGAAACAGGCCGGAGTCCCCGTACTGCACTACTACCCGATGGGCAAGGCCGACAATATCATCAAGATAGCAAAAGCGATATTTTAACTGAAATGAATCCCATCCAATTCCGCCGTCACCTGCACATGCACCCCGAACTGTCGTTCAGGGAGCACGACACGGCGGCCTTTATCTCCGCCCGGCTCTCGGAGCTGGGCATCGAGCACCGTCCCATAGCCGGAACGGGCGTGCTGGCTAAGATCGAAGGCCGCGGCAAAGCCGACCCCAAACGCCGGGCCGTGGTACTGCGCGCCGACATCGACGCCCTGCCGATCGACGAGCGGAACGACGCAGACTGGAGCTCCCGCAACCAAGGGGTCATGCACGCCTGCGGCCACGACATGCACGCCGCGGTGCTGTTCGGCGTGTTGCAGCAGTTGGCCACCGAGCCGGATTTCCGCGGCACGATATTCGGGCTGTTCCAGCCGGGCGAGGAGTGCAATCCGGGCGGTGCGTCGCTGGTGCTGGCCGAAAATCCGTTCGAAGGCTACGACGTCCGGGCCGTGGTCGGCGAACACGTCGAGCCGCAGCTCGAAGTCGGGACGCTCGGATTCCGCGCCGGCAAATACATGGCCGCAAGCGACGAACTGCGCTTCACGGTGCACGGGACGGGCGGCCACGGGGCCATGCGCCCGCAGCTCAAGGATCCGGTGGCGGCCGCCGCAGAGTTCGTGACGCGGCTCGTGGCGCTCAACCATGAAGAGTGCGTGCTCTCGATCGGCCGCGTGGAGGCCGGGGGCGCCACGAACATCGTGCCCGATCAGGTCTATCTCGAAGGCACGCTCCGCACCTTCGACGAGCGCGAGCGCGAAATCATCCACAAACGCATCCGCAACTTCGCCGCGGACATCGACAAGCGCCACGGTGTGCGGACCGACGTCGATATCAGCCGGGGCTACCCCTGCGTGGTGAACGACGCCGCGCTGGTCAAGCATGCGGCGGCGCTGGCCGCGGAAGCCGGACTGCGGGTCGAAATGCTGCCGCTGCGCACCACGGCGGAGGATTTCGGCTTCTACTGTACCAAATATCCGTCGCTGTTCTACCGGCTGGGCGTGGGCGCCGCGGCCGGACGGCCCCACACGGCGACGTTCAACCCCGACGAAGGGGCCATCGACACGGGCATAGACTACATGAAACGTCTCGCCCTCCAAATTCTGAAGAAATGAAAAAGCAATCACAAAAGAACCGTCCCGCAAGGGGCGCGAAAAACACGGACCGGGCAGCAGTCATCCTGAGTCTCTTCCGTGAATTTCCCAATAATAAATTCTCGCTCAAACACCTCGCGTCGGCTTCGGGCGGCGCGACGAAAGAGGGACGCCGCGAGACGTTCGAAATACTGGGACGCCTGCACGACGAAGGCATCGTCGAGGAGTGCGCCCGCGAGAAATACCGGCTCACGCACAAGCACCTGCCCCACTTCGAAGGCATCGCCGACATGACGGCGAGCGGTTCGATATACGTACGGGTCGAGGGCGAGGAGAACGATATTTTCGTCAACCAGCGCAACACGGCCAACGCCCTGAACGGCGACCGCGTGGAGGTGGTGGCCATCCACCGCGGCCGCGACGGGAAATTCGAAGGCGAAATCACGCGCATCGTCGAGCGCAGCCGCAAACCCTATGTCGGCGTGGCCGAGGTGGGCGCGCACCAGATCTTCGTGCGGGCTGACTCGCGCCGCATGCCGATGGACATCTACCTCTCGAAAAAGCAATACCCCGACGTGAAAGACGGCGAAAAGGTCGTGGTCCGCATCGCCGACTGGGCCGAAGGCAGCAAAAGCCCCGTGGGCGAGCTGGTCGAACGGCTCGGCATGGCGGGCAACAACGACACGGAGATGCACGCCATTCTGGCCGAATACGAGCTGCCCTACCGCTTCGACCCCGAAATCGAGCAGGCAGCGGAGGCCATCGACGGCAGCATCACCGCCAAGGAGATCGCGGCACGCCGCGACTTCAGGCAGGTGACGACCTTCACGGTAGACCCGGCCGACGCCAAGGACTTCGACGACGCGCTTTCGGTGCGCAGGGTCCGGGACGGCATCTGGGAGATCGGCGTGCATATCGCCGACGTGACCCACTACGTGCGCCCCCAATCGACGATCGACGACGAAGCCGTCGAACGCGGCACCTCGGTCTACTTGGTGGACCGCACCGTGCCGATGCTGCCCGAACGGCTTTCGAACGAGCTTTGTTCGCTCCGCCCGCACGAGACGAGCCTCTGTTTCTCGGCGGTCTTCACCCTCAACGAGAACCTCGACATCCTCGAAGAGTGGTTCGGCCGCACGGTGATCTATTCCGACCGCCGCTTCACCTATGCCGAGGCGCAGGAGGTGATCGAGACGGGCCGCGGCAACTACGCCGAAGAGATCCTGACGCTCAACAGGCTGGCGCAGGCGCTTCGCCGGCAGCGGTTCAAGAACGGCGCGATCAGCTTCGACCGCGCCGAGGCCAAATTCCGGCTCGACGAGAAGGGCCGGCCGCTGGGCGTCTATTTCAAGGAACAGAAGGAGGCCAACCAGATGATCGAGGAGTTCATGCTGCTGGCCAACCGCCGCGTTGCCGAGTTCTGCGGCAAGGTCAGAGGACGCAAGTCGGGCCGCACGATGGTCTACCGCGTCCACGACGAACCGAACGTCGACAAGTTGCAGAGCTTCCGGCAGTTCATCCTGCGCTTCGGGCACGTCTTCAAGGCCTCCGAGGGCCGTCCCGTCGCCAAGGAGATGAACAAGCTCTTCCAGAAGGTCAAGGGCCGCCCCGAAGAGAACGTCGTCACGACGCTGGCCGTACGTTCGATGGCCAAAGCCTACTACACCACCAACAACATCGGCCACTACGGACTGGCCTTCCCCTACTACACCCACTTCACTTCGCCGATCCGCCGCTATCCCGACATGATGGTGCACCGCCTGCTGGCACGCTACCTCGAAGGCGGCAAGACGACCGACAAGGCGACATTCGAAGCGCTGTGCGAGCACGCCTCGGAACGCGAAGTGATCGCCGCCGAGGCCGAACGCGCCTCGATCAAATACAAGATGGTGGAGTTCATGCAGGCACGCCTGGGCGAGGAGTTCGCCGGCCACATATCGGGCATCACCGAGTGGGGCATCTTCGTCGAGATCGACGAGAACCACATCGAAGGGCTGGTGGCCATGCGCGACATGCACGACGATTTCTACGACTTCGATCCGGCCGAATACACCGTGACGGGCCGCTCGACGGGCCGGCGCTTCACGCTGGGCGATGCCGTGCGCATCCGCGTCAAGCGCGCCGATCTGCAAAAACGCCAGCTCGACTTCGACATGGTGCTGCCCGACGCACCCCGCACCGACACCCCGCAGCGAGGCCACCGGAGTCCGCAGGTAAAACGCCGCCGCTGACATGACGACCGACCGCATACTCGACAAGGCCGTGCGGCGCGAGCCGCTCACGCGCGACGAAGCCTATGCGCTCTACGAATGCACGCCCGTGCAGGAGCTGGCCGCAGCGGCCGACGCCGTACGGCGTGCGACGGTCGCCGACCCGACGGTCGTGACGTGGCAGATCGACCGCAACGTCAATATCACCAACGTCTGCATCTCGGGCTGCAAGTTCTGCAATTTCCACTGCAAGCCCCACGATACGCAGCGCGCCTTCGTCACCTCGCGCGAGGAGTACCGCGAAAAGATCGCGCAAACGCTTGCGCTGGGCGGCGACCAGCTGTTGTTGCAGGGCGGGCTGCATCCGCAACTCGGCATCGACTTCTACGAAGAGTTGTTCCGCGACCTGAAACGGATGTTCCCCCGGATCCGGCTTCATGCGCTCGGTGCGCCCGAAGTGGCCCACATCGCCCGCATCAGCGGTCTGACGACGCTCGAAACGCTGCGCCGGCTCATGGCCGCCGGACTGGATTCGCTGCCGGGCGCCGGAGCCGAAATCCTCGACCCCGACGTGCGGCGCGCGATCTCGCCCGCCAAGCCCTCGGTGGCGTCGTGGCTCGCGGTGATGCACGAAGCCCATACGCTGGGGCTGGCCACGTCGGCCACGATGATGTACGGCCACGTCGAGCAGCCGCGCCAGCGCGTCGACCACCTGCTCGCGATCCGCGATCTGCAAGCGCGCTGCCCCGAAGGGAAGCCCGGCTTTCTGGCCTTCATCCCGTGGATCTTCCGCTCGACGGGCACGCGGCTCGAAGCCGAAGGGATATCGACCGATTTCTCGCCGCTGGAATACATCCGCATCATCGCCGCCAGCCGGCTGATCCTGAACAACATCCCCAACATACAGGCGTCGTGGCTCACCGTCGGCCGCCAGACGGCGCAGGCGGCGCTCCACAGCGGCGCCAACGACATGGGGTCGATCATGATCGAGGAGCACGTCGTCTCGTCGGCCGGCGCCGACAACCGCTTCGACGCCGAAGGCATCCAGCAGGCGATCCGCGAAGCGGGCTTCACGCCGCGCCTGCGCAACCAACTCTACGAACTGCGGCCGTGGCCGCTCGACGACACGCTCCGATGAACCGCCCTGCAACCCTCCTCGTCCTCCTGCTGGCCGGACTGCTCGCCGGCTGCGGCGGCGGTTCCCGGCCGACCGGCATACGAGCCGCCGAAACGCCGGCCGACGACGTGGCCGAATACCAGCCCCGCTGGCGGTCGCACACGGTCGACTCGACGCAGTACCGCAAGGTCTTCCTCGCCGGCACGATCGACATGGGACGCAGCGCCGACTGGCAGGCGGCTCTCGTCGCCCGCTTCCGCGACAGCATCGGCGGCCGCTGGCTCCTGTCTCTTATACA
>OJQJ01001820.1_pt1 | contig 10197 bp, 8 predicted proteins | sample 1598671 | NCBI WGS metagenome assembly OJQJ01 (sample SAMN03922499, study PRJEB24848) | human gut metagenome | isolation source: stool sample | host: Homo sapiens | place: Germany | collected 2011-11 | reverse complement strand
TGGTGATGAAGCTTTACGCGGGCGATGCTCCGGCTGCGGCGCTGCCCGCAGGCTGCGCTGCCCGCATCATGACCGGTGCACCCCTGCCGGAGGGCGCGGACTGCGTCCTGATGCAGGAGCTGACCGACAGCGGCGAGGAGACCGTGCAGCTCTATGCTGCCGTAAAACCGCTGCAAAACGTGGTGTTCCGGGGCGAGGATGTAGCCGCCGGTGCGGTCATCGCGCCCGCCGGGACGGTGCTCACCCCCGCCCATCTGGGTGTGTTGGCCGGGCAGGGCTACGCTGAAGTAACGGTCTGCCGCCCGCTGACCGTGGGTATCCTTTCCACCGGCAGCGAGCTGCTGGAACCCGGCGCACCGTGGGCACCCGGTAAAATTTACGATGCCAACGGTATCCAGAACGCCGCCCGGCTGCGTCAGCTGGGCTTTGCCGTGGAACGGCAGCAGTGCTCCGACGACCCGGAGGTCATCACCGGTAAAATGCAGGAGCTGCTGACCCGCTGTGATGCTGTCATCACCAGCGGTGGCGTCTCCGTAGGGCAGAAGGATTATCTGCCTCTTGTGCTGGAAAAGCTGGGCGCACTGCTGGTGGTAGAGGGCGTAGCCCAAAAGCCCGGAAGCCCCATGCTGGCGGCTACACTTAACGGTAAGCTGGTGTTCTGCCTGTCCGGCAACCCCTTTGCCGCCGCTGCCACGCTGGAGCAGTACGCCATCCCTGCGCTGCTGCGCGCCGCCGGACGCCGGGAGGAGAGCTGCCTTCCCGCCCGCACCGTCTGCACCCTGACCAATGGCTTTTCCAAACCCAGCAAGGGCAACCGCTATCTGCGGGCGACTGCCTGCGGCGGCAAGGTAACGCTGCCCGGCGCGGGCAGCACCGAGGTGCACTCCTCCGGTGCGCTGTCCGCCATGATGGGCTGCAACTGTCTGGTGGAGATCCCCGCCGGAAGCGGGCCGGTAGAACCCGGTATGGAAGTGGAGGTGCTTTGCTTTGTACAGTGAACAAAAACAGGCGCTGGCCGAAACACAGGCGCTCAAGCGCCCGGCGGTGCTGGCGGTCAGCGGGGTGCACAACAGCGGTAAGACCACCCTGCTGGAAAAGCTGCTGCCCGTGCTGCGCAGCCGTGGACTGAAGGTGGGCGTTATCAAGCACGACGGCCACGATTTTACCCCGGATGTGCCCGGCACCGACAGTTACCGTCTGCGGGAAGCCGGTGCCGAGGGCGTGGCGGTCTACTCCGGCACGCGCTACCTGCTGACCGAGGAATTCCGCCTGACCGAGCAGGATCTGCTTGCCCTGTTCGAGCGTCACGGCTATGACCTTGTGCTGCTGGAAGGGTTCAAATCCAGCGGCTGGCCGAAGATCGAGGTGGTGCGCAGCGCCATTTCGGATGCGCCCGTCTCCTTCCAGCCGCTGGCGGTGGTGGGGGATATCCCCGGCGCAGATTTTGACCTGAACGATATTCCGGCACTGGCAGACTGGATCGAAGCCCAGATGCCCGCGCTGTAAGGAGAATGCCATCATGAAACTGATCCGTACTGTTGACGCTGCAGGGCAGGTGCTCTGCCATGATATCACCCAGATTATCCCGGGCGAGGACAAGGATGCCCGCTTCCGTAAGGGGCACGTCATCCAGCCCGAGGACATCCCTGTGCTGCTTTCCATCGGCAAGGAGAACCTCTACGTCTGGGAAAAGCACCCCGGCATCCTCCACGAGGACGAAGCAGCTGCCCTGCTGTACAAGGCCGCTGCAGGCAAAAATATCCACGGCACTGCGCCGAAAGAGGGGAAAATCGAGCTGATTGCGGACTGCGACGGCCTGTTGAAGATCAACCGCAGGGCGCTGATGGCTGTGAACAGCACCCCGCAGATGATGATCGCCACCATCCACGGCGACCTGCCGGTGAAAAAGGGACAGAAGCTGGCCGGTACCCGCATCATCCCGCTGGTCATCGAGCAGGAGAAGATGGACGCCATGCAGGCCGCTGCCGGGGCAGAGCCTATCCTGAACGTGCTGCCCATGCAGGCCAAGAAGGTGGGCATCATCACCACCGGCAGCGAGGTGTTCAAGGGACGTATTGAGGATAAATTTACCCCCATCCTGCAAAGCAAGCTGGCGGTCTACGGCTGCGAGATGGTTTTCCATAAGGTCTGCGATGACGACCCCGCTGGGATCACCGCTGCCATTCTGGAGGCAAAGGCCGCAGGGTGCGAACTGATTTTTACCACCGGCGGCATGAGCGTAGACCCCGATGACCGCACCCCGCTGGCCATCAAGAACACCGGGGCGGATATCATCACCTACGGTGCACCAGTGCTGCCGGGAGCCATGTTCCTTGTCAGCTATCTGGACGGTGTGCCGGTGTGCGGTCTGCCCGGCTGTGTGATGTACGCCAAGCGCACCATTTTTGACCTGCTGCTGCCCCGTCTGCTGGCGGATGACCCCATCACCGCCGAGGATATCGCCCGCTTGGGTGAGGGCGGCCTGTGCCTGAACTGCGAAGTGTGCCACTGGCCGAACTGCGGCTTTGGACATTGCTGAAACCCTCTCAGTCAAAGCCTTTCGGCTTTGCCAGCTCCCCCGAAGGGGGAGCTTTACTAAGGTGAAAAAATATGAGTGAAAATAATCTGACACATTTTGATGCCGCCGGCAACGCCGTGATGGTGGACGTGAGCGCAAAGCCCGTCACCGCTCGGGAAGCCACTGCCCACGGCATTATTACCATGAACGCCGAAGCCTTTGCCGCCGTGCAGAGCGGCACCGTGAAAAAAGGCGATGTGCTGGGCGTGGCGCGCATTGCAGGCATCATGGCCACCAAGCGCACCAGTGAGCTGATCCCTCTGTGCCATCCGCTGCCCCTGACTAAGGTGGGCATCGAGTTCCGTCTGCTGCCCGAGCGGCAGGCGGTGGAAGCCCTGTGCACCGTCAAGACCAGCGGCGTGACCGGCGTGGAGATGGAAGCGCTGACCGGCGTTTCCACCGCGCTGCTTACCATCTACGATATGTGCAAGGCCGTGGACAAGGGCATGGAGCTGGGCGAGATCCATCTGGTGGAAAAGACCGGCGGCAAGAGCGGCCACTATATCCGGGCGGAGGGCGGCTATGTTTGATCGTTACCAGCGCGAGATCCATTACCTGCGCCTGTCGGTGACCGACCTGTGCAACCTGCGCTGCCGCTACTGTATGCCGGACGGCGTGGAGAAGCTGGAGCGGGAAGCTGTGCTGACCTACGAAGAATTTCTGCGTCTGGCCGCGCTGTTTGCCCAGTGCGGCATCGACACCGTGCGGGTGACCGGCGGCGAGCCGCTGGTGCGCAAGAATGTGGCGCAGCTGGTGGCAGGACTCAAAGCGACCCCGGGCATCCGGCGGGTCACCCTGACCACCAACGCGGTGCTGCTGGCAGAGCAGCTGCCCGGCCTGCTGGACGCCGGGCTGGACAGCGTGAACATCAGTCTGGACACCCTGCGCCCGGAGGTGTTCCGGCAGATCACCGCCCGGGACGATTTTGCCGCCGTGCAGGCGGGCTTGCAGGCAGCGTTGGAAAGCGGCCTGCCGGTCAAGCTGAACTGCGTGCCGCAGGCGGGCGTCAACGAGGGTGAGCTGGAACAGCTTGCCGCGCTGGCAAAGGACAACGCCATGCAGGTGCGGTTCATTGAGATGATGCCCATCGGCTACGGCGCTGCCATGCCCTGCATCTCCGGCCCGGAACTGCGGGCACGGTTTGCCCAGCGCTGGCCGGAGCTTGCGCCCCTTTCTGCTGCGCAGGAGCACGCCTTGGGCGACGGCCCGGCGGTGTACTACACCGTGCCGGGCTGGCAGGGCAGCATCGGCTTTATTGCAGCGGTGCACGGCAAGTTTTGCGCTTCCTGTAACCGTGTGCGGCTGACCAGTCAGGGCTTTTTGCGCCCCTGCCTTGCCAGCGAGACCGGGTGCGACCTGCGCGCCCTGCTGCGCAGCGGCGCGGACGACGCACAGCTGCTGGCCGCCATCCGGGAGACCATCTGGGCAAAGCCCCGGGAACACCATTTTAACGACAGTTCCATGCCCGCTACCCGCGGGATGTATCGCATTGGAGGATAAATAACTATGGGTAAGCTTCTGGCAATCTGCACCAGCCCCAAGCGGGGCACTGTAAAAACTGAGGTGCCCAGCGCCGTCCTGACCCCGGAATGGGGCATCGTGGAGGACGCCCACGGCGGTAACTGGCACCGTCAGGTCAGTATGCTCAGCGCCGAAAAAATCGAGGCGTTCCGCAAGAAGATCTGGGTGAACTACGGTGCCTTCGGCGAAAATCTGGTCATCGAGGGCTTCGATTTCCGCAATCTGCCGGTGACCAGCCGGTTTGCCATCGGGGATGTGGTGCTGGAAATGACCCAGATCGGCAAAGAATGCCACAACGACTGTGTCATCAAGCAGCAGACCGGCGAGTGCATCATGCCCCACGAGGGCGTATTTGCCCGGGTGCTGACCGGCGGCGAGATCCATGTGGGGGACGAGGTGACCTTGCTGCCCGCACTGGAAAACCCGCCCCTGCGCGCTGCCGTCATCACCCTTTCCGATAAAGGCAGCCGCGGCGAGCGGGAGGATAAAAGTGGGCCGCTGATTGTAGAGATGCTCACCGCCGCAGGCTATGTGGTGGAGGAGACTATGATCCTGCCGGACGAAGCCAAGGCGCTGAAAGCGCAGCTCATCCGCATGGCAGACGGTCGTCAGGTGAACCTTGTGCTCACCACCGGCGGCACCGGCTTCTCCCCCCGGGATATCACCCCGGAGGCCACCTGCGCTGTGGCCGACCGCAACGCCCCCGGCATTGCCGAAGCTATGCGCTACCACAGCCTGAGCATCACCCCGCGCGGGATGCTGAGCCGTGGCGTCAGCGTGCTGCGCGGCAAGACCCTGATCGTCAACCTGCCGGGCAGCCCCAAGGCAGTGCAGGAGAACTTGGAGTACATCCTGCCCAGCTTGGAGCACGGAGTACGCATCGCTGCGGGTCTGGACGGCGAGTGCGCCCGTAAGTAAGGTTTCCTGCCCTGTTTTCCTTTACGGGGCGTAGAAATATACTATTTTTTCACTTAAAGTAAGGAGAAACAGAGATGAACGACCATCGCATTTCCCGCCGGAGTTTTCTGGCCGCTGCCGGTATGGCCGGTGCAGTCGCTGCCCTCACCGCCTGCGGCGGTGCTGCTTCCAGCGCAGCATCGTCCGTGGCTTCCTCTGCCGCCGCTTCCTCGGAAGCAGCACAGAGCGTGGAGTTGATCGTGTTTGCCGCCGCCTCCCTCACCGAGACACTGAATGCGATCGGTGAGAGTTACACGGCAGAGCACCCGGAGGTGACCTTCCGTTTCAACTTCGACTCTTCCGGCACCCTCAAGACCCAGATCCAGGAGGGCGCGGATTGCGATCTGTTCATCTCTGCCGGTCAGAAGCAGATGAACCAGCTGGACATCACCGCTTCTGCCGACGTGAACACCGACGGTCTGGACTTCGTGGACCCCTCCACTCGTGTGGACCTGCTGGAAAACAAGGTCGTCCTCTGTGTTCCCGAGGGCAGCGACAAGGGCATCGACAGCTTCGACGCTCTGGCCGAGCACCTGAAGGCTCAGGACATCCTGTTCTGCATGGGCAACAGCGATGTGCCTGTGGGCCAGTACACCCAGAAGATTCTGGCCTGCTATAACCTCGACGAAGAGGCTCTGGCCGCTGCCGGTGTCATCACCTACGGCTCCAACGTCAAAGAAGTCACCACCCAGATCAGTGAGGGCAGTGTGGACTCCGGTGTCGTCTACTGCACCGACGCTTACAGCGCCGGTCTGACCCCCGTGGACGAGGCCACCGCCGAGATGTGCGGTCAGGTCATCTACCCCGCCGCTGTGCTGAAGGCTGCTCCCAACGCCGAGGCCGCCAGGGAGTTCCTGGCCTATCTGCAGACTGACCGTGCCGCCACCGTGTTCGAGGGCGTGGGCTTTACCGCAATGTAAGGTCAGCCTGACCGTGAGCAAAAGCCTCTCCCTTTGGGAGAGGTGTCACCGCAGGTGACGGAGAGGGCAAGGACGCTGACGGAGAAGCTCAGGCATGGCGATAGTATCGCTCTGATAAAGAGTCTACCTATCGCTGTGCACCGGAACTGTCTCAACGGGCTTGCCCTCTCAGTCTCGCTTCGCTCGCCAGCTCTCCCAAAGGGAGAGCCTTAAGGCCCCCAACATTCGAGGTATCATTTATGGATTGGTATCCCCTCTGGAACAGCCTGCGCATCGCGCTCATCAGCTGCACAGCGGTGTTCTTCCTCGGCATTTTTGCCGCTTATTATATCGCAAAGCTGCCCCGCGCCGTCAAGGGCGTGCTGGACGTGGTGCTCACCCTGCCCATGGTGCTGCCGCCCACGGTGGTGGGCTATTTTCTGCTGCTGCTCTTCGGCGCAAAGCGGCCGCTGGGCATCTTCTTCATGGAGCATTTCGGCGTCAAGCTGGTCATGAACTGGTACAGCGCCATCTTCGCGTCCATCGTAGTGGCCTTCCCGCTGATGTACCGCACCGCCCGGGGCGCTTTCGAGAGCTTTGACGAGACGCTGGCCTGGTCAGCCCAGACTCTGGGACAGTCCAACACATGGATATTCTGGCGGGTGCGGATGCCCTGCTGCCGACAGGGCATTCTGGCCGGTACGGTGCTGGCCTTTGCCCGGGCCTTGGGCGAGTACGGTGCTACCAGCATGATCGCGGGCTACACCCCGGGCAAGACGGCCACCATCGCCACCACGGTGTACCAGCTCTGGCGCACCAACGATGAGGCCGGTGCCATGCGGTGGGTGCTGGTGGACATCGTCATCTCTGCTGTGGTGCTGCTGGCTGTGAACCTCCTGGAGAAAAAGCAGAAAGCAGGTGGCCGCGCATGAGCCTGGAAGTACATATCGGGAAAAAGCTGAACGGCTTCACCCTCCGCTCCGACTTCACCGCCGGGAACACTGCCACGGCCATTCTGGGCGGGTCGGGCTGCGGCAAAAGCATGACACTGCGCTGCATCGCGGGCATCGTGAAGCCCGACAAGGGCCGCATCGTGCTGGACGGGCGGGTGCTGTTCGACAGCGGGCAGCACATCGACCTGCCGCCCCAGCAGCGGGGCGTGGGCCTGCTCTTCCAGAACTACGCCCTCTTCCCGAATATGACCGTGGAGCAGAACATCCTCTGCGGCCTGAAAGCCGAAAGGGACAAAGCCGCCCGCAAGGCCCGCTGCGCCGGGATGCTGCGGGCCTTGCGGCTGGAAGAACTGGCCAGCCGCCGCCCGGCAGAGCTTTCCGGCGGACAGCAGCAGCGCACCGCACTGGCCCGTATCCTTGTGGGCAAGCCGAAGATCTTGATGCTGGACGAGCCGTTCAGCGCGCTGGACAGCTACCTCCGCGAGGAGGTGGAGGGCGAAGTGGGCAGCCTGCTGGCGGGTTTTGACGGCACGGCTCTCCTCGTCACCCACAACCGGGACGAAGCTTACCGCCTGTGCCGGGACATGATCGTCATGGACGGCGGGCAGGTGCTCCGCACCGGCACCACGAAAGAGGTCTTTGCTGACCCCCGCAGCACCGCTGCGGCCCGGCTGACCGGCTGCAAGAACATCCTGCCCTGCACCCGGGTGGACGCCCACAGCGTCCGCCTCGCAGGCTGTGAGAGTCTGCTGCATCTGGCCGCTGAGGTGCCGGAGGGCTGCACCGCCGTGGGCATCCGCGCCCACGACTTCGCCCCCTGTGCCCCGGGCGCAGAGAATGCCCTGCCGGTGGAGCTTCTCTCCGCCAGCGAGAACCCCTTCGACTGGAACCTCATCTTCCAGCTGCCGGACGGCACCACCCGTCTGTGGTGGAAGGTGAGCAAGACGACCCTCTCCGTGGCCGAACCCGACGCCCCGGCCTGCCTCTCCGCCCCGCCGGAGCGCATCATGGCGCTGGTGGATCATAAGTAAACGCCAAAAGAGCCGGTGCAGATGCACCGGCTCTTGCTCTGTTTTTATGACTCACCGAAGAATTTCTTGGCAATATCGGCACTCTGCTTGGCGTCCTTGGCGTACCAGTCCGCGCCGATCTTCTCGGCGTACTCGGGCGTCAGGACAGCGCCGCCCACCATCACCTTGCAGTCGAGCTTTGCTGCATGGAGGGCCGCGATGGTCTCCTCCATGCTCTTGAGGGTAGTGGTCATCAGGGCCGAGAGCCCCACAAGGTGGGCATCCTTCTCCCGGACAGTGTCCACCACCGTCTCCACCGGCACATCGCGGCCAAGGTCGATGACCTCGAAGCCGTAGTTCTCGAGGATGACGCGGACGATGTTCTTGCCGATGTCGTGGACGTCGCCCTTGACGGTGGCGAGGACGATGCGGCCCTTGCTGGCCCCGGCCCCGCCCCGCTTGGCGATGGCGGTCTTGATCTCTTCAAAGGCGGCCTGTGCGGCGCTGGCGGCCTGTAACAGCTGGGGCAGGAAGAGCTTGCCCTTCTCGTACTTTTCACCCACGACGTCCAGCGCCGGGATGAGGGCCTCGTCTACCAGTGTCAGGGGCTCGTTTTCGCCCAGCAGGGTGTGGGTGCGGGCGGCGGCTTCCCCCTTGAGGCCCTTTTCCACCGCCTGCATCAGCGCAGCAAACGGGCCGCTGTGAGCCGCATCCGCCTCCGCCGGGGTGTTTGACGTCTGAGACGCCTGGGCCGTCTGGGCCTGCTTCAACGCGGCGCTGGCAGGGACTTTATCGGCATAGCGGGCGATGTAGGCCATGCTCTGCTTGTCGCGGTTGGTGAGGACGTTGTAGGAGTAGACCGCCGCCATCATCTCTTCGCTGGAAGGATTCATGATGGCGAGGTCGAGGCCCGCGTACATGGCCATGGTGAGGAAGGTGGTGTTCAGATAGGGGCGGCAGGGCAGGCCGAAGCTGATGTTGGACACGCCGAGGATGGTGCGGACGCCCAGCTCCGTCTTGCAGCGGGCCAGCGCCTCCACGGTGGCCAGAACGTCCTGCTGCTGGGCGCTGGCGGTGAGGGTCAGGCAGTCGATATAAATATCTTCCCGGGGGATGCCGTGGGCCAGCGCCGCATCCACCACCCGCTTTGCGATCTCAAACCGGGCGTCGGCGCTGGGCTGGATGCCCCGCTCGTCGATGGCAAGGCCGACGACGGCCGCGCCGTACTTTTTGCAGAGGGGCAGGACACGCTCCAGCACTTCGGTCTCGCCGTTCACCGAGTTGACGATGGGCTTGCCGTTGTAGACCCGCAGGCCCCGCTCCAGCGCTTCGGCGTGGGAAGAATCCAGCTGCAGGGGCAGGCTGACCACGCTCTGCAGGGCCTTGACCACCTGCTCCATCCGAGCGGGCTCATCCACGCCGGGGGCACCCACGTTGACGTCCAGGATCTGTGCTCCGGCCTCGGCCTGGCTGACCGCCTGCTCGAGGATATAGTTCATGTCGCCGTCCCGCAGGGCCTGCTGGAACCGCTTTTTGCCCGTGGGGTTGATGCGCTCGCCGATGACGGCGATCCGCGCCGCGCCGCGCGGCAGCACGACGGCCTCTTGCGCGCTCGTCACCACGAACGCCTCCTCGCGCGCGGGAAGCGCGGGCACCGCGCGGGCGTCGACGAGCGCGCGCAAACGCGCGATGAACTCGGGCGATGTGCCGCAGCAGCCTCCCACGAGGCTCGCCCCGGCCTCCACGACGGCCTCCATCGAGCGCGCGAAGGCGTCGGGGTCCACGTCGTACACCGTGCGCCCGCCCTCGACGCGCGGCAGACCGGCGTTGGGCTGCACGAGCAGCGGGCAGCGGGCGAAGCGCGCCATCTCGCGCACCGACGACAGCACTTCATCCGGCCCGAGCGAGCAGTTCAGGCCCACGACGTGCGCGCCCATCGCCGAGAGCGCGGCCGCGGCCACGCCCGGAGGCGTGCCGAGGAACGTGCGGCCGTCCTCGCCGAAGGTCATCGTCGCGATCACGGGCAGGTCGCAGCGCTCCTTCGCAGCCAGAAGGGCCGCCTTCGCCTCGCGCAGATCGGCCATCGTCTCGATGAGCACGAGGTCGCACCCCGCCGCGACGACCGCGTCCACCTGCTCGGCGAACAGATCGTACGCCTCCTCGAACGAGCAGGTGCCCAAAGGCTCCAGAAGCAATCCCGACGGCCCGATGTCGCCCGCCACGTAGCGCGCCCCCGCCGCCCGGGCGCACGCCGCGGCCGCGCGGTACGTCTCGGCCAC
>OJQJ01001818.1_pt1 | contig 10209 bp, 8 predicted proteins | sample 1598671 | NCBI WGS metagenome assembly OJQJ01 (sample SAMN03922499, study PRJEB24848) | human gut metagenome | isolation source: stool sample | host: Homo sapiens | place: Germany | collected 2011-11 | reverse complement strand
GACGAATTCGCTCTTCGTTGCATGGAAACCGGCGCGTGCAAATTTATCTGGAACTTTTCTGCCGGACTCGATGCCGACGTAATCGCAGCCAACAACAGTATCCTCGGTTGCCATGCTGACGGTGAAGGCACCGGTTGCGGCAAGGTTGTCTGTTGTCTTGTGGTCGCCCATGCTGATGGAGATCTCATTGAAATCTGTGACTACACCCCATGCAGCATTCATGGCATCCGGGTTGCCATCTTTGTCGTATGTTGCAATAATCAGAACCGGAAGTGGATACATGTTTGGTTTTGCTCCAAAATTTATTCTGCTCATGGTTGTTCCTCCTGTTTTGCTTGATTTTCTTTATTATAACGCTTACAGCAAACTTTAACACAAGAGATTTTCTCTGCAAATTTTCTTAATCGTTTAATTTTCTCGTCATATCATGCCATTCCTCGCCGCCCCAGGTGGATGCGGAGATTCCCTCGTCGCGGAAATTCATCTTTTTGTACATCTCCACCTTATCCTGCAGGCAGGTCAGAATGAGATGTTTTCTTCCGTTTTTCTGTTCCCGGCGGCTGTACTCTTCCATCAGCGCGCGGGCGATTCCCTGGCCGCGGTATTCCGGCAGGACACTGAGACCCAGCAGCATGACGTTTTCTCCCTTCGGGTCGTACAGACTGATTTCATCGAAAAAGGCATCACGGAATTTTGTCTCGTTTGTTGCAAGTCCGTTCAGCGTTCCGGCGATTTTTCCGGTTTCTTTGTCTACTGCCGCCAGAAACAGCTCCGGCGCGTACTGCACCCGCTCGCGCATGCTCTTTTCGGAGCACGCCTCATTCGGCGGAAAGCACGCCAGCTCAATGGCAACGCCCTGTTCCATTTCATCCTGGCGGATGGTTCGAAGTTCATATCGTTCCATTTTATGGTATTCCTCCATTGCCCGCTCAAAAAACTGCAGAAAACCGTCTTCCACGGCAAGCTGATCGAGCGCGGCTTCTTGCTCATTCAGATCGTAATAATATTTTCCGGTCCGCAGATCGATCGACAGACGGTCGAGCGGAAAGCCTTTTTTGCTCATCGGATGGGGTGTGCTGACCATGCGGAAAGGAGCGCTCTCCATTGACGGGTCCATCGCGTCATAGCGGTGGTCCGCATCAAGAATCAGCGAAACTGCGTTTTTGTAGCGTCCCGTCAGGCCGCCGTACTTTTCTGCAAGGGCGGCGTAATGCGCGGTCATTTCTTCATCGGACAGATACTTTCCGTTCACGGTCCGCACATGGACGCCGGGCTGGTCGTCCTCTGCCACGTTGTCAAAATACAGACCGGAATCACAGGAGAACACCGGCATATGAAGCGCGTTGAAATACGCCTCCGCCTTTTTCCTGGCATTTTCCAGCGGCGTTTTTCCATCCTCGATAATCTCTGGCTGCTTAACACCGCCAAGATCTTTCAGCCCGATCAGCTCAATCCCAAGACCGGCAAGGCGGTGACGCATCGCGTCGAGTTTTGCCGGGTTGCCGGTTCCGTACAGTAACTTCATTTCTGCCCCCTTCTATGCCTTGATGCCGAACTCTTCCGGGCGGAAGCGCGGGCAGACATTTTCCGACGATGTGATGACGGATGCAGCAAGACGCGTACCGATTTCAACTGCCTTGCCAAGCGTTTTTCCATAGGTCAGACCGGCGGAAACACCTGCGCAGAACGCATCACCGGCTCCTGTTGTATCTTTTACCTGTACTTTCTGCGCCGGGCAGAAGCCGCTCTCTCCGTCTGCTTCCGCATAAACCGCTCCGTCGCCGCCCATTGTTACGACCATGGCCGGAACATTTGCCGCTTTCAGACGCTCGGCGAGAATCTTTTCCATCTCGGCCGGTGTTTTTTCGCTGTAATCATCGGAGAAGAAAACGCCTGCCTCGATCTGGTTGCAGATCAGGCAGTCAAATTTCTGCAGAAGATCTCTTCTGCTGACTGCGATGTTCATGTTGCTGACAACGCCGTACAATTTTTTATCGTATTTTTCACAGAGCTGTACCAGCTTTTTGATGATCTCTTTGTCCATATCGATCTCTGCCACAATGGAATCGCAGTTTTCGATAATTTCATCTCCGTTTTCTTCCAGAATATCGAGAATCGGCATCAGGTTCGGGCGCTGGGAAATGGAGCCCGCCAGGTCACCGTTGTGATCGAAGACAGCAAGCCATGTTCCCATACCGTTCGGGATTTCTTTCATGTATTCGGTATTGACTTTGTGGCGCTGCAGTTTGCGCACAACATCCTCGCCGAGTGCGGTATTATCCGCGATTCCAAGGAAGGTCGGGCGCAGTTCCAGGTTTGCGATATCCTCCACCACGTTTCGGCTCACACCGCCGTGGATGTATTCGACATGGCCGGCGTTTCTGCCGTCCGGGACGTAGATGTCCTCTGGAAAACCTTTGATATCCACAAAAACTGCTCCTAATACTACGATTCCATTTTTATTTACTGCCATGTTTCTTTTTTCCTCTCCTGTTTTTTCATTCCTTCTTTTTTCAGACAAGCCTCTTCGTCTGTTTCACGAAATTATTTTCTTCTGTTGTATTAAGCCTTCTTTTGCGTTAGTAAACAGACTGTCTCCACATGCTCCGACCATGCGAACATATCATACCCCCATGCCTCTTCTGCCTTATATCCGTGTTTTGTCAGATACCGCAGGTCTCTCGCCAATGTCTCCGGATTGCAGGAGACGTAGACCACTTTTTTCGGTGAAAGGGTTACGACAGAGGACAGAAAGGCTTCATCACTGCCGGCTCTTGGCGGGTCCATGAAGACGATGTCGGCTTTTTCGCCTTTTTCGGCCATGGAGACCATGAAGGCGCCGGCGTCGTTCTGGTAGAAGGAGACGTTTTTGATTTGGTTTCGTTTGGCGTTTGTTACGGCATCGCGGACGGCGTCCGGGTTCAGTTCGACGCTGATGACTTCTCTGGCATCGCGGGATGCGATGAGGCCGATGGTTCCGATTCCGCAGTAGGCGTCCATGACGCGTTCGTTTCCGGTGAGACCGGCCAGGGAGATGGCTTTTTCGTACAGGTTTTTCGTCTGAACCGGGTTGACCTGGTAGAAGGACTGCGGGGAGATGCGGAAGGTGCAGCCGCAGAGTTCATCCTCGATGTAACCGCGTCCGAAGAGGACAATGTCGCGTTTTCCGAGTACCATGCTGTCGGTGCGGTCGTTGACGTTCAGTACGATCGTGGTGATCTCCGGGTGGAGTTTGCGCAGGGCCTTTACGAAGTTGTTTTTTGACGGGAAGACTGGTGATACGCAGACGAGGACGACCATGATCTCGCCGGAAGCAAAGCCGGTGCGCACCATGACGTGGCGCAGGAGGCCGTAGCCGCTGTCCTCGTTGTAGATCATGATTTTGAAGCTCTTCAGCAGACTGCGGATATCGCGGATGATGGCATCGGCACGCTGATCCTCGAGCAGGCACTCATCGACCGGAACCACTTTGTGTGTGCCCTTTTCATAAATGCCGGATATGATCGTTCCGTCTTTTTTGCGTGCAAAGGCGGAATTGACTTTATTCCGGTAATGATAAGGATTTTCCATGCCAACCATGCCTTTGACCGGGACGATGCCCTTCAGAGTCTTCTTCAGGAACTGCTCTTTTTTCGCGAGCTGCTCTTCGTAGGAGAGGTTCAGATATGTGCATCCGCCGCATTTTTTCTGATAAGGACATTTCGACGATGATGAACTCTTTTTCTGCTTTCCTTTTTCCGGTGCCACGCTCTTTGTTTTCTCGATACGAACGGCTTTCTTTTTATTTTCCCTGTCGAAATACGTCTTTTTTCTTCCGTCAGCTCTTTTATTCTTCTCTCTCGTGTTTTCCACTTTCTCTTACCTTCTTCCTCTATTTCACAAACCCGCGCAGCAGCGCGATCTCTTTTGCATATCCGTCCAGCTCATTCGGTGTTTCCAGATAGAACGGCAGTCCCGCCAGCGCCGGATGTGTCACAATCCGCTCAAATGCCGCAAGCCCCAGCGATCCCTCGCCGATCTTCTCATGGCGGTCCTTATGGCTCTCAAACGGATTCTTGCTGTCGTTCAGATGAACCGCTTTCAGCTTCGAAAGTCCTACCACGCGGTCGAACCTCTCAAGCACATCATCGAGGTGATCCACAATATCGTATCCCGCATCGTACACATGGCACGTATCCAGGCAGACACCCATGTGGTCTTTTAATTCCACGCGCTCCAGAATCGCCGCCAGCTCCTCAAACGAGCGGCCGACTTCGGTTCCTTTTCCTGCCATCGTCTCAAGCAGCACCGTGGTCGTCTGCTCCGGTTTTAAAATTTCATTCAGCATCTCCGAAATCAGACGGATTCCCTCTTCCGCCCCCTGTCCGGTATGACTGCCCGGGTGGAAATTGTAGCAGTTTCCCGGCGTATACTCCATCCGTTTCAGATCATCCGCCATCGTCATCCATGCAAACTCTCTCGTGTGCGCATCCTTCGAGCACGGATTCAGCGTGTACGGCGCATGTGCCAAAATGCGCTCGATTCCATGCTCCTTACTGTAAGAAAGAAACGCTGCGACATCCGCCTCGTCGATGGCTTTCGCCTTGCTTCCTCTCGGGTTTCTTGTAAAAAACTGAAAGGTATTCGCCCCGATGGACACCGCCTCTTTTCCCATGGCAAGATATCCTTTGGACGATGATAAATGACATCCTATTGTCAGCATAACTTCTATTCTCCTTTATTTCCAAACCACAACTCACCGATTCTCTGCGAGCCGCATTACTTAAAGCACAATTTTCCGGTACGGAATTCCCATCTCCGAGAGTGCTTCCTCCTCCCGCTTCTGACACGTAAAGAGCAGCACCTGCGTCCGGTTTTCCGCCAGCCATTTCAAAGTTTCTTTCAGCCGGTTTTCATCGTAAAACGCAAACGATTCATCGAGAATCACCGGCAGCTCCTCCTCGCCGCAGAGCACATCCATCGCCGCCATGCGGAGCGCAAAGTACGCCTGCTCGATCGTGCCGCGGCTGACCTGTTCAAGCGGCACATATTCGTCTGCGGTGTGAAGGCCGATCCGCAGATTCTCATCCATATTCACCTGCAGATAGCGGCCATTCGTCAGCGATGACAGCGTTTTTGACATCTGCTGTTTTAAGCGGTCGCCGATCCGGCTCTGCATCTGTACGGAGAGACTCTGGATCGTCTCCCCCGCCATGGAAAGCGCATCGAGTTCTTCCTGCAGATGATCTTTTTCCGTCATGGAAATGCAGAGCTCTTCGTATTCACTCTGCAAGTTCGACAGCACCGTCTGTTTCTGCCCCAGCTCCTGCTTCAGGCGGTCCACATTCCACTGCTGGCGGCGGATCGCCTGCTCCTCCGGCTCCGTCACGACCTGCTCGACCTCCGTTTTCCGGTGACGGAACAGACTGTACGCCAGATACAAGAGCGCCGCAATCGCAAGCCCGAGTCCCGTTCTCGTCAGCAGCGAATCAATATGGAAGAACTGCAGAATGCATAAGAACAAGAGAAATCCAGCCAGCGCCACGCACGCGGCACCCCATTTGCGGCTCTTCCGAGATTCTTTTTTCATCTTCCGCACCCGTTCGATCGGCACATCCTTCTGATAAATATCCCGCTTCATCTGCTCTTTCGCCTGCTGCAGATTCTCCTCGCTCTGACGGCACTCCTCCGTAAAAACGGAAATTTTCGTCTCAAGTTCTTCCTTCCGTTTTTCCAGTCCCGCCAGCGTCTTTTTCTGTTCCTGCTCCAGGCGCTTTCTCTTCTGCTTCAGCAGATCCAGCGCCGCCGCCACATCGAGCTCTCCATCGCTGCTCCCCTGGTAATTTGCCATATAGTTCCGCAGCTCATCCGCAAGCCCTTCCTCGGTTCTTCCTTTTAACTGCCCGATCGAAGCCGTATTATCATACACAATCTCACTGACACCGCCGAGCAGCATGGAAAGATCGCCGTCCTCCACGGAGAGCACCTCGCCGTCCGTCAGGCACACCAGCTTTGCATTGGCGTTCTGCCGCCCGAAATTCCGGGTCAGGCGGAACCGTTTGCCGCCGCTTTCAAGCACCATCTCTCCCGCATAGTATGCCGGATTTTCCCATGGCTCATAACGACTGTAGACATCATTTTTTGCCGCCCGCCCCCGGCCGCGTGTCATGCCAAACAGCATGCTGCGGATGAAGGTATGGACGGTCGATTTTCCGCTCTCATTTTCCCCGCTGATGAGCTGAATCCCATCGGAAAATTCCAGTGTGCGGTTCTGCATTTTTCCAAAATTGCGGATTTCCAGTTTTTCTATTTTCATCTTCTACGCCTCCCGCAATCTTTTTTCAGCCGTTCCTGCGTGCCGCCAGCAGCGCCTCGAGACCATAGTCGAGCGCCTTCTGTGACTGCGCATCCGTCTTTGTTTCAAATGCTTCAATATAGGCGCTGATCAGACTAGCGCCATACGTTTTCTTCATCTGTTCCAGATCGTATGCCGGACGTGTTTCATCCTCCACGGAGATGACTCTGCCGCAGTCCAGCAGCCGTTTCGGAGAAAATTCCAGCTCGGCGGCACGGTGTCCCACAAGTTTCAGGCGGATGATTTTTCGGATCTTCCCATCCTCCCGCAGCGCCAGCTCCTGTTTCAGCTTCGTCTCCAGCGCATACTGTGTCAGATCCTCCGTCACGTTCAACACCAGATCTTCGTACTCATATCTGGCAAACGGCACAAACTGAATCCGCGTGCCGTGCTCGTCCACCGTTCCGCGGATGTAGCCGTGCGGCCCCAACTGCGTCTCATCCGTCGGTTCGAGTGCGCCTGCGTATGCCATTTTGTCGGGAATAAGAATCCCCGGCTTATGAATGTGCCCGCACGCAATATAATCAAACCCAGCCTGCGCCATGCGGCCCGGATTCCACGGCATGTGGCGGGCATCGCCGCCGTGCGCGAGCAGCAGATGATATTTCATTTTTCCCTCCGGCCGCACGCCGTCCAGCCGGTTTTCCAGAATCTCTTTTTTGTCGTAACTGCATCCGTACACCGCCGTCTTCTTCTCCGGGACTTCAACACACTCCGGCTCCGGCGACAGGAGCATTACCACGTTGTCTGCCCAGTCGAAACCGCGGTAAAAGCTCTCCCGCTTCACATAATCGTGGTTTCCGGCAATCAGCACGACGATCGTCTCCGGGATGGAAGCAAAGAGATCATTAACCTCTTTCAGTTCCCGCAGAAGCGGCTGGCACTGAAACAGATCTCCCGCGATCAGCAGAAAGTCCGTCTTTTCCCGACCGGCCAGGCGGATGATCCGCCGGAAGCTCTCCCAGATGGCCTCCCCGCGCTCCTCGCTCCAGGGAAATCCCGCATCCGGCTGCATGCCGAGATGCACATCCGCAATATGAATAAACCGCATAGGCGCATACCCCTTTCTGGATTCATTTTCTCTATTACTACAATACGGACGTCAGGTGCACCAAATCCACATTGGATTCCACTGCACCCGGCATCCGTATTTTTTAAGTTTCTATATCACTTTTCGTAATTACAGCTCGCAGTTGTTTACTGTTCTCGGGAACGGGATGACGTCGCGGATATTGCCCATTCCGGTCAGATACATGACGCATCTTTCAAATCCCAGTCCGAATCCTGCATGGTGGGTAGAACCATATTTTCTGAGGTCCAGATAGAATCCGTAATCTTCCTCAGCAAGTCCCAGCTCTTTCATACGGCCAAGCAGTTTCTCGTAGTCGTCCTCACGCTGACTTCCGCCGATGATCTCTCCGATGCCAGGAACCAGACAGTCCATAGCTGCAACGGTCTTGTTGTCATCGTTCAGCTTCATGTAGAACGCTTTGATCTCCTTCGGATAATCGGTAACGAAAACCGGTCTCTTGAAGATCTGCTCGGTCAGATAACGCTCATGCTCGGTCTGAAGATCGCAGCCCCAGGATACTTTGTAATCAAATTTATCGTTGTTCTTCTCTAAGATCTCAACTGCTTCTGTATAAGTCACACGTGCGAAATCAGAGTTTGCAACATGCTGTAATCTCTCTAACAGCCCTTTATCGATAAAGCTGTTGAAGAATGCCATCTCTTCCGGCGCATTCTCTAATACATAGTTGATGACATATTTTAACATGCTCTCAGCTAAGATCATGTCATCCTCTAAATCTGCAAATGCGATCTCCGGCTCGATCATCCAGAACTCTGCCGCATGTCTTGTTGTGTTGGAGTTCTCTGCACGAAAAGTAGGTCCAAAGGTATAGATGTTCTTAAATGCCATCGCATAAGTCTCACCGTTCAGCTGTCCGCTTACAGTAAGATTAGTCGGTTTATTGAAGAAGTCTTTGCTGTAATCTACTTTTCCATCCTCTGTCATTGGAAGATTGTTCATGTCAAGTGTGGTTACCTGGAACATCTCGCCGGCGCCCTCACAATCGCTTCCGGTGATCAATGGTGTGTGCACGTACACGAAATCCCTCTCCTGAAAAAATTTATGGATTGCATAAGCGCAGAGAGAACGCACACGGAACACTGCCTCAAACGTATTGGTTCTCGGTCTTAAATGAGAGATGGTTCTCAGGTACTCAAAGCTGTGTTTTTTCTTCTGCAATGGATAATCCGGTGTAGAAGGGCCTTCTACTTCCACTTTTTCAGCCTGAATCTCAAATGGCTGTTTTGTGCCCGGAGTTGCAACTAATTTACCGGTAACGATAATCGCTGCTCCGACATTTAATTTTTCTACCTCTTCAAAATTTTCCAGAACATCGGAATAAACAACCTGGACCGGCTCAAAAAAAGTTCCGTCGTTTACCACGATAAATCCAAAGTTTTTGGAGTTACGGATGTTTCTCACCCAGCCACCGATCGCGATGGTCTGATCCACATACTCATCCTGTCTGCGGAATAAATCTCTTACATTTACTAATTCCATTTTTCTACTCTCCCTTTCTCTCATCAACGTCTGTCGACTCCTTTATGATCTCATACCTCTGTTTCGGTATCGTTTTCTTATTCTTCTGTGCTGTCTGCGGATTCTGTACTTTCCACAGATTCTGTCGTTTCTTCTACTGCGTTCTCCGTAACCTCTGCTGTCTCTGCCAACTTATCTAAAACTAATCCTGCAAGATAAATCACACGGATCTGATTCTTTCCGTAAACAGAATCGCCATAACCATAGTTACTATATAACGTGTCAGCATCACCGAAACCGCCGCTGCTTACGATCGTGCTTACATAATCTTCAAACTCCGTATCGTCAATCTGGATATCTTCTTTTTCTGCAATGGCTTTTACGATCAGTTCTAACCTGATACTGCTCTCCACACTGTCAGACCATTCCTGCTCAATGCTCTCTTCTGTATAGCCGTAAGAGCTGAGTACCGTTTCCATCTGGCTCTCATCCCCGGAGCAATAGCGGTCAATGAAATTGGCACGGATTGCTTCGATCACATCAGATCTGTAATCTGCCGGCATATCAACGGTACAATTTTCTAACAGATAATCCTCCAAAGCGGAGTAAATATCATTTTTATGAGTGCTCTCTGCGCTGGACTCCAAATACTGGCGTACCTGCTTGTACACTCCATCCACGGAATCCGCACCAAACTGTTTCGATGCAAATTCATCATCCATCGTATCCATGGTCACTTCCTTCTGGATAGAATTGACCGTAAATGTAAATACAACTTCTTTTCCGGCAAGATCCGGGTTATTCGGGTACTCATCCGGGAACGTCACATTGGAATCGATCACATCGCCTACTGATGCACCGATCAGTCCGTCTGTAAATCCATCAATGTAACCGGAACCGCTTGTGGAAGAATTGTTGGACACATCAATATTCTGATCCTCTGCTGTTCCACCGCTGAACGCCTCACCGTCTAATTTTCCGACATAGTCTACGTTTACAATGTCGCCCTCTTCCACTGTTGTCTTGTCCGGATCAGCCGTATAAAAAGGTCCGCCCTGTGTAAAAATCTTTTCCACATAATCAAGCACATCCTGATCTGTGACGTCATAATCTCCTGAAATCGTAACCGGGATTGCACTGTAGTCACATAATGTCACATAATCCGATCCCTTCAGATCATATTGTGCAAGCGGAACTGCCGGCACCTCTTCTGTGCTTTCGGTGTTCTCTACTGCTTCCGTTGCCTCAACTGATTCACCTTTGCTGCCGCATCCTGTCATGCCTGTCTCTTATACACATCTGACGCTGCCGACGAAGAGGATAG
>OJQJ01001799.1_pt1 | contig 10275 bp, 9 predicted proteins | sample 1598671 | NCBI WGS metagenome assembly OJQJ01 (sample SAMN03922499, study PRJEB24848) | human gut metagenome | isolation source: stool sample | host: Homo sapiens | place: Germany | collected 2011-11 | reverse complement strand
GGTGGTGTGGGAGGTCGGTAGATAAAATAATTATCTACCTCCTACCCGATTATTTCTGGCTTTCTGAAACTGTAGATTCGGTATTGCTGTCCGACTCTGTTCCCGTAACGGTTTCTTCCACAGCAGGATCTTTGTATGTGTACGTGTTGGATTCACGGAAAATCGTACTGTTGGAACCCATCTGGCACACTTTAATGGTATCACCGTCTTTGACACTGTCTTTTGGAATAATCAGACAACCGGAATTGCTGAAGGTTGTATTGACTTTCTCGTCATTTACAAATACCTTACTCCACTTGGTGAAGTTGTTTCCATAGACAAACACTTCCGATCCGCCGATGGAATCCGACGTCTCAGATACCGTTACATCATCAATTCCCATTACAATGTCGGTTGCAGGGTATTTGTCTTTGCCATCATAGCAGTAACGGTTTCCGTAAAGAATGTCATACTGCAGATTATCCAGTCCGTCCAGATATGCAGTGTGGTCTGTGTTGTTCATCTGGGTCTGATGGTAATTTAAGATGGTTCCCTCATGAATACCTGTGGAATCCGTAATGCTTGCCATCAGCTGGTATGCATACAGATCTGCATCCTGCTTCTTTAATCCCATGTTATTCCATGTGACATATTTTGTCTTGTAGATATCACCGGATTTCATATCGGAGTCTTCCAGACCCATAGTTGGAAGATGATCACCGAACGCTACCACGATGGTATCTTCATCTCTCTTGGAGAGCTCTGTAATCAGATCATTCAGGAATGTATCTACTTCATTTAACTGGTTGACGTAATAAGTCCACTGGTTTTTCTTTTCTTCATCATCCACACCGCTGACGGTATATACCGGACTTGCGATAACCGGAGTCTTTGGATAATCACCATGTGTACCTACGGTAATGGTGTAGGTAAAGTCCGGCTGATTCGGAGTGGAATCTAAGGTTTTGATTGTTTCAGGAACAAGAATATCATCGGTAGCCCAGCTTCCGTTTGGCGTATAACTCTGAATGTTCATCAGTTCCTTGCTGGTGAAAGTATCAAATCCCATCATGGAAAAGGCATTGACACGGCTGTAAAAGTTACCGCCATTGTTATGTACGGCATGGGTTCCATATCCGATGGAAGCCAGATCAGCAGCAGTGCTCTCGCAGTCTGTCTTTTTCAGGATTGTTTTATACGGATACTCGCCGGTTCCGAAGTACTGCATACTCATACCGGAGAGAACTTCAAACTCAGTGTTTGCGGTTCCTGCGCCAACAACTGGAACTGTCAGGTAACCACTCGTGTAGTTCTTCTCGAGATTGTGGAAGGTAGGAATCGGATCCTGATTATAATTCAGAAACTTGATCTCATCCGGATCACAGAATGATTCAAGAAGAATACAGATAATATTTGGTGCATTCTTTTTGGTGACAGTTGTTTCTTTTTTCGTGTCATTTACATTTTTTTCAATCGAAGCAATTTTCTGCTCGGAGTAGTCATCCGGCTTGCTCATTCCACGGTCTACCACACTCGAAGAGAATCCATAGATAAAACCGTAGTTTTCATATCCCTGTGCAATGTTGGAGAAGTAGCTTGCAACAACATTGGCATTCTGTGCAGCAGAGGTTGTAACAGGAAGACCGACAAACAGTACCGATACAATGGCACCTACTACAACAATTTTATGGGTCTTGCCCTGATAGCGCGGTCCTTTAATGAAGAGTGCAACACAAAACAGAAGGAACAGACCGAGCCCGATGACTACGATGGTAGCTTCTTCTGCCGTGAAATAGTTGGTATTGTTCATGGCAAACAGATCATTGATACATTTAAGGTCTGTAAAGCCAAACGGTGTTACACGGTTTGAAAGGATGCATCCGTTAATGATTCCAAGGAGCACCCAGAAACCGCTGATAATGATCCGCCAGAATGCACGTCTGCGGAACAGATAAACAAAGCTTAAGGATGCAAATACAATAAAGGCATTATAAAAAAATGCACCGGTATGCATCCCAACGAAGGAACATGCCGAGAGAAAACTCCTTCGGGAAAGAACCTCCACCATAAATACGATCCCACAGGATATCAACATGTGGAACAGCAGGGAATATTTATTCAGAAATGAGATCCGACGCAGGTAAGCTTCGGAATGTTGTTTTTCAACTCTGGTGAATAGTTTTTCTTTGATAATACTAAAAAATTTCTTCATCTTTACCTCTCCTTTACTCGAACTATAGATTACTAAAAAAGGATAGTAAAGACAAGAGGTAAAATTTATAAAAAAACCCCGTTAAAAACGAGGTTTTTTTGCAATATGAATAAATTGTGAACAAACGGTGTTCTTATCGGTTGGAACGTCTCCAGATGTGCATCTGGTCTGCCTCTTTGATCAGATCATCACGGAAGTCCGGATGTGCAATGGAAATCAGAGCCTCTGCCTTCTGCCAGGTAGATAATCCCTTTACATTGACCATGCCATATTCGGTAACGACATAGTGGGTATTTGCACGGGTGTCTGTGACAATGGAACCTTCTGCCAGGGTCGGGCGGATGCGGGAATGCATAACACCTTTCTTATCCGTGAATGTGGAAGAACAGCAGATAAAGCTCTTTCCACCTTTGGACATATAAGCACCGAGAACGAAGTCAAGCTGTCCGCCGGCACCACTGATGTGTTTGGTTCCGGAAGACTCGGCACTGATCTGTCCGAACAGGTCGATATCTACACAGTTGTTGATGGAGATGAAGTTGTCCAGTGCTGCGATGGAGCGGATATCGTTGGTGTAACTGACAGGTGCGCTCATCAGTTCTGGATTTTCATCCAGATAATCATACATCTTCTTGGTTCCGGCACCGAAACCATATACCTGACGGTAGCGGTCAATGTTTTTGCAGGCACCGGTAATCTTTCCGGCTTTGGCAATGTCTACGAATGCATCTACATACATTTCTGTGTGAACACCAAGATCCTTTAAGTCGGACTGTGCGATCAGGGAACCGACTGCGTTTGGCATACCACCGATACCAAGCTGCAAGCAGGCACCGTTTGGAATCTGGTCTACGATCAGCTGTGCAACTTTCTGGTCTACTTCGGTAGCAGGACCGCCGGCACCGAGTTCTCCGATTGGAGGATTGGAGCCTTCTACGATTGCATTGACTTTGGAAATATGTATACCGTTTTCTGTTCCGCCAAGGCAGCGCGGCATATTTTCGTTGACTTCTACGATGATATGTCTGGCTGTCTCACACATCGCACCAAGATGGGAAGCACTTGGTCCGAAGTTGAAGTATCCATGCTTGTCCATTGGAGCAACCTGGAACATTGCCACATCATCCGGACAATCCAGCTCACGGTAATAACGAGGGAGCTCGGAATAACGGATCGGGCTGTAGAATGCACAGCCACGTGCGATCATATGACGTTCGATTCCGGACATATGCCAGGAATTCCATGTAAAATGCTCGCCGGCGTCTTCGCGCTCAAATACGGCAAGCGGTTTTAAGAGGATTCCGCCACGCAGGTTGATATCCTTCAGTTCATCGGTACGCTTGGCAAGTGCTTTGTCCAGTGTATCTACGGTGTTGGTACACCAGCCATAGTCTACCCAGTCACCGGATTTGATTACTTTTACGGCTTCGTCTGCTGAAACGAGCTTCTGTCTGTATTCTTCTGAAAAATCCATTCGTATAAGACCTCCTTGTATGTCTTAGCGTGAAGTTGTGAACAGAAATACAACAACTTCGTTAATTTATTAACAACATTATAACATTTATGGATTTCAAAAACAATGGGGAGTGCTGGAAAACGTAATTATTCTGTGGTACACTTTAAGGGAAAAAGTCCTGAGGTAGACAGGGAGAGGGCATATAGAAGATATTTGAGAGAAAAAATTCTAAGATAGACAGGGCAGGGATATATGGAAGATTTTTAAGTTGAAAAGTCCCGAAGAAGAGTCAGAGTGGGATATATAGAAAAAGTTTCCACTGATATGTCCCGGAAAGCGTTAAAAATGGGATATAGAAGTGCAGATATTATGTATATGTCCCGAACGAAAATAAAAGTGGGACATAAAAGAAGAAATATTGTGCATATGTCCCAAACGAAAACGAAGCCGGGACATAAAAGAAGAAATATTGTGTATATGTCCCAAACGAAAACGAAGCTGGGACAGCGAAAAGAAGATATTGTGTATATGTCCTCAAATGTTCGACATCGCACATGGTATCTCTATGAAGAAAGTATTTACAGGAAGGAAAAGAAGATGGAGAATCATACAATTGTTACTTTAAAAAAGGGAGAAGGCCGCACGATCAAGGCGGGTGGCGCATGGATTTTTGATAATGAGATTGATACGATTGTGGGGACATTTACCAATGGAGATGTGGTGACGGTACATGATTTTGACGGATATCCGATGGGAAAGGGATTTATCAATCAGAATTCGAAGATCCGTATCCGCATGCTGACCCGTCATGCGGATCAGGAGATTAACGAGAATTTTCTTCGTATGCGTGTAAAGAATGCCTGGGAATACCGGAAGACAACGGTGGATACATCTTCCTGTCGTGTGATTTTCGGGGAAGCGGATTTTTTGCCGGGACTGGTGGTTGACAAGTATGAGGATGTGCTGGTGGTGGAATGTCTGGCACTCGGTATGGAGCAGTTCAAGGAAACAATCGTTTCATTATTAAAAGGGGTACTGAAAGAGGACGGTATTTCTATCCGTGGAGTCTATGAGAGAAGTGACGCCAATGAGCGCAGGAAAGAAGGACTTCCGAAGGTGAAAGGATTTATTGGGGAAACATTTGATACAGAGGTGGAGATCACGGAAAATGGCGTGCACTATCTGGTCGATGTGGTAAATGGTCAGAAGACGGGCTTTTTCCTGGACCAGAAGTATAACCGGCTGGCAATGCAGCGGATCTGTAAAGGAAAGAGAGTTTTGGACTGTTTTACACATATGGGAACGTTTGCACTGAATGCAGGAATCGCAGGTGCTTCCGATGTGACGGGACTTGATATTTCGGAATATGCGGTGCAGCAGGCAAATGCCAATGCCGTGCGTAATCATCTGGAAGATACGGTACATTTTCGCTGTGCAAATGTACTGGACGAGCTTCCGAAACTGGCAGAAGCCGGAGAAAAGTACGATGTAGTCATTCTCGACCCGCCGGCATTTACGAAATCCCGTGAGGCCACGAAGAATGCCATCAAAGGTTATCGGGAGATCAATATGAAAGGGTTAAAGCTGGTAAAAGACGGCGGATACCTGGCAACCTGTTCCTGTTCCCATTTTATGACACAGGAACTGCTGGCAAAGACGGTGAAGGAAGCTGCAAAGGCGGCACACAAACGGCTGCGTCAGGTGGAATTCCGTACGCAGGCGCCGGATCATCCGATTTTGTGGGCAAATTCTGCGAATGTGCCGGAGAGCTATTATCTTAAATTTTTCATTTTCCAGGTTGTAGACGAAAAATAATCCGAAGAATGCTTATTTATAGGGGTTCCGGAACAATTCTCTGATATGAAATAAAAGACTGACACACCTTTTGACACACTTTTATAGAAAAATGTTTCGAAATAAGCAAATCCTCTTAGAGTAATCTAAGGGGATTTTGTCGATTTATCGTTGTCTGATTTAATAAGTTATGATATACTTCGCACATGGGAAACCAGAGAGCCGGTCGGCTTACCCTCTTTTTCGGAGGGTTGCTAAGCCCCGGTGGGGCTTGTTTAGCAACGACCGGAGCAAAGCGTAGACCAACCCTCCAGACGAAAGAAAGGAGGGCGTTGCCAATGTATGTTACATACTCTGACTTAATTCAGATTGGAATATTCATTTGCGCCCTTGTTGGATTGTGTTACACGATTTTCAAGGGAAAACGAAAATAGCCGCCATTACTGCGAATAATGACGGCTGTTGATAAAACAGTTATTTAATTCATTCGGGTAAGCCACTTCTCTGGCTTTCCCTCTTTCTACGCATAATATAATATATCTTATGAACTGACGCAAGGAAAAGTGTAAAACGGTTCATAATTTATAACATGTCATGTTTTCAGATGAAATTAGACTAGCCGCAAAAATTGGCGTGAGTGATCGGGTATTAAGGGACATTGTTACAGAAGATAGAGTAAAGGGCATTGTAATATGTTCATCCTCTGCCGGTTATTATCTCCCGGCAAATAAAGATGAAATCAGAGAGTTTTGTAATTTTATGGAAAAAAGGGCAAAACATTCATTTATTGCAATACAGAGCGCACGCCGGGCATTGGGAGAAGTTGAGGGGCGGCAGATGGAGGATATATTGTAACAACATAAGGGAAAAACTGGAACAAATGAACAGTTTTTCAGATCAGTGATGACTTATTTCGGTTATAATAAAAGGAGAAAGCTCTCGATTGACTAACCGGGTATAAACTCCATATAATAGTGGTAACCGAATGGAGGAGCTATAGAAGGAGGGTTCACTATGCAGGCATTATCAAAAGCAAAAGTTGGTGGAAATTATACCATTCAGTGGTTATTCGGATTACCGGAAGTTGTAGAATTCCTGCACCGCCATCATGTAGAAGAAGGTGGCAGCGTACAGGTGATTCAGAAATTATCCAATGGGCTGATCATCGGTGCCAATGGAGAACGGTTCGCCATGGGAAATGAGATTGCAGATCGTATTCAGGTATAAGTACACCCGGCTATAGAAAACAGACACCCCGGTATCCGTTATAAAAACGGCTGCCGGGGTGTTTTGGGTAAAAAAATGAAAAAGGCAGTATACTTGCATTTTAGAGAGCATTATGGCATAGTTGAGAAAGAAAATCGAAAGCGAAGGATGAAAAGAGGAAAAATGAAGTTTCGAAAAGCTAAGCAGGACGATAAGGAAGAAATTCTTGCGTTGTATCAGTCGCTGATCGGTACTCCATACTGCGCATGGGGCAATGGGTATCCAGGAGAACAGGAATTTGATTATGATATGAAAAGAAATGCTCTTTTTTGTATGGAAAATGAAGATGGAGAAATCATTGGCACGATCACAGTGGATGAAGATCCGCAGGTGGAAGCACTCACCTGCTGGTCCAAAACACTGCAGCCGTCTGCGGAGCTTTCCAGACTTGGGGTACGCACCGATATGCAGAATCAGGGAATTGCCCGGCAGCTTCTGCAGCATGGCATGGAAGAATTGAAAAAACAGGGGAAAAGGAGTGTACATTTTCTCGTGTGTAAGACAAATAAAAAAGCGCTCCGTTCTTATGAAAAACTGCATTTTGACGTAGTGGGAGAGAGCGATTTATTTGACGAGGACTGGTGGTGCTACGAGAAAGCACTTTAAAAATCAAGTACAGGAAGTTGGAAAATATGCAAATAGGACAGAAAAAAACAACGGGACAGAAGATGAAAAAAGAGAGGAACAGGGGAAGAGAAACGGATAGAAAACCGAACATAAGCCAGATAAAAAAAACAGGTGAACACTGCATTTATGCAAAAAGATGCGGAGGGTGTGACTATCAGGGAATTTTGTACAGTCAGCAGCTTTCCAAAAAGCAGAGTTACATGCGCAAACTCATGGAACCGTTTGGAAAGATCAATCCAATCATCGGGATGGACGATCCATACCACTATCGGCATAAAGTACAGGCGGCTTTTTCCTGCAATAAACGCGGACATATTGTGGCAGGGGTATATGAGAAACATTCGCATGATATCGTGGATGTGGAGGAGTGCCAGATCGAGGATGCACAGGCGGATGCCATTATCCGTGAAATCAAAAATATGATGCGTTCTTTCCGGATTCGTGCATATGATGAGGATACCGGATATGGGCTGCTGCGTCATGTGCTGGTGCGAAAGGGCTATCACAGCGGACAGATTATGGTAGTGCTTGTACTGGTATCTCCGATCCTTCCATCCAAAAATAATTTTGTCAAGGCACTGCGGAAGAAGTTCCCGGAGATCAGTACAGTAGTGATCAATGTCAATGACCGTAAGACCAGCATGGTGCTCGGGGAGCGCAATATTACGGTTTATGGAAAAGGATTTATTGAGGATGAACTGTGCGGATGCACATTTCGTATTTCACCGACTTCATTTTATCAGGTAAATCCGCAGCAGACGGAAAAACTCTACCGGAAAGCCATTTCCTGTGCAAAACTGACGGGAAAAGAAACTGTGATCGATGCGTACTGCGGTACGGGCACGATCGGGCTGATTGCCAGCAGCCGCGCAAAGCATGTGATCGGAGTGGAGTTAAACCGTGATGCGATAAAGGATGCTATCTCCAATGCAAAGCGCAATCATATTCACAATGTTACTTTTTATAATGAAGATGCCGGACAATTTATGGTAGAGATGGCAGAAAAAGGAGAACATGCGGATGTGGTCATTATGGATCCGCCGCGTACGGGAAGCGATGAGGCGTTTCTTTCCTCTGTAGTGCGACTGGCTCCGGATAAAGTCGTGTATGTATCCTGTGGTCCGGAAACGCTGGCGCGGGATCTGAAGTATCTGATAAAGCATGGATACCGGATGAAAGAGTGTACACCGTTTGATCTTTTTCCGTTTACGAAACATGTGGAGACGGTTGTTCTTCTTTCCCAACTCCGTCAGAAGCCGGATGATTATATTGATGTGGATATTGATGTTGCTGAATTGGAAGGTACTTCAGCAGAGACAAAGGCAACCTATGAAAAGATAAAGAAGTATGTTGCAGAGCATAATGATGGGATGAAGGTTTCGAATCTCTATATTGCTCAGGTAAAACGGAAATGTGGTATTGAATTGGCTGAGAATTTCAATTTGCCAAAGTCGGAGAATGCTAGACAGCCACGGTGCCCGAAGGAGAAGGAAGAGGCAATTGTGGAGGCACTGAAGGCGTTTCAGATGATATAAACATACTGGAGCAAGTTTATTTATAATTAAAATTGAGGTTTTCATATATTAGGATGGAACTTATACTTAATCAGAAGAGGTGATTTAAATGTGGCTAGAAACTAATAGATTGATTATTCGATCCATACAGCGCGGAGACGAGATTATCTTTTCTGGTATGTCTCAAGATGGGAGTCTTAGTCAAGTTGGGTTTGATGCTAATTGTTCAGAGTGGATCAATGATTGGATTGAAGAGGCTTTAAAATTAACAAATAATGATAATCCAAGAGAAAATTATATACCTTGCACTGTTATACTAAAAGAAACAGAAGAGGTCATAGGCTCTGTTGGTTCTACATATTATGAAGATGTGGATAAGGTTGGTATTTGTTATTTTATAGGAACACCTTTTAGGGAAAAAGGATATATGACAGAGGCGATAAATGCATATGTTCAGTTTTTCTTTAAACAATATAGTGAGTCTGAAATAATAGCAACTATTCTCGATGCGAATACACCATCATGGAAAGTAGCAGAGAAATCTGGTTTCAACTTAATAGAAAAGAAAATGTACAAAGATATTGATGATGAAAAAGAAGAATTGTATCGCTTTTATGTAATACGAGGCCAGGAGGATAAATAAATGGAGATAAGAGTAGTTAATCATAATGATATCGAGGAGCTTGCCGGAGTAATGGGACAGGCATATTCAGAGGAGCCTTGGAATGAGGCTTGGGTTCAGGAAAAGGCAGTAAGAAGAGTGCAGTCCATTTTGTGTGGATTTGAAGCCCTGGGTTTAGCTGCAGTAGAAGACGGTGAAATTATAGGTGGTCTTTTGGGATTTGTGGATCCTTATGCAGACTATGATATGTTCTTTGTTTCAGAAATTTTTGTTGCTCCAAAGTGGAAGAGAAAAGGAGTAGGGCGTAAGCTGCTTAGTGCCTTAGAAGAGCAACTTAAAGTAAAGGATATTCACACAATAGAACTTATTTCTATAAATGATAATCTAGAGTTTTATAAAAAATGCGGACTAAATAATGGTGATGTTAATTGCTTGGGGAAGTCTTTTTAATAAAGGAAAGGGGCATTTTATTTATGAAAAAAAGATATGTTTTTGCTCAGTAGTCTGAGCTTAAAATAAAAAGAATAGTTAAGCTCAGATGAATCCTAAGAAATTATATTTAGGAGGATACTATGAGCTATATTAGAGCAGAAGAGGTTCTGCCAAAAGAATTAATAGAAACTATTCAGCAATATGTAAATGGAAAAGCAATATATATTCCCAGCACATCTAAAAAGGAGTGGGGAAGTCATACTGATACAAGACAATATCTGATACAGCGAAATCACGAGATTAGCCAGAAATATCAAGGTGGTAGTTCTATTGCCAGTCTTGCCATGCAGTTTTCACTTTCGGAGAAAAGTAT
>OJQJ01001791.1_pt1 | contig 10312 bp, 10 predicted proteins | sample 1598671 | NCBI WGS metagenome assembly OJQJ01 (sample SAMN03922499, study PRJEB24848) | human gut metagenome | isolation source: stool sample | host: Homo sapiens | place: Germany | collected 2011-11 | reverse complement strand
ACCATATCTTTCAGAAGCTTTCCATCTTCATACATGGGATGATCGTAGTTGTCAGTAAAAAAGTTGGGTATGCGGTGCGAGTAGGTAAATCCGCATTGTTTGTAGAAATCCTCTGTGTACGTATCTTCTGCTGTACCTACCAATAGCGTATGATAACGATCTTTGTAGTGCTCCAATAGAAATTCTATCAGCCGTTTTCCATATCCTTTTCGTTGGTAGTGGGGATAAGTGGCGATGTTCTTGATTTCATAGACTCCGTTTCCTTCATCTGTTATCACACACGCCGCCTTTAAGTCGCCGTCGTAGAGAGCATACATTTCTCCCCGTTCCAGGTAGAGATCTATCATGGACTCTTGTTCGTCGGCAAGTAGCAGTAGTTCGAGGAACTCCTTTTTGTTCTTTAAAATAGGGACGATGTTTACCATTCGTGTAGATTTAATTGTTCTTGAATCACCTCAAAGGTAGGCAATTGGTATGAGAAAGACAAATTCTGCTACCAAGTTGAAAAACATTATTCCGAAATTTGCTACTTATAATTAATTTCTGTTCTTTCGTACAGGAATTTATGGTTGCCCGATAATGGTCTATGCTTTTTAGGGAGAGCGAGTTTTCCAAGTCAATTCATTGGGGGGATAAGATTAAAAGTAGTCAACCTATGTAAGAAGACTATGTGCTCAATATCAGTAGATTATGATTCTCAGTTATTCTCGCTATATTGAGAGTCTTTTCTCACCGTGATGAGTATTTATTCTCATCGCATTGAGAAGTTCTTCTCATCGTATTGAGAATACTTTCTCTTTACGTTGAGAAAATCTTCATTATAGGCATCCTATTTCCGACTGATAAGTATTGTATTGCAAAGTAATATAGGTTATGGATAAAACATCCTTTGGAGAAGAAGTATATAGCGTTGTCGCCTCCATCCCTCCGGGACGTGTGCTGACGTATGGACAGATTGCTTATCTTATAGGTAAGCCCCAGTGTTCACGTATGGTGGGGCAGGCCATGCATAACGCACCTGAGGAACAAAATCTGCCTTGCCACCGGGTAGTGAATAGTCAGGGACGACTGGCCCCTTTCTGGCCCGAACAACGGGAGTTGCTGGAAAAAGAGGGTACCGTCTTTAAGAAGAACGGATGCGTAGATATCAAGGCATCCGGTTGGGAAATACTGAAGGAGGTTATTTCTTAGCGAATATATTGATGAGCAGCGAGCAACTTGTCAGCAAGATACCTGTTCCCACCACTCCCGTCCAGCCGAACCATTGCCAGAAGGTTCCGGCAAGGAAAGTTCCGGTGGAACCGCCAATGAAATAGGTAGTCATGAAAATAGTATTGATGCGATTGGATGCCTGCGGACAAAGGGCAAAAGCACTTGTCTGATTGCTGAGCTGGATGCACTGCATGCCGATATCGACGACGACGATTCCGGCGACGAGCGCCGCATAGGAATCCGCACCGAAGAAGAACAGCAGCCATGCGAGGATCTGCAGGCCGACGCCGATATAGTTGAACCTGCGCACGCCGACGCGCCGGATGTACTTCCCGGCGAAGGTCGCCGTCAGAGCGCCCGCGATTCCGCAGAGTCCGAGCATGCCGACGACGTTGCTGCCGGCATAAAACGGCGCCTGCGCCATCTTGAAGGCGAGCGACGCCCAGAAACACAAAAAGGAGCCGAAAGCCAGCGCGGCGCGCACGGAATAGATACGCAGCGTCGGATAGCACCGGACGATCGTAAGGAGCGACTTCATCAGGGCGGCATAGGTTCCCCGGAAGTTGGGGCGCGCATCGGGCAGTACATACAGCACGACGGCCGCCGAAACGACCATGAGTCCGGCAGCGGCGAAATACATTTCGCGCCAGCCGAAAAGCTCGCCGATAACGCCGCTGACCACGCGCGAAGCGAGGATTCCGGTCAGCAGGCCCGAAAGGACGATCCCGACATTGCGGTTTTTATATTCCGGGCGCGAATACTGCGCCGCCAGCGGAATGAAGATTTGCGGAATGACCGAGCAGACGCCCGTCACCAGCGAAAACCCGTGAATCACACGGATATCGGAAGCCGTGGCGATCGCCAGCAGCGAAACGGCCAGCAGCAGGAAGTTGACCAGTACGATGCGCCTGCGGCTGAAAAGATCGGCGAGGGGTATGATGAACAGCAGCCCCAGCGCATAACCCAACTGCGAAAAGAGGGCGACATGGTTGGCGGCGAGCGTAGTGGTGCCCAGATCCTGCCGGAGCATATCGAGCAGCGGCTGATTGTAGTACAGATTGGCGACCGACACGCCGGCGATGACGGCCAGCGTGCATAACAAACCGTTCGAAAGCCCGGCGCCCTCCTTCAACATCGCCTTCATCGGCGGCGCGGTTTTTCGGGTCCCGACTTTCGCCCCTGCCTGCGATCCGGGTTGCGTCCCGGCCTGCGGTTCGGATCGCGGTTCGGGTTACGGCTTGGGGTGGAGTTTGAGTTGGGGCCGGCTGACGATGCGGCGGAGGATGCGGAGGATGACAAGGCGGATGCCGAAGGCATTGCGGATGCGGAGGATGACGGAGAGGCAGGGGGCGTTGCGGAAGATAATGCGGAGGAAGACAAGGCGGATGCCGGAGTCATTGCGGATGCGGAGGATGACAATGAGGCAGAGGGCGTTGCGGAAGATAATGCGGAGGAAGTCCGGTCCTCAGATTCTACACCGGATGCGGTTTTCGTTCCGGTCAGAGATTTCGTTCCGGCCACGGGCTTTGTTCCGGGTGCGGATTTCTTTCCGGTCACGGGCTTTGTTCCGGTCTCGGATTTCGGCGTTTTCGGCCGCGGCTTTTTCCGCACCGACCAGCCGAAATGGCCGAGCGCTTCGCCCAGTGCGAAATATTCGCCGTGGGAGTAGACGATCGGGCAGGCCCGTTCGAGGCAGAAACGGCCCGTGGCAGGGTCGATATAATCGGCATCGACCTGCACGGCGACCACCTCGGCCAAAAACATGTCGTGCGTACCCAGCTCAAGCACCTGCCGCACGCGGCACTCGATGCTCACGGGAGACTCTTCGACGATCGGCGCGGCGACCTTGAGCGCCTTGCCGGGCGTAAGGCCCATTTCGCGGAATTTGTCGTAATCGCGGCCCGAACGTACGCCGCACCAGTCCGCGGCACGGGCCAGACCGCGGGTCGTGAGGTTGATGACGAACTCGCCGGTGCGGCGGATAATCCCGTAGGAGTGGCGTTCGGGCCGCACCGAGACGTAGCACATCGGCGGATCGGTGCAGACCGTCCCCGTCCACGCCACGGTCAGCAGGTTATACTCGTCCGGCGTCGCGCCGCAGCTCACCAGCACCGCCGGCAGCGGATAGATGAGCGTTCCGGGTTTCCAGCTCTCTTTCATCGGCCCAACTATTTGTCCCGAAAGAAGAAGTTGCGGAAAAATACGATCTGGTAGTCGATCGAATTGCCCCAATACTCGTTGTTGTGACGGCCGGGACGCACATAGAAGTCGTGCATGATGCCGCGGCGCAGCAGCTCGGCATGGAAGTCGTTGTTCACCCCGAAGAAGAAATCGTCGTAACCGCAGTCGATAACGATCGCCAGATCGCCGTCGGCGATACGCGGGATCAGGTTGATCGGCGTAGCCGCCTCCCAAGCTTCGGGATGCTCGGCCTGCGTGCCCAGCAGCTGCGGAATCTCCCAGTTTTCGGGGAACGGGCGAATATCCAGCCCGCCGCTCGTGCTGCCGACGGCCCCGAACAGCTCCTTATGCCTGATCGCCAGTGACACGGCGCCGAAGCCGCCCATGCTGAGCCCCGTGATCGCGCGACCGCTGCGGTCGCGCGAAACGGGATAACGCTCCTCGACGGCCGGAAGCAGTTCCCGCGTCATGAAAGTCTCGTAAAGGCTCTTCGCCCGCACCTTGCTGTCGAGATACCAGCTCGTCGCGCCGTCGGGACAGACGAAGGCGATTCCTTCGCGGTCGGCGATGGCGGGCAGCGACGGTTTGATCCGGAGCCACGTCGTCTGATTGCCGCCGTAACCGTGGAGCAGGTAGACCGTCGGGCAGGGATTCGCAGGCGAAGCGCCGTCGGGCAGGATCACGATCACGGGAATGTCGCGGTCCATGGAAGCGCTGCGCACCGCAAGCGTATCGACCGCAGCGGCGGCGGCAAACTGCGCCGTCAGCCACGCCAGCAGAAAGGCTAAAATGAAGATTCGTTTCATGGCATACTATTTATGAATACGCAAAAATACGAAAAAACCGTATCTTTGCCGCATGCTGACGGAATTCATCCGATATCTCTCCGCCGAGCGGCGCTACTCGCCGCTCACGGTCCGCAACTACAAGCACGACGTGGAGCAGTTCCTCGCGTGGCTGGACTGCGACGAGTCGCGGTTCGACCCGCGGTCGGTCACGACCGAGCAGATCCGCGAATGGATCATTTTCCGCACGGAGGAGGGAAAGCTCAGCGCCGGGTCGATGAACCGCGAAGTGGCTTCGCTCCGGGCCTTTTTCCGGTGGCTGCACCGCACGGGAGCCGTCGAAAAGGATATTTTCCGCATGATTTCGACGCTCAAAACCTCACGCCGCCTGCCGGCATTCGTTCCCGAAAGCCGCATGACGACCATCGTCAGCGAATGCGGACCGGACAGCGAGGATTTCCTGACCGAGCGCAACTCGCTCATCATCCTGATGTTTTACGCCTGCGGACTGCGTCTGGCCGAGCTGGTCGGCATCGACCGCAGCGACTTTTCGGCCGACTACACCTCGCTCCGGGTCCGGGGCAAGGGAGACAAACAGCGCATGGTCCCGATTCTCGAATTCCTGCGCGAAAAGATTTTGCACTACCTCGGCCTAATAGAGAGGCAAAATATTTGCATTTCTTCGGAAAAAGCACTATTTTTAACACATAAAGGGAAGCGCATATCCCGGAGCGTCGTCTACCGCACGGTGCAGGAAGAACTCACCCGCGCGGGAGTACAGGGCAAGAAAAGCCCCCATGTGCTGCGGCATACGTTCGCCACGCACCTGCTGAACGGCGGAGCCGACATGCGCGAGATTCAGGAGCTTTTGGGCCACGCCTCGCTGCAGGCCACGCAGGTCTACACGCACAACAGCATCGCCCGGCTTCGGGAAATATACGCAAAAGCCCATCCCCGCGAAAAGGGAGGGAAGTGATTAACTTTTATAAACTGCAAGGCTATGAACGTACAGATTCAATCCGTGAAATTCGACGCAGACAAACGGCTGATCGAATTCGTAGAGCACAAAATGGAAAAGCTCGACCGCTTCGCAGAGCGTTCGACCGGTGCCGAGGTCATTCTGAAACTCGATAAAGACCATGAAAAAGGAAACAAGATCGCAACGATCACGCTCCATATGCCGGGCGAGGACCTCGTGGCCTGCCACCAGTCCAAAGCCTTCGAGGAGTCGGTGGACGAAGCGATCGACGCCCTCAAGCGTCAGATAGACAAATTCAAGAGCAAATCGGAAAAGTAAACCCACCAACCAATCAAATAACCTTTAACTTCAATGCCGCAGCGGCCGCCCCGAAAAGGACGGCCGCTGCATTTGAAAACATCCGGCACATGGCGACCGCGGGAAGTTGGAAACACACGCCATCTGGAAGCACACGCCATCCGAGAACCGTTGAAAGCGGGAAAAAACCGGCACGCGAAAACGCCCGGAGGCTGAAACCGCGCGGAATTCCGGCGAATGACTCCGCCCCAGCGCGGAGCCGCACACAAAAAAAGCGACCGGAAACCGATCGCTTAGTAGTGGATAGGGGATTCGAACCCCTATGTCGTGCGTGAGAGGCACGTATCCTAACCCTTAGATGAATCCACCGTGTGAGTTTTGTGGTGCAAAGATAACGCCTTCTTTTAAAACTGCAAAATTTTCCTGCAAATTCTACGATTTTTTTTGGGAAACCCCGCATATAGCCGCATTTTCCGTATCTTTACGATAAATACAAAACATGTCCAGACCATGAAATACATCAAAACCGCCATACTGATCGCAGGCATGGCTGCGGCGACGGCAGCCTGCACGCGGAAGCCCGTCGCTCCCCAATTCGGCATGCTGTCCATCGACACCCTCATCGGCACGCCCGCAAACGGATGCAAGATCGAATACCGTTTCGCCACGATCGCCAACGCAGAGAAATCCCCCGCCCTGCGCTCCATCGAAGCCGCCAACGCAGGCTATTTCTTCGAACTGGAAGAGTTCGGCGGCACGGCGCGTCAGGCGGCCGATTCCGCCCTCCGCCAGATCGCCGCGGAGCTTGCATTTCCGCAGAGCGCCCCGCAGATGACGGAGCCTTACGAAATCTCGGCCGAAGCCGAAGCAGCCGTCACGGACTCGCTCGTCACCTACATCATCAGCCGGTGGAGCTACACGGGAGGGGCGCACGGCATGTACGCCACGGAGTGCCATACCTATTCGCTGGCCGGAGGGTACGAACTCTCCACGGCGGACCTCTTCTCCGAACGGCAGCTGCTCGGCATGGAGGCCCTGCTGCGCAGGAAACTCTGCGAGCAATACGAAGCCGCCAACGACGACGAGCTGGCCGAGCGGGGATTTTTCCCGGAATACATCTCCCTGACGGAGAATTTTCGGATTACGCCCGAAGGGATCACCTTCTACTACAATCCTTACGACATCGGATGCTATGCGCTGGGAGCCGTCGACGTGACGATGAGCCGCGAAGAGCTGGAGAATCTGTAACATCCTCCGAAAAAGAGACGGCCGCAGGGCCGTAAAATGAAAAAAGGCCGGAGTCTCACGACTCAGACCTTTTTTTTGGCGGGGAACCACCCCCTCCAAAAACGAGGTTTAATCGGAGGTATTCGACTCTCGGACGAGCACCGCCCTTCAAGTCTTAGTAACGGAATCTCCGTTACAACCTACCGATTTCCTCAACCAACCTAAAACTACTAACCTAAATGAACCTTAAAACTTCGAGTACAAAGGTAAGGCGTTTTTCGGAATCGTGCAAATATTTTAGTAAAAAAATTTACAATTTTTTGAATATTTTTTAATATCAATATATAAACTCCTAATTTACAATCAATTGAAAGCTACGCCGAATTTTATTGTTTTCCGATGAAATAGTCGTAACTTTGCACGCCCTATTAAAAGTCTATGGTTTCGGTCATTATTCCCAACTATTGTCACGCGCCCTATCTCAGGCAGCGCATCGACTCGGTGCTCGCGCAGTCCTACCCCGATTTCGAGGTAGTGCTGCTCGACGACTGCTCGACGGACGGGAGCCGCGAGGTGATCGAACGTTACCGGAACCACCCGCGCATCAAGCAAATCGTCTACAACGACCGCAACGGCGGTTCGGCCTTCGCCCAATGGCGCAAGGGGTTCGCGCTCACGCAAGGAGAGTACATCTGGATCGCCGAGAGCGACGACTACGCCGATCCGGCGTTCCTCGAACGCTGCGTGGCGGAGCTCGATGCCGATCCCGCGTGCGTACTGGCCCACACGCTGAGCCGCACGGTCGACTCGGAGGGACGGCCGTTCGGGAAAGTCCGCCATGCGGGACGTCCCGTACGCCGCATGGACGGGCGACGCTTCGTGCTGAGGCACCTGCTGCGCCGCAACGAACTCTACAACGCCAGCATGGCCGTCTTCCGCCGTTCGGCACTGCCTGCGGCAGGGGAATACGAAGGATTCCGCTACGCCGGCGACTGGTATTTCTGGATGCTCGTCGCATTGCAGGGCCGCGTGTCCACCGTCTTCGAACCGCTCAACGCCTTCCGCCGCCACGACGCGGCCACGACGACGCAGGGCGAACGGACGGGCGGACTCTACGAAGAGGTGTTGCAGATCCTGCCTGCCATCTTTTCGCGGATGCGGACAGCGGCACCGGTACGCTGGGCGCTCGAAGGCAAGCAGCTTTGCCGGCTGCACAGAGCCCGCCGGCGGTTCGGACGGAACGAAGCCTACGAACGGCTGTGGAGCCGCTGGTGCGAAACCTACCGATGCGACCCGTTGCGCAGAGCATGGTACCGAATTTACGGGGCGCTGCCCGACAGCATGTTTTTTTAATGTGAAGATGGAACAATTCAAGACATCCCTGGTCATCTCGACCTACAATTGGCCGGAGGCATTGGAACTTTGCCTGAAAAGCAGTTTACGGCAGACGGTCGCGCCCGCCGAGATACTGGTCGCCGACGACGGTTCGGACGAGCGCACCGCACAGCTGATCGCACGTTACCGCGTGCAGACGTCCATCCCGATCGTCCACGTATGGCAGGAGGACACCGGATTCCGCGTCGGCAGCATCCGCAACAAGGCGATCGCGCGCGCCACGGGCGCCTACATCATCCAGGTCGACGGCGATGTCATCCTCCATCCGGATTTCGTGCGCGACCATGTCTCCGTCGCACGTCCGGGACGCTTCGTCAGCGGCAGCCGCGTGCTGCTGGGTCCCAGATATTCGGCAGGACTGCTGGCGAACCGCTCGATCGACATCAACGCATGGAAAAAGGATGTCTCCAACAGGCTGAACGCCATCCGCATCCCCTGGGCATCGCCGGTCTTCGGCCGCTACAAGCCCGAAGTGACGCGCGGCTGCAACATGGCCTTCTGGCGCGACGACGCCATTTGCGTCAACGGCTACAACGAACTGATCCAGGGCTGGGGCAGCGAGGATTACGAATTCGGCAGCCGGCTGTGGCACATCGGCGTGCAGCACTTCTCGCTCAAACTTTCGGGCATCGTCTATCATATCTACCACAACGTCCGAGCCCGCGACCAGGCTGTCGCCAATCAGGTATTGGCCAACCTCACGCGCAGTCGGCGTCTGCTGCGCTGCAAACAGGGCATTTCGCAATATCTCTATCCCGATCCCGAAACGACGACACTGGTCAGAGAGGTGCAGGAGTAGCCCCGCGCGCGGATCACTTCGCGGCGGGGATGATCCCCCGCCACGCCCGCCGCATGCGGCGTTTCGTCCAGCTGTGACAACCGAACGGCAGGTCGCCGCCCAGCCGCCGCAGGGCGTAGGCCGGATGGGTGTCGATCGAGAAACGCAGCGCCTCGTCGGGCGCCGGATAACGGAATTCACGAGGCACGACCGCCCAGAACACATCTTCGTTATGGAGATGGCAAGGATCGGCGAGGTAGCTCTCGGCCTCCGTGCGGTAGGTCGCACAAGCCCGCCGGAACGCCTCCACACGGCGCAGCGACAACCCGCCGTTGCCGACGCGGCCGTAAAGCACCTGCCGCGAAGCCTCTCCCCGGCGACGTTTCATCTGCTCCCTCCACTGCATATACTGTTTGACCAGCGGCAGATCGTAAAGCGGCCGCCGAAGCCACGGCGCCGCCACGCAGTCGTAGCCCCGCCGGCACCAGTCGCCCAGCTCGTCGCGGAAAATCCATGCGTCGGTATGGCAGATCAGGATATATTCGGTATCAGGAAACGACGCATAGAACTCCTCGCTGAGCATCATGCGGTTGTAACCCGCAATGCCGTTGCGCCGGCCGAGCCACTCGTCGCCGACGGCGCGTGTCTCCACCCCCAGTTCCCGGCAGCAGGCGGGCGGCGTCACCCCCCGGGGATGAAGCACCGTGAAAGGCCATGCGGCCAGCACGCGGACGTTGTTCCGCAACGAAGACTCCTCGTCGGGCGTCAGCTCCCGATAGACGGGAACGACGACGCGCACGAGCGAACGGGGGGAATCAGCCATGACGAACGAGCGATTTGAGATGATATTTCAGATACTTGAACGGCAGCGCCCATGAGGCGGTACGGCCGGGATAGGTACGGATGTAGCGCACGATCCGCCGGAAGGGGCAGGCGCCGAAGAGCCGTTTCTGGCAGAGCAGTTTCAGGAAATAGGCCTCGGCGCGGCGGTCGAGATCGGTCAGCCGGGTCCCGTCGAGCGGTTCGACGCCGAGCGGCAGCCGGCCGGCCCATTTGCGGTGGTAGGTTTCGAGCGCTTCGAGCCAGCCGTAGGAGTAGGCTCCGGCCGAGAAGTGCTCGACGAGTACCGTATTGCAGACGTAGTTGCGACGCCCCGCCGCGAAAACGGCCGTCGTGAAATCGAGGTCGTAACAGTGGAAGCCGGGGAACGTCCGCCCGTCGAACGGCGTGGCGGCCCATACGTCGCGCCGCACGACGAGGCACATGCCGTCGAGCGTGACGACGGGCGAGAAATCGGTCCCGCCGGGATTCTTCGCGTGGAGGTGACGGCCGCCGCCGTGGTGCTGTACATAGTTGGCGCGCATGTCGCCCACACCGTGCAGCCACGCCGTCGTCCGCCGCAGTTTGAGCACGCTTCCCGCAAAGCCGATCACCCCGCAGTCGGGTTCGCACAGCTTC
>OJQJ01001787.1_pt1 | contig 10319 bp, 8 predicted proteins | sample 1598671 | NCBI WGS metagenome assembly OJQJ01 (sample SAMN03922499, study PRJEB24848) | human gut metagenome | isolation source: stool sample | host: Homo sapiens | place: Germany | collected 2011-11 | reverse complement strand
GCTGTGCACGGCGTGGCTCGGCCGCGGCCGCGGTGCGCAGTCGTGGGTGCGGTGCATCCTCGCCGCGCTCATGCCGGTCGTGTTCAATTTCGTGCTGGTCGGCGCGGTGCTCACGTGGTCGCTCACGGACGCCGTGTTCCCGCACCTGAATGCATCGTTCTGGGTCTTCGGCGGCCAGGTCGCGCTCGGCGAGGTCGCCGTGCTCGGCGTGCTGGGCCTGCCGCTCATGCGCCTGCTGCCGCGCAATCCGAAGTTCCGCGAGATCATCCGCAGCTATCAAAAGGAGTGACGGAGCATGGACCGTTCCAGCGGTATCCTGCTGCCGGTGTCGGCCCTGCCGGGGCCGTGCGGCATCGGCGACCTGGGTGCAGACGCCCGGGATTTTATCGACTTTCTCGCTGCCGCCGGGCAGCGCTATTGGCAGATCCTGCCCCTCACCCCGCCGGACGGTGCGCACTCGCCGTACCTGTCGGCCTCGACGTTTGCCGGCAGCACCGACCTGCTCTCGCCCGAGCCGTTTCTGGCGCGCGGCGCGCTCACGGCCGGCGAGGTGCGCGCCATCGACTGGGGCGCAGACCCCATGCGCGTGGACTATGACCGCGTGCACGCGGGCAGGACCGCGCTCTGGGACGCGGCGTTCGCGCGCGAAAAGGCATCCGCCGCGCCCGCGCTGCGCGCCGCGCTCGCGGCTGAGCCGTGGCTGCGCGACTACTGCCTGTACATGGCCGTGAAGGAAGAGCAGGGCGGCGCGCCGTGGTATGCCTGGCCGCAGCCCCTGCGCGACCGCTCAGCCGCCGCGCTCGCGGCCGCGCTCGAGCGGCTCGACGACCGCGTGCTCCTGCACGCTTATCTCCAGACGGAGTTCACCCGCCAGTGGGACGCGGTGCGCGCCTACGCGCACGCGCACGGCGTGCGTATCATCGGCGACCTGCCCATGTACATCGCGCCCGACAGCGCGGACGTCTGGGCGCAGCCGGCGCAGTTTCGCCTCGACCCCGACGGGCAGCCGAGCGCCGCCGCCGGTGTCCCGCCGGACTATTTCAGCGCCGACGGCCAGCTCTGGGGCAACCCGCTCTACGACTGGCCCCGCCACGAGGCCGAAGACTTCCGCTGGTGGAAGCAGCGCATCAAACACGCCACTTCCATCTACGACGTCGTCCGCATCGACCATTTCCGGGGCTTCGAGAGCTACTACTCCATCCCCGCCGGGAACAAGACCGCTGCGGGCGGTCACTGGGAGAAAGGCCCTGACCGCGCTTTCATCGACGCCATGCACAAGGCGCTGGGCGAGGGCGGCATCATCGCCGAGGACCTGGGCTATCTGACCCCCGAGGTCAAGGCCATGCTGGCCGCAAGCGGCTACCCGGGCATGAAGATCATGCAGTTCGCCTTTGACAGCCGCGAGCCGGGCAACTACCTGCCCTACACCTATCCCCGCAACAGCGTGGTCTACACCGGCACCCACGACAACGTGACCGCCGAGGGCTGGCGTCAGAGCGCCAGCGCCGAGGATGTGGCCTATGCCTGCCGCTACCTGCGCTGCGCACCCGAAGACCTCACTGAGGCCATGATATGCGCCTGCCTTTCCTGCGTGTCGGACATGGCTGTCATCCCGCTGGCCGACTGGCTCCATCTGGACGCTGAGGCCCGCATCAATACTCCCAGCACCCAGGGTGCCAACTGGCAGTGGCGGCTCACCCAGCCGCTCACCCCGGCCCTCAGCGCTCACATCGCTGAGCTGACCGCACTGTACCACCGTGTGCCGGGCGAAGAACTTTAAGCTTTCCCCATTTTTCTCCGATTCATCCTGATAGCAGCAGCGCCCTGCCTGCCGTCCCCTCACCGGACAGCAGCCGGGGCGCTGCTGTTTTCTCCGCCTTTTGCCGAAATTTTAACACAACATTTTTTCGGAGCCTTTTCCGGGGAATTCCCTTTATATTTTAGCGTTTTTCCGTCCGTTTTGCTTGATTTTTGTGTTTTGGCGTCCCAAATCCTGTTCCGATTCTGTTTCTGCGCTCTCTTGTTGTTTTTGGGCAGTTATGCTATAATCCAGATAGTTTAGTCTCCGTCTCCGGCGGAGCGTATGTGTGAAAGGAGCATTCCCACTATGGAACTTACATATCAGAGTCCGATGATGCCGGCTGCTTATGCCGTCATCTCTGCCGACGAGATGACCTACATCGACGGCGGTGCCCTTCAGATCGGTTCTTACCTCATCGAATTTCACCCCGAGAACCTCCTCACTGCCGCTGTGAACTTCACGGTCAACTTCGCCCAGCTGATGGGCAAAGCTGCCCTTACGGCGGCTGTGGGCGGTCTGCTTCTGATGCACGAGGACGGCCTGACCCTGTCCCAGTCGGTCTCCTATTACTGGGACGGCCAGAACAAGGCCGGCAAAGCTGCCACTGTGGCGGTCGGCGCTCTCGCTGGCTGGTACGGCGCAATGCAGGCTATCCAGATCTATAACACGGTCAAGTCCATCTTCATCGAGCTCAAGAATGCTTACGCCCAGACCAAGGCAAATATTGCCGCGTCCCAGCAGCAGGATGCCGGCATCACCGACCCCATCGTGGCTGCAGCTGCCTGAGTCTGTTTGATTTGACGGAGTGATCGAAAGGAGTCGTTTATGAAACGCATCCAGATGCCTTCTTCCTATGCTGTTGTAACGGACGGAGAAAAAGCCCTTCTTGGCGGCGGCGGCGCATTTCGTGACGCATGGACCTCATTTACGGACCATCTCCGTTTCACTGATTTCTTCTTTCGAGGTGGACTGCTTTCTCTCTCCATCTCGTTCATTCCGAAGCTGCTGTTCAATGTGGTCAAGGCCGGCTTCAATGCCGTGGAAGGCGTCCACACCTTCTTCTTCGGCGGACCGAGCAAGGCTGCAGAAGACCTTCAGACCTACAAGAACGATATGAGCGCTCTGCGTGCAGACGCAAAGTCTCAGCGCGGCTGATTTTTCCTGAAATCAAAAATGCCCTGCGGCGGTGGACTCTCACCGTGCCGCAGGGCATTCTTTTTGTGTTTTACATGACCCGCACAGCTCCCTGCTCCCGCAGCGAGAGCAGATAGCAGCAGCCCGGGCCGAACAGTGCCTCCATCGCGGCGCAGTAGCGCTTTATCAGTGCATCCGGTACAAAAGCCTGGATCGTTCCGGCAAAGCCGCCGCCCTGCATCCGCCATGCACCGCCGGTGCCTGCAAGGATGCTCTGGCTGATGGCCAGCGCCGCCGACAGTCCCTGATGCTTCGGCGAAGAAGCGCAGTAGACATTCTGGCAGCACTCAAAGGACGAGTGGCCGCTCTTCTCCACCAGCCGGGCAAAGGCGGCAAAGTCTCCCGCCGCAAGAGCAGCTCTCTGGGCAAGGGTACGGGCATTCTCCTCAAAATAGTGGATGGCACGCAGCACGGCGCGGTCGCCGCATTGCTCCCGCAGGCGGGGCAGCTCCTGCCAGAAGCGTTTCTCGTCCACCTCGCCCAGCACCTTGCCGCCCAGACAGGCCGCCACGGCTTCCATCTCGTTCCGGATGGCCGCGAACTCGCCGGTCAGCTCGCTGTGGCTGGCACGGGTATCGGTGACGCAGAGGGTCATACCCTCGGGCAGGACGCCGTCGGCATGGATCTTCTCGATCTTCGGTGCCGTCGGGTCGGCAAAATCCGCAAAGAGCACCCCGCCCACGGCGCTGGTCAGCTGGTCCAGCAGGCCGCTGGGCTTGCCGAAGTAGGTATTCTCCGCAAACTGGCAGATGCGGGCCAGCGCGGGGGCGTCCAGACCGCAGCCGTATTCCGTGTTGAGGATCATGGCCACGCCCATCTCAAAGGCTGCTGAGCTGGACAGTCCCGAGCCCCGCAGCACATCGCTGGCCGTATAGGCGTCGAAGCCGCCCACATCGCAGCCCTTTGCCCGGAAGCCCTCCGCGATGCCCCGGATGAGGCTGGCCGAGTGGGTGCTCTCCCCCTGCTGCGGCTCCGCTTCGGTCAAATCAATGACGTCCAGCTTGTTGAAGCCACGGGACTTGACCCGGATGAAGCCATCCTCGTTCCGGGATGCCACTGCCACAAGATCCAGCGTGACCGCACCCGCAAGACCGTAACCGTGCTGGTGGTCGGTGTGGTTGCCGCCAAGCTCTGTGCGGCCCGGGGCCGAATAGATCTGCACCTGCCGCCCCGGCCCATAGTAAAGCTCAAACTGCTCGAGGGCCGCACCATAACGGCTGCGCTGGCGGGACAGGACCTCTTCGCTGCCGCCGTAGAGCGCGGCCAGCGCGGCGTCCCACCTCCCTGCTGCGATCTGTTCTCTGAGCTGCCTGCTGGTTGCCATCCAGAACCCCTCCCTGCACTCTCTGCAATGTTCGGTTTGTTACCGCTATTGTAATGCATCCGCTGCCATTTTGCAATTTCAACCCGCAAAAAAAGTAATTTTCGGTGTCCAGCCCAAAGAATAAGATGTACTTTTGTTGAATTTGCGGGGGCAGATGTGGTATACTCAGGCTATAGAGCCAACAGGCAGGAGGGAACCGCAATGGCAGACGTCTACAAGCAGTCGTTCAAGCAGAACTACACCAACAACATCGAGCTGTCCATCTTCAACTGCGGCCTGGAGCGCTGTGCTCCGGGGCAGACCTGGGGTCCCGGCATCCGGGACCACTACCTCATCCATCTGGTCGTCTCGGGCAAGGGCGTGTTCGAGGTCGGCGGGCGCACCTACGAGGTCGTGCCGGGCGATCTGTTCTTTGCCCGCCCCAGCCAGCTCATCCGCTATACTGCCGACGAGGTCCAGCCGTGGGAGTACAGCTGGGTCGGCTTCAACGGTGCCTGCGCCCACAAGCTTGCGGCGCAGCTGCCTTTCACCGACGCTGCCCCCGTCCACCACACCCAGGACCTGGAGGGGATGCGGGCGGCCCTGAGCAGCATCTACTCTTCCCGCGGCCTGCAGCCCCAGGACGAGGCCGCGATGGTGGGCTATCTCTACCTCTTCATCGCCGCCCTGATGCGGGAGACCAGTGAGAGCCGCCCCCACAGCACCTCTTCTTCCAGCCAGTATGTCCTGAACGCCATCAAGTACATCCAGTTCAACTACTCCCACGACATCTCCATCGACGATGTCGCCAAGAGCGTCGGCGTCTCCCGGAGCCATCTGTACCGGGTGTTCATGCTCAATGTGGGCAAGAGCCCCATCGACTATCTGACCGAATACCGGGTCAACGAAGCCTGCAAGCTGCTGCGCAGCGGCACACTATCCATCGCCGAGGTGGCGGCATCGGTGGGCTTCCTCGACCAGTTCTATTTTTCGCGGGTGTTCAAGCGCGCCAAAGGTGTGCCGCCCAGCAAGTATATGACTTCGCAGGCTGACGCAGACGTCCAGCCCGCCCCTGACGAGACATAAGGAGAGATCATTCCATGCCCTTACAGAAAAACCAGCTTCTCACCCTCCGCATCGAGCGTCTTTCCAGCGACGGCAGCGGCGTTGCCCACTCGCCGGAGGGCGAGGCCGTCTTCGTCCCGGGTACTGCCCCCGGCGATGAGGCTCAGGTGCGTATCGTCAAGGACTGCGGCCGGTATGCCTTCGGCATCCTGGACAAGCTGCTCACTCCTTCGCCTGACCGCATCCCGGTGGACTGCGCTGTCGCCGGCCCCTGCGGCGGCTGCAGCCTGCGGCACATGGACTACGCCGCCGAGCTGCGCTCCAAGCAGGAGAGCGTCGCCGACGCCTTCCGCCGCATCGGCGGACTGGATGTGCCGGTGCTGGATGCCCTTTCCTCCCCTGAGGTGGACCGCTACCGCAACAAGGTACAGTTCCCGGTGGGCCGCGACAAAAACGGTGCGCCCTGCATCGGCTTTTACGCCGGCCGCACCCACCGCATCGTTCCCTGCCCCGATTGCAGATTACAGCCCGGCGTCCTGAACGACATCGGCAACGCGCTCTGCAGCTTCTTCGCCTCCCACGGCATCCAGCCCTACGACGAGGAGAGCGGCAAGGGCCTTGTTCGGCATATCTTCCTGCGCCGGGGTACACACAGCGGCCAGATCATGGTCTGCCTCGTCTGCACCCGCCCGAAGTTCCCCCACAGCGAGGAGCTCGTGGCCGCGCTGCGGGAGCAGTTCAGCGATATTGCGTCCGTCCTCATCAATGTCAACGCCAAGAAGACCAATGTCATCTTGGGTGAAGAGACCGTCTCCCTCTACGGCCCGGGCTATATCGAGGATACTCTCTGCGGTGTGCCGGTCCGGCTCGGCCCCCTCTCCTTCTACCAGGTCAACACACTGGCCGCTGAGCGGCTCTACGGCATCGCTGCCGAGTACGCCCAGCTGGAGCCCTCGGACGTTCTGCTCGACCTCTACTGCGGCATGGGTACCATCGGTCTCTCCATGGCCGACCGCTGCCGGGAGCTCATCGGCGTGGAGATCGTGCCCGAGGCCATTGACAGCGCCAAGGCCAACGCCGCCCGGATGGGCGACGCCGTCGCCGCCAAGAGCCGCTTCTTCTGCGCCGACGCCGGTCAGGCCGCCGCCCGCCTCGCCGCTGAGGGCCTGCGGCCTGATGTCATCATGCTCGACCCGCCCCGCAAGGGCTGCGACGAGACGACCCTTTCCGCCGTCGTCCAGATGTCCCCCCGCCGGGTGGTCTACGTCAGCTGCAACCCCTCCACCGCCGCAAGAGATGCCGCATGGCTCGAAGAGCATGGGTATCATGCGGAGAAGGTGCAGCCGGTGGACCTTTTCCCCCGAACACGGCATTGCGAGTGTGTCATTGCACTTTCCAAGGGCGAGATCGACTCCTGAAAAGGAATACTTTAAGATGATTCAAACTCAAGCCACGGTTCGTCGGAGCGTTATGTTCTCTGCAAGCCGGTGGTTTTCCCTCGCTCAAGCTGCCTAATAACAAAAAAAGGTCGGAGTTACTCGTCAGGCAACTCCGGCCGTTTTTTCTCTTTTTATTCCTCTTCGTCCTTGGCCCAGTGATAGGCGCAGCGGACAGCCTTATTCCAGCCCTTGATACGCTTGGTGCGTTCCTCTTCCGAGATGGCCGGGCAGAACACGCGGTCCACCGACCAGTTGCGGGTGATGTCCTCGGCGGACTGCCAGTAGCCTACGGCGAGGCCGGCCAGATAAGCCGCGCCCAGCGCCGTCGTTTCCACGCAGCGGGGGCGCTTGACTTCGAGGTCGCTGATGTCGGCCATGGTCTGCATGAGGTAGTTGTTGGCCGACGCGCCGCCGTCCACCCGGAGAGACTTCATGGCGATGCCGGAGTCCGCCGCCATGGCGCGGAGGACGTCGTTGACCTGATAGCAGATGCTGTCCAGCGTAGCGCGGATGATGTGGTACTTGTTGCAGCCCCGGGTGAGGCCCACGATGGTGCCGCGGGCGTACTGGTCCCAGTGGGGCGCGCCGAGGCCGGTGAAGGCCGGCACGACATAGCAGCCGTTGGTGTCCTTCACCTTCTGGGCCATATACTCGGAGTCGCGGGCCTCTTCCAGCAGGCGCAGCTCATCGCGGAGCCACTGGATGGCCGCACCGGCCACGAAAATAGAGCCTTCCAGCGCATAATTCACCCTGCCGTCAGGGCCGCAGGCGATGGTGGTGACAAGGCCATTCTGAGAAGTGACCGGCGTCTCACCGGTGTTCATGAGCAAAAAGCCGCCGGTGCCGAAGGTGTTTTTCGCCTCGCCGGAGGCAAAGCAGGTCTGGCCGAAGAGGGCCGCCTGCTGGTCGCCTGCCGCACCGGCAATTTTTATCTCGCCGCCGAAGTGCATCGGGTCAGCGTACTCATAAAAACCGCTGGACGGCACCGGCTTCGGGAGCATACATTTCGGGATGTTCAGCTCCTGCAGGATCTCGTCGTCCCACTCCAGCGTGTGGATGTTGAACATCATGGTGCGGCTGGCGTTGGTATAGTCGGTGACGTGCAGTTTTCCGCAGGTCAGCTTCCAGATGAGCCAGGTCTCCACGGTGCCAAAGAGCAGTTCTCCCCGCTCGGCCCTTTCGCGGGCGCCGGGGATATGATCCAGTATCCATTTGAGCTTGGTGGCCGAGAAATAGGCGTCGATGATGAGGCCGGTCTTCTGCCGGAATTTCTCCGTCAGGCCCCGGGCCTTCAGCTCGTCGCAGTATTCGCTGGTGCGGCGGCACTGCCAGACGATGGCGTGGCAGATGGGTTCCCCGGTCTCCTTGTCCCAGACGATGGTGGTCTCCCGCTGGTTGGTGATGCCGATGGCGGCGATGTCCTCGGCCCGGGCGCCGACTTTGTTCATGGCCGAGAGGGCCACGCCCAGCTGGGTGGCCCAGATCTCATTGGCGTCGTGCTCCACCCAGCCGGGTCTCGGGTAATACTGGGCAAATTCCTTCTGCGCGACGCTGCAGATCTCGCCTGCCTTATTGAACAGGATGCAGCGGTTCGAGGTGGTTCCGGCGTCCAGCGCCATGATGTACGACATAGGCTCTTTTCTCCTTTTCCTGCTCTGGTTTTATAGTGTCAGAACGCCAGCGCGGGGCTCACTTCGTTCCGCCGCTGGGTCTGGACGATACAATCCTTGTCCGGCACGACGCCCGCCGCACCGAGGGTGGAAAAGACGGTCTGCAGCGCCAGCATAGGGGTGTTGTTCTCCTGCGAAAGGTGGCAGAGGGCAAACTTCTTGCAGCCTTCCTGGATGAGTTCCAGCAGCTTTGCCGCGCACTCATCGTTGGAGAGGTGGCCCCGGACCGACTCGATGCGGGCGCGCAGATAGTAGGGGTACGGCCCGCTGCGGAGCATGTGCAGGTCGTAGTTGCTCTCGAGGGCCACAAGGTCGCAGCCGGAAAGGGCTTCATGTACGGCAGGAGTCAGCACACCGAGGTCGGTGGCGATGGTCATGGTCTTCTCGTCGGGGGTGTGGATGCGGTAGCCCACACAGGGGACGTCGTGGCTGGTGGGGAACGCTTTGACCCCGAAGACACCGATGTCCTCTTCCCTGCCCGGCGTCAGGGCTGTCAGATCACAGCTGGCGGGAACGACCCCGTTTGCGTCCAGAAATTCCAGCGTTTCCTCTGCACCGTACACCGGCAGCGGATATTTTTTCAGGAAGGTGGAAAGGCCCTTCACATGGTCGCTGTGCTCATGGGTGACAAGAATGCCGTCGCAGTCGGAGATGTTCAGCTCCAGCTCCTTGAGGGCTGCGCCGGTGGTGCGGACGCCTTTGCCCATATCCACGATGAGATACCGCTCCCCACAGCGCACGACGCTGCTGTTGCCGGAGGAACCGGAATAAAGAGAGATGAATTCAGACATGATAAACCTCAACAAATAAAACCTCTCCGTCTGCTGCGCAGTCATAAAAACGCAGGGACCTGACGGACTGCCAAGGTCTCCCCCTCGGCAGGGGAGATGGCACGCCGCAGGCGTGACGGAGAGGTTTTTCTAATTACAGAGCCTGTTCCAGTGCAGCGGGCATCCGCTCCACCTTCCTGATGTCAGCACCGAGGCCGCGCAGCTTCTCCACGATGTTCTCGTAGCCGCGCTCGATATGGCCGATCTCCTCGATCTCGCTGGTGCCGTCGGCCATCAGGGCTGCAACGACCATCGCTGCACCGGCGCGCAGGTCGGAAGCGCGGAGCGGAGCGGGAGAAAGCTTTTCCACGCCCTCGAACACGGCCACCTGACCGTCCACCTGGACATTCGCGCCCATCTTGCGCAGCTCGTCCACATAGCGGAAGCGGTTGTCCCACACGCTCTCGGTCACGGTGCTGGTGCCCTTGGCCACGCTCAGCAGCACGCCCATCAGGGGCTGCATATCGGTGGGGAAGCCCGGGTGGGGCATGGTGTTGATCTTGAGGGGCAGGATGTCGCCGGTGCGGCGAACCCGCACAGCATCGTCAAACTCCTCCACCTCAATGCCCGCACGGCGGAGCTTTGCGGTGATAGGCTCGAGGTGCTTGGGGGTGACGTTCTTCACCAGCACATCGCCGCCGGTGGCCGCAGCAGCCACCATGTAGCTGCCGGCCTCGATCTGGTCGGGGATGATGCTGTAGGTGCAGCCGTGCATCTGCTCGACGCCGCGCACCTTGATGACATCGGTGCCTGCGCCGCGCACATCAGCGCCGCACATATTCAGGAAGTTGGCCAGATCGACCACATGGGGCTCCTTGGCACAGTTTTCCAGAATGGTCTGACCCTTGGCCATGACAGCGGAGAGCATACCGTTCATGGTAGCGCCCACGCTCACCTTATCAAAGAAGATATGAGCGCCGTTCAGCTCGTCGGCGTGGACGGTGATCATGCCGTAGTCCACACTGTCCTCTGCGCCCAGAGCGCTGAACACCTTCAGGTGCTGGTCGATGGGGCGGG
>OJQJ01001785.1_pt1 | contig 10332 bp, 6 predicted proteins | sample 1598671 | NCBI WGS metagenome assembly OJQJ01 (sample SAMN03922499, study PRJEB24848) | human gut metagenome | isolation source: stool sample | host: Homo sapiens | place: Germany | collected 2011-11 | reverse complement strand
CGGCAGCAGCAGAGGCACTGTATCTTTCGCAGTCGGCGCTTTCGCAGCAGATCCGCACGCTGGAAGGGCAGCTGCAGTTTGAACTGTTCCAGCATGTACCGCGCCGGGTGATCCTGACCCCGGCAGGCCGGGACTTTTACCCCAAGGCAAAACAGTTGACGGCCTTATATCAGGAGGCAGTGCGCCATGCCCGTGCGGTACAGCAGCAGGAAAATCCGCCGGAACGGCATCTGGTCATTGCATGGAGCCATGAGGCCATGCGGATGTTCGGGTACGACCTGTTTTCTCTGACGAACGAGCTGTGTCTGCAATACACGTCTATTATGATGCAGTGCGCCAGTCGCAGCGAGGTCTGGCGCAGTCTGAAAAAAGGGGACGCGGACCTTTCTTTCCAGTTGGAAAGTGCGGAATTTTACGCGCAGGGGTTCACTTTCATCCCGCTGCTTTATGTGCCGGAGCTGTGCATTCCCATCCACCCGCCCGCCGATATGCCGGTGGGCAGGCTGAGTCTGGAGCAGGCGCTGCAATACCGCTGGCTGCCCGTCAAAGAGATGTACCAGACCGTCTACGAGACCAGCCTGCTGCAGGAGGGGCTGGAGCGCGGAGTGAACTTTACGCCGGTGGGCGGCATCCGCAGCGCATCCTATGGGGATCCTGCGCTCAAGATGGTTCCTGCAGTCTATTACCGCAGACCGGATCTCAGCTTTGCGCGGGTGCTGGACTGGGGCAGGGGACACCGGTTCGGCATCGTGCTGGGACAAAAGCGCGGGGACCCGTTGGTGATGGCCTATGTCCGCGCTTTGCAGCAGCTGCTGCCGTCCCTCTCGGAAAAGCTGTTCGGTCTGAAGCTGGAACCGGTGGAAGAATAAAGAAAAAAGAAAACTCTCTCAGGCGCATTCGCGCCAGCTCTCCCGAAGGGAGAACTCTATTGCAGCTGACCGGTAACTGCTGAAAAAGCTCCCCCTCTCGGGGGAGCTGGCATCGCGTAGCGATGACTGAGAGGGTAAACAAATAGCACCTGCTGCCTTCGGAAAGGAAGGCGGCAGGTGCTATTTTTGTGCTTATACTGCGATGACGGGCAGCTTACTCCACCACGTCCTCGAACTGGCTGTTGTACAGGTCGGCGTAGAAGCCGCCTGCTTCGATCAGCTGGTCGTGGGTGCCCTGCTCCACAATGTCGCCATCTCGCATCACAAGGATGAGGTCGGCGTCCCGGATGGTGGAAAGACGGTGTGCGATCACAAAGCTGGTGCGGCCCTCCATCAGGCGGTCCATGGCGGTCTGGATGCGCTGCTCGGTGCGGGTATCCACACTGCTGGTGGCCTCGTCCAAAATCAGGATGCGGTTATCTGCCAGAATGGTGCGGGCGATGGTGAGCAGCTGCTTCTGGCCCTGACTCACGTTGGAAGCGTCCTCGTTCAGCTCCATCTGGTAGCCGCCGGGCAGGGTGCGGATAAAGTGGTCAGCGTTGGCAGCCTTGGCGGCGGCGACCACTTCTTCGTCGGTAGCATCCAGACGGCCATAGCGGATGTTCTCCATGATGGTGCCCTTGAACAGCCATGTGTCCTGCAGCACCATGCCGAAGCCCTCGCGCAGAGCGCTGCGGTCAAAGTCCCGCACATCGTGGCCATTCAGGGTGATGGAACCGGAATCCACATCATAGAAGCGCATGAGCAGCTTGACCATGGTAGTTTTGCCCGCGCCGGTAGGGCCGACGATAGCCACCTTCTGGCCGGGCTTGACCTCGCAGCTGAAATCGTGGATGACGGTCTTGTCCGGGGTGTAGCCGAAGCGCACATGGTCAAAGGTGACCTGTCCGTCAATGTCGGCGGGGTCGGCGCGGCGGGCGGGGTCTGCCAGCTGCTCTTCCTCCGGCTCATTCAAAAACTCGAACACGCGCTCGGCGGCAGCAGCCATGCTTTGCAGCATGTTGGACACCTGCGAAAGCTGCTGGATGGGCTGAGTAAAGTTTTTGACGTACTGGATAAAGGCCTGAATATCACCAATGGTGATAACTCCGTTTGCGGCAAAAATGCTGCCCACGATGGCCACTGCCACATAGCCCAGGTTGCCCACAAAGTTCATGATGGGCATCATCAGGCCGGAGAGAAACTGGCTCTTCCATGCGGATTCGTACAGCTTATCGTTGGCGGCGTTGAAGTCAGCCAGCACCACGGCCTCCCGATTGAAGGCCTTGACCACGTTGTGACCGGCGTAAACCTCTTCTACCTGACCGTTGACCACGCCCAGCGTGGCCTGCTGTGCCTTAAAGTATTTTTGACTGAACTTGACCACCACCAGCACCAGCGCCAGCGATACCGGTAAAATCAGCAGAGCGATCAGAGTCATGCGGGGGCTGATGGAGAGCATCATCACCAGCACACCGATCATAGTGGTTACGCTGGTGATCAACTGGGTGATGCTCTGGTTCAGGCTCTGCCCCAGTGTGTCCACATCGTTGGTGATGCGGGAGAGCACCTCGCCCACGGTGCGCTTTTCAAAGTAGGCAAGGGGCAGGCGGTTGATCTTTTCGCTGATCTGCTTGCGGAAGTCGTAGCAGACTTTCTGGGAAAGGCCGGTCATGAGCCAGCCCTGAATAAAGCTGAAGGCGCTGCTCAGCAGGTACATGCCCAGCAAAAACAGCAGGATGCGGCCGATATACACAAAGTCGATGCTGCCGGTGCCGCGCAGCTTGGTGATCCAGCCGGTGGCAAGAGCCGTGGTGGCCTTTGCCAGCACCTTGGGGCCTGCAATGTTGAAGATGGTAGAAAGAATGGCAAATACAATGGCGGTAACGAGCGAAAGGCGGTAGCGGCCAAGGGTGCGCACAAGCTGCAGCAGGGTGCCCTTGAAATCCTTGGCGCGTTCGGTCGTCATGCGTCCGGGTCTTGGCATATCACTCACCCTCCTTTTCGGTATTCAGAGATTTGAGGTCCAGCTCCTTCTGGCTCAGCTGGCTGCGGGCGATCTCCTGATACTCCGGGCAGGAAGCCATCAGCTGGGCATGGGTGCCCTTGCCCACCAGACGGCCTTCGTCCAGCACCAGGATCTGGTTTGCGTGCAGCACAGTGGAGATGCGCTGTGCCACAATGATCACGGTGGCGTTGTCGGTCTGTGCTTTCAAAGCGCGGCGCAGCGTTACATCGGTCTTGTAGTCCAGCGCCGAGAAGCTGTCGTCAAACAGGTAGACCTTGGGATTTTTGGCAATTGCTCGGGCAATGGAAAGCCGCTGCTTCTGGCCGCCGGATACGTTGGAGCCGCCCTGTGCAATGGGACTTTGGTAGCCCTCGGGCTTTGCCTCGATAAAATCAGTGGCCTGTGCAATGGCGGCGGCTTTGTGCACCTGTGCGTCGGTGATATCCTCGCCGCCGAATTTCAGATTGCTGTCAATGGTGCCGCTGAACAGCACGCCCTTCTGGGGCACATAGCCCAGCAGGTCGTGCAGCTGTGCCTGCGGCATTTCGCGCACGTCAATGCCGTCCACGGTCACCTTGCCGCCGGTCACATCGTAAAAGCGGGGGATGAGGTTGAGCAGGGTGGACTTGCCGCAGCCGGTGGAGCCGATGATGGCGGTGGTCTCGCCGGGCTTTGCGGTAAAACTGATGTGCTCCAGTGCATCGCTGTCTGCACCGGGGTAACGGAAGCTCACATCCTCGAACTGCACCACGCCCTGCCAGTCGGTGTGTGCCTGTGCGGCCTTTGCGGCGGCTTCATCCGGGTCGTGGATGGTGGCTTTGGTGCGGATGACCTCGTCGATACGATCCGCAGCCACACCGGCGCGGGGCAGCATGACGGCCACCATGGCCAGCATCAGGAAGGACATGACGATCTGCATGGTGTAGGTGATAAAGGCAATCATCTCGCCCACCTGCATGGTGCCGGCGTCCATGGCCTTGCCGCCGAACCAGACGATGAGCAGACTGGTGCCGTTCATGATCAGGGTCATAAAGGGCATCATAGCCACCATGGCGCGGTTGGTGAACAGTTGGGTGCCCATCAGTTCCCGGTTGGCCTTATCAAAGCGCTGCTCCTCAAACTTTTCGCGGCTGAAGGCGCGCACCGGCATGATGCCGGTCAAGATCTCGCGGCTGACCAGATTCAGCCGGTCCACCAGCTGCTGCATCACCTTGAATTTTGGCATGGCAACGCTCATCAGGAAGAGCAGCAGCAACAAAAGCAGAGCCACATCCAGCACCACGATCCAGGAAAGGCCGGAGCTGCTGCCTACAACGTGCAGCACACCGCCAATGCCCAGAATGGGCGCGTAGGCCACCATGCGCAGCAGGATGACGCAGACGAACTGCACCTGCTGGATATCGTTGGTGGTGCGAGTGATGAGGGAGGCGGTGGAAAAATTCTCGATCTCCGCATTGGAGAATCCGATGACGCTGGCAAAGGTCTCCCGGCGCAGGTCGCGGCCAATGGCGGCGGACACACGGGAGGCGAGGAAGCCCACCGCAATGGACACAGCCACCATCAGCAAAGTCAGGCCCAGCATCTGGCCGCCTACGCGGTAAAGGTAGCGCATCTGCACATCGTGGGCGATGCCCTGTGCCTCGTATTCCAGCTGCACCAGCAGCATGGACTGGCTTTTGAGGTTCTCCATCAGGGTATCATCCAGACTGGCAAAAGCACCGGCCAGCTGCTGCTGGACAGCTTCGCGGGTGAAGCCGGGCATCTGGCTCATAGCGGCAAACTGGGCGCATACGGTGTCCAGATCTTCGGCAGTGGGGGTGACGGTCTCGCTATCCGTGGTGGTGCTCTCAGAGGATGCCGCCTGCATGTCAGCAAGGCCGGTCATGCCCATGGTGTCCTGCCCGGCGGGGGCGTTCGCTGCCTGCGCGGCGGCCATATACAGCACGATGTCCGGCGTGGTGACGGCATCCTCCAGCGCGGTGCGCTCGTCATCGGTCAGGTCGGTGCGCAGCTTCAGCACGCCGTCGTCCTGAAGATAATACCCGTAGGCGTTCTGGAGCGCATCGGCGTCCTCTTCGCTCATCAAAAGCGTGAGGGCATCCAGCGTGCTCTGGCGTATCGTTTCCGGCAGGGGGCTTTCAATGCCGCCCTGCTGGATGCCGGTGTCCACGATCCTGCTGGTGTAGTCCGGCAGCGAAAGATCGCAGTACGCCTGCACGAACAGCAGCGAGAACACCACAAGACAGACGGCCCAGTGCCGGGCCAGCTGCTTGAAAATTTTCGTCATAGTTCGGTTCTCCCTTCGTTGTTTTTTGCTTCACGGGAAGCGTTTTCCGCAAGGATGGCGTCCATCAATGCGCCGCGCAAAGTATTCATCTGCTGCACCTGCTCCGGTGTCAGCCGGGCCATCACACAGGCAAAATAATCGCTGAGGGCATCCTCACACCGGGCACAGGCGGCATAGCCCTCCGGCGTGATGCGCACCAGCGTTTTGCGCCGGTCAGCCGGGTCCGCTTCGCGCAGAACAAGGCCGGCCTGTTCCAGCTGGCGAAGGCTGCGGCTGATGGCCGGCAGCGGCTGGTGTGCCTCCCGGGCAAAATCGGAAACATACACCGCTCCGTTCTGCCCGCGGGTACTGATCGTGTGAGCCAGACCCTCCAGCATGGGAAAGTGGCACTTGGGACAGCCCCGCAGAGCCGCCTTCATGCCGGCCCGGGATGCCTTGCTCAGCCGTCCGAAAAAATGGCACAGGCCGTGAAAGCTCGCGGCGGCTTCGGTCTCGTTCAACATTTTATCCCTCCTCATTGCAAAATGCTTAACAGCTGTTAACTATTAACGCCTGACAATAATATTCCTCCCGCACCCAGAATGCAAGGGCAGTTTAGGATAATTTTAAAAAAGTTCACAAAAAGGGGAGGGCGGCAGAAAGCCTGAACCGCCCGGCAGCTGCATAAATAGAATAAGAAATGTTTCTGCGGGAGGGGCGGCGGCAGTGGAACAGAACCTGACAAGAATTTTTACACTTTTTGGCGGCTTGGCACTGTTTTTATACGGCATGGATGCGCTCAGCCACAGTCTGGAAACAGCGGCAGGCAGCCGCCTGAAAAGCCTGCTGGCCGCTGTGACCGGCAGCCCGATGCGGGGCGTGCTGGCGGGGGCTGCGGTCACGGCGGTGCTGCAAAGCAGCTCGGCAGTCACGGTGATGGTGCTGGGCTTTGTAAGTGCGGGCCTGCTGACCCTGCGGCAGGCGGTCCCGGTGATCTTTGGCTGCAACATCGGAACCACCATTACCGCACAGCTGCTGGCCTTCCGGCTGGAAGATGTGCGCGGCCTTGTGCTGCTGGCCGGGCTGCTGCTCTGCTTTGCCTGTGCAGGGCAGAAGGCCCGGGCCATTGGCCGGGCGGTGTTCGCCTTTGGCCTGCTGTTCGAGGGCATTGCCGATATGGGCACTGCCATGGAACCGCTGGCGCAAAGCCCGGTGTTTGTGCACTGGCTGGGTCGGGTGCGGCAGCACCCATGGCTGGGGCTGCTGGCGGGGCTTGGCATGACCCTGACAGTGCAGAGCAGCTCGGCTACCATTGCCCTGCTGCAGAACTTTGCAGCCCGCCCCGGGCTGGACGGCAGCAGTCTGTTGGGTCTTGCGGGTGCGCTGCCGGTGCTGTTGGGCGATAACATCGGCACCACCATCACGGCAGTGCTGGCATCCTTGAGCGCAAGCCGGGACGCAAAGCGGGTGGCTGCGGCCCATGCAGTGTTCAATCTGACCGGCGCGGCGGTGTTCTGCGCCGGTCTGCCGTTGTATGTGCGGCTGACGGCTGCACTTTCGCCCAAAGGGCCGGAGCTTGCCGTGATCGCCCGGCAGATCGCGAATGCGCACACCTTGTTCAATGTGGTGTGCACGCTGGTGTGGCTGCCGCTGACCCCGCTGATGGTGCGGTTTGTGTGCCGCCTTGTGCCGGACCGGGCAGTGCGGTAAGTTTTTACTGGACAAACATACCAATTGCGCATATACTGAAAGGGATGAAACCTACCGCGGAACAAAAAGGAAACATTGCTATGCGACAGAAAATCGGAAGATTGTGTATGGTGCTGGGCGCGCTGCTGATCCTTGCGGCAGCAGCCCTGCTGGCCTATAACAAGTGGGATGCATCCCGTGCAGACAAGGCCTCGCAGGAGGTGCTGGGCGAGCTGGAGCAGACCCTGAACGCTGCCATTGAGGAAAAGGCAAAATCGGATACCGTGGCGCTGCAGCCGGAGCTGGACCCCACGCAGGTAATGACCGTGACCGAACTGAACGGCTGGGATTACATCGGCTATCTGTCCATTCCGTCCATCGGGCTGGAACTGCCGGTGATGAGCCAGTGGAGCTATGCGGGCCTGAAAATCGCACCGGGCCGTTACTCCGGTTCCACCTATGCAGATAACATGGTGGTCTGCGCCCACAACTATGCAAAGCATTTCAGCCCCATCAAGTGGCTGACCGAGGGCGCGCAGGTCTATTTTACGGATATGGACGGTATGCGCTGGACCTACGAGGTCTCCTATGTGGAAAACCTGCAGCCCACGCAAATTGAGGAAATGACCGAAAAGACGGAGGAGTCCGATGAATGGGATCTGACCCTCTTTACCTGTACCACCGGCGGCAGCGCCCGGTGCGCTGTGCGGTGCGTGCGGACGGGCTACCCGGCGCTCACAACGGAGACCGCAGAATAAGATGCAAAAAATCCCCTGTGCGTTGGCACAGGGGATTTTTCATATCCGGTATTCAGTGGGCGGTGCCCACCTTCACAGGGGATTACTTGCTCTGAATGTACTCGTCAATGGCCTTTGCAGCAGCCTTGCCTGCGCCCATGGCCTTGATGACGGTGGCTGCGCCGGTCACGGCATCGCCGCCGGCGTACACACCATCGCGGCTGGTCTTGCCGTCGTCGCCGTCGGTGACGATGCAGCCGTGCTTGTTGGTTTCCAGACCCGGGGTGGTGGAGCGGATCAGCGGGTTGGGGCTGGTGCCCAGACTCATAATGACCGTGTCCACATCCAGCTCGAACTCGCTGCCCTTCTTTTCGATGGGGCGGCGGCGGCCGGAAGCATCCGGCTCGCCCAGCTCCATCTCAATGCAGGTGATGGACTTGACAAAGCCCTCGTCGTTGGCGTGGATCTCCACAGGGTTGCACAGGGTCTTGAAGATGATGCCCTCTTCCTCGGCGTGCTCCACCTCTTCCTTACGGGCGGGCAGCTCAGCCATGCCGCGGCGGTAGACGATGTACACGGTCTCGGCACCCAGACGCAGGGCGCTGCGGGCAGCGTCCATAGCCACGTTGCCGCCGCCCACAACGGCGACCTTTTTGCCGGTGCGGATGGGGGTCTTGCTGGTGGGCAGATAAGCCTTCATCAGGTTGGAGCGGGTCAGGAACTCGTTGGCGGAGTACACGCCCTTCAGGCTCTCGCCGGGGATGCCCATGAAGCGGGGCAGACCGGCACCGGAGCCTACGAACACGGCCTCGTAGCCGTACTCGTCCATCAGCTCGTCGATGGTGAGCACCTTGCCAATGACCATATTGCACTCAAAATCAACGCCCATCTTCTTCAGGCCGTCGATCTCCTGCTGGACGATGGCCTTGGGCAGACGGAACTCGGGGATGCCGTACATCAGCACGCCGCCGGCCACGTGCAGGGCCTCGTAGACTGTGACCTTATAGCCCAGCTTGGCGAGGTCGCCTGCGGCGGTCAGGCCGGCAGGGCCTGCGCCGATGATGGCCACCTTGTGGCCGTTCCATTCGGGCACGATGGGGGCGGTGTGCACATTCTCACGGTGCCAGTCGGCAACAAAGCGCTCCAGGCGGCCGATGCCCACCGGCTCATTCTTGATGCCGCGGGTGCACTTGCCCTCGCACTGGCTCTCCTGCGGGCATACACGGCCGCAGACAGCGGGCAGGGAAGAGGAGCGGTTGATCACCTGATAAGCGGCTTCAAAGTCGCCCTCGGCCACATGGCCGATGAACTCGGGGATATCGATGCCCACAGGGCAGCCGGTCTGGCAGGGTTTGTTCTTGCAGTGCACGCAGCGCTTTGCTTCGTTCACGGCCATTTCTTCGGTGTAGCCAAGTGCAACTTCCTTAAAGTTCTTGTTGCGCACATTGGGGTCCTGCGTAGGCATGGGGCACTTCTTCGGGTCCATATTGAAAGCCATCTTATTTTACCTCCTGATTGAGCAGATTGCATGCCGCTTCACGGGCGTGTGCCTCAAACGGGCGGTACATGGTGCCGCGGGCCATTGCCTCATCAAAATCCACCAGATCGCCGTCAAAGTCGGGGCCGTCCACGCAGGCGAACTTGGTCTCGCCGCCAACGGTCAGGCGGCAGCCGCCGCACATGCCGGTGCCGTCGATCATGATGGGGTTCATGGAAACGATGCTCTTCAGGCCGTGCTTCTGGCAGGTCTTGACCACGAACTTCATCATGATCAGCGGGCCGATGGTGATGACCAGATCGTACTGGTTGCCGGCGGCCACCAGCTCGTCCAGTGCAGCGGTAACAACACCCTTGGTGCCATAGCTGCCGTCGTCGGTCATAATGCGCAGCTCGTCGCTGCAGGCTTTGAACTCGTCCTCAAGGATCAGCAGGTCCTTATTGCGGAAGCCCACCACGCTGTGCACCACACAGCCCTGCTCGTGCAGCTCACGGGCAATGGGCAGAGCGATGGCGCAGCCTACGCCGCCGCCCACGACACATACCTTCTTCAGGCCTTCCACCTCGGTGGCGCGGCCTAGCGGGCCTACAAAGTCGTGGACACTCTGGCCCACCTGCAGGCTGTTCAGCTCCATCGTGGTACCGCCCACGATCTGGAAAATGATATCCACAGTGCCCTTTTCGCGGTCGTAACCGGCCACGGTCAGGGGGATGCGCTCGCTGTCCTCAAACGGGCGCACAATGATAAACTGGCCCGGCTTTGCCTTTTTGGCGATCAGCGGGGCTTCAATGACCATCTTCGTCACGGTGGGATTCAGCGCGACTTTTTCAGTGATCTTATACATTGTGTTTGCTCCTTTATGCTGGCTTTTCCTATTTCTGCGCACGAAAACGCGCCTGTATGCCCTCAGCGGCATAACAGACGCAGCTCTTACAGGCGACAAAATGACACTTTCCATTATAATGGTTTACAAAAGGGAAAGCAAATCAATTTTCTTCGTGTATGTCATGGCAAACTTGAATGATGACACAGGTGAAGCCCGCAAAAGTGAAGCTTTTTGAATACAGACAGGCGGGTTTCCAACTTTTTTGCAGAAAATGCAAATTTGTGGTTGACAATTGCCGGGCGGTACGGTATAATAATCAGCGTCGCCGGTAAACAGTCCGGCACAAACACATGGAATGTGCGGCCGTAGCTCATCTGGTAGAGCGCCACCTTGCCAAGGT
>OJQJ01001784.1_pt1 | contig 10342 bp, 9 predicted proteins | sample 1598671 | NCBI WGS metagenome assembly OJQJ01 (sample SAMN03922499, study PRJEB24848) | human gut metagenome | isolation source: stool sample | host: Homo sapiens | place: Germany | collected 2011-11 | reverse complement strand
ACTTTCTGCTACCCAATATCCGGGACGATCTTCATTGGAAGATACTTACAAACAGATATTGGAGGACCTCGAAGAAGCCGAAGAACGTATCGAGACTGCAAAAAATGGCATTGCTGATTATGACAGGTATATTAATGGTGCATACGTGACAGTCAACACGGCTCCCAAGAATTGTGGGAATTATATCACGGTAGATGTAGTGACTGCCTTGAAAGCACGTGTTGCCCTACAAATGGACGACTATGAAAATGCAGCCAAATATGCAGGTGACCTAGTTAATTCGAACAGATATCCATTATCGAACACAGCAACAGATTTTGAAAGCGTATGGAAGAATGACAAGGGAACGGAAACCATCTGGCAGATTGCCATGACTAGTGCCGACGATGCCGGTGTACCTCTGGGGACTATTTTCATTGGTTATCCGACTACAAAGAAGGATTATATTCCTACACAAACACTGATTGACTTATACAATGAAAAAGATATCCGGCTAAAGACTTATTTCGGAAAATATCACTTAACCGTATCGTCAGGTAATGCGGCAGACATCTATTTCTTTAATAAATATCCGGGCAATGAATATTACAATGGTGCGCCCGTATAGGCGATATAATAAATGTAGCATTGGCAAGCTATTAGGTAAGTGTTCCAATATTTACCTATCATCACCAGCTTATCTGCCCACGAAAGGACGGCAGGGAGTATAGCACGCTGGAAAGCCATAAGTCAATTAGTTATCAAATTGCAACTGAATGGTGAGATGAAACAGATAGATACGAGGATAAAATCCAAACTGATTGAATGATAGTCCAAGTGAACCCAGTATGTTTTATAGTGAAAGATAACTTAACTCGCTATACCGTAATACCTCTGTTGCGAGCGTCGTGTAGTAGAGGCAGGAACAAATTACGGCACAACCGCAGTAAGCGGTAACGGGCGGAAGTCATATCCGACAATCTATCATAGCCATGTTATTATATCGTAAACGGGGATTGCCTAAATCGGAACGCCGCAAGGCTATTAGGTACAGACCTATGAAAATCCGACAAGGCAACGGAGCTTCCGTAGTAGTCTGAGCAGGGGAAAGCCCTGTACATGGCGAAGGGAAGCAGCTAATAATTTTAATGCAAATAACGGAAAATGTGAGAGACATTATGAGAAGTCCAGAGTATGTATTAAACAGTCTAACGGAACACAGTGAAAATTTGAATTACAAGTTTGAACGCTTGTACCGTATCTTTTTCAATGAGGAAATGTATTACGTTGCCTACCAACGCATATATGCGAAACCGGGCAATATGACAGCAGGTGCAGATGGGAAAACCATTGACCAAATGAGCCTGAACCGAATTGAACAACTGATAACATCGTTGAAAGATGAGAGTTATCAGCCCCAACCTTCAAAACGGATGTATATCCCAAAGAAAAATGGGAAAATGCGTCCATTAGGTGTACCAGCTTTTAATGATAAATTATTGCAGGAAGTGGTCAGAATGATATTGGAAGCCATCTATGAAAGACAGTTTGAAAAAACGTCACATGGCTTCCGACCTCTAAGAAGCTGCCACACTGCCTTGTCTGATATTCAGAAGACATTTTCGGGCGTGAAATGGTTCGTAGAAGGTGATATTAAGGGATTTTTCGACAATATCAATCATGAGATACTGATAGGTATTCTGAAAGAACGTATCGCTGACGAAAGATTTATTCGCTTGATTAGAAAATTTCTGAATGCAGGATATATCGAAGACTGGAACTTTCATAACTCCTACAGCGGAACACCGCAAGGCGGAATTGTCAGCCCTATCTTGGCAAACATATACCTTGATAAGTTGGATAAATTCATGAAGGAATACACTGGAAAATTTGATAAGGGGAAAGAACGGAAAAGAACTAAACAGGTAGTATCACTTGAAGGCAAACGACACCGTATTCTGAAAAAGTTGAAAGTGGTAAAAGACAAAAGTGAAAGGTCAGAATTGATAAGACAATATAAGGCTTATCAAAAAGAAGGTTTGCAGTATTCTGATGGTGACGAAATGGATATGAACTACAGAAAACTCAAATATGTGAGATATGCGGATGATTTTCTAATTGGAATTATTGGCAGTAAACAAGATGCTATCATCATCAAAGAGGACATAAAGAACTTCCTCTATGAAAAGTTGGCTCTTACACTGTCCGATGAGAAAACACTTATCACCCATGCTGAAAACGCTGCAAAATTTCTCGGATATGAGATTTTTGTAAGGAAATCCAATGACACCAAAAGAAGCAAATACGGAGTACTAAGACGTGTCTTCAATAAGAGGATACAATTGGCACTTGGAAAGGATACGTTTAAGAAAAAGTTGCTCGAATATCGTGTTTTAGAAATAAAGATACACAACGGCAAGGAGTATTGGAAAGCAAAATCCCGTCCCAAACTTTCAAACAACAATGACTTTGAGATACTTGACAGGTACAACAAGGAAATAAAGGGCATTTACAATTACTATTGTTTGGCTAATAATTGTAGTAGTCTGTCAAAACTTGGGTATATCATGAAATATAGTATGTACAAAACATTTGCGCAGAAATATCGGACAACGATGTCGCAAATCCGAAAAAAGTACACCAAGAATGGACTTTTTTCAGTTAGATACTATTTAAAGAACGGTACTACCAAAGACTTGACCTTTTATCATGGTGGGTTCAAAAAGAAAAATCCAATGAACATTAAGGATTTAGACAACTTGCCCAAATTCACATATCATCCTACAAACACAAGTCTTATAGATAGGCTGAAAGCGGAAAAATGTGAATTATGTGGAGCAGTCGATAAGTTAGTGATGCACCATGTGAGAAAATTAAAAAATCTTCAAGGGAAAACTACCTGCGAAAAACAAATGATGGCTCGCAAACGAAAGACTATTGCCATATGTGGTAAGTGCTACAAAAAACTCAGTAACAATGGATAGATTGATATTATTAGTAGAAAGCCGGATACGCGGAGACGTGTACGTCCGGTTTGGGGGCGAGCTTCCGAAAACCCACCGTAGTAATACGGCAGGGCGTTGGATGCTTAGCCTACCATTAGGAAGCGAAACACGCTATTTGAATCAGCCGAAACCATTCCGAATTGCTGAAATGTATCTGATTGCCACTGAAGCTAATGCAAAGATTGGAACGGCAGCTGCTGTGAAAAAGGGTAATGACGCTTTGAATGCATTAAAAAAAGCGCGAATCGAGGGATGGACTGATGCAACCTACGATCAGGAAGCTTTATTAAATGAAATCATGAATGAACGGGAACGGGAGCTTGTAGGTGAGGGATACCGGTTGATGGACTTGAAACGTTGGGGGAAAGGTGTGAAACGTGGAAAACCGCAAAGCAAAGGACTGGTGCTTTTCCCGGGACAAGCAAGTACTGACGGACTGGATAAACCTGTGGATGACCAGCGGATGCTTTGGCCTATTCCTAAAACAGAAATGGATGCCAACCCTCAATTGGCAGGTCAGCAAAATCCGGGATATTAATCAATGAATAACGTAAATTATCAAACACTTGAGTAAAATGAACTATCTGAAAATATACACCCTTTTTCTATGTGCCGTTCTGATCGCCGCCTGTTCGGACGATGAGGAACAGTTTAATTCCGGAGCGGCTACGGTAAACTTGCAGGAAACTGCAATGACGGTGAAAGAATCTGCCGGCTTGTGTACTGTGCCTGTTGTTGTGACGGGCGAACATACCGGAACTATCCGTGTGACGTTCGAATTAAAAGATCATAACGCCAAAGAGGATGAAAACTATATTGTCACAACCAAAACGTTACTTATTCCTGCCGGGCAGGAAACAATGAATTTTGAGTTTAAGACCGTTGATGACAAGCTTGTTAATGACGACCGTTCTTTTGATGTTGAAATTGCCGATGTGAAAGGGGCGTCTATTGGTGAGAACAAACGACTGACAGTGACTATCAAAGACAATGATTCCAGTTTTTATGAAACGCTTTCAGGAACTTGGGTATTTACCGGAACGGCTTCTGCCACCAATGTTTCCAATGTGCCAGTGGGATTCTCCGCTAGAGTAAATACAGCGGAAGAAGGCACGGAGGCATACGAACACTATCTGGTCTGCTTGAATAAGAATGGATTTGATCCGGATAATGATATTGAATGGGAATTTAGTTGGCGGTTGCATTATGAATATGATTCGGAGGCGCAGAAAACCTACCTGTCCATTGTGCCGGGTGAAGATGTCGCTTCTTATGGCCCGTATACTATTCGTTTCAGGAGACTGGCTTTGGACGGAAGTACTTCTGACGTATATCGTGGAGAATATGATGCTGAAACTAAAACTGTCACTTTCGAGAATGCCAATTTGATAGGCGATATGTATAAGGACGGCTTGATACAAATACAGAAATTCAGGCTATTTGGCTGTAAGATGGAACACATCAGATAAAACAAGATTATTAACATAACAAATAAAAAGAACTTATGAGAGCATTAATTGTCTGCATTACGCTGTTGTTCGCTTTTCTAACTTGTACCATGGCACAAATACCATCAGTCAAGGTTGAAAATGCGAAAGGAGCACAGGTAAATACCTCCTCCCTGGTTAATCACAAAACACCTATGATTATTTCTTTTTGGGCAACAACCTGTAAACCTTGTATTCGTGAATTGGACGCTATAAATGAACAATTGCCCGATTGGTTGGAAGAAGCCAAATTCCGTGTTGTAGCTGTTTCGACAGATGACAGCCGTTCTACTGCTAAAGCGCGTGCATTGGCAGAGGGACATGGATGGGATGATTTTATCATGTTGTATGATAAAAATCAGGAATTCATGCGAGCTATGAATGTGAGCCTGACTCCACAGGTATATGTAGTGGATGCCGATGGGAAGATTGTCTATTCACACACCGGGTACGCGCCGGGAAGTGAGCTGGAACTACTGAAAGCGATAAAAAAACTACAGAAATAGAAACTGTTATTATTCATAGATAAACGCAATGACATGACTAGAATAAGAATTCAGGTGTTGGCTTTAGTAGCGTTATCGTCTACTCTAACCTATGCGCAGCAAGATAACAAAAAAGGTTATCTGACAGGGAGCTTTGAAACGAATACGATTTACTACAAGGATGATAGTAAGACAAAAGCAGAATCTCCGGAAGATCATTTCGGTTCGAACAATTATCTGAAACTGGATTACTATCAAGGTAAGTTTGCCGTAGGTGTACAGTTGGAAGCCTATGAACCGGTACTGGTGGGATACCCGACAGAATTGGAGAAAGCAAAACTAACCAACTATTACGTATCTTGGGCCGACAAGGATTTTTCCGTAACAGCGGGTACATTTTATGAGCAGTTTGGGAGTGGACTGCTATTCCGTAGTTGGGAGGACCGTATGCTTGGTTTGAATAATGCGGTGATGGGAGCACGTTTTACCTACAATTACAAGAATATTGTAAGGTTGAAGGCCATTTGGGGAACTCCACGTTTTGGAATGGACTTTTCCGACACACAAGTACGTGGCGTAGATGTAAGCTTCTCCTTATCTGAAATGCTTAGTTGGCAAAATACATCCTTGAGTATCGAAGGAGGGGCATTGAACCGGTATGAGAAAATCAATATCGACCTCGAAGAAGAAGGGGGAAAACCTTATTCGAATGGCTTCTCGGGACGGGTAAATTTTGAACGCTCCGGATTTACAGCGAAAGGTGAATATGTGGACGGTGGCAATAAATATTATAATTTCATCCATGATGACAAACTTTATGCGAGGAAACGTGCCAATGCGCAATTGCTGGAGCTGGGATATAGCGGCAATGGGTTGGGGGTAAATCTGACCGGGCGCCGTTTGGAATGGATGAATAGTGAGATTATTGCCGGTAATGGTTCGACTTCGAATCTGTTGAATTATGTCCCGGCTATGAGTACGCAATATACCTATATGTTGACCAACTTGCATCCTCATACTCCACAAATAGGAGATGTGACAAATGCAGTTAGCGGTGAGATGGGCGGACAATTGGATGTCTTTTATCATTTCAAAAGAGGAACGGTCATTGGAGGTAAACGCGGTTTGAAATTACATGCTAACTTTTCTACCTATTATGCTTTAGAAAAAGAAGGAACAGCCCAGATAGGTAACTTGGCATTTCGTGACTTTAGTGTTGATGTGGAAAAGCAATGGACAAAGTCATTCAAAATGAACTTGCTTTATTCTATGCAAGAATATAGCCCTTCGTACGGAGCGAATAAAACGACTAATCTGTCGAATATTTTTGTAGCAGATTTACAATATAAGTTCACGCCTTCTTTTTCAACTCGCATGGAGTTGCAATACCTAACTACAAAAGAAGATCAGAAGGACTGGATGGCAGCTCTGTTGGAGATAAATTTTGCTCCGGCATGGAGCATTTACGGAAGTGATATGTATAATCACGGCAAGGATAAAATCCATTATTACAATGTGGGAGCCAGTTATGCCAAGTCACGTACGCGTATAGCCTTGAGTTATGGTCGTAACAAGGAAGGGTACGTCTGCTCTGGTGGAGTTTGCCGGACGATTCCTAAATATACAGGTGCTAACCTGACTATAACTACTTCATTTTGAGTTCATCGAAACATTTATTAATTAGAATATAGAATATGAGAAAATTTACAATGTTTTTTATGTCAAGTCTGATATGCTTGTGCGGATGTTTTACAGCGTGCAGCGGCAATTCTGACGACAATGGTGAAGAGCCGGATAACGGCGAAGTGACAGGACCTATTACTTTGACTGTGGATAAAGCCAAGATTGAAGCCAATGGAACAGATATGGCGACTTTTACGGTGACTGATGCCAATGGAAAAGTAGTGACGACTTCCGAATATATGAAGAATGTATATTTTGAAGATGTAACTACCGGTGATTATTTGGAGAGACGGACCAATACGTTCTCGGCAGTAGAGAACGGGACACATAAGTTTAAGGCATATTACCTGGACTGGGAGTCGGATGAAGTTTCCGTAACCGCACAGAATCGTAAGAATTATGAACTTTTCTATCGTAAAGTAGGTGTCTTCAAAATGACGGGAACTTGGTGTACTTATTGTCCGGCCATGACTTCGGCATTGAAGAAAGTGGAAGAGCTGATGCCGGGACGTATGGTAAAAATGGCTTTTCATTCTTCCAGCAGTTCCGCCACTGACCCGTTCCATTTGTCACAGACAAGCACAATCATGGGCCGTTTTGGAGCGTCCGGTTTTCCTACCTGTATCTATGATTTGAAAGTCATGTCGATAGACAGAAATGTGAGTGCTATTAAACAGACTTTACAAGACCAAATCCGACAATATCCGGCAACCTGTGGAATTAAGGTAAATACATCTTATAATTCTTCTATGGGTGAGATTACGGTGAATGCCGCACTGAAGTCGAGCCAAGGAGGAGAATATGACCTTGTTTATGTCTTGGTGACTGATGGTTTGACGGCATCCGGAGGAAACGAGACCTCGTACGATTATACAGTAAGAGCTATTTCCAACAATTACCTGTCGATGTCAACCGACGGACGGTTTACTGTGAAGGCAAACGAGGAGCACACTGCCGCAACTTTCAGCATTTCTAATGCAAAGAACCTGAACCCTGCCACATCACGTGTAGTGGTTTATGCATTGCGTAAAGTGGATGACGCATATATGGTGGATAATATAACCGAATGTTCTATCAATGGTAGCATAGACTATCTCTATAATGATTGAGGCTTATGAAAAAAATATACTCGACAATTCTACCAATTGTAATGATCCTTTGTTTAGCAATGCTGTCATCCTGTTCCGGCAATTCGGACGAAACGGAGAATGGGGGGACGGATGACGGCATTTTGCGTATTACAGCTGATAAGACGGCTATACAGGCAGATGGAGTAGAAAAAGTGACCTTCACGGTCAAACTGGGTACAAAAGATGTAAGTGAAGAAAGCACAATGAACCTGATTTTGGTAAAGGAATCGGGAGAGGAAAACCTGGATTATGGTGTTCGTGCTTTCAGCACTTCAGTGCCGGGTACGTATGTCTTTAAAGCCCGCTATTATGAAGGAAAAGCAATGGTCAGTGAAAATGAAGTGACCGTTCAGGTTGCTCCCGTATCAGGAGGAACCAGCTATTATCATAAATTACTGGGGATGCAGTTTACTTCTGTCGGGTGCCAGGCCTGTCCGGCGCTTAGCACTACATTGAAAGCAATTCAGACTGAACAACCGGGGCGATTGGCTATCGCTTCTTTCCACATGGATTTCGGAGGAATGACGGATCCCATGAGTACAGCAGCTACCAATAATTACCGGACTAATATTCTCGGTAATTTCTCGGGACTGCCTCGTTTCTTTTACAATCTGCGTAAGGGTACTAAAGAAATGATCAGTATCAAGAGCCAGATTGAAGAAGAGCTTCAGAAAGAATTAAGTAACTATCCGGCTTCTTGTGGGGTAGCTGTTGAGTCTGTGTATAATGCTTCTGACCGTACAGTGAAGATTACTGGCAAATTAACTTCCAACGTAACAAACACTTATCGTTGTTTGATTTATCTAGTAGAGGATGGAATCAAATACTTTCAAACGAATGGCGCGAATGATTATACGCATAATAATGTGGTGCGCGCAGTGGTGTCCACATCATTGAACGGCGACCGTTTTAATGGGGAAGTAAATGCGGGAGTGGAATCTACCATGCAACGATCTTATCAGTTGGAACCGGGATGGAATGTGGATAATATGCGTGTGATAGTGTCGATGCTGACAACTTTGGATGGAGGAAAGACTTATACGTGTAACAATGTAAATGAGTGTAAACTTGGAGAATCAGCAGATTACTTGTATAACGAATAAAGAAGAGTTATGTGTATAAATGTCTATAAAATAATATTGCTGGTCTGTATGTGCTGTGTGGGAATATGCTGAATTTCTTGTTCAGGCAATTCCGATGATTCGGAGCAGACGGAAGTGATTTTGAGCGTCGATAAAAATACGTTGACTGCGGACGGAAAGGATATTATAACCTTTACGGTAATACATGCGGGAATAGATGTAACTGCTGATGCAATCATCCGTTCCGTGATGGACGGACAAACTTTGGATGGAAATACCTTTTCTACTTCTAAAGCCGGAACCTACGCTTTTGAGGCATCTTATGGCAACTATGTATCCAAATTGATAACAGTAGTTGCAAAAAGTACATCAGGTACAGTATCCAATTTTGTGAGACGCATCTGCGCAATGGAGTTCACCGGAACATGGTGCGCCATGTGTCCGGCAGGAATGACCCGTCTGAATTATTTGATAAGTTCGAGTTACGAGGGAATTGTTTATCTGATGTCATTTCATGTTGATGGGACAAGTGCCGATCCAATGACAATTGAACAGTCATCGATTCTTTCCAGAAAGTTTGCTATCTCCGGTTATCCTTCATGTGTGGTTGATATGCGTGGGACAATGGGGCTATCTGAAAACTATAGTGTCATGCGGGCTATATTTAATGAGTCTTTGGAGAAATACCCTGCTCATTGCGGAGTAGCTATCAGTTCTGTTTATAATGAGGTTGATTCCGAAGCTAAAGTTACTGTGAAAGTGACTTCGGAGAAAACGGCTGATTACCGCCTGGTATTGTATGTTGTTGAAAATGGATTGAAGTATCAGCAGAATGACGGAGGCAACTATCGGGACTATACACATAATCATGTAGTCCGCAAATTACTTTCTGCTTCTGTAGAAGGTGACAAACTGGGACAAATTGCAGAAGATAAGGAAGAAGTAAAGGAGTATACTGTGGCATTAGACGATACATGGAAAGCAGAGAATCTTTCTTTTTATGCATTAGTAATGGATGAAAACGGCTATGTAAACAATTTGGCTGTTTGCGAAGCAATAAACGGCAATGCCGATTATGAATATGTAAATGATTAATCACATTTATCACTTAGAATTATGAAGAAGAAATTAATTAGCTTATTATTTTTATTAGGGCTGGTGTTAGTTATAAGCCCTATGGTGCTATCGTGTTCGGATAAGGATGAACCTGCTGTGGAACCTGACGTGCCGGTGACCCCGGATGTACCACTTCCTCCTGTACCAACTCCAATCAGATGGGTAGAAAACGAAGTGGATGGTGGTGAACGTGGGGTAGGCATCAAAGTGACTAGCAAAACTACCAACAACTTTGTGTTTGAATGTACCCCGGGAGATAAGGTGCAATCTTATCGTTTGGATGTTTATCCTTTATGTCGTATGTATAACTACTTATTTGAAAGTGGCGGTTCAGGTGCAAGTGAAGAAGAAATCGAAGATTTGATTCTGAAAGCT
>OJQJ01001774.1_pt1 | contig 10386 bp, 10 predicted proteins | sample 1598671 | NCBI WGS metagenome assembly OJQJ01 (sample SAMN03922499, study PRJEB24848) | human gut metagenome | isolation source: stool sample | host: Homo sapiens | place: Germany | collected 2011-11 | reverse complement strand
TCCCTTGACAGAATATAAGCAATCCGTTACTCTAAAAATGCGTAAAGCAAAAATCTTTTTTTATCAAATGAGTGAAATCATATATGCTGGATCGGCATGGATTCCCAATATCCACAACTATATAGCAAATGGTAAGTGAACATGAGTTTATTATTGAAAGAAAAATGCAGTACATAGTATAATAGAAGGAGAATATTATTGTTAGAAGAAAAAAGAAATAACAAACCAGATGTAGTATTAAAAAAGTATTGGGAAAACAAGGAACGGTTTTCAGATTTTTTTAATGCGGTTCTGTTTGATGGAAAAACGGTTATCAGACCGGAAGAATTAGAAGATTTAGATACAGATGAATCTTCTATATTGGAGCATAAAAATTATGCAGAAACACTGAAAGCTTCACGGGATAATATTGCAATTTGCAAGAAATCTACCAGATATGGGATCAATTTTGTGATGCTTGGGATGGAGAGTCAGGAACATATTCATTACGCAATGCCTATGAGAATAATGGGTTATGACTATGGAGCATACAAAAAGCAGTATGATAATAATGCAGCAAAGTATAAGAATGGCAAGGGATTATCTTCGGATGAATTTTTGTCTAAAATGAGAAAAACAGACAAATTTATACCAGTGATCACGGCTGTTATTTATTATGGTGAACGATCGTGGGATGGCGCAGTATCATTACATGGGATGTTAGATATTCCCAAGCAATTCAGTCGTTATGTAAATGATTATAAAATGATATTGATCGAGGCTGGAAATAATAATTTAAAGTTACATAATGTCAACAACAGAGACTTGTTCAATTTAGTGGGAATGTTGATCAATAAAAGGGAGACACCTGGAAAAAGAAAAGAGCAGGCGATTCATTATGTTAAAAAGAATCATGTCGATACAACTGTGATCAGGACAGTGACAAGTGTAATGAACAGTAAACTGGATTATCAATTATTGGAGCGGAAAGGAGAAAATGAAATGTTTACCGTATTTGAAGAGACATGGAAAGAGGGAGAACAGGCAGGAAGAGCGGAAGGAAGAGCGGAAGAAATCATTGCGGCAGGATATGAATTTGGTCTTTCAGAGAAAACCATTTTAGAACGTTTACAGAAAAAACTTGCAATAACTCCGCAGCAAGCCCAGGAATATCTTGCAACTTACACAAAAGAGACCGAGCAGCGTTGCTAAATTATAAATGCTGCGTCGTTTATTAGAAGAACTACTATAAAACCTCTGATTTTTCAAAAATTAGTTCTTTTTATAACACTTTATGTAACGCCCTGAATGTTATAGTTAGTATAACAAAAAGGATAAATATGTTTTTTTGCAGCCTTGGCAAAAGTGCAGCGAGATAAACATTAAAATGGAAGGAAGAGGTTTACACAGATGAAAAAGGAAATGATGGAAAACGCTACAGGCGTAAAATTAACCAAAAAAGCCAGCAAAAACGTGATCAGATCATTATCGGTCGGACTGGCAGCAATGATGGCATTATCTACTCCGATTGCAGCATTTGCTGAGGATGCAGATGGACAGAATAGCAGTGAAACAACACCGGAAGAGAGTACAACAACTGTAACAACACAGAAATCTGCAGCAGAACAGGTGGGAGAAGTTCAGAAAGCCGCTGAAGAAACGAGCAAAACAACAGAAGCAGCAAAGGATGCGGTAAATGCAGCAGTTGATACAACAATTGCGGATGACAGTGGCGCAGACCAGACAACAAAAGATGCAGCAGGCGTATTGGATGCTACCGCAAACGGAACATTCGAAGGCGGTACAGATGTGAATGTGGCAGAAGAAATAGTTGACAAAACAATGGATCGCATAAAAGATGCGTCAGATGCCGCAGCAGATACCGACGCAGCTCTTGATAAGGCAGATAAAAAAGCAGATGAGGCAAATACAATTGCGGATGATGCAAAGAAAGAGCAGCAGGAAGCACAAGACGCATTTGATAAAGCACAAGCCGGAATTGATTCTGCAACAGACATTGAGGATGCGAAGAATGCTTACGATCAGGCAGCTGGTATTGTAGGCGATGCACAGAAAGCGTATGAGACTGCCAAAGCAGCTTATGACAGCAAAGTAGCCGAATACAATACAGCGTTAGACGAGCTTAAGGCGGCACAGGCAGCTTATGATACAGCAGTTGCCGAAGCAAGTACCGAGGCAGCGGCAGCCGCAGCAAATCTTGCAGCAGTTCAGGAGAAAGCGAAGGCTCTTCAGGAGGCAGCAGAGGAAGCAAAAACAGCAATTCCGGAGCTTACCGATGCACAGAAAGCAGCACTTGAGATCATCGCTCTGGAAAAAGAACGTGCAGGGGATACCTCCACAAACTGGAGAAAAGAAGATGAGCTGTTCAAAGTGATCCTTAAGAATTACTACATTCCGGAACTTGCCAAGGGAGAACTTGTTGACTGCAAGTGGACCTGGAATCGGAATGATAACAAAAACTATTGTGAGGTGACTTACAAAGATGTGGCAGGTGACACACAAACCGTATATCTGAACTACAAGCTCAACGATACCCGCGATGATCTTGTTATTTTCGAGAAGGCAGAAGAAGTGGTTTCCTATGATGTGAAGGGCACAGACGGAAGCCTTGCATTCAATATCAATGCAGAGAACTTCCCGGCAGATAAGCTTCAGAATGATCAGGATACCGCAGTTTATGAGAATAACGGAGTGGTATACACAATCGTAAATATAGGTGGACAGTTCTATGTGGTCGACTCAGCTTCTAAGGACGTTGAGGTGAACGATAACAATGAGTACAACAGCGAACAATATGAAACTTCCGGTGAGAAAAAGACCACCTATTCAGTGGATGAAAATGGCAAATTGGTCAAAACGGTAAAACAAAATGTTTCCAAGATCACATACACGGAAACTAAATTATCTTCTGATAAGACATATGACAATGTCGAGGCAGCAGAAAAGGATCTGGCCGATAAAAAAGCAGCATTGAAAGACGGAGATAAAGATGTCGAGACGTCCATGAGCGCAACAGCGACTGCAGATGTGACCGTAAGCCAGAAAACTACATTTACGACAACTATTGATTTATCGAAAATTGTTGTTGAAATGAAAAAAATCAATAATGATAACGATAAATACGAGAAGAAAAATGCCGAGATTGCAGCAAAGGAACTTTTTGCTAAATTCACCAACAAAGAGGCGTTAGAGAATCTGCTTGGCGGCGATTATAAGATCGAAAGTATTAATACAGATAATGCAAAAGTGAATGCTGTAGATAAGTACAAAAATACTTCCGGCAGATGGGTAGACTGGGGTGCAGATTCTGCTGCTTATAAAAACGTATTTTCAGGCACGATCGTTATTACTTATTCGCAGACAGTGACTGCAAAAGCAAACGCTGTGGAATCCAAGACAAATGCTGTAAATGCAGCAGACAATACGAATCTGGAAGCGTTAAAGGATCAGGCATATGATGCTGCAAAAGCAGATGCAGAAAAACTTCTTGGAGATGCAGTTTCCCAGAATAAGAAGATCACAGACAGCCTGAAAACGGGAGAACTGCATATTAACGGTTATGAAGGCTGGAATGGAAAACATAACTCCAACGTAGCAATCAAAATCCATTATGCCGATGACACATTCACAGAGGGAAAGAAGACAACGGATCAGGCAGTTGTTGACGAGAAGAACAGCTCCACAACCTTATCCGTTTCCTACACCGGAACTTATCAGCAGAAAAATTCCAAAGATCTTGGTGCGCAGACCGTGGAAACACAGAAATACAATCAGACTGCCAAGGCAGAGGAAAAAACAGCTTATACAAGCAACAAATATTATGATGAATATAAGAAAACAGGAGAAATCAATGAAGGAATCTGGCTCACCGGAAAAGATGATAATCGTTTCCCGGGACATGAAAGCTTAAAGAGCTTCTATGATTTCAAAGATGCAGCATTAAAAGCGGAGGCTGAAAGAGCAGAGAAAGTAGCAAAAGCGGATGCGATCATTGACGCAGCAAAGAATGCGGTGGAAAAAGTTGATAAAGCAAAAGCAGATGCGGACAGCTTAAAGGATAAGCTTACAGCACTTCTTGCAAGCCAGAACTACACAGCAGATCAGGTAAAAGAGTTAGAGGGACAGATCAGCGCGGCAGAGATAAAATTAAAAGAGGCAGAGGACATGGCAAAAGACCTGACAGATAAGTTAGGAATTGCAGGAGAAACACTGGCTGATAAGATCGCAGAACTCACCCCTGCACCGGCTCCGGGCGAAGGCGGTTCCACAACGACACCGGGTGGCACAACTACCCCATCCGGCACTGAAACGACACCGGGCGGCGCAGCCACAACACCTGCAGGCACTGTAACTACAGCAGCGGCTCCGGCAAGTGCAGCCACAATTGTTACAACAGCCACAGCAGCTGCAACACCGGTTGAGATCGCAGAGACACCGGTAGCGCTTGCAGCAGCTGCAACACCGGCGGCAGCAACGAGAACAGCAGCGGTTGCAAATGCAAATGCCGCAGCTGATACAGATGCGGACGCTGACACAGATGTGACAATTGCGGACGAGGAGACACCTCTTGCAGCGAACGGAGCACAGGAGAGCTCGACAATTGCCGATGAAGAAACTCCACTTGCAGCAGAGGCTGGCGCAGTGAAAAACATGCAGCAGGAGAAAATGTCCTGGTGGTGGTTACTCATCATTGCACTTCTTGGTGTAACCGGCGAGGAAATGTACCGCAGAAATAAAAAGAAAAAAGCAGAAGCAGCTCAGAAAGATGAGAAATAAATTTTAACAGTAAGGCGCATCCAAAAGGTGCGCCTTTTCTAAAACATCCATTGCAAAAAAATAAAATACGGAGTATTCTGAAAACAGGAAAAATATGATTCGTAATTTGTATACAAGGAAACAAAATCTATGAAAAAAAAGAAAACACTCATAATTTGCATGCTTCTTGGCATAATGCTCCTGACTTCCTGCGGAAAAACAGATCATCAGGATCAGGCGTCAGTCGCCACCGAGCAGACATCCGGAGACAGCCGGCAAACGACAGAAGAACCTGCGGAAACCGTCGGCGAACCGGAAGAGACAACAGAAGCAGCCAAAGCAGCCGGGACAGCCCAAGCGGCAGTAGAAGCCGTGGAAAGCACAGAATCTTCTGAATATGCAGAACGTAAAAGCATCATCATCACAGCCACAAACGAGTGCGGCATCGACATTGGGATGTTTTCTGTGATCGATCCGATCAGCGGCGAACAATACAATATCAGTGCAATCGCAGATGGACAGTCTGTTTCCATGCCGGTAGAGTGGCCGGTGGAGATCACAGATTTTCAGTGGGCGCTTTATAATCAGAACGGTGAACTCTGCGTTGAGGCAACCACGGATATCAGCCAGGCGGAGAGCGGAGTGACCTTGCTTCTCACCGGAGACGGAAATCTGGATGATGTACAGGAGATCTTCGAATAATGCAGACGATCTGATACAGACAATTCTGCCTGTACAGGGCAGTCAGGACAGAAATGATAAAAACAGGGGGTACTCATGGAAGAAAGAAGAGAAATATCGAGGGTAGAATACAAGACAAATGGTGTTGTCGTAATCTGCGATACACAGGAAAAAATATACGTGGACGTGAAAGACATCAGTCCGTTAGGCATGGGAATCTGTGTGCCGGAGGGGCATGAAGGCCTTCTCGGAAAACAGGTGATCGTTGTGGCAGAAACACTGATCATGTATGCGGAGGTTTCCCGCGAAGAAAAGCAGGAAGACGGCTCCACATTCATTGGTGTGCATGCGATAAAATTCACAGATGACGTTCTGCAGTATCTGTTTTCACACATTGGCTGATGAAACTAATCTTCTAAGCTCGCAGTTTCCGAGCAGCTGATCCCAGAAATGCTCAAGAGGAATCTCTTCATACTGGCAGATCAGGCTGCAGTCTAAGGCTCCATGGGCGACGATCAGTACATTTTTTCCGGAAACAACTTCCGGCGTTAAAACATCGTGGATAAAAGAGCCGCTGCGGGCATACAAATGCTCAAGACTTTCCGCACCATCTACAGCATGATAATGGACAGGATCATGGAACAGCGTATATACCGGACAATCTGGTTTCTGTGTGACATGTTCTGTTCCTTCATACATGCCAAATCCCATCTCGCGGAGACGGTCGTCCGTCAGGATCGGCGTGCCGCTCCCTTCCAGAAAAATTTCAGCAGTCTCCTGCGCACGCTGTAAGGGAGAACAATAGCAGATATCAAATCGCAGATCCCCATACTTTTTCCGCGCGTCTCTCGCCATCTGGCGGCCTTCTTCATTCAAAGGAATATCTTCGCTTCCCTGCAGGCGGTGGACTGCATTCCAGTCAGTTTTTCCGTGTCTCATGATATATAACATAATAAACAATATCCTTTCCTCTTATAATAGTAAAAATCATAAACGCATTGCCGACTCAATTCCCGGTGCGATTGAATTATATCCTATATTTTGTTAAAATGAAACCCTGATCAGAAAACAGCACCGGCACAACGCAGGAAATTGCATGACAGCTATTAATTTTACAGGAAAACTACCGATATATGAGTTAGAAAAATAAGTGTTCCGGCATTTGCAGAGATCCGGACCGCAACCATGGAAGAACACAGGCTTATGCACACGGAGGTGTAGAACAATGGCAATAGAGGCTATGAAAGGGGCAGGGATGTCCTACGCGGGAAGTTCATCCGCATCAGATGTAAAAGCAGAGAGTCAGGCAAAAGTGGAAACTGCATCCAACGCAGCAGCTTCTGACGATCTCATGAAGAAAACCATTCAGATCGACACGAAAGAGACTGACAAAAACGGCAAAGACGGAAACCGGGGTGACGGTCAGGCAAAGCAGACGATCTCCGAGAATTCCCAGATCAAGAAAGCAGTTGACGAGATCAATAAGAAGGCGCACAATTCCGAGGCAGTCTTCGGAATCCATGAAGCAACCAACCGTGTCACCATCAAGATCGTTGACAAAGACACGAAGAAAGTCCTGAAAGAATATCCGCCGGAGAAAACTCTGGACATGATCGCAAAAGTCTGGGAGATGGCCGGATTATTAGTGGATCAGAAACTGTAGATCACTGTCCAGAAGGCAGGAACAGCAATAGACAAGTGACAGATGCAAACAGAAAAAGATATAAACAAGTTACAAAACTGAAAGGAGCAGGATTATGCCAATCAGAATCACAGGTTTGAACTCAGGATTAGATACTGAGTCCATTATCTCAGCGCTTGTATCTTCTTATAGTTACAAGACGAGCAAGTATAAAAAAGCACAGACAAAATTATCATGGAAGCAGGAGGCATGGAGTACCTTAAACTCCAAGGTGTACAGTTTCTATAACAATGTTGGTAAATTAAAACTGTCATCTGCCTACAATATGCGTACGGCAAGCGTATCCGACAGCACAAAAGCGAAAGTGAGTGCAGCAAGTGGGGCGACCAACGGCGTACAGTCTTTGGAGGTCTTAGAGGTTGCCAAAAGTGATTATCTTACCGGCGGAAAGATTTCGATCAAAGACGCATCCGGTGCGGAAGATAAGACAAAAACCGTTTCATCGGCATCCACTTTAAGCGAACTGGGATATACCGGAACCGGTACGATCGAAGTTACCAATAAAGAAACCGGAAAGACAACAAGCATCAGCGTGACCGGTGACACAAAGATCAGCGACTTTGTGAAATCCCTGTCAGACGCAGGTGTGAAAGCCAGCTTTGATGAGAAAAACGGCAGATTATTTGTAAGTTCAGCAAAGACCGGTACAGAAAACGGTTTTGAACTGAAATCAAAGAATGCAGACGGCGATAAGGCGTTGCTGGCATTGGGACTGGCAATGACATCTACCGTATCAGATACCGGCGCAAAAGTGAATGACGATAACAACTGGTCGGCGGCATCGGATGCGAAGATCAAACTGAATGGTGCAGAATACACTTCATCTACCAACGAGTTCGCTGTAAATGGTCTTTCTGTCACAGCACTTGCCAAGACGAGTGGAGAGATTTCTGTAACCGTAGCTACAGACAGTGAGGGAATCTATGAGCAGGTCAAGGATCTGCTCAGCCAGTACAACTCACTTATTAACGAGATGAACAAGTTATACAATGCAGATTCGGCAAAAGGATATGAGCCGCTGACAGATGATGAAAAGGATTCCATGAGTGATACGGAAGTGGAGAAATGGGAGGCAAAAGTCAAAGATTCCCTGCTCCGCAGAGATGATTCGTTAGAGAGCCTGATCTCGTCCATGACAACGGCGATGTCCAAGGGATATGAAGTCAATGGAAAGACATACTATCTTACTTCTTTTGGAATTTCAACACTTGGTTATATGAATTCTGCAAAGAATGAACAGTATGCATACCATATCAATGGGGATGAGGATGACAGCGCAACTTCCGGAAAGGAAGACAAACTGCTGGCAGCGATCAAAGAAGATCCGGATTCTGTGGCGGGATTCATGCAACAGCTTGCAACAGGATTATATGATTCTATTGATAAGAAAATGAAGACATCCACTTTAAGCAGTATATTTAAAGTATACAATGATAAGGAGATGGCTTCGGAATACAGCGATTATACAACCACGATCAAAAAGTGGGAGGATAAGCTGTCTGAACAGGAGGATTACTACTACAAGAAGTTCTCGGCGATGGAAACTGCACTGGCAAAACTCAATTCACAGACATCTTCTTTATCCGGTCTGTTCGGATCATGATAACAGGACAATTAACCTGCGGCATTGCCGCAGGTTAAATCTGCATAAAGAAAAAAAGAAAACACATGGAGGTATTTTCACATGCTTAATCATAATGGCTATGCTGCGTATGCGAATAGCAAAATTATGACCGCATCACCTGCGGAACTGACACTTATGCTCTATGACGGAGCAATCAAATTCTGTAACATAGCAATTGCAGGGATTGAGGAAAACAATATCGAGAAAGCACATAACAACATCCGGAAAGTTGAGGATATCATCTCCGAGTTTCAGGCAACATTAAATCATAAATATGCAACAGCTGATGATTTTAATAATGTATATGTCTATTTGAAAGAACGCCTGATCGAGGCAAATATGAAAAAAGACAAAGAAATCCTGGAAGAAGTATTAAAACATCTCAGAACCATGCGCGATACATGGAAAGAAGTGATGAAACTGGCTGCCAGCCAGAGATAACCGGAAGGAGAAAGTAATACATCGTGACAGATAATTACATTGGAATCATGATCGAAAGCCTCCGGCGAAAAAAGGATGTCCTGACAGATATATTAAAACTTAGCGAGGAACAAAGCCTTCTGCTGGATGATCCTAATTTAGAACCGGACACATTTGAAAAAAACGTGAATCGGAAAGCGGCTCTGATCGACAAATTAGAGCAGCTTGACACGGGCTTCGAAAGTTTATATGACAAAGTAAAGGAAGAACTTGAGAGCAACAGAGACATCCATAAAGAGCAGATCAGGCAGATGCAGGAACTGATCAGGGCACTTACCGAATTGAATATGCAGATTCAGGCAACAGAAGCAAGAAATAAGGAAAAGGCAACAGCCAAGTTTGCTTATATCAGGCAGCAGGCAAAGGAAATCCGCAGTAGCCAGAAGATCGTCAAAGAATATTATAATAATATGATGCATAAGGCGTATAATGAGCCGCATTTTTTGGATAATAAGAAGTAGAAACTATACTGTCAAGTGTTTTTTTGAAAAAATATGAAAAACATCTTGAACTAAAAAGCTTACTTGTGCTAAAATATGTGCATCGATTTTGAAAACGAGGAAGGGCATATGAACAATAAGATAACACGATATAAGGTTTCTTATCACGGGTTAGATGCAGACAAATGGATTGAGAATTGCGACTTCCCGGTAAGAATGCAATATGCTACGAACAGTGGTTTTGTTAATGTAGCAGATTTATCACGAAGCAGTCAGAATATATTATCAAAGTTAAAGCATAAAAAACATAATAAATTTGTTAATATTGGAAAGATTGACTATTAAGGAGACTATAACAAAGAGCTGTTATGGTCTCTTTTTTTGGAGAGGTGAATAGAATGTCATTATTTTGCAGAGAAATCATGCTGTACAATGAATTTGTTCCAGCATTGGAACCAGAGAAACATAATTGGGAATACAGAGCATACGGACACTATGACGGAATTGGAATTGGAAAGAAAATTGAATTTCAAAATGGAAGTTCCTTTGAAAAAATATATACGAGCTGCGCAGAAAGCGACAGTGAGAATATGTCATATGCAACGCAGACCTTGCTTGGATTTTTTGAAAACGAGGAAAAGGAACATGAATTTTGGCAGACAGATAAACCATTTTTATACATTGTCTTGTTACAAGTTGTAGAC
>OJQJ01001763.1_pt1 | contig 10411 bp, 8 predicted proteins | sample 1598671 | NCBI WGS metagenome assembly OJQJ01 (sample SAMN03922499, study PRJEB24848) | human gut metagenome | isolation source: stool sample | host: Homo sapiens | place: Germany | collected 2011-11 | reverse complement strand
AAACTCAGGAAAGCGAATCCGCCACGAATTTTCCTTCTGAAACGCCATTGCAAGCGGGTGCGGAACATAATCTTTATCTACAAGAGATCCTTAATTATTTTGGCGAGAATCCTGATGTTATGACGCGTGCTTCAGGGACCGCAGAGGATTTTATCAAACAGATGGCAAGTGTGCAGACGGCTGCATTGAAAAATCAGAATTTCAGAAACATGTCCACTGCACAGATAAATGCCTTTGTGCGAAATTGTGTGGATGTTTCGGTTGATCCGGCAATTATTGCTGCCGTTGAATCCTCCCTGACGACGAAAGGTTTTTCCATTATTCCCGAAATGAATCGGGACGCCCCTTTGACTGCTGCCGTGAAAGGTTATATGGAGGAAGTGGAGCGTCTTGAAACTGCAAATGATTCTGATGCTGTATTTAAATCTAAAATGCAGAAAGCATATCTGACGTGGTATCGTGCGGCTGATGATGACGATGATCGAAAGTTGATCGCAGATTCGTATAATGTCTTTTTGGGTTCTTGGGAATATTGGACAGACAATGGTAGAGCGTGGGAGATTGGATTGAAATCTACCCGTACGATTAAGTCGTTCCTCAAGAAACTTGTTATTGCAGATGTTAAAGCAACAGCATGGGCTTGTTGGAAAGCAAAAATATATGCTCTCGTATTCTGGAAAGCTATGCTTGCAGCAGGTGCTTCCGGCAGTGCATATGCTGCGATTCGTTATTTGGTTTTTTATGAAATAATTTTCCATGCCAGTGCTGACGGCATGGGATATTATCGGATAGGAAATCAAATGTTCACAGTGGAAGAGGTGAAAAATATGCTTTGCAGGGAGATTGCACGCCAAAATCCTGAGCTGAATTTGTCCGTCGAATAGGCGTATGCTGCGGATCGTTGCCATAACCCTGATTCAGGGGATGTTGCCCGCTATTTTCGGGTTGGTGTTTTTATGGATAAAGTCGGACGTAACCCTTATCGCTCCGTGGCCAATGCTGATGCTGTTCATCTTCTTTGCGAATTTGCTGATCGTTGCGGCAGGTTGGAAATATCTCGGCGTTACGCGGAGCGACAGGCAGGCGCAAGCCATACTTATGTTCCTTGCCGTTTTCGAGCCGTTATTGACCTATAAAGTGCTTATTGCCGAGGGAACGAATTTGACGCCGTGGGTGCAAATCGCTTGTTATTGCGCCGGACAGGCTGCTGTCTGGGTCACAATCGTCTGGGGGCCAGAGATATCCGGCTATTTTATGCAGCGACGTTGGGATAAAAAGGTGCTATCCGGAGAAAGGAAATTTCCGTCTCGCAAAGAATTCTTGGAAGAGCGGGAGCGGCACCGGGCGCAGAGATACAAAAAATAGTATCTCATAAAATAGACGAAGAAATTACATAATCCGATCCCGACAAAAATTTTTACTTTTGGTTAGGATCGGATTTAAATTCTATTTTTCATATTCTATGCTTTTTTCGCGGCCCTGATTTTGCGCAGCGGGAGTCCCAGCACGCCGAAGAACGCTTCGCGGAAGATGCCGCCGCTCATCTTGGAGGTGCCCTCGCGGCGTTCGACGAAGATGATCGATACCTCCTTGAGTTTCAGCCCCAGCCGCCACGCCGAGTATTTCATCTCGATCTGAAAGCCGTATCCCTTCATCCTTACGGCGTCGAGGTCGAGCGTCTCCAGCGCATGGCGCGAGTAGCAGACGAATCCCGCCGTCGCGTCGCGCAGGGGCATGCGCGTCACGATGCGCACGTACATCGAAGCGAAGTAGGACATCAGCAGACGCGACATCGGCCAGTTGACGACGTTTACGCCCTGCACATAGCGCGAACCGACCACCACGTCATTGCCCTCGGCGGCGGCTTCGTACAGCCGCACCAGATCGTCGGGATTGTGCGAGAAGTCGCAGTCCATTTCGCAAATGTAGTCGAATCCGTTGTCCAGTCCCCAGCGGAACCCCGTCAGATAGGCCGTTCCCAGCCCCTGTTTGCCGCTGCGCTCCAGCAGGTGAAGCGTTTCGGGGAGCTCTTTCCTGCGTTGCCTGACGATTTCAGCCGTCCCGTCGGGCGAACCGTCGTCGATGACGAGTAGTTCGAAAGGTTCGGGCAGCGAAAAGACCTTGTCGATCATCGCCGAGATGTTTTCCTTCTCGTTGTAGGTCGGAATGATTACCAGTTTGCGCATAGGGCCTTGTTTTCGGATTTTCTATACAAAGGTAGCATTATTTTGCAAAAACGCGCCGCCCCGGCTCTTTTTCTGCGGGGACGGCGGATATTTCCGGCGCTTTGCGCGGGAGCCGCGCACGCTTTTTACCGGCGGCGTTTCATCGCCCGGATTTCCTGCTTCGCGGCGTCGCTCACGCGGTAGGACTCGATGATTTTCTGCAGCGATTTGTTGTAGGTCCAGTCGTCCAGCGAACAGGTGCCCAGCCACACGTGCGTGCGCTGCGGAAATTTGACGTAGCAGACCGACACCGCCCATGCCACGGCCATGCGGGCGTAGTAGGCTTCGTGGCGGATGCCGTCGAGCTGCCGCAGAAACGCTTCGAGGTGCTGTTCATCGACGAAATTGCCCAACCCCATGACTACGGCGAAACGCACGTCGTATGCGGCCTGCGCGTGAAAATAGGGTTGTATGAATTCCCACATCGGCTGCCGCTCGGCGGCGCGGAGCCGCCAGCAGAAGCAGTCGCAGACGGCCCAGTTGTCGATCTTGGGTACAAAGCGGGCCACGTGTGCGAGCTTTTCGGCGGGTTCGCACCGGGCATAGCCGATCACCAGCCCCTGCAGCATCCGCTCTTCGAAATAGAAATCCTCGGCTTCGGCCAGATATGCGCGCCAGTCCCCGGCGGCGATCTCCTTGGCGATGCTGCGCAATACGGGCAGGCGTATGCCCAGCACGTTTTCGACGCCCGGCATCAGCGCCGAGGTGAATTTCATGTATTTAGGCTCGGTGAGTTCGAGCAGTTGTTCACGCAGCGTCATCGTTTGCCGAATTTGGGGGTTATGCCGATGAAAAAGGAGACGTTGAGCCGCGGCATGGGGCGCGAAAGCACCGATTCGTACTCCTCGTTGAGCAGGTTGTGGATGCAGCCTTTGAGCGAGAACGACGCCCATTTGCAGTCGAGTCCCTTTTCGAGCGAGAGGTCGCTCATGAAGTAGGGTTTCACGCGGCCCAAGACGCCGAGGTCGTTGCTCGACATGGTGTAACGTTCGCTGTACCAGTTCCATTTGTAGGTCAGCTCCCACCGCCGCCACTCGACGCGCGCCGTGAGGGCCGCCGAATAGACGGGAATGTAGACGAGCTGTTTGCCGACCGATTCGTCGGCCGGGCTGAACGGATCGCCCCGGTTGATCGAACGGGTCCATGCGAAATTGCCGTCGAGGAGCAGTCGCCAGCCGCCCGAAGTCTCGGCTTCGGCCGAGAGTTTGGCTTCGACGCCGTAACTGTGGACGCGGCGGATGTTGATCGGGGTGTAGATGCCCAGTTTGGGACTGCCTATCCAGAGTATCCAGTCGTCGATGCGCGAATCGAACGCCGTGGCCGACGCGCGCAGCGAACGGGCGTCGCCTTTGAGCGTCGTTTCCAAGCCCGCGTCGAACGTCCAGCCCCGTTCGGGTTTGAGGTTCTTGTTGCCGCCGGGACGGAAGTAGAGGTCGTTGAGCGTGGGGTAGCGGTAGTTGCGGGCGGCCGAAGCCCGGACGACCACGCTGCCGCGTTTCGAGAGCACGTAGTCCGCGAACAGCGCCGGGATGACGGGCGTGGTACGGTCTCCGTATAACTCCCACCGCAGGTCGGCGGCGACGCCCAGCCGCGGCACGGGACGCCATTTCACGGCGGCGAACGCCGAAAGTTCGAACCGCTCCTGCCGGTAGAGCGTATCGGCCCGCAGGCCGTTGTTGCCGATCACCGAGAGGTCGCCGCTGCGCACCCGGTGCTGGTGGAGGGCGGCGTTGGCCGAGAAGAGCCACTTCTCGCCGAGCGCATATTCGGCTTCGGCCTTGGCGAAGAGCGTGTGAATGCGGCTCCGGGCGTCGGTATTGACGACGAACTGCCCTTTGCCTTCGGGGTCCTGCTTGAGCAGGTAGCGCAGATCGGTGTAGGTGTAACCCGCGCGTGCGCCGAGTTTCAGTCCGTTGCGCAGCCGCTCCCAGCCTGCCACGGCCCGCAGCGTGCGCTCGTCCTGCGTATTCTGTTTCTGTTTGCTTTTGTTGCGGTCGGACGTGAGCATCGCCAGTCCGCGGTGCGAATCGAGGTACCATGCCGCCAGCGAGAACCGGTCGCCGCCGCGCGTGGTGTAATAGAGTTCCTGCATGACGTGCAGGTCGCGGAATCCGCCGTTGCGGTTGCGCTGCAGGGGGTAATATTCGCCGACGATTTGGCCGTCGTCGTCGGTTACGAACTCTTTCGAGTTGTAGTTGCGGAAGCGGAAATCATTGTCCGAGGTGCTGTAGAGCACGCGCGTCGAACTGCTCCACCGCGCGCCTCCGTAGGTCAGGTGCAGGAATTCGTCGAACGTGGCGAACGACCCGATGCCCTGCACGTAACGCAGCCCCAATCCCTGCTCCGCAGGGGCTTTGGTCGCCAGCGTCACCGCGCCGCCCAGCCCGCCGCCGGTGACGCCCACCGAGCTGGCTCCGTGATAGATCGTCGCGTCGTCGATGAAATAGGCGGGTATCAGCGAAAAATCGACCTGTCCGAGCATCGGCGAATTGACCTTCATGTCGTTCCACGTCACCTGCGTGTGCGAGGGCGCCGTGCCGCGGAACGAGGCGGTCGCGAGCGTTGCGCGGCCGTAGGATTTGATGAAGATGGTCGAACCCGTCGCCAGGGCGTCGGCCAGCGATGCGGTGATGTTTTCGCGCAGGACGAGCGTGTCCAGCTCGGTGCGCTGTACGCCGATCTCCTTCATCGGGCGGCGTCCCGAAATATCGACCGACTCGATGGCGATGGTGCGGGCCGTCGAGTCACGCTGCGCCGCGGCGGGCAGGGCGCAGGTCAGGCAGAGGAGTATCGTCGCGGTGCGCAGCACGCGGTCAGTTGCGTTTGGTTACGGTCCGGTAGCAGCCGATGCCGCACACTTCGGTCGAAATCTCGCCGATCAGCGGGGCTTTGGCGTTCACGCCCGTCTGCACCTTGATGAAGTCGATCTGCTGCAAGTTGGCGGGCGAACCGTCGGCCGTCACGGCGTCGCTGATGCGCAGGCGGTTGGTCGTTCCGATCCGGTCCACCGTCGAGAAGTTGTCGGCGTAGCCCCATGCGAACGCCTGAGGTCTCCACTGTCCGTCGGCCTGTTCGACGTTGTCGCGCAGCCGCGTGCCCGTGAATTTCAGGTCGGCGGACTCGATCCATGCCGGGCAGTAGGACGCCTGCGTATGTTCGTCCATTCGGTCGATCGTGCCGCTGCCGCCCCGGTCGTCGGTCCATGCGGCGGAGCCGTCGGCGAGCGGCGTGTAGGTGACCGCATATCCCCGGATCGTCGCGGCGTTGTCGTACTCGCTGCCTTTCAGCTCGTACCACGTGTCGTCGGGCACTCCGTTGCCGTTGGCGTCCTGCATGACCCAGACGACGCCCGGCTCGGACGAGGTGTTCATGGCGTTGCCCTTGACGTAAAGGTCGTAACCGCCCGTGTTGGGTACCGGCTCGGCGAATGCCGCGACGAGGTATCCGCCCCATCCGCCGAGCGAAACCCAGTTGTTCTCGGCGAAGCGCGCGGCAGCGTACCGGCAGGCTTTCTCCGGCGTATCCACGTTGTCGAACGCGCCGCCGGAGCGCGCCTCTTCGTTGATGAACTGTCCCGGTGCGGGAGTGTATTCGAGAATCCGGGCCACGGGTTCGTCCGTCTGCGTGGTCGTGATCTCTTCGCCGGAGTTGCAGGCGGCCAGCAGAAGAGCCGCCAGAGGGAATGCGTATTTTTTCATCTTCTTCGAATGTTTTTTACGGTTTGAAACAGAACGATCCGGGGGTGATGCCGACGCGTATCGTGTCGATGGCCGCGCCCCGCGCCGTGAAGCGGTAGACCACGCCGTGCTGGACGTAGTCGATGGCGTCGGCCACGTAGACCTCCGAGGTCAGCGGATCGACCGCCACTTCGTAATAGGTGGTCTGCGTATAGGGCAGGAACGGCGTGACGGGCAGCTCCTCGGCGTCGACCCGCATGCGCCAGACGTCGCGGTTGATGAAGTAGAGCGTGTCGCGCGTGCCGTTGAGGGTGACCGACGAGGGATGGTCGCCCGCGGCGAACGTATAGGTCTGCTCGACGCGGCGCGTGGCGGCGTCGATGCGGTAGAGCGCCGCCGGAATGCCTGCGGTGCGTCCGTCGGTGACGGTCCAGAGTTTGCCGAAGCGGTCGAGGACCAGCGACGAAGGCTGCGGCCCGACCTCGATCGAGTCCACCAGCGTTTCGCGTGCGGCGTCCACGACCAGAATCTTGTCGTCGTACGACCAGCAGTTTACGAACACTTCGTCGCCCCACTGCACCATCTGTTCGGTCGATTTGTGGCCGTTCATCGGAATCCGGCCGCGGATACGGTTGCTGCGGGAATCCACGACCGTGATGCGCGGATCGTAAAGGTCGGTGATATAGGCCGTCGTGTCGTTGGGGAAGTGGATGTAACGCGGCGAGACGACCCCTTCGATCACTCCCGTGACGCGGAAAGTCGCCGGGTCGATGACATAGACCGCGCCCGAATTGTTCACCACGACGTATCCGCGTCCTTTGTGGAGGGTCATGGACTGGGCGACGTCGCCCAGTTTCATGCCGTTCGCGCGGATGAAGATTTCGTTTTCGACAGTTCGCGCCGCAGGATCGTAGAACGACAGCGAAGCGTTGTCCCAGCCGAAGTTGCCCTCGCACGTGATGAACACGCCGCGCTGCGACTGTGCGAACGGCTCTTCATGCAGCGGTCCGTAGTCCATGCAGGCGCAGCAGAATCCTGCGCCGGCGCATAGAACCGCCATATGTCGTAAAACGCGTTTCATCGGCTTTCAAATGACTGCGGCTGGTACGGGCGGACGTGTCGTATGCTGATTTTGGCGACGGCCTGCTGCGCCCCATTCTCCGCAGGGTGCATAATGGTTGAACGGCATGCGGCAGGTCTTCTGACTCGTTACCGTTCCGGCGCCTTCCCGTCCCGGAGGACAGTGGCCAAAGAGTGCCGGAACATGTTGCGTAACTTACAGCAGCGGGAACTGTTGCCGGATTTCACGGCATTCCCTTTTAATCCCCGCGCCCTTCCCGGGCGTTTCGGGAACCGATGCGACGCAAAAGTAATCTTTTTTCGAGACATGCCCCAAAGATTCGGACGAAAATATTAACTTTGTTGAGTAAATTGCGGCTCTGCGGACTCCGGCGAGGGTGATCGGCGGAGCTGTTGTGAAAAAAAGATTAACTTTGCCCGAAAATCGGATGTTATGACGGTTGAGATACGACGGATAACCCAAGTCTCGGATGCGCTCGAAGAGGCGTTCGCGCGGCTGATGCCGCAGCTTTCGCCGCGGCTGGGCGCGCCCTCCCGCGAGGTGTTGCGGCGTGTGGCCGGAAGCGAAACCGGGGCGTTGCTGGCCGCTGTGGCCGGGGAACGCATCGTCGGGGTGCTGATGCTGGCGTGGTACGATGCGCCTTCGGGGCGCAAGGCGTGGATCGAGGACGTCGTGGTGGACGGCGCGGCACGCGGCTGCGGCGCGGGCGATGCGCTGGTGCGCGCCGCCGTGGAGCATGCGGCCCGCATCGGCGCCGGGAAGGTGATGCTGACGTCGAACCCGGCGCGCGAAGCCGCTAGGGCGCTTTATCGCAAAGTCGGATTCGAAGAGGTGGAAACCACGGTTTTCGCCTTTAAAACAGATAAGTGATGAAAAAATTCGTGAAGATTGCGGCCATCGTGGTGGCCGTCGTGCTGGTGATCGCTCTGGTGGCGCCGATGGTGCTGCGGGGCAAGATCGCCGAGATTGTGAAGCGTGAGGCCAATGCGATGCTCGATGCGCGGCTCGATTTCGAGAAGCTGGACATCAGCCTGTTGCGCCATTTTCCCCGTGCTTCGCTCGACCTGAAGGGACTGACGCTGGTGGGCGAGGAGCCTTTCGCGGGCGATACGATCGTCGCCGCGCAGCGGATTTCGGTGGTCGTGAACGTGATGTCGCTTTTCGGCGACGAGGGGTTCGAGGTGACGAAGATCATCCTTTCGGAGCCTGCGCTCCATGCGCACAAACTCGCCGACGGCAGGGTGAACTGGGACGTTATGAAGGCTTCGGAAGAGGCTCAGGGCGAAGAGGAAAGCCCCGCCGATGCGGAACCTTCGTCGTTCCGCCTTTCGGTCCGCGACTTCAGGATCAGCGACGCGGCGATCCGTTACGAGGACGATTCGACGGGCATGCGCTTCTCGACCGCACCTCTGTCGCTCCGTCTGCGGGGCGATATGTCGGCCGACCAGACCGACCTCGACCTGCGGCTGACGGCCAAGGGCATGCGGCTGGTTTCGGGCGGCATTCCGATGCTCAGCGGCGCCGAAGCGGAGCTGGATGCGGTGATTGCGGCCGATCTGGCGAACAGCCGCTTTACCTTCTCGCAGAACAAACTGCGTTTGAACGCCATCGAGGTGGGTCTCGACGGCTGGGTGGAGTTGAAAGACGACGCCGTGGCCATGGACGTCACGGCCGGCTGCGACAAGGTGCAGTTCAAGGACGTGCTTTCGCTCGTTCCGGCTTTCTACACCCGTGATTTCCGCAATCTTGCGGCCGGCGGCGAACTTTCGATGGCGCTCTGGGCGCGCGGCGAAATGCGCGGCGCGGCGCTTCCGGCGTTCGAGCTCAGGACGGAGGTGCGCAACGGCAGCTTCCAATACTCGTCGCTGCCCAAGGCGGTGGACGGCATCAACATCGACGTCCGGATCGCCAATCCCGGCGGCGTGGCGGATAAGACCGAACTCGACCTCTCGAAATTCACGCTCCGGATGGCCGGGAATTCGCTTTCGGCGTCGGCCTATGCGACCAATCTGGTCAGCGACCCGACGTTCCGTGCCGCGGTGGACGGCCGTGTCGATCTGGGGGCCGTCAAAGAGGTGTATCCGCTCGAAAAGGGGATGGAACTGAGCGGCCTGATTACCGCCGACGTGAAGGTTTCGGGCCGTATGTCCGACATCGAAAAGAGCCGCTACGAGCAGATCGGCGCGTCGGGAACGTTCGTCGTCGAGCGGCTGGGTCTGACCATGCCCGAACTGCCTGCGGTCCATATCCGCCGTGCCGCAGCGACCATTACGCCCGCGGCCATGACGCTCGGCGAACTCGGCCTTACGATAGGCCGGAGCGATCTGGCGGCCAACGGCCAGCTTTCGGGCTACATCGGCTACCTGCTGCGGGGCGACATGCTTTCGGGACGTCTCTATGTGAAGTCCGACCTGCTGGACCTGAACGAAATGATGAACGTCATGCCCGATTCCGCACCGGAAGAGACCCCGGAGACGGCGTCGGCCGGGACTTCCGCCGAACCGGCGCAGGCCCTCGAAGTGCCGCGCAACCTGAACCTCTCGCTCAATACCGAACTGCAGAAGGTGCTCTTCCAGAAAATGACCGTATCCGGCATATCGGGCGAGATGCGCGTGGCCGGCGGCGCCCTTTCGCTCGAACGGCTGCGCATGCAGCTCTTCGGCGGTTCGGCGACCGCTTCGGGCAGCTATTCGACGGCGGCCGATCCGCAGCGTCCGGCGCTGAAGCTGTCGCTGGGGCTTTCGGGCGCTTCGTTCTCCAAGACGTTCGACGAACTGGAGATGGTGCAGAAACTCGTGCCGCTGTTCGCCAAAACGGGCGGCGATTATTCGTTGTCGCTCGACATGACGACCGCGCTCGATCCGAATATGGAACCCGACCTGCAGTCGCTCGACGCCACGGGCGAAATCAAGTCGGCGAACATCCGTATCCAGAACCTCGAAGCGTTCGATGCGCTGGCCAAGGCGCTCGACAACGACAAACTGCGGAAAATCGAAGCCAAGGACGTCGCCGTCCGTTTCTCGATCAGGGACGGCCGGATTACGACCCAGCCCTTCGACCTGAAGATGGGCGACATAAAGATCAACATGTCCGGTTCGACGGGACTCGACCAGACCATCGACTATACGGCCAAGGTGGCCCTGCCTGCGGGTTCTGCGGGTGGGATCTTGGAGTCGGTCAATGTCGGCATAGGCGGTAAACAGCACTACGGGCAGGGTGGGACATTGCTTCTTTATTTCATGGAGCCAGTATAGTCCCTCGTTGCCGGTATTGATGCCCGAGGTGAAGTTCATGTCAAGAAGAACCACTTGCCATGACCTTTCCCGCAATACGCTGGGCAGGGTTACGGGAGAGGGAAGTGTGATTATCCCTTCAAAATATGGCTTCAACAAAAGCTGCAAGGCGGTAAGTACGCCTCGGTTATCATC
>OJQJ01001761.1_pt1 | contig 10416 bp, 8 predicted proteins | sample 1598671 | NCBI WGS metagenome assembly OJQJ01 (sample SAMN03922499, study PRJEB24848) | human gut metagenome | isolation source: stool sample | host: Homo sapiens | place: Germany | collected 2011-11 | reverse complement strand
CCGCAAGGCGGGAATTGTGCGGTGTTGCCTTATATAAAAGGGCGAAACACAGATTGAAATAAAAGAATGGATCACTGGTGCGCGGGGTGGCGTTTCAGGAAAGCGCGGTATTCCCGGTACCAGCACTGGGGGCAAAGGCTCTGATACTCTACAGCATCCACTGTGTCAATCGCAACCTGGGCGCCCTCAAATACGAACTCGCCGTTTACCTTGCGGCCGTTGCAGGTGGCTTTGCGGCCGCAGGCACAGATGGTTTTCATCTCCTCGATCGTGTGGGCCAGCTCCAAAAGGCGGGTGGAACCGGGGAAACCGCGGTTCATAAAGTCCGCCCGCAGCCCATAGCAGATGACCGGAATGTTCAGGTCCACCGTGACCAAAAACAGCTGCTCGGCCTGCGCCGGGGTAAAGAACTGGCTTTCGTCACACAGCACACAGGCAGGGGCGCTGCCATGGGCGGCAGTATCGGCCCGGACGATATCCAGGATGTCCATATCCGGGCTGACCAGCACATCCACCTTGTGGCTGACCCCCAGGCGGGAAACAATATGATCGCCGCCTTTGGTGTCCACGCTGGCTTTCAGAATCAGCACCCGCATGCCGCGTTCGTTATAATTGAAAGCAACCTGCAAAAGCGCCGTGGTTTTGCCGCTGTTCATTGCGCCGTAACGGTAATATAGCTTTGCCATGTTTGGCTCCTTATTAAAATAAAGTGAAAAACAGCATGAAAATCGGGGTGTACCACAGGATCCTGCACCCATGCCGGGGCAGGCGCTGGGGTACACCCCGCCGGAAACAGTTATGCGCTGTGTGCCCGGCTTTTATTTATCATGGCTGCGCAGCCGGTAGCCAAGGCTCATCAGGCTGTCGCCCAAATGGACGTTTTCCACTGTGACCTGCGGATAAACGACCGAAAGATCATAGTGGCTGAAGTTCCAGAAGCCCTGAATACCCAGCCGAACCAGCTCGTCCGAAAGGTCCATGGCGCTCTGGCGCGGCACGCACAGCACGGCGACCACCGGCTTGTGCGCCGCACAGAAGCTTTCCAGCTCGGACAGCGGGCGGATGGTTACGCCGCTGATCTCCTTGCCCTCCAGGGCGGGGTTGATATCAAACGCGGCAATCAGCTTGTAGCCGTTGGTATCGCGGCTGATAAAGCTGGAAACCGCCGTGCCCAGACGGCCGGCGCCGATCAGCACGGTAGGCAGCAGCTCACCGTTGCCAAACAGCAGTTTGCCAATCTCGGTAAGCAGCACATCCACCTAGTAGCCGATGCCCTGCTGGCCAAAACCGCCAAAACAGTTGAAATCCTGCCGCACCTGGCTGGCGGTGGTGCCCATCATGCGGGCCAGCTCGCTGGAAGAAATTTTATCACGCCCATCTGCCTGCAGGTTGCTCAAGTAGCGGTAATATTTGGGCAGCCGCTTGATCACGGGCAACGATGCTTTGTTTTGCATTGTTGATGACATAAAGACTAATCTCCCGTTCTCCGGGCAGGGGTAAAGGGAACACCCTGCCTCTTGTGTAATTCCGATGTAAATTCTAGTAAAAGTATAATCAATCTTGTGCCGATTGTCAATTTTTTATCTAAGTTTTTCCGCGCTTTTTTTGCCCAGTCGCGCCCCTTTGTGCATAAAAAAGCGTACCAGCGGGGCATACTGTCAGGGTATAGCCGGGTTTTGCACTGCCCGGCGCACCGATTTTGTCGGAAGGAAAGGACCCCCGCCATGCCAAACCGTACCCCAAAACAACAGCCCGCCCCCCATGCTGCCAAGGACGCCAAGGATGTGGAGCGCATGCGGCTGGAACATGACCTGATCACGGACAGCGGCATTGTGCCCGCCACCAAGGGCCGCCATGCCATTTATTGCCTGACGGTGATCGGCACCATTGAGGGCCACAGCCTGGCCCCCGATAACCAGAAAAGCACCAAGTATGAGCATGTGATCCCCCAGCTGGTGGATATTGAGGAGGACCCCGCCATTGAGGGGCTGCTGGTCATCCTGAATACCGTGGGCGGCGATGTGGAAGCCGGGCTCGCTTTGGCGGAGCTGATCTCCGGCGTCAGCAAGCCCAGCGCAACGCTGGTGCTGGGCGGCGGGCATTCCATCGGTATCCCGCTGGCGGTTTCGGCCCGCAAAAGCTTTATTGTGCCCACCGCCACCATGACGGTGCATCCGGTGCGCCACTCCGGCATGGTGCTGGGGGTGCCCCAGACTCTGCGCTATTTTGAGCAGATGCAGGAGCGCATCGTCAGCTTTGTGGCGGGGCATTCCGGCATCAGCGCCAGGCGCTTTACCCAGCTGATGCACAATACCGGGGAGCTGGTGATGGATATGGGTACCGTGCTGGGCGGGGAACAGGCTGTGGAAGAGGGGCTGATCGACGCCATCGGCAACCTGGGCGATGCGCTGCGCTACCTGTATGCCGAAATCGACGCCGGGAAAACCGGATATTGAGGGGGCGCTGCCCGCCAGTGGGCGGAAAGGCTTTGGGCAATACCGCATAATTCTAAGTGCCGATACGGCGAGCGAGGTGCGGCAGCTGCTAAGCCAAAAGCGCAGATAATACTGGATGTCTTATCGAGCATTTTGGCAACGCAGATGCCGTGCCGCAGCTGCCGGAGCGGTGCTTAAGCCGCTAGGCGGGAATTGTGCGGTGTTGCCTATGATGAAAATAGAAAGAGAAAGGGGTTTTACAAGCGGGCGTTTTCATGCTACAATATACCTTATGCTATAAGGGGCAGTATGCCCCTGCCCAAAACAGCACAGCACAGCCGCCGTGGCGGATGGCAGATAAAATCACTGCGCGGAAAGTTTCTTTATGCGGGGCCGCCGGATGCTGTTTAATGGCCGCCCGCTGCCAGATAAAAGGCAAAAGAACTTTCGTTCAAAACGGGGGCAGGGCCCGCCGCGCCAAAGCAAATCAACAATGGCTGCCCGCTGAACAGGGCAGCCTGAATATACGCATATTATAGTAAAGAGGTAGGGAGAGCATGGCACGTTCAAGTTCCGCCAAAAACGGAAAAAACAGTAAAAACACATACCGCGCCTCCGGCAGCAAAAGCAGTAAAAGCAGCAGCTCCGGGGCCAGACACAACAGTTCGGCCTCCGGCAGCAAAAAGCGGATGTCCAGGCTGGAACAGCGCCGCGCCCAGCAGCAAAACCTGATCCGCAGCGTGGTGCTGGCCGGGCTTGGCATTCTGGCCATTGCGCTGGTGCTGGTGCCGGGGCAGAGCTTCTGGAATGTTCTGCGCAGCTGGCTGTTTGGCGCCTTTGGCGTGGTTACATATTTTGTCGGCCCGTTTTTGCTGTATCTGGCCTATTTGCTGGCATCCGGTTACCATGTGGGCACTTTCATTGGCAAGGTGCTGCTGTTGGCGGTGCTGCTGGCCGGTACGGCGGTCATCTTCTCGGACTTTAAGGTAGGGGATACCCCCTGGCAGACCGTCAAGATGCTGTTTGCCTGGGGGCAGCGCAAGTTCTGGACCGGCGGTGTGCTGGGCGTGCCCATCGGCGCATCGCTGCTGGCCGTCTGTGGCCGTCCCGGTGCCAATATCGTCATGATTATTGTCATCCTGATGGGGCTGATGGTGTTTTTTGCCGTTACCCCGGTGGATGTGGTGCAGTTCATCAGCTATTATATTCAGGAGTTCAAAGCCCGCCGCGCCGCCCGTGCGGAGGAAGAAACCGCTTATGATACCCAGCTGTTTGGCCATGAAGCGGAGGAAGAATCCCTTGAAAACCTGACCGGCAGCCTGCCGCCCATGGCCGGTGAGTCTCCGGCCACGCCGCAGTCTGGCACCCGCCGCCCCTTTGATGTGGCCCCCTATCTGGAACAGGAGGAAGCCGCCCGCCGCAATGCGGCCCAGGCAAACCCTGCCGACCAGGCAGCCGCCGCAGCGCAGGCCGGCCAGCCGGCGGCCCAGCCCCAGCAGGCGTATACGCAGCCCGGCACCGCAACATACCCCGATATGCAGCGTGCCCAGGCTGCGCCCCAAGGCGTGCAGCACACCCAAAGCTTTGCCCCGCCCGCCCAGCGTTCGGACTTTGATGTGGACCTGGGGCCGGATGCTTCCCAGCGCGCTTTGCAGAACGCCGTGCAGCATGACCCGCTGCAGAAAATTGAGATCGGCCCCGGCGGCACATTTGGCCTTGACCCGCTGGAGCAGTTGAATCATCGCAAGTACCCCGCGCCCCAGCCGGAACCCCAGCCGCAACCGCAGGAAGAAAGCTTTGAGCTGCACCTGGAACCGGAAGCCCAGCAGGCTGAGGAAGCCCCGGTGGAGGAAGACAGCCTGAATGACCTGATCCAGCGCGCCGTGACCGGGCGGGATACCCCCGTGGCCGGTGCCGATGTGGGCCTTCCCGATGAGGATGAAGCGGAAAGTTTTGAAACCCCGCTGACCCCGGAACCGGAGGATAACGCACCTGCCGCCTCAGCGGAAGATTTTTCCACCCCGCTGGAGCCGGTAGAGGAATTGCCGGAACCGGATGACGTTGGCAGCAGCGAAAGCGCGGATAATTTTGAAACACCGCTGGTGCCGGAACCCACCCAGCCAGCGCCTGCCCCTGTTACAGCCATCCCCACATTGGGCGGCAGCTTTGACCAGGGCGGTTTCGATGCAGCCAAGGCTGCCTGGAACGCCGGAATTCCGGTATCGGATCTGCTCACCGGGCGGGTCAGCGTGCAGGCCCCGGCACCGCAGCCCACGGCCCAGCCTGCCGCCGCTGCGCCTAAAGTATACAGCGTAACGGATGAACGCCGCCCCGGCAGCCCCAACCGGCTGCGGGTATCTTCCAGCATGGGCAATTCGGCTTCGGCTCCCATTTCCAGCCCGCCCAGCGTGGCCAAAGCAATGGCGAATGCCCCTGCCGCCCCGGCAGCCACCGCACCTGCCGGTGCAGCCCGCGAAGCGGACGAGGATGCCAGCAGCGAAGCTACGGCAGCCTTTGCCGCCCAGGCCAAAGAGGAGTTCCCGCCGTATACTTACCCATCTTTGAACCTTTTCAATGCGGCCAAGCCGGAAGATGAACGCGGCGCGGCCGCCGAGATGAAGAAAAACGCCGATATCCTGGTGAACACGCTGGACAGCTTTGGTGTTAAGACCCATATCCTGGATATCTGCCGCGGCCCTTCCGTGACCCGGTATGAGCTGCAGCCCCAGGCGGGCATCAAGGTCAGCCGTATCACCAGCCTGTCGGATGATATCGCCCTGAACCTTGCCACCGCTGGTGTGCGTATCGAAGCCCCCATTCCCGGCAAACCCGCCGTCGGTATCGAGGTGCCCAACAAGATCCGGTCTACCGTCAGCATCCGCGGGGTGTTTGAATCCCAGAACTACATCAACATGCGCAGCCCACTGACCATGGCGCTGGGCAAAGATATTGCCGGTACAGCCCAGGTGGCGGACCTGTGTAAAATGCCCCACCTGCTGATCGCCGGCTCCACCGGCAGCGGTAAATCCGTCTGCGTCAACTCGATCATCATCAGCTTTTTGTTCCGCTCCGGTCCGGAAGATGTCAAACTGATTCTGATCGACCCCAAGGTGGTGGAACTGGCTGAGTACAACGGCATTCCCCACCTGTTAATGCCCGTTGTGACCGAGCCGCGCAAGGCCGCCGGTGCCCTGGGGGCCAGTGTGGCCGAGATGGAGCGCCGCTATAAGCTGTTTGCCGAAAACAATGTGCGCGATATCAAGAGCTATAACAAGCTGGCCAAGCAGCACCCCGATGTGCTGGAACACCTGCCTTATATCGCCATTATCATTGACGAGTTGGCCGACCTGATGATGGTTGCCGGCAAAGAGGTGGAAGATTATATCTGCCGCATTGCCCAGAAAGCCCGTGCGGCCGGTATCCACCTGATTGTGGCAACCCAGCGCCCCAGCGTGGACGTTATCACCGGCCTGATCAAAGCCAACATCCCCAGCCGTATTGCATTTGCAGTTTCCAGCCAGATCGACTCCCGCACCATTCTGGACAGCGGCGGCGCCGAAAAGCTGCTGGGCAACGGCGATATGCTGTTCCTGCCGGTCGGTGCTTCCAAGCCCGTGCGTGTGCAGGGTACCTTTGTGACGGATGAAGAGATCAGCGCTGTGCTGAACTTTATCAAATCCACTTCCAGCGCCCAGTATGATGAAGAGATGATTGCCGAGATGGAGCGCCGTGCCGTGGCCGAAAAGGGCGGCAAGGGCAGCAGCTCCGATTCGGACGATGACAGCGGCAGCCGCGACCCCATGTTTGAACAGGCGGTGGAATGCGTCATCGAAGCCGGGCAGGCATCCACCAGCCTTTTGCAGCGCCGCTGCAAGCTGGGCTATGCCCGTGCGGCCCGCATCATGGACCAGATGGAACAGGAAAAGATTATCGGCCCCTATGAGGGCGCCAAGCCCCGTGCCGTTTTGCTGACCCGCGCCCAGTGGCAGGAACGCCAGCTGGGCCAGGGTGAGTAAATACCGGCGGCGCAGGTATTGCCGCCATTCCTACCGCCGCCCCCAGGTGTGGACCATTGTGGCCGCTGTTCTCATCGCCGTTGCCTTGTATGTGGTCGAAAATTACGGCGGCAACGGTTTTGTGCCCAGCTGGGACCAGATTTACCAATGGGTTGGCCTGGAACCCAGCCAGAGCGAAACCACAGCCCCGCTGCCGGAGGGGGAAACCGAAGTGGTGTTCCTGGATGTGGGGCAGGGGGATGCCGTGCTGATTTTGCAGAACGGTGCGGCCTGCCTGATTGATGCAGGCCCCAAGGATGCCCGGCAGGACCTTGTGCAGGACCTGCGCAGCTATGGCGTAAGCCAGTTGGACCTGTTGGTGATGACCCACCCCCATGCCGACCATGTGGGCGGCATGCAGGCCGTTTTGCAGAACTTTGATGTGCAGGCCCTGCTGACCCCCGACCTGAGCGAAACTGACGTGACCGGCCAGACCCAGCGCGCCCTGCAAACCGCCCAGGAATGCGGCGTACCGGTGGAAACTGCCTATACCGGCCAGCAGTACACCATCGGCACCGGCACATTGACCGTGCTGCTGCCCGGTGTGGATGCCGATACGGCGGGCAGTGACGATGCAACAAATGATATGTCGCTCTGCCTGCGGTTTGAAGCCGGGAACTTTACCTTTTTGGATACCGGCGATGCCGAGCGCAACGAGGAAGCCGCCCTGGCGGAGCAATATCCGTTCCGCTTGCGGTCCACCGTGTTCAAGGCCGGGCACCATGGGTCGTCCACATCCAACACCCAAACACTGCTGTGGCAGGTGCAGCCGCAGCTTGTGGTTGCCAGCTGCGGCCTGAACAATGATTACGGCCACCCCCACCGCGAGGTCATCCAGGAAATGCAGGATGAGGGCATTGACTTTTACCGCACCGACCTGTACGGCACGGTGACCGTGACCGCCCAGGCGGACGGCAGCTTTACTGTGCAGACGGCAAAACAGCCGGACGAAGAGCTGGCTCCCGCCGCGTAACCCCCGGCAGCCTGACTCTGTGTGCCTGACCCCAGTAAGTTGGCAGGAAAGTGTTCCCGTACGTTAATTGGGTAGAAATAGAGGAAAGTAATAAAAATACAGGAGGATGAATCCTATGCAGATCTCCCAGATGTTCAAGCGCAAGCCTTGCGTGTTTTCCATCGAGTGCTTCCCCCCGAAGCAGACCGCCAACTTTGGTAAAATGAAGGACACCCTGCGCACCATGCGCACCCTTAACCCGGATTTTATCAGCGTTACTTACGGTGCAGGCGGCTCCACGGGCGGCGTTTCCACTGTGGAAGTGGCCGAATTCCTGAAAAACGACCTGAACGTAGAGCCGCTGGCCCACATGATCTGCATGGGCAGCGATAAGGCAAAGGCCGCCCAGCTGCTGGACCAGCTGAATGCCGCCGGTGTGCGCAACGTGCTGACCCTGCGCGGCGACCGCACCCCCACCCGCCCCGAAAGCCCGGACTTTGCCCACGCAAGCGACCTGGCCCAGTTTGTGTGGCAGACCCAGCCGGAATTTGATATCCACGCTGCCTGCTACCCCGAAGGCCACCCCGAAGCCGCTACCCTGGCCCAGGATGTTGCCAACCTGCGCTTTAAGCAGGAGGCCGGTGCCACCCACCTGCTGACCCAGCTGTTCTTTGATAATATGCACTTTTATCGCTTTTTGAACCTGGCTCGCCGCGCAGGCATCACTTTGCCGGTGTCTGCCGGTGTTATGCCCATCGTTAAGCGCAGCCAGATCGAGCGCACGGTGGCACTTTCCAGCGCCAGCCTGCCTTCGAAGTTTACCCGCATGATCTCCCGCTACCAGGACGACCCCGAAAGCCTGTATGCTGCCGGTATTGACTATGCCGTGCAGCAGCTGCGAGATCTGATCGAGGGCGGCGCGGACGGTGTGCACCTGTATGCCATGAATGACGCCAAGGTTGCCGCCGCTGTGTATGAGGGCATCAAGGACCTGCTGTAATCGGCCTGTTGGCCCCATAGAGGGGGAGTGAAACGCTGTGCAATTAGCCTACCCGCAAAACGATACCCGCGCCGAAACCCTTCGCTACCTTGGGGCAGGGGGCTGGCAGCCGGATGCTGCATCCCAGGTGCTGCTGCAAAAAGCCGAGGACGCCCTGCGCGCCGCCGCCACCCCGCGCGGCGTGTGGAAACAGCTGCCGCTGACCGCCCTGCCGCTGCAGAACGCCGGGAATGATATTGCCCGCCACCTGCGCGGCTGCGATGCCATGGTGCTGATGGCCGTTACCCTTGGCAGCGGGGCTGATACCCTGATGCGCCGCCTGGAGCTGACGGATATTGCCCTGGCCGCTGTGGTGGATGCGATGGCTTCCGCTGTGATGGAAGAGCTGTGCAACGCGCTGGAAGCCGAGATCCGCACCAGCGTGCAGGCGCAGGGGCACTACCTGACGGGGCGTTTTTCCCCCGGCTATGGGGACTGCCCGCTGACTTTGCAGCAGCCGTTTGCCATTGCGCTGGATACCGTGCGCGGCCTTGGCATGGCGGTCACGCCGGAAAATCTGCTGACCCCGCGCAAAAGCGTAACAGCCATCCTTGGCGTGGCGGACCACCCGGTAACGGGGGCCCGCGCCGGGTGCGGGCACTGCCTGCTGCGCGAAAAGTGCGAATACAGAAAGAGGGGAACCACCTGTGAAAATTGAGGAAGTATTTGCCCGCCGCCGCTTTATTATGCTGGATGGCGCCATGGGCACCCAGCTGCAGCTGCGCGGCCTGACCACAGAACAAAAGCCGGAACTGGCCGCCTTTATCATGCCGGATGTGCTCACTGCCGTCCACCGGGACTATGCCCGCGCCGGGGCGGATATCCTGCTGGCAAACACCTTTGGCGCCAACCCTCGTAAATTGAAGGGAACCGGCTATACTGTGCAGCAGGTGATCGAAGCGTCCATCGCATGTGCCCGGACCGCCGCGCAGGAAACCGGTGCCCTGGTGGCACTGGATATCGGCCCCATCGGCGAGCTGCTGGCCCCGGCCGGTACTCTGCCGTTTGAGGATGCCTGCGCCCAGTTTGCTGAGATGGTGCGCGCCGGTGCCGCAGCCGGGGCAGACCTCGTCTTTCTGGAAACAATGACCGACCTGTATGAGCTGAAAGCCGCCATCCTGGCCGCAAAGGAAAACTGTGACCTGCCGGTGTTTACCTCGATGAGCTTTGAGGCCCGTGGCCGTACCTTTACCGGCTGCACAGTGGAAAGCTACGGCATTACCGCCGCCGGCCTTGGTGCGGACGCCGTGGGCATCAACTGCTCGCTGGGCCCCAAGGAAATCCTGCCCTTTGCTCAGCGGCTCTGCCGCGTGGTGCCCGCCGGTATGCCGGTGTTTGTCAAGCCCAATGCGGGCCTGCCGAACCTGGACGGCAGCTATGATATCACCCCGGCGGAGTTTGCCGCTGAGATGGCCGCCTACCTGCCCACCGGAATTTCCATGCTGGGCGGCTGCTGCGGCTCTGAGCCGGAATCCATCCGCCTGCTGAAAGAGCTGACCCAGGATAAAACCCCCGCCGCCAAAACCCCTATTGTGCGCAGCCGCCTGTGTACCCCCGTGCGCTGCGTGGAGGTAAACGGCATTACCGTGGTGGGCGAGCGCATCAACCCCACCGGCAAAAAGCGCTTGCAGCAGGCCCTGCGGGAGGGCGACAGCGCCTATGCCTGCGCCCAGGCCGTAGCCCAGGCCGAAGCCGGTGCCGAGCTGCTGGACGTGAACGCTGGTCTGCCGGATATTGACGAACCCGCCACGCTGGAAATGCTGGTGCGGGAGCTGCAATCCATCACCGACCTGCCATTGCAGCTGGATTCTTCCAACAAAGATGCTTTGGCCCGCGCGCTGCGCATTTATAACGGCAAGCCGATCGTCAACTCGGTCAACGGCCCGTGGCCGTACCTTTACCGGCTGCACAGTGGAAAGCTACGGCATTACCGCC
>OJQJ01001758.1_pt1 | contig 10427 bp, 9 predicted proteins | sample 1598671 | NCBI WGS metagenome assembly OJQJ01 (sample SAMN03922499, study PRJEB24848) | human gut metagenome | isolation source: stool sample | host: Homo sapiens | place: Germany | collected 2011-11 | reverse complement strand
GATGTAGACATCAAGACCCTGTACCGGATGATGCTGGAGCACCTGCGCGCCGGCTTTCGGCTGGTACAGATCGGCGCCACCGGAAGAGAAGATGGCACGGAACTGATCTATTCCGTTGCCAAGGACTACCAAATGGACAACTTTCGGATATTTGTGGAGTCAGGTGAGATCATCAACTCCATCTCGGATATTTTTCCCTCCGCGGCGCTGTTTGAGAATGAAATTGCCGAGCTGTTCGGGGTGGATATTGACTGTATTAACCTGGACTTCCACGGCAAATTTTACCGAATAGACAAAGAAACGCCCTTTTGCAAGGCCCCTATGGGTGAGAACGTAACCATCGTGAAAAAAGCAGAGGGAGGTGCAGAGAATGGCTAATCGCACCATCGTGCCCTTTGGCCCGCAGCACCCGGTGCTGCCGGAGCCTATACATCTGGATTTAGTCCTGGAGGATGAAAAGGTGGTTGAGGCCATCCCCTCCATCGGCTTTGTCCATCGGGGGCTGGAAGAACTGGCCGGTCGTCGGGACTTTCATGACTATCAATATGTAGTAGAGCGCATTTGCGGCATTTGCTCCTTTAAGCACGGCATGGCCTATTGCGAGACCCTGGAGCAGATCTTTGGCGCAGAAGTGCCGCCCAGAGCCAAATATCTGCGCACCATTTGGGGCGAGATGAGCCGGGTCCATTCCCATCTGCTGTGGCTGGGCCTCTTGGCCGACGCCTTTGGCTTTGACGCCCTGTTTATGCAGTGCTGGCGTATGCGGGAAAAAGTGCTGGATATGTTTGAGGCCTCCACCGGCGGGCGAGTGATCTTTAGCGTCAACACCATCGGCGGCGTGCTGAAAGATATGGACAGCGATATGCTCAAAAGCTTTGTTGCCATCTTTGACGATATGGAAAAAGAACTGCACAGCCTTGCCCATGTTTTTTTGAACGATTACAGTGTGCAAAGCCGCCTGCGGGGCGTTGGCGTGCTCACCAAGGAGCAGGCGCTGCTGTACGGCGCCGTAGGGCCCATGGCCCGTGCCTCCGGCATAGAGATTGACACCCGCAAGCTGGGGTATGAAGCCTACGGCGACGCGGAATTTGACATCATCACCAGCACCGACTGCGACGGCTACGCCCGCTGCCGGGTACGCATTGGCGAGCTGTTCCAGTCCATTGATATTATTCGCCAGCTGGCAGCCAAGGTGCCCGACTCTCAACTGACCGTGCCCATCAAGGGGATGCCCAAGGGCGAGGCCATTGTGCGCGTGGAGCAGCCGCGGGGCGAGGCGTTCTATTATACGAAAGCCAACGGCACCAAGTTTTTGGAGCGCTTTCGTGTGCGCACCCCTACCTTTACCAATTTGTATGCACTCCTGCACATTTTGCCCGGCAGCGAACTGGCAGATGTGCCGCTGCAGATCCTAACCATTGACCCGTGCATCAGCTGCACGGAGCGGTAAGGAGGTTCCTATGGCATTTATGGATTTTACACGCACGGCGCTGAAAAACCTGTTTTCCAAGCCTGCCACCCGGCAGTACCCGCAGGTGCCCCGGGAATACCCGGCACGCAGCCGTGGCCATGTGGAAATTGATATGGACGCCTGCATTCTCTGCGGCCTGTGCAGCCGCAAGTGCCCCTCCGGCGCCATTACCGTGAACCGGGCTGCCGGTACTTGGAGCATTGACCGTATGGGCTGCGTGCAGTGCGCAGACTGTACCACCGGCTGCCCCAAGCACTGCCTGGAAATGCAGCCGGGCTACACCCCGCCGGGGCCGAAAAAGCTGGTGGATGTGTACCAAAAGCCCCAGCCGGAGCAGAAAAAAGAAACGGCACCCCAAGGCGGCAAGATCGTCAACGATATGGAGAAGTGCATTCTCTGCGGCCTGTGTGCCCGCAAGTGCCCCCCGGAGGCTATCACCGTGGACCGGAAAGAAAGCCGCACCTGGGTCATTGACCGCAGCGCCTGCGTGCAGTGCGGCGCATGTATTGATGCGTGTCTCAAGTTTCACGCCCTGTCCTTTGCCCCGGACGACGGCGCTGCCGGCACGGAAACCTATACCAAACCCGTATGATCACGAAAGAATATATCTTTAGCGGCATTGTGCAGGGTATGGGTTTTCGCCCCACCGCCCTGCGACTGGCTACGGAACTGGGAATCACCGGCACGGTGTGCAACACCGGCGGCCGGGTGACCCTCACCGCCACCGGAGAGGGCGCGGCGCTCACTGCCTTCGCAAAGCGGCTGTGCCGCGCCTTTTCCATCTACCAATATGAAGTGAATGAACTACCGTTCCAGCCATTTCAGGGCTTTGCCATCACCCACAGCCGTGGTGCCCGGGGTCTGCCTTTTCTGCCCCCGGACCTGGCCACCTGTCCGGACTGCCAACGAGAGTTGCTGGATCCGAAGAACCGGCGCTATCGGCACTCATTCATCACCTGTATTCACTGCGGGCCGCGGTACACAGTTATGGAGGCCCTGCCTTATGACCGGGAACGCACGGTGATGGGGCGCTTTCCCCTTTGCCCGGACTGCCGGGCGGAGTACACCACTCCCGCAGACCGGCGCTGCCACGCCCAAACCATTGCCTGCCCCCACTGTGGACCGCAGCTAACCATGGACATAGAGACAGCCGCCCAACTGCTGCGGCAGGGAGAAGTGGTAGCCGTCAAAGGCATTGGCGGCTATCACCTGTGCGCCAACGCTGCAAATCCGCCAGCCGTGGCAAAAATACGGCAAATCAAACACCGGGGGCAAAAGCCCTTTGCGGTGCTGTTTCGCAATATAGAAGAAGTGCGGCAGTATTGCCGGGTGAGCCAGGCAGAGGAGAAACTTCTGCTGTCTGCTGCCCGACCCATTGTGCTGCTGCATAGCAAGCGACCGCTGCCGACAGAGATCACCTGCGGCAGTGACCGGGTGGGGGCGTTCCTGCCCTGCAATCCGCTGCAAATTCTGCTGCTGGAGGCGATCTCGCCCCTGGTGGCCACCAGTGCCAACATCAGCGGCGCGCCTATGTGTACAGACGATACACAGGTGCAGCAGTTCGGCGTGCCGGTGCTGGGTCACGATCGTCCAATCCTGACCCCTATTGACGACTCTGTGCTGCAAGTGACAGAGGGCAATCCTGCCTTTATACGCCGGGCGCGGGGCTATGTGCCTTTGGCCATTGAACTGCCCTTTGCCGCCAAACAGATCACCCTGTGCCTGGGCGGTGATCTAAAAGCCACCTTCGGCTACCACGCCGGGCGCTATGTGTTTCTGTCCCAACCCTTTGGTGATCTGAACCACCCGGACTGCCTGGCTACCTATCAAGAAAATATAGAGCGCTTCGCCGCCCTGCACGGCTTTACGGCAGAAAAAGTGGTAGCAGACCTGCACCCGGGCTATACCGCCCGCCGGTTTTATACGCCGGATATGCAGGTGCAGCACCATATTGCCCACGCTGCCGCCGTATTGGCAGAGCACCAACTGACCGAACCGGCTCTGTGCTTTGCCCTGGACGGCACCGGCTACGGCACCGACGGCCAAATTTGGGGCAGCGAGGTATTTGACTTTGACGGTGGGCGCTTTACCCACCTGGGGCATCTGCCGCCCTTTACCTGTCCCCCCGGAGACAGCGTGGCAACGAACGCCCAACTGTGCCTTAGCTGCTATTTAGGCACCCAACCGCTGGTGAACCGAGCGAAAGACGCCGGCGTACCCCTGCTGCAAAACAGCAGCGCAGGGCGCCTGTTTGACGCTGCGGCTGCCGCCCTGGGGCTGTGCGATACCAACACCTATGAAGGGCAATGCGCCGCCGCGGTAGAGCAAGCGGCTCGCCGGGCAAGCGGCGCTTATCCCTTTGACCCGGCCTGCACCCCGCGGGAGCTGCTGGAGGAAATGCAGTGCCAAAAGGCAGATGTGCCCGCCCTGGCACTGGGGCTGCACCACTGGCTGGCTCGGTGGATCCTGAACCAAGCCCAAGCCTACCGACGCAGCACTCTGGTGCTCTCCGGCGGCTGCTTTACCAACCAAATTTTGACCCGCTGCACGGCAGATCTGCTGCGGCGCAACGGCTACACCGTTTATACCGCCTGCAAGGTGCCCCCCGGTGACGGAGCATTGGCACTGGGACAGGCGTATGTATCGGCACTGGAGGAATGACTATGTGCGTTGCCGCTCCCGGCAAAATTTTATCCATCAACGGCACCACCGCCACGGTAGCATACAGCGGCAACCGGGTGCCTGCCAACCTGGGCGTTGTCAAAGCCCAAGTGGGCGACTGGGTGCTGGTGCACGCCGGGCTGGTCATCCAGGTGCTCAGCGAAAGCCAGGCTCAGGAAATGAATGACCTACTGGCAGAACTGGAGACCCTGCTATGAACCTGCCGAACATTCGCCGGGCGCTGGCCGACTACCACGGTCCGCCCCTGACTTTTATGGAAATTTGCGGCACCCACACTGCCGCCATCAGCGAGAACGGCATACCCGCCATTTTATCGCCCCGTATTCACCTGATCAGCGGTCCGGGCTGCCCGGTGTGCGTCAGCGTATCAGCCTATATTGACCGGCTGTGCGACTTGGCCATGGAACCGGGTATGTGTGTGTGCACCTTTGGCGATCTGCTGCGGGTGCCGGGCAGTACCCGGGCGTTGGAGCAGTGCGTGGCTGTGGGCGGGCGGGTGCAAATGGTCTATTCTCCGCTGGAAGTGCTGTCTCTTGCCAAGGCGGAACCGGACACCCGGTTTGTGTTTGCCGCCGTGGGATTTGAGACCACCGCCCCGGTGTATGCGGTGCTGGCAGACACCATTATGAAAGAACAGATTTCCAATGTGCAGCTGCTGACGGCGCTAAAGGCCATGCCCCCGGCAGTGCGTGCCCTATGCAAAGGCGAAACGAAGATTGACGGTTTCCTGGCTCCCGGCCATGTGGCGGTAATCACCGGCGAAGGCCCCTGGCATCAACTGGCTGCGGCGCAAGGTCTGCCCTTTGTGATCAGCGGCTTTACCGGGGAGGAGTTACTATGCAGCCTGTACGCGCTGGTTCGCTTAGCCGGGCAAGGTGTGTGCAAAAATCTCTACCCTGCCGCCGTTCGACCGGAGGGCAACCCTGCGGCCCGAGCGCTGGTGAACCGATACTTTGAACCTGCGGACGCCGCCTGGCGGGGACTGGGCATTTTGCCCGGCTCCGGACTGGTGCTGCGCCCCCAGTACCAACATTTAGACGCCGGCAGTGCCCAACTGACCACAGACGCGACGGCCCAAAGCGGCTGTCGGTGCGCGCAAGTGATCACCGGTACAATCGCCCCAACGGCCTGCCCCCTGTTTGGCACGGCCTGTACCCCCGGCACCCCGCGGGGCGCCTGTATGGTGTCCGGTGAGGGCAGCTGCCACAATGCATATCTTAATCACAGGATGTAACCTATTATGAACATTGCTATTTTTGACTCCGGTATCGGCGGCCTGTCCGTTCTCTACCAGGCAATGCGTATGCTGCCGGAGGCCCATTTTTTGTACTATGCCGATGAGGATCATGTGCCTTATGGCGAAAAAACCAGAGAACAAATTTTAACTTACACAGATGAAGCGGTGCGCTTTCTCATAGACCGGGGAGCGGATGCCATTGTGCTGGCGTGCAACACTGCCACCAGCGCGGCGGCAGCCACTCTGCGGGATCGCTATCCCCTGCCCATCATCGGCATGGAGCCGGCGGTCAAGCTGGCGCTGAATCAAGACGATACCCACCGGGTGCTGGTAGCAGCCACGCCCATCACCATTCGGGGCAACAAGCTGAAATGCTTGGTAGAACACTATGACGGCCACCACTTGGTGGATCTGCTGCCTTTGCCCGGACTGGTGCGCTTTGCAGAAAAAGGCATTTACTCCGGCGCCCAGGTACACGCTTATTTAAGCGAGCAACTGGCCGAATTCAACTTGGAAGATTACGCCGCCTTTGTGCTGGGATGCACCCATTTTAATCTGTTTAAGCAGGAACTGCGCACCTTGCTGCCGCCCCAAATGCACTTTGTAGACGGCAACGCCGGCACCGTGCGCCAGCTGATCCGCAGAACGGTTGACCTGCCTGCCACCCACACGAGCACCCCGGGAGTCACCTACTTTGCCTCCGGGCGGCCGATCACCGACCCGGCACAACTGCAATTTATTCAAAATGTGCTGGCGCATTTAGAGAAGATGTATCCCATAGAATAAAAGGAGCCGTTATGGAAATCACCCTTGCCCACGGCAGTGGCGGCGCGGCCACCGGAGAACTAATCCGCACCGTGTTTGCCAAGGCTTTTGACAATCCCATTCTGCGCCAAATGGACGACAGCGCCGTGGTGCCCGGCAGCGGGCAGCTGGCTGTTACCACAGACAGCTTTGTGGTGCAGCCCTTGTTTTTCCCCGGCGGCGACATTGGCCGCCTGGCGGTGTGCGGCACCGTCAATGACCTGCTGATGCGTGGCGCCACACCCAAGTACCTGACCGCCGGTTTCATTTTGGAGACCGGGTGCACCACTCAGGACCTGAGCCGCATTGCCCGGTCTATGGCAGCCACCGCCGACGAAGCCGGTGTGACCATCGTTGCCGGCGACACCAAGGTGGTAGAGGGCAGCGGCAATATTTATATCAACACGGCCGGCGTGGGCTTTTTGCCCACCGACACACACATTGCCGCCACTGCGTTACAACCGGGAGACACTCTGCTGGTCAGCGGCGCCATGGGCGACCACCACGCAGCCATTCTCTCTGCCCGCATGGGCATGGACAATACCGTTCGATCCGACTGCGCCCCCCTGGGCAATATGGTTGCCGCCCTGCTGCAAGGGGGCGTTGATGTGCACACCTTGCGGGACATTACCCGGGGCGGCCTGGGCACCGTACTGTGCGAGCTGGCAGAGGCGGCAAACTGCGGCATAGAGATCGACGAAGCGGCTATCCCGGTGCACGAGGATGTGCGTGCCTTTGCCCATATCTTAGGACTGGAGCTGCTGCACATGGGCAACGAGGGCAAGCTGCTGGCTGCCGTACCTGCCCACCAGGCGGATCGAGCGCTGGAGCTGCTGCGCGCCAGTCGCTACGGTGCAGAGGCCGCCGTCATCGGCACAGTAACGAACGGAGAGGGCGTGGTGGCACTGACTCCCATTGGCGGCAAGCGCCGGGTCAGCGTGCTGTACGGCGAAGGTTTGCCCAGAATTTGCTGATTTTGATTTTTTAAAGGAGCTTTTTATGATCTTGTACTACACCGGCACCGGCAACAGCCGCTATGCGGCGGAACTGCTGGGACACCGGCTAAACGACACGGTTCGGGACTGCACCCCCTTTATTCAAGGCGGCACCACACCCCGGTTCCATTCCGTAACTCCATGGGTATTTGTTTGCCCCACCTATGCCTGGCAGATCCCCCATATTTTTGCAGATTTTCTGACCCGATGCCATTTTTCCGGCAGCAGGCAGGCATACTTTGTGATGACCTGCGGCGGTGAAATACACAACGCTCCGGAGACAAACCGGAAGCTCTGCACCCGACTGGGGCTGGAATATATGGGCACAGCAGAGATCGTTATGCCGGAAAATTACATTGCCCTGTTTTCCACCCCAAACTCGGCGGAAGAAGTGAACCACATTCTTACCGCTGCGGTGCCTGCGCTGGAGCAGACCGCTGCTGCCATAGAAAGCGGCGGTCCGGTAACGGAACCGAAACCCACGGTGTTTGGCAAGTTTATGACCTATATCGTCAACCCGATTTTTTACGCCACCTGTGTCCATGACCGGGCGTTTACGGTGGACGACAGCTGCATCGGCTGCGGCAAGTGTGCCACCCTGTGCCCCATGAACAACATTGAACTGCAAGGCGGCAAGCCTCGGTGGAACGGCCACTGCACCCACTGCATGGCCTGCATCAGCTATTGCCCCAAGGCAGCCATCGCCTATGGCAAAAAAAGCCGCACCCGCCGGATCTACACCTGCCCGCCCTATCGGCCGGCAGACCGATAATCACAATTTCCAAATCAACCACCGCAAAACAACAGAGTGAAGAATGCTCTTCTTAAGTTGCTTGCTATCTCTCTCTCTGTTTTTTCTTTATCCCCTGTCGTTCATGCAGAATATGAAAAGACAAATGGCTGATATAAAATGTTCATGGAAAGAAACAAATCATTTACAGCAATTAAAAAATCGCCACCCAGGAAGGTGGCGATTTCTCATTTGCAAAGCGCTTTGCACATATTAGGTGTTTCAATCAATCATAATACTTGTCCAGTTCCGCATCGCAGGCAGGGTACTTTTTGATTTGCGGATGGTCGTAAACCTTGCCGCGAGCCACCACCATATATGGCTGCTCCAGGGCACGGAAGTCTGCCAGCGGGTCGCTGTTTGCGATGAGCAAGTCGGCGCACTTGCCCACCTCTACGCTGCCGATCACATCCCCAAGCCCCAGAATACGAGCGTTGTTTAATGTGGCGGTATAGAGCGCAAACTCCGGTGTAACGCCCACTTCCTTTTGGAAATAATGCAGCTCCCGCCACATATTGTAATGGGTGGTGTACGGACAACCGGTATCTGTGCCCATACCTACCGGCACGCCGTCTGCCAACGCAGCCTTTGCGCCCAGCACCATATTGTTATACACCAAATCAGAGTTATACTGCACCGCCTCGGTAATGCCCAAAGTCTCTCTTTGGAACTTGGCCATGGGCAGCGCCGGAGACAGGGTGCACACCAACACCGCGCCGCTTTTATGGAAGGCAGCCAGCTCCGTCTCTGACAAAGTAGAGCCATGCTCAATGGAGTCCACACCGTTGAGCACCGCTGTGCGTACCCCCTCCGGGCTTTGCACATGAGCAGCCACCTTCAGTCCATAGCTGTGGGCGCGATCGCAGCAAGCCTTGATCATATCCGCCTGCATCATCAGCCGACCCGGCTCGCCTTTCACCTTGGCGTCCATCACGCCGCCGGTGATCATCAACTTAATCAAATCCACATTTTGGCCGTGAAGCTGATCCACCATGCGCACTGCGTCCTCCACCGTCTCTGCCGGGCGGGTCACGGAGCCAACCATATGGCCGTGGGGCACACCGATGGCATAGTTGGCTGCTAAGATCCGCGGACCGTCCAGCTTGCCGGCATGGATCCGATCCCGCAACCGGGTGTCCAGATTATCCAGACCGCCCACCGCGCGCACAGTGGTCACGCCGGACAGCAGACCCTGCATGGCATAGGCGTGGCACATGCGCAGCACCAGCGCCCGGGACAAACCGGAGGACAAGGCAATTTTGGTTAGTCGATTGGTGTTCATGGGCTTGTTCCGGGGCTTGCCCCCCGCAGGCAAGTGCACATGCAGATTGATCAAACCGGGCATCAAATACTTGCCGGTCAGATCCACCACCCGGTCCCCCTTATTGGGTGTGATCTTGCCGATCTGTGCAATTCTGTCATTTTCTATTGCCACATCCGTACCGGGGCGGGGCGACATCTGCTCCGTACCGTCCAGCAGCGTACAATTTTGAAATATCGTTCGCATAAGGCTCCCCCTCATTTGTTTTGATACTCTCATTATACCGAACCGACAACCAAAAGGCAACCGACCCTTTGTGGCTCTTTTGTCGCATAAAAAGCAATCTGCCGCTTTTGTCGCGTAAAGGAAAGCGCCGCGTGCTGCATAAAAGCAAAAACACCTGTGTACCCAGTGATACACAGGTGCAGTTTTTATCCTGTTATTGCGCCGCTTTGGCGGTCATGGTCTGTTGATAAAAAACAAGCGCTTTATCAATGGCTGCCGTGCCTGCCGGTTCAAAGGGCTGTAACACGCTGAACACATGGGGCAGCGACTGGTTATACTCCGCCTTGGCGTAGTCCTTGATCTCTGCCTGCACCCCATGGGCTTGCAGCACTTCGTACAATCGATGGGTCTGTTTGTTAGCCAGGGTGTCGCCGCTGCTGGTGATCAAATACGTAGGCGGCAGCGCCTGGGCATAGTCAATGATTTGGTCAAAATCCATGTACGGATAAGTGGCTTTGTCTTTGTAATCCGTGCCCCACATGGGCTTGGTGTACAGGCTGAACAGCCCGCCGTCCCGCATAAAGGCCACCGGCGAGGTAAGCAGCAGCGCCGTCAGCTCCATTTGCGGATCCACTGTGTCAAAGGTTTTGCGCAGCTGGGCGCTTTGCATCAGCACTGCGCTGTATGCCGCCAGCTGCCCGCCGGCAGAGTCGCCGGTAAGCATAATATTCCGCATATCGCAGGGATATTGGCTGCCGTGGTCACGAATCCAGCGCAGCGCCCGGGCCACATCCTGCAACTGCTGGTTCACCGTCACATCCGGCACCAGTCGGTAGTTGATATTAAAAACCACATACCCCCGATCCGCCAAAGCGGCGCAGTAGTGGTGGTTCAGCCCCTTTTCCGCATACATCCAGCCGCCGCCGTGAATGTCAATGATCACCGGCAGCTTAGCACCGGGC
>OJQJ01001757.1_pt1 | contig 10430 bp, 8 predicted proteins | sample 1598671 | NCBI WGS metagenome assembly OJQJ01 (sample SAMN03922499, study PRJEB24848) | human gut metagenome | isolation source: stool sample | host: Homo sapiens | place: Germany | collected 2011-11 | reverse complement strand
ATGTATATGTGGTAATAAATGGCTGACACGACTGACACACTCACTTTATATATCAATTATTAACATTAAATATCAACTATCAATCTTAAATATTAATTATTAAACTTCACATATCAATCATTAATATATAACTATTGCCTGCTTTCCCATACTTTTATATCGTGTTTCTACAAGTTCTTTATCGTATTCACATATGCCCCTTAACGGATCTGCCATAATATATGTACTCTGTGTATAGCCTATAAGCACCATAGCGTGCTCACGTGAAAGCCACATAATATTCTCTCCGTCTATATTCCATGTACAGGATTCATATGGCTCTTTCATATACATTGTCTCCCATACTAACACCGGATGTCCGTCATCTACATAATCAAGAAGCTCGTTGTACTCTGCTCCCGTTATATTGTATACATTCATATATGATCTTTGCGATTTCAGATACTTTGTCGCTGAATTGACTAATACTGGTGCAAACGCACCACACGAATCTTCATCTCTTGGATTGCCGACAAATGCTTTGTAAGGCGACACCTCGCCCATCTTTCCTTTATCCAGGTAATAATCTGCCATTGTCAGCTTGTCTACATTATAGCCAAGATAATTAAGAACTGTCGTCAAAGCTGTTATCTCACAGCCTGTTGGAAGTTCAGGATTTTGAAGTACACATTCTACATCAAGCCTCTTATAAGAACTTCTTACTGCCGCTGTAGTCTGGTTACTATTAGTTGCTTCTTCATATGTGACAACTCCCTTTTTTACATTCTCTTCATTGCCCTTCATATAATCTGCTGTCTACGTATATTTAATTCTGAAGTCATATACCTTTAAAGAATATGCCCCTATAATAACCGCTGCCCCTGCCATTGTAATTATGGCGGCTCTTTTCAATGCTCTTCTATGTGCTCTTTGTGTCTTATGTCTATTCCCTTTTTTCTTCATATGAACCTCTTTTCCGACACAACATCAATATAACAATACTACGTACAAAATCATTCCAGATAAATAAGCTATATCAGTAATACCAATAACTAAATGCTTTCTTAATATTACATAACGTCTTATCAGTCTTTAACCTGATTAGCAGTCATAACACTGGTATATTAGTGTTATATCTTCCCCTTCGTATTTGCCTCAAATAATAGTTTCATATGTGTACCCACTTGTATTGTAACACTAAATATACTATTTATACAATCCATATCTGGAATTTTTCAGAAAAAAAGGAATCAATTCAAAAATTCAGAAAAAATATCAAATCATAGAAATTCAACGCACAAAAAAAGCCCCTCAACCTAGCTCCATCGACTAAATCAAAAGACTTTCACAAATGCACCGCCAGGGGTTCGAACCCTGGACACCCTGATTAAGAGTCAGGTGCTCTACCAACTGAGCTAATCGCGCTTCTCTTAAGTTGTATGTCCTTTCCTTAAGACAAGAGTTATTATATAATAGTTCTTTCAGGAATGCAAGCACTTTTTTTATTTTTTTCAAAAAAAATATTTTTTTTGAATTATATCTACAATTTGCTAAAAAGATCTACTGAATCTTTGATGTGTATCCCCGGTAAAGCAGAGACTCTTTCCTTTATCGACATCTCTGCATATTCTGATAGTCAAAGGCAGACGACCCAGTCGAACCGTCTGCCTTTTGATTTTCTGACCTTTTCTGATTTTTTCAGTCTTTTATTCTGACTCTGTTTCTTCTTAAATATCCACCTGGGAGTTATTATTTCTTTCCACCGATAACATTATCTACAAAGAAGTCCTGTGCAAGGATATCATCATCAGACATTACTTCTCCGTCTTTTACAAGTACATTGCCCTGATCGTCTTTCAGTTCTCCGGCATAAACCTGTACGTCACCATTGTTGATCTTCTCACGGAGTGCTTCAACTTTATCCTGGATTTCCTGTGGAACAAGATCTTTATTGAACGGAGCCAGTGCAGCACACTCGCCTCCTTCATAATAGTTCGCTGAAATATCGATTGTTCCATCTGCTGTCTTTTTCATGATATCTTCAAAGATCGGAGCCCAGTTCCATACAAAAGATGTAAGAACTGCCCTCGGAGCTGATGCCTGCATATCTACGTTGTAACCGATACAGAATGCACCATTCTCTTCACAGGTCTGCGGAACAGCAGGTGAAGAAGCTTCCATTCCCATATATTTGATTCCATTGTCGATCAGTGTCTTTGCATTCTGAGATTCTACATCAAGATCATACCAACTGTCAGCCCAGAGTACCTGAACTGTGGCATCCGGATTTGCATATTTTGCACCAAGTGCATAAGCGTTGACTGCTGTACGGACAGATGCCTCATCCATACTTGCACAGAAACCGAGCTGATTGGATCCTTCATTCATCAGTGCTGATAAGTAACCTGTCAGGAAATCTCCCTCATATCCACGGATCTGGAACTCAATGATATTATCATAGACATCATTACTCTGCTGTGCAAAGATAACATCCGGGTATTCCTGCTGAAGCTCTGCAAGGATTGCTGAATATCCTGCGGAACATCCGAAGATAATGTCTGCACCTTCATCTACAAGTTCTTCCACTGTAGACTCGATCAGGGATGTATCTTCCTCTGAGATTTCTTCCATTGTCAGCAGATTTGTCTTTGTGTCGATTCCAAGATCCTCACAGGCTTTTACAAGACCTTCATGCATGGACTGAGCCCAGCCGCCATCATCAATCACGGAATATTCAATCTCACCGATCACCAGCTCCGATACATCTTTGGTTTCTCTGTCTGAACTGGATGATTTATCTTTTGAATCTCCGTTAGAACCACATCCTGCCACAAGACTTGCTGTCAGGGCTGTTACCATTAATAAGCTAAGTAATTTCTTTTTCATTTTATCCTCCTCTTTTTCCGGTTTTTATCAATCTTTTTTCTTTTATTTTTCTTTTCAGATCTTTTTACCGGCTTTCACGATCATAAGGTTTTGCAAGAGCTGCAGGCTCTGCGGTATGCTTCTTTCTGAAGTTTCCTGTTGAAAGTATAAATACGATCACAGTTGCAATGTACGGAAGCATACTGTACACCTCCGTCGGAACAGACGGCAGATAAATCTGCAGATTACTTCCGAGACAACTGATAAATCCGAAGAGCAATGCTCCCCACATCAGCATGACCGGATTCCAGGATGAAAATGCAACCAGTGCAAATGCAATCCAACCTTTTCCGGCTGTCATTCCGCTGTTCCAGAAGTTTGTATTTGCCAGCGAAACGCACGCCCCGCTGATCGACATCATCATGCATCCGAAGATGATATAACCATAACGCATCGCAAATACATTTTCTCCCGCTGCATCCAGTGCTGCCGGATTTTCACCCAACGCACGCAGCTTCAGTCCATATCTTGTCTTGTAAATATAGAACATAGATAACGGAATGATAAAGTACATTGCATATGTCAGAAGATTCTGTTTAAAGAAAATATCTCCAAGTACAGGAATCTTAGAAAGTACAGGAATTGCAATCTTTTCAAACTTCAGATTGGCAGCCACACCGGAAACATCTTTTCCGACAAATCCACTCAATCCTGTTCCAAAGATCAGCATTGCCATACCACATACAGTCTGATCTGACTGCAGCGTTACGGTAAGGAATGCAAAGACAAGACCTAATGCAGCTCCGGTCAAAAGCACGACCAGAAATGAAAGGAACAGGTTCTGTGTATGAACCGCAGTGATATAACCACTGACTGCTCCCATCAGCATCACACCTTCAACGCCAAGATTCATGATACCTGCACGCTCTGAGAAGGTTTCACCGATTCCGGCATACATGACGGAAACTGCATAGACGATTGCTCCCGAACATAATGAAATGATTAATGCGATCATGCTTTCACCTCCTTATTTACAACAATCTTATAACGCTGGAAGAAATCACCTGCAATCACAAAGATCATAACTGCTCCCTGGATCATTGTCGCGATCTGCGTCGGCACACCCATGATCTGCACTGTGGCACTGCTGTTCTGCAGTCCTGCAAATAAAATTGACACGATCACGATCACCAGCGGATTCAGGCGGCTCAGATAAGCGATGACGATTCCGGTATATCCGGCATTGTTCGGCATCTGCTCCATGATACGGTGTGAAACTCCCGCATACTGTACATATCCGGCAAGTCCGGCAAGTCCTCCACTGATCACCAGTGCAAGAATGATATTTCTTTTAATATTGATTCCGGCATATCTTGCAGAATTCTGACTGCTGCGGATCACTGATAACTGATACCCGTCTGTTGTATACTTATATGCAAGGAAGATTACAACCGCCGCCACGATTCCAAGAATGATTCCGGCACTGATTCCATTGATCTCAGGGATTTCAAGTCCAACCGGGATTCTCTTCGTCTGACCTACATTCTGTCCCGGCATTTTCCATGGACCAAGAACAAGGTAACTTAAGATGATCAGTGCAATGTAGTTGAGCATCAGAGTTGTAATACTCTCATTTACATTCCAGTATGCTTTCGGGATCGCACAGAGCAATGCCCAGAATGCTCCTCCGAGGAAACACATCACTGCCAGGATGATTCCGCCTCCGATACCGCGGATCTCTGGTCCGTAAAGTACAAAAGCTCCACCGAAAATGGCTCCCATGGCATACTGTCCTTCTGCACCGATATTATTCAGATTCATTTTAAATGTCAGTGCCACACCAAGTCCGCAGAACATCAGTGGCAGGCTGGCATTGATCATTTTGCGGATTCCTTTTCCTGAAAGGAATACTTTATTGAGCATCTTCCCGTAAACTTCCAGCGGATTGAACCCTACTGATGCAATGATAATTCCACAAAATGCAAATGCGATCAATGTAAAAAGGATGGACGTAAGTACGATACGAATCGTACTTACTGATTCTCTTTTTTCTAAACGTAGTTTATTTCTCATAGTGTTCACCTGACATCAGCCTTCCTATCGTATCGTAATCTGCTTCTTTGCGGTCGATAACTGCCATCATCTCACCGGAACAGAGTACTCCGATCCGGTCTGACATCTGAAACAGTTCATCCAGTTCCTCTGAAATAAGAAGCACGGCAACCCCTTTCCGGCACTGTTCCAGAAGAATCTCATGAATGGCTTCTGCCGCACCGAGATCCAGTCCTCTTGACGGATAGACCGCGATCAGAAGAACCGGATCTCCTCCGATTTCTCTCGCAACTAACAGCTTCTGCTGATTTCCTCCTGACATCAGGGACACCGGGCTTTTATCTCCGGCAGTCTTGATATCGTACCGCTTAATTTCTTCCTGTACGGTATCGTGGATCACTTTTTTCTTTAAAATATGATGTCTGCTGAATTTCGGCAGGTCAAATTCTTTCAGAATACGGTTTTCTTCCATATTCATTCCTGGAACCAGCCCCATGCTCAGTCTGTCTTCCGGAATGAAGCCTACTCTTTTCTTCACGCGTGCTTTTGCACCCTGTGTTGTCACGTCTTCCCCGTGAATGGTGATGGTTCCGCCTACTACTTTTCTCAGTCCGGCAACAGCCTCTGCCAGTTCTTTCTGACCATTTCCTGCAACCCCTGCGATTCCAAGAATTTCTCCTGCATGGATATCCAGTGACACATTTTTGATTGCCATCAGATCTCTGTCATTTTTTACAGACAGATTTTCCAATTTCAGTACAACTTCCTCTCTGCATGTGCCACCTTCATTTTTATGAGGCTTTAATTCACGTTCTCCTACAACTGCTTTTGTCAGGCGTTCTACAGTTGCTTCTGATGCCGGCATGGTATCTTCCACCTCACCGCCTTTTAATACGGTGATGCGGTCAGCAAATTCCATAACTTCATTCATTTTATGGGAAATAACCACTACGCTCTTTCCACTGTCTGCCATCCGACGCAGCACACGGAACATTTCCTTTGCTTCCTGTGCGGTCAGAACTGCGGACGGCTCATCAAGAATCAGGATCTCTGCCCCACGACAGAGCAGTTTGACGATTTCAACTCTCTGCTGCTCTCCGACAGACAACTGCCAGATCAACGCAGACGGGTCTACATTCAGATGAAACTCAGAAGACCATTTTCCGATCTGTTCTTCCATTTCTTTTTTATTGAGGATCAGCTTACAGTCCGGCATATACAGAAATACATTTTCTGCTGCCGTCAGAGTCGGGATCAGGCGGAAATGCTGATGTACCATTCCGATTCCCATATCGACTGCATGCCTCGGTGAACGAATGGAAACTTTCTTGCCTTTATAATAGATTTTTCCATGGTTCGGCTTGTAGATTCCATTCAAAATATTCATCAGGGTACTTTTACCTGCACCATTTTCCCCGAGGAGTGCATGAATCTCCCCGGGATACAGTGTCAGATCTACATCTTTGTTGGCGGTCACACTTCCGAATTTCTTTGTGATCCCACGCATTTCAAGAATAGGTTCTTTCATTTGTTCTTTCTCCAATGCTTATGCTTCAACCGGTATAAATGAAAATGTCGTTACATCAAATAATCCCATATCTGTCAGTTTTACTTCCGGGATTACTGCAAGAGACATAAAGCAAAGAGTCATAACCGGCTCTACATCTCCGGCGATTCCAAGCTCTTCATATGCTTTTGCATGAATTGCGGTCAGCTTTTCATCTACCCATTCTCCGCTCTGATCGCTCATCAGACCTGCGATCGGCATTGGCATGCTTTCCAGTACTTTTCCTTCTCTTACAAGAACCATTCCACCCTCCTGGGCGATCAGGCTGTTCACCGCAAATTCCATCTCTTCGTCACTGACTCCGACAACAATGATGTTGTGAGAATCATGAGCGATAGACAGGGCAACTGCTCCGGCTTTGATTCCGTAACCTTTCAGGAATCCACAAGCTACATTTCCTGTTCCCTGGTGTCTTTCCACTACGGCTACCTTTACGATATCTTCTTCCGGATTTCTTACAAATTCACCATTCTCATCCAGTTGGATCTCTGCTGTATCTTTGGCAGTTACTACACCACCCGGAAGGATCTTGATGACATTCACTTTATTAGATTTTAAATGCATTTTGAATTTCTCTGCTGAGAAATCTTTTACAATCACACATCCCTTTACTGTGGAGATATCATAACGTTTGATCTCCGGGAGATACTTTCCTTCCTCTGCGACCAACGCACCCTGGATGAATACACGGTTCACATGGAAATCTTTCAGATCATCCAGAAGAACTACGTCTGCACGGTATCCCGGTGCAATGGCTCCTCTGTCTTTCAAGTCAAAGCACTCTGCTGCATTCAGCGTTGCCATACGGATCGCTGTCACTGCATCCAGACCTTCTTCCACGCAGATACGCAGATGATTGTCAAGATGTCCTTCATGAAGGATCGTCTTCGGCTGACGATCATCGGAGCAGAGCAGACATCTTCTGCTGTTCTCAGGTGTCACGCCTTTAATCAGTGTACGAAGATTATGGCAGGCAGAACCCTGACGGAGCAGGATATACATACCACGGTCAAGACGGTCATTCATCTCTTCTACAGTAGAGCATTCATGATCTGCTGCAATTCTTGCTGCGGCATAAGCATTCAGGTCTTTTCCTGCAATTCCAGGTCCATGTCCGTCAACGAATTTTCCTTCTCTTTTTGCTACGATGATCTTATCAAGATCACTGTCTGCTGCATTGATCACACCTGGGAAATTCATGAACTCACCGAGTCCTGCGATTCCTTCTCTTGTAATAGGCTCTTTCATTGCCTCTGCATCAATAACTGCTCCTGAATGTTCCCATGGAGTTGCCGGTACACAGGATGGTAATTCATACTTCACATCCAGCACTGTATTCTCGGCTGCCTTCATCATATAATCCAAACCTGCGATTCCACATACATTTACGATTTCATGTGGATCTGCCATGATCGTTGTTCCACCATGTGGTACAAGGAGACGTCCGATCTCCTCCGGACATACATAGGAAGACTCGATATGGATATGGCTGTCAATAAATCCCGGTGCGGCATATCTTCCCTCTGCATCGATCACTTCTTTTCCTTCGTACTCTCCGATTCCTGCGATCTGATCTCCTGAAAATGCAATATCACCTTCCTGGATCTTGCCTGAAAATACATTTACGACCTTACAGTTCTTGATAACAAGGTCAGCCGGGATTCTTCCTGCTGCCGTGTCGATCAGTTTTTTTAATTCTGCTTTCATTGTTGCTGCATCTTTCATAATTAAACAGCCTCCTCCTTCTCTCTTTTTATTTTCCCTCCCGGATGCTCCCACACCCGGTCGGGACTTCATAATTATAATTACTTTTCACGTACTGCAAGTACCGGCTCAAACGTTGTCAGATTTACATAATCAACCGGTCCTACATCTGTGATCGCATAATCCGGGATTGCTGTAATCGGCAGGAAGAACATATACATCATCGGATTCGGCAGATCTGAACCAAGGCTTCTTGCTGCCTGGTCGATCTTTTCTTCCTGTGCCCTGATCTCTTCCGGTTCAGCATCACTTACGATTCCTCCAACCGGAAGCGGAAGGAACTCTACGATCTCGCCATCTGCAACAACGACCTGTCCGCCGCCCTGCTCGATCACATAGTTTGCTGCGATCGACATATCTGCTGCACTGACTCCCATAACAACCAGGTTGTTATCATCCGGTGCTGCTGAAGAAGCCATTGCTCCTTTTTTCAGTTTCCAGCCTGAACAAAATGCAAGAGATTTATTTCCATTTCTTCCGAAACGCTCCAGTACGGATACCATTGCAACATCCTGTTCCGGATCCGGCTGTACGATACCGTCTTTTACCTGAAGGACAACATCTCTTCTCTTGCGGACAAATGGTCCTTTGACATCCATTGCAAGGACATCTGCCTCACCGTTCTGGATACTTGTCTTATATTCAAAATCTTCTTTTGTCGTAAGCTTACACTTTAATGCACCTTTTAATACGCTGCTTCTTGCCGGTGCTTTCAGGTCATAAGTCAGCTTGTGGTCTTCCGCTACCATCTTACCATTTGTCATGACTTTGCATACTTCAAATTCTTCAATGCTTTTTACGAACAGGATATCTGCGATTCTTCCCGGGCAGATGGAACCGATCAGATGATCGATACGGTAAGCCTCGGCACTGTTGATCGTTGCCATCTGAATGGCTGTCATCGGCTCAACACCTGCCTTGATCGCAAGACGTACTACATTATCAAGATGTCCTTTTTCAAGGATATCTGTTGCGGTTACGTCATCTGTACAGAAGCTGACTCTTCTTGCAAAAGCTGGATTTACTTCTGTCACCGCTTTGATATTTTCCTCAAGGAAATGTGTTACACATGACTCACGGATCAGCATGTGCATTCCCTTTCTCATTTTCTCTACTACTTCTTCGTGTGTGTAGCTCTCATGGTCAAGACGAACACCTCCACAAAGATAACCATTCAGATCATTACCTACTGCCATTGGTGCACATCCAAAGACCGGAAGACGGTTCTTAGAAGCTTCTACGATTGCTCCTAGTGTATCTTCATCTTCTTCCTGCAGGAACTCACGTACCGTTTCCCATACTCCATAGCACTCCGGCCATTTCTGTACTTCTTTGTGAACTTCTTCTGTGAAGTTAAATGCAACGGTTGATTTCGGGATTGTATATGGTGTCTTATAAGGAGCACCCCAGAACACTTTCAGCGGACTCTGCTTCATCTCAGCAAGTACTTCCTGAAGACCTTCCAGACCTGAAACGGAAATATACTCATCCAGTCCTGAGATCATGCTGGTTGTTCCTCTTGGTACAACTGCCTTTGCATAACTTGTAATACTCATCTTGCTGCACTCGCTGTGGATATGTCCGTCGATCATACCCGGTGTCAGATAATAGCCTGTAGCATCAATGATCTCTGTCTCCGGTCCAACGTAGTCTTCTACATCACCCACTGCTACGATCATATCATTATATACTGCAACATCTGCGGGATAGATCTCGCTTGACATTACATTTACCAGCTGTCCGCCTTTGATCACTTTGTGAGCCGGAACTTTTGCACGGCCTGCACAAATCAGTTCTTTCAGTGTCTCTTTTGTCCTTTCCATACCGGGACCTCCTTATACTTTTGAAAATACGAGAAACACGCTTTACGAGCTTCCCAGGTTACTGTGGCAGTTGTCCGGATCCTGCTCATCCACAGACTCTGACCTGCTGCTCACGTAAATAAAAAAGATACATTGACCGAAGAATCGGCTGAACAGGTTTCCCGTCCTGCAATGCATCTTTGAAGAATTTTCAACTTTATATAATTAGAGCCGGCAATGATCCCTGAAGATCATAACCTACAATGTAGATAATAAGCATATTTCCGGCTCTTGTAAATAAATTCATTGATTATATTTTCTTCGTTACATTGATAAGTGGGGCTAATAATTTTTATGATGCCAGGGTCAAAAGGTCTAAGCCCACATGAGCTTGCTCATAG
>OJQJ01001748.1_pt1 | contig 10459 bp, 10 predicted proteins | sample 1598671 | NCBI WGS metagenome assembly OJQJ01 (sample SAMN03922499, study PRJEB24848) | human gut metagenome | isolation source: stool sample | host: Homo sapiens | place: Germany | collected 2011-11 | reverse complement strand
TTCGACGCTCTCCGCTGCTTCGCAGCTCATTTTTGCTCATAAAGTGGCGCTCCCTCCGTACCTTTTTGCAAGCAGATTTTCATGCGAGCATGAAATCTGCTTACAAAAGGTACGAGTGAACTGTAACCTGCAATGTTAAGACCGTGCTAAAAACCTAAAAAAGGGACGCAAAATACACCTGAAGTCGACAGGAGATTGCAAAATGATGTATTTCAAATTCTTTTCGGAGGGGAAAAAGTTCTATATAATGAGATATGCAGTTTTGTATGACGAATAAAGCTGCATGGGGATTGAGCCGAAGGCTCGTGATTTTGAGGATGTCCAAAATATGGACAGAAGGGAGATTGCATGAACAGCATCTTATTATCAACGCAGGAATGCGGCAGCCAGGAACTTCTTCAACTGACGGAAATGCTTTGCAGGGAACAGGATTTTCAGATCATTGTTTCAAGGGCGTTTCCCTTTATGGAAAAGGAAAGGAAAACAAAAACCGTAGAAAACAGGGCGGGCGATTTGTTGACAAAGCTCGGGTTTAAGGCGAATCTGAAGGGTGTTGTCTATTTGAAGGCAGCTGCGAGAATCGGTCTTGAGGACAGGGAAGAGCTGGAAGGCGTAACGAAACGACTATATCCAGCCATCGCAAAAGAATGTAGGACGTGCGCCGGCAGAGTAGAGCATGCAATCCGGCATGCCATTCATACGAGCTGGGAAAAGGGAGATGTCAGGCAGCAGCGCATGGTGTTTGGATACGACAGGGAAAGTGGAAACCGTCCGACAAACGCGGAGTTTATCGCACGCATGATTGACTGTCTGGAACGGCAGGATCATCTCTTATATTCCTGATTCCTTCATTCGGAAAATCAGCTCTAATTTGATAAAAACGTTCAAAGGGGGAACAGCGTTTGGCACAAGTTGCGCCAGAAACGGACTGTTCCCCTTTTATAGTGGACAGATATCCGCAGGCTTCGGGTTACGCTGCCTGGTCGGGGACGATACGTCAGGAACCATCCCCAACCGGTCTGCAGTTTATGCTTTCTCACCCGATCCGATCTGCCAGCAGCATGTCGATCAGGCAGCGTGTGGCAGCGCCGAGAGGACGGCTGGGATCCCGCACGAGACAGATGTAGCGGTTCGGAATTTCCTCTGTAAGGGGAATCGAAACAATGCGTTTTTCGGAAAGTGCCTGCGCTGCCAGATCCTCCGGCATAAACGCAAGCCCCAGATTATGGGCAACAACAGGCAGCAGCAGGTCGGCGCTGGCAAGCTCGATATCGTAGTTGAGGGGAAGTCCGTGGGCGGCAAAGAAGTTCTCATAAAACTGATGGGACATGGTTGCCTCCGTCAGACCGGCGAGAGGATACTGTATCAGCTCCTGCAGGGAGATGGGCTTATCCCTGAGGGCGGAAAAACGGGGGCCGCCGACTAAAATGCTGCGAACGGGACGGAGCCGGACTGTGCTGTAAGGCTTTTCAATCTGCAGAGGGGTTGGAACAACAGCGACGTCGGTTCGCCCTTCCTTTAAATCGGAAAGCACGTGGGCAGTGGTTCCGTTACTGATGCGTATTTTGACATCCGGATGCTCCTTCTGGAACAGTGCCAGCCGATCCAACAGCAGACAGTGGAGAGCGGTTTCGGTTGCTCCGACGCTGACTGCTCCACCGTGCAGGCCGAGGGAAAGGCCGAGCTCCTCTTCGCCTCGCAGGATGCGTTCACAGGCGGGAGCAACATATCGGTAAAGCATCTCGCCCTCCGGAGTCAGGGTGACGCCGTGACGGGAACGGATAAAAAGGCGGCAGCCCAGCTCGCTTTCTAAGTTCTGGATGCTCCGGGTCACGGACGGCTGGCTGGAAAGCAGCATGGTAGCAGCACGCGTGAAATTTTTATATTTGGCAACATAATAAAAGGTCCTGTAGTAATCAAAGCTTGCAGACATGGAAAATCCTCCTGGGATCGTGAAAAAAATCACAGATTTTATTCAAAAGCAGACATAAAAGCAATTCTGTGATACGTTTTTGATATTACACACATATCAGATTTATATTTTTAAAAAAAAGGTAAATCTAGTATAATACGCACGGAGCAAATTGAAAAGCATTTATAACGTACATGCTCAAAACAGTAGAAAAGGAGGCATGTGAACATGGGGCAGTCCATTGAAGAAGTCTTAAACAGGCTTGTGGCTGTGGAAGACGCCGCTCAGCAGATGCAGGATGCGGTGGATGCACAGAAAAAGGAACTCGCTGCTCAGATGGAAGAAAAGAAAAAACAGTTTGACAGTATGCTGGAGTTAAAGACAGAACAGAAGACCGAAGAACTGGAAGCAAACATGGAGCACGAGAAGGCAGCCGCGCTGGAAAAACTCCGGGAGGAAACGAAAAAACAGCTTGCCGGAATGCAGCACAAGTATGATACAGAGCACGACAGGATTTCGGATGAAATTCTGCAGTCCATGATTAAGGATGTGAGCAGATGAGTTTATTTCGTTACAGCGGTCTGACGACGAAGGTACGGGCCATGAGCGGTGCACTTTTGAGCAAAGAGGATTTTGACCAGATCAGCACCCTTGGCAATGTTCCTGAGGTTGTCGCATGGCTGAAAAAGAAGCCGTCCTATGGGAAGGTGCTCGGAAATGAAAATGAGAACACCATGCATAGAGGACAGGCGGAGGGAAGGATCAAACGTTCCTTCTACGCTGATTTTTCCAAGCTGTACCGGTTTTCCAACATGGAGCAGAGAAATTTTCTGGATACGTATTTCAGACGCTACGAAATCACCTGTTTAAAAAACATTGTACAGGCGATCCTGTCAGACAGCCCGACACTTGCGGATGTTTCCGATTATGAGGAAGCCTTTGCGAAGCATTCGGCATTTCCGTTAAAGAAGGCAGCGTCTGCAGATTCGATGGAGACGCTGGTCAGCGTCCTTTCGGATACTCCTTACGGGGATGTGCTGCGTAAGGTGGCAGGCAGCGGGTCCACAACCCTGTTTGACTATGAATTTGCATTGGATATGTTTTATTTCAGGGATCTCTGGAAGCGTGTCAGAAAAGAATTGAAAAAAGAAGACCGGGAAGCAGTGCTGGAATCGGTGGGTGTTACAATCGATACCCTGAATCTGCAGTGGATTTACCGTGCCAAACGCTATTACGGGATGAAAGCGGCAGATGTCTATGCCCTGATCATTCCGGTGCATTACCGGCTGAACCTGGAGCAGGTCAAACGAATGGCGGAGGCGGAGAGCACAGAAGAAATGTTGAACTTCGCAAAAGAAACCAGGTATGGAAAATATCTGCAGGAAATGGAAAAACCGAATCTGGAACGGGTCGGCAGTATGATCCAGGAAAACGTGCACCGTGCGCTGATGAGACAGAACCCTTATTCAGCTGCATGCCTGGAAGTCTATTTATATAGGAAAGAACAGGAAGTGCACAGGATCATCACGGCGATGGAATGCGTCAGATACGGTTTGCCGGCTGAAAAAATCAGAGAATACCTGGCATAAAGGAAGGTGCGGCAAAATTGATTGAAAAAATGAAATTTATCAGTGTGATCGGGCCAAAGGATCAGCTCGACACAGTAACCAGGCAGTATCTTTGCCGGTATGAGATACAGCTGGAAAATGCGATGGGCGAATTGAAGCATTTAAACAACATCACACCCAACGCAGAGTTGAACCCTTACCGGGAAGCAGCAGGAAGAGCAGCAGAGATCGCTGCGCTTTATGGAAGCAAAGCAACGGCAGTGAGAGACATGGATGTGGATACAGCCATGGAACGGATCACTGAAGTGCAGAGCAGAATTCAAAAGGCAGACAGAGAGACAGATGCACTGGAAAAGGAACTGAAAAAGGAACGGGGACTGCTGGATGCGGTCAGCCCCTATCAGGAGCTGCATTTTGATATTTCAAGAATCCTTCACTTTAAAGAAGTAAGATTCCGTTTCGGCAGACTTCCAGTCGGCTACTATGAGCGTTTAAAAACCTACGCATACGACGATGCCTGCACGATTTTTGAAAAATGCAAGGAGACGGAGGATTATGTTTGGGGCGTTTATTTCGTTCCGGCGGCAGAAGCCAAAAAGGTGGATGCGATTTATGCTTCTCTCCATTTTGAACGGATTCATCTGGAGGATGCCTACGAGGGTACCGTTGATGAGGCCTGCCGGGAATTAAAGGAAAAAACAGATGCCCTGGAGCAGCAGATCACAGCAGTGAGAGCAGAGCTTGCAAAAGAATTAAATGGGATGTCTGAATCGATCTCTGCTGCAAGCAAGACCCTTGCGTATGAATCCAAGCTGTTTGATGTCCGCAAGCTGGCGGCATTTACCAAGGCGAAAAACGAAACCTTCTTCATCCTCTGTGGATGGATGGAAAACAAGGAGGCAGATCTTCTGAAAAAGGAGCTGGAAGAGGATCCGGATATTTTTTGTACACTGGAAGAAAATCCGGACAGAAGAGTTTCAATCCCTCCGACTCGTCTGAAAAACCCGAAGCTGATCAAGCCGTTCGAAATGTTTATCCAGATGTATGGCCTGCCGAACTATCAGGAATTTGACCCGACACTGTTCGTGGCGTTGTCCTATTCGATTATCTTCGGTGCAATGTTCGGTGATGCGGGACAGGGTCTGGTGCTGTTGATCGGCGGATATTTATTGTACCATTTTAAAAAGATCAACCTGGCAGCAGTTCTTTCGAGCTGCGGATTCTTCTCTACAATTTTCGGACTCCTCTATGGCAGTGTATTTGGCTTTGAGGACTGGATCCCGGCGCTGTGGCTGCGTCCGACGGAGGCAATGACGAATCTGCCGGTGATCGGAACACTCAACACCGTATTTGTTGTGACGATCACCATCGGTATGGGACTGATTCTTCTGACGATGATCTTCCATATGATCAATTCCCTCAGGGAGAAAAGGCCCGGAGAAGCACTGTTTGATACGAACGGACTGGCTGGCTTTGTATTTTACGGTGCAGTTGTTGCAGTCATCATGCTGTTCATGACCGGACATACCATTCCGGCAGCAGGTGTTTTGGTTGTAATGTTTGTAGTACCGCTTTTGGTCATCGTCTGCAAGGAGCCGCTCAGTGCCCTTGTGGAAAAGAAAAAGTATCAGGATGAAAACGGACCGGTGATGTTCGTAGTGCAGGGCTTCTTCGAATTATTTGAAGTATGCTTAAGCTATTTTTCCAACACCCTGTCCTTTGTCCGTATCGGTGCATTTGCAGTCAGCCATGCGGCGATGATGCAGGTGGTTATGATGCTGGCAGGCGCAGAAAACGGACAGGCGCCCAACGTGATCGTTGTGATCGTCGGCAATCTGGTCGTAATGGGTATGGAAGGTCTGATCGTAGGCATTCAGGTACTCCGTTTACAGTATTATGAATTTTTCAGCCGCTTCTACAAAGGGGACGGCAGAAAATTTGAACCCTATTTATCAAAGGAAGAAAACATTTAAGGAGGTCATTTGTCATGACAAAAGTTTTATTATTCGCAGCACTTGTAGCTTGTATCGCAGTTCCGTTCCGTGTATTTGTAAAAGGGGAACAGACAAAGCACAGATATAAAACAACCCTGGCATTAAACGGCGTAATGTTCTTTGGACTGATGCTTTTTACCGGCGTTATGATGTTCTCCGGCAACGCATTTGCAGCAGAGACTGCTGAAACTGCAGCAGTTGCAGCAAGCAGCACAGCAACCGGCCTTGGTTATATTGCAGCCGCACTTTCCATCGGCATGTCCTGTATCGGTGGTGGTATCGCCGTAGCGAGTGCAGCAAGCGCAGCACTTGGTGCAATCAGTGAAGATTCCTCTATCCTCGGTAAGTCCCTGATCTTTGTAGGTCTGGCCGAAGGTGTCTGCCTGTATGGTCTGATCATCGCCTTCATGATCATTGGTAAGCTTTAATGAAAATGTATCTGATCAGCGACAACATTGATACCTGGACAGGAATGCGGCTGGCAGGAGTAGAAGGTGCGGTGGTCCACGAGAAACAGGAGCTGAAGGCAGAAATCGACAAGGTGCTTGCCGATAAGGAAATCGGCATCCTGCTTTTGACGGAAAAATTCGGAAAGGAATTTCCGGATATCATCGATCATATCAGGTTGGAGCGGAAGTTACCGCTGATTGTGGAAATCCCGGACAGACACGGCACAGGCCGTGCACCGGATTTCATCACATCTTATGTGAATGAAGCGATCGGAATCAATATCTGAAAAAGAGCTGCATAGGCGCAGCATCTTTTAGGAGATATTTCGGAGGAGACCATGACAATAGACGAAAAGCTGCAGCATTTTATGGATGTGACCACAGAAAAGGTCAATGCAGAAAATGCCAAACAGATGCAAGAATATGAGCAGGGACTGGAAAAGGTCTATGAGGATTACAAAGAGACGGCCCTGCGCAAATCCGAGCTTGCACTGAAGTTAAAAGAAGAAAGCTTAAAGAAGCAGATGAACGCAGATCTGGCAGCAGAACAGATCCTGATCCGGGAACAGACCGGAAAGCTCCTGCGTGAGCTGGATGAAAAGCTTTCTTCCGAAGTAAAGGGAAAGCTGGAACGCTATATGGCGACCAGCGCATATGAAACCTATCTGGTAAATCAGGCGCGTGAAATTGTGAAATTTGCAGATGGAGATGACGTGACCGTTTATATCGATCCGGAGGATATCTGCCATAAGAGCGCGATCTCTGCCGGCGCAAATGTAGCCGTTACCGTGAGCGAATACAGCTTTGGCGGAGGCGTGCGTGCGGTAATTTCCAAACGCGGCATACTGATCGACCAGTCTTTTGATACGAAGCTGAAGGAAGCTTTTGATGGAAAGGAGGCGAGCCTTAGATGGAAAACTCGTTAAGCATTTATGGGATCAACGGCCCGCTGGTCACTGTCAAAGGTAAGACAGATTTAAAGATGAGCGAGATGGTATACGTCGGCAAAGAAAAGCTGGTCGGCGAAGTGATCCGTCTTTCTCCGGAGCTGGCGACGATTCAGGTATTTGAAGAGACCTCCGGCTTAAAGCCTGGAGAGCTGTTGTATCCGACGGGCGCAACACTTTCTGTTACCCTGGCACCCGGCATCGTGTCCAATATCTTTGATGGTATTGAGCGCCCCCTTGCCGAAATTGAGAAAAAATCCGGTAAATATATCGACAGAGGTTTCTCTATGGATTCTCTGGATACTCACAGGAAATGGCAGACGAAGCTGTGTGTAAAGCCCGGAGACAGAGTGTCCGGCGGTACGATTATTGCAGAGGTACCGGAAACTCCCGCCATTGTGCATAAGGTAATGGTGCCTCCCGACGTGGAGGGTATTGTGGAAACAGTTGTTCCGGACGGTGAGTATACGATCAACGATACGATCGTAACTCTGCTGTTAAAGGATGACAGCGTAAAAGAGCTGACCATGACCCAGAAATGGCCGATCCGTATTCCCAGACCGAATCAGAAACGACATCCGGCATCCCGTCCGCTTGTAACCGGACAGCGTATCCTGGATACCCTGTTCCCTATCGCAAAGGGCGGCACAGCGGCGATCCCCGGCGGTTTCGGTACCGGTAAGACCATGACTCAGCACGCAATCGCAAAATGGTCTGATGCAGATCTGATCGTTTATATCGGCTGCGGTGAGCGAGGAAACGAGATGACGGAGGTTCTGGAGGATTTCTCCAAGCTGATCGACCCCAAGTCCGGAAATCCCATGATGGACCGTACCGTTCTGATCGCCAATACCTCCAACATGCCGGTGGCTGCCCGTGAGGCTTCCATCTACACCGGTCTGACGCTGGCGGAATATTACCGTGATATGGGTTATGATGTAGCGATCATGGCAGACTCCACATCCCGATGGGCCGAGGCTCTCCGTGAGATGTCCGGACGACTGGAGGAGATGCCAGGTGAGGAAGGTTACCCGGCGTATCTGGGTTCCCGTCTTGCACAGTTCTACGAGCGTGCCGGACACGTGATCTGTAATGGAAAAGACGGAAGAGAAGGTGCCCTGACAGCTATCGGTGCGGTATCTCCTCCAGGTGGTGATATTTCCGAGCCTGTTTCCCAGGCAACACTTCGAATCGTGAAGGTATTCTGGGGACTGGATGCAAACCTTGCATACAAACGTCATTTCCCGGCGATCAACTGGCTGACCAGCTATTCCCTGTATGTGGACAATCTGGGAAAATGGTTTGATGAGAATGTATCGGATGAGTGGATGAGCTGCCGCCAGGGTCTTATGAGCCTTCTGCAGGAAGAGGCAGAGCTGGAGGAGATCGTAAAGATGGTCGGCATGGATGCACTGTCCCCGATCGATCGCCTGAAAATGGAAGCGGCGCGCTCGATCCGTGAGGATTTCCTGCATCAGAACTCCTTCCATGAGATTGACACGTATACACCACTGCAGAAACAGTTCCGCATGATGAAGCTGGTGCTGGCATTCTATGAGCAGTCGAAGAAAGCGCTGGAAGGCGGCGCTTCCATCCAGAATCTCATCAAGATGCCGGTGCGCGAGCAGATCGGACGTTTTAAATATACGAAGGCAGAAGACGTGGAGAAAGAGTATCAGGCGGTCCTCGATGAACTTGCGAAAGAGGTTGCCGATGCGGCTGGAAAGGGGGCATTCTAAATGCCGAAAGAATATAGAACCATACAGGAGGTTGCAGGTCCTCTGATGCTGGTGCAGGGCGTGGAAAATGTTACCTATGATGAGTTGGGTGAGATCGAGCTGGCGAGCGGCGAAAAGAGACGCTGCAAGGTGCTGGAGATCGACGGCGGCAATGCGCTGGTACAGCTTTTTGAGAGTTCCACGGGTATCAACCTTTCAAATAGTAAGGTGCGTTTTTTAGGCAGAACGATGGAACTTGGCGTATCGGAGGATATGCTGGGACGCGTCTTTGACGGTCTGGGCAATCCAATCGACGGCGGTCCGGAGATCCTGCCGGAGGAACGCCGCGATATCAATGGTCTGCCGATGAACCCGGCGGCGAGAAGCTATCCGCAGGAGTTTATCCAGACGGGTGTTTCCGCGATCGATGGTCTGAATACACTGGTCCGCGGTCAGAAACTGCCGATTTTCTCGGCGTCCGGTCTGCCGCATGCGAATCTGGCAGCCCAGATTGCGAGACAGGCGAAGGTGCGCGGCACGGACGAACCGTTTGCCGTTGTCTTTGCGGCGATGGGTATTACCTTTGAGGAAGCGCATTTCTTTACTGAGAGCTTTAAGGAGACGGGCGCGATCGACCGTACCGTCCTGTTTATCAACCTGGCAAACGATCCGGCGGTTGAGCGTATCGCGACCCCGCGTATGGCGCTGACGGCTGCCGAGTATCTGGCATTTGAGAAAAATATGCACGTTCTCGTTATCCTGACGGATATCACGAACTACGCGGATGCGCTGCGAGAGATTTCGGCTGCCCGCAAGGAAGTTCCGGGACGCCGTGGTTATCCGGGTTATATGTACACGGATCTTGCATCCCTGTATGAGAGAGCCGGACGCCAGAGAGGCAAGAATGGTTCGATCACGATGATTCCGATCTTAACCATGCCGGAGGATGACAAGACGCACCCGATTCCGGACTTAACCGGATATATTACCGAGGGACAGATTATCTTAAGCCGTGATCTGTACCGCAAGGGTATCACACCGCCGATTGACGTACTTCCGTCGCTGTCCCGTCTGAAAGATAAGGGAATCGGCGAGGGCAAGACGCGTGCCGACCATTCGAACACCTTAAACCAGCTCTTTGCGGCGTATGCCCGCGGCAAGGAAGCGAAGGAACTCATGGTGATCCTGGGCGAGGCGGCATTGTCCGATGTTGACTTAATCTATGCAAAATTTGCGGACGCCTTTGAAAAAGAATATGTTTCCCAGGGCTACAATACGGACCGCGATATCGAGGAGACGCTGCGGATTGGCTGGAAACTGCTTTCCATCCTGCCGAGAAGCGAGCTGAAACGTATCGATGAGAAGTATCTGGATCTGTATTATGGGAAAGAGTAAAAATGCCTGTGCATGGCGGATGCGCTTGAAAACGAAAGTGGCGTGTCATAACGCGGCTGCGGGAGCTGGCGGATCTGTCGTGACAAGGTGATTGCAGGAGAGAGGTGGTACGCATGGCATCGACACAGGTCAATCCGACCCGAATGGAGCTTACGAGGCTGAAAAAGAAGCTGGCGACAGCCACGCGGGGACATAAACTGCTGAAGGATAAGCGGGATGAGCTGATGAAGCAGTTCCTGGATACCGTGCGGGAGGTCCGCGCCCTGCGCGCGGAGGTGGAGGAGGAGCTGATGAAGGTCCACAAGTCCTTCACCGTGGCCTCCGCCCTGATGAGCTCCGAGGCGCTGGAGCAGGCACTGCTCTATCCCAAGCAGAGCGTGGAGCTGACCCAGACCAGCAAGAACATCATGTCCGTCAATGTGCCGGTGTACCATTTCCAGACCAAGACCTGTCTCTTATACACATCTCCGAGCCCA
>OJQJ01001738.1_pt1 | contig 10515 bp, 10 predicted proteins | sample 1598671 | NCBI WGS metagenome assembly OJQJ01 (sample SAMN03922499, study PRJEB24848) | human gut metagenome | isolation source: stool sample | host: Homo sapiens | place: Germany | collected 2011-11 | reverse complement strand
TAAGAGACAGGTCCACCACTTCGACAACAGCGCATGGCGTCTCTGCTTCCTCGTTCCGGCGGTCATTTCACTCATCGGCGCAGGTGCGCTCTATCTCACGCTGCGCGACAAGCCGTCGTCGGTCGGACTGCCCGAGCTGGAAACGCAGGCCGCACCGCCGGCCGTCGGGGAGAAGAAGGAGACCACGTCGGACTCCGCCTACCACAAGGCGTTCCTGCGCCGCATGGTATTCGGCAACCCGATCATCTGGGTGCTGGCCGTCACCAACTTCTTCGTCTACATCGTCCGCTTCTCGATGCTCGACTGGGGTATGATGCTCCTGCCCGGTTCGAAGGGCGTATCGGTCGCCGTGGCGGGCATCATGGTAGCCGTCTTCGAGTTCGTGGGCGGCAATCTGGGCATGGTCGTCGCAGGCTGGGCCACGGACCATATCTTCGGCAGCCGCGCCCACCGCACCTGCGTGTTCTGTATGCTCGGCGCCATCATCTCCACGGCGATCTTCTGGCTCGTCCCCGACACGGCCTCGGCATGGGTACTGGCCATTCCCTTCACGCTGATCGCCTTCTTCATCTACGGCCCGCAGGCATTGTTGGGCATCGCGGCGGCCAACCAGGCCACCAAGGAGGCGGCGGCCAGCGCCAACGGCATCCTGGGTATCTTCGGTTACGCCAGCACGCTGATCTCGGGCGTGGGATTCGGCTACGTGGCCGACCACTACGGCTGGGGCAGCACCTACATCGTGATCCTCGCCTTCGCCGTCGTCGGCATGCTGACGATCGCCACGATCTGGAACGCCAAGGGCGACGGCTACGAAGCGGCGGCGAAATTCAACGCCGAACGGGAGAAAAAAATCAATCTGCAAGCATAATAAATACACCATGCAACCCACCAAAGAAGGAAAAATATCGGTTTCGGTCATGTGCTCCGATCTGATGAATCTGGAGCGCGACATCAAGCAATTGGAACGCAACGGCGTGGATTACCTCCACGTGGATGTGATGGACGCCCATTTCGTTCCCAACCTCACGTTCGGCGTCGATTTCATCGCGGCGATGCACCGCGTAACGAAGCTGCCGCTCGACATCCACCTGATGGTCGAACACCCCCTCCCGATCATGGAGGCGATGGACATCCGTCCCGGCGACCGGATTTCGCTGCACGTCGAACTGGGGGAACAGCTGCACGAGCTGGCGAAAGCCGTCCGGGCGCGCGGAGCGCATTTCGGACTGGTGGTGAATCCCTCCACGCCGGTCGAGGCGCTGACGCCCTATCTCGACGAGATCGAATGGGTGATCCTGATGCTCGTCCAACCCGGTTTCGCCGGAGCGAAGCTCATCGACGGCATCCTCGACAAGGTCGCTGCCGCACGCCGCTTCCTCGACGAACACGGCCACCCCGAAACGGAAATTTCGGTCGACGGGTCGGTAAGCTGCGAACGCGCCCGCCTCATGCGCGACATGGGCGCCTCGATCTTCGTCGGCGGGACGGCAGGCATCTACCGCAAGGGAATGACCCTCGACGAAAGTATCCCGCTCTTCCGACAGGCAATAAAATAGCACGAAGATGAAGCCCCCTCTCGAACACTCTCACTCCCTTCCGCAGACACCGGCGATCGTCAACGAACGGCACCGCAAGATCATGGCACTGTTACACCAGCAGACATCGCTGTCCGTTTCGCAACTGGCCCACATGCTCGGCGTCTCGGAGGTGACGATCCGCAAGGATCTGACGCTGCTCGAACAGCAGCAGATGCTTTACCGCGTACACGGTTCGGCGATCCTGGCCAACCCCTACATTCAGGAGCGTCACGTCAACGACAAGGAGAAACTCTGTTCCGACCAAAAACGCGCCATCGGAGCCTATGCCGCACGGCTCGTGGAACCGCGCGACACGATTCTCATCGCTTCGGGGACGACGACGCTCGCCATGGCGCGCGAGATCCGCGAGGTGGAGGAGCTGACGGCGATCACGACGTCGCTGAGCGTCGCTACGACGCTCGCGGAGAACGACGAATGCACGGTAATCCAGCTCGGCGGTGTGCTGCGCAACAGTTCGTTTTCGGTCGTAGGGCCTTTCGCCGAGCAGATGCTCCGCCACTTCAATTGCAGCAAGCTGTTCGTGGGCGTGGACGGCATCGATCTGGAATTCGGCCTTACGACGACCAACATGCTCGAAGCGACGCTCAACGGGGCGATGATGAACGCCGCCCAGAAAGTGATCGTGCTGGCCGACAGTTCGAAGTTCGGCCGTCGCGGCTTCAGCAAGATCTGCGATCTGGAGGCCGTAGATCGCATCATCACCGACAGCGGCATTCAGCCCCTTTACCTCGAACGGCTCCGCGAGCGCGGAATCGAGGTGATCGTGGTCGATGCGTGACGAGCCTTTCGGCAACTTTTCCATGATCGTATGATTCGTTAAAACAAAAAACAACCGTGATTTTCACGGTTGTTTTTTGTTGTGTTTGAAGAACGCTTGATGGAGTTTCAGGCGATAAGGTGCATATATTCGGCGATTCGGCATGCTTCGATCGAAGTGTCGGCCTTCAGTTTGCTCAGGATGTTCTGGCGGTGGCGGTTGACGGTATGGATGCTGATGGAGAGCAGTATGGCTATCTCTTTGCTCATTTTGCCGGCACTGATTAATTGCAGGACCTCCTTCTCCCGGTCCGACAGCAGGTTGTCGGACCGGCGTGTTTCGGGTGATATTATTTCGCCCGTGGCAGAATTGACGAACGTGTAATCCGGCTGAACCGTGCAGACCGAGTCGTAGAGACAGAGCGCCATGCGCAGGCTGCCGTTCGGGGTGCTGCCGATGTAGAACATGCGGTGGCGGATCGGGACGTAGATGTCTGTTGCATCACGCATGCGAATTTGCCCGGAGACATAGTAGTTGACTCGCTCCGCAATCGGGATTTCTTGCAGGAATCCGAAAAAGCGGAGTTCCTGCGTGTGTTTTTCCAGCAGGTCGTCGGGATGTATTCGGTCGAAGATTTTTTCTTCCCAGATCGAAGCAATCGTTTCTTCGGTAGTGTGTTCGGCTAGCCCCAGCCGGACCGCGGTTCTGCCGTTGTAAATACGGCTCGTATTCGATTGCAGGTCACTCAACACGGCCAATGCGTTTTCTGTCCGCACGTATGCAAGTGCCGTCTGCCTGCACTCCTCCCATAGGAGGGCTTCGGAGTGTTCGTCGTCGAAATTCTGACGTAGTAGTTTTTCGTTCAGTGTGCTTACGATATTCATAGTTTGGGAATGGTTACTAATCAGTATTGCTCCGGTCGTTGGGATGCCGTACCTTTGCAAAGGTAATTTAATCATCAAAAAATCCGAACATATGAGGAAAATACTTTTGGCTTGCTTGGCTTTGGCGGTTGCAGAAGTCACATGCGCCCAGAGTCTTGAAAAGATTCAATGGTTCAACGAGCCGGAACGGTGGACGGCCGAGGACGGAATTCTTACGATGCAGGTTCCGCCGCATTGCGACTACTGGCGGGTTTCACATTACGGTTTCACGGTTGACGACGCTCCGTTCTGTTATGCGACCTATGGCGGGGAGTTCGAAGCGAAAGTGAAAGTGACGGGTGATTACAAAACCCGTTTCGATCAAGCGGGACTGATGCTGCGCATCGATGCCGAGAATTATATTAAGGCGGGCGTCGAATTCGTTGACGGAAAATTCAACCTCAGTACTGTCGTGACTCATGGAACCAGCGATTGGAGCATCATTCCGCAGGATGGAGCGGTTCCGTTTGTGTGGATCAAGGCCGTACGGCGGCTCGATGCCGTGGAGATATTCTATTCGTTCGACGATAAGGAGTATGTGATGATGCGAAATGCATGGCTGCAGGACAACACCCCGGTTATGGTGGGGCTTATGGCTGCCAGTCCCGATGGAGAGGGATTCGAAGCGAAGTTCGAAAACTTTTCTGTAAAACATCTGCCCGATATGCGGCGAATGGAATGGTTGAAGCGGAATGCCGAATAAGGCGGACGGGCTGGAAGTTGGCTCGTAAAACAAGAACGGTCCGGGAAAATCGGACCGCTCTTGTTGTATATAAGGCCACAATTGTTATTTCAGCAGCGCCTGCAGGCGTTCGGGATAGTCGGTGGTGATGTAGTCCACGCCGAGGTCGATGAAGTAGCGCATGTCCTCCTCCGTGTCCACGGTCCAGACGTTGACTTCGAGGCCCTCTTTGTGGGCCTGCTCCACCCACTTGGGATTTTTGCGGAGCACGCTCATCGAGTAGTCGATACCGGTCAGGCCGAGTTTTTTGATGCTGCGGGGAGCCAGATCGCCGTTGAGGTAGAAGATGCGGCCGTCGGGCATCAGCTTCTTGAACGCAAGACAGGCATTGATCGAGAAGGCGATGATGTCCGTGCGGTCGAGCAGGTTGTATTTGCGCAGGGCTTTGACGATCTTTTCAGTTGCGAGATCCTCGCGCTTGAGGTCCGAAAGCGACTTCATTTCGAGGATCAGGCGCGTATTGGGCTTGGTGGCTACCAAACGCAGGTAGGCGTCGAGCGTCGGAATGTTCTCGCCGTTGGGGAGCACGATCGAGGTGATCTCCTTGAGCGTCGATTTCTCCATATTGATGTCGGTGCCCTTGTAGACGCGGTCGTGGTTGACGATCAGCTTGTCGTCGGCCGTGAGCCATACGTCGATTTCCGAGCCGAAAACGCCGACCGAATCGGCCTTCGTGAACGAAGCCAGTGAGTTCTGGGCCGAATTGGGGGCGGTCCAATAGCCGCGGTGCGAAATTACTTTGGGTTGTGCGGCGACCGCGGCGCTTCCGGTGAGGAGCATGGCGGCTGCAAGGATGAGTTTTTTCGTCATATCGTTTGAAATGTTGGTTGAGTGCTTATAAAACGAAACTTTCACAAAGTTAGAAAACATTTCCGGAATAACAAGCTGAAAGCCCTGCAAAGCGTAATTTTTCGTAATGATCGGCCGCTTTGGTCTCTTTCGGTGCATTTTGAAACGAAACTGAAAATGACGAATAGATGGATTTTTCGGTCGGAAAATGCTGGAAATTCAGGATTTTTTTTCTATCTTCGTATGATGCAGAGACGATTTATTAACTTAAAAAACTTCAATAACCAATGAAAGAAAAAGTCAGTAAGAAGTTCGGAGAGCTTTACGGCTCCGGGGCTATCCTCTTCGCTTCGCCGGGTCGTATCAACCTGATCGGCGAGCACACGGATTACAACGGGGGCTTCGTTTTCCCCGGCGCCGTCGATAAGGGTATCGTCGCGGCCATCAAGCTCAACGGCACGGACAAGGTGCGCGCCTATGCGCTGGACCTCGGCGAAAGTGCGGAGTTCGGACTGGACGAGGCGGACAAACCCGCCCAGAGCTGGGCCTGTTACATCTTCGGCGTCTGCCGCGAGATTCAGAAGCGCGGCGGCAAGATCGGCGGCTTCGATACGGTATTCGCGGGCGACGTTCCGCTGGGCGCCGGCATGTCTTCGTCGGCGGCGCTCGAATCGACTTACGCTTTTGCGCTGAACGATCTCTACAGCTGCGGGATCGACAAATTTGAGCTGGCGAAGATCGGCCAGTCCACCGAACACAACTACTGCGGCGTGAACTGCGGCATCATGGACCAATTCGCTTCGGTGTTCGGCAAGAAGGGTAACCTGATCCGTCTGGACTGCCGCTCGCTGGAATATGCCTATTTCCCGTTCGATCCGAAAGGCTACAAACTCGTCCTGCTCGACTCGCGCGTGAAGCACGAGCTGGTGGGGTCGCCCTACAACGACCGCCGCGCGTCGTGCGAGCGCGTCGCCAAGATGCTCGGACAGGAGTTTCTGCGCGGAGCTACGATGGAGCAGCTCGACGCCATTAAGGATAAGATTTCCGAGGAGGATTACAAGCGCGCCCGCTATGTGATCGGCGAGGAGAAGCGCGTGCTCGACGTTTGCGAAGCGCTCGAAAAGGGCGATTACGAAACCGTCGGCAAACGCATGTACGAAACCCACTGGGGCATGTCGAAGGACTACGAGGTATCGTGCGAGGAGCTGGACTTCTTGGCGGAGGTCGCCGAGGCGTGCGGCGTCACGGGTTCGCGTATCATGGGCGGCGGCTTCGGCGGCTGCACGATCAATCTTGTGAAAGACGGGCTTTACGACAACTTCATCGCTACGGCCAAAGAGAAGTTCAACGCCAAGTACGGCCATGAACCCAAAGTCTATGAGGTGGTGATCTCCGACGGCTCGCGCCGGTTGGAGTAATTCCCTCGAAACCTATCAAGCAAAGGCCCCATCCGAAGATGGGGCCTTTTTATGTCGGTACGATCGTTTTATTCGGGCAGCAGGGACTGCGTGGTCAGCGGATGCTGGATATAAATGGGGTTGGTCAGGGCGATCATGCTGCCGTCCTCGGCGCGGAGTTCGGCCCGGACCCAGAGCGAACGCTCTGGAATGGGGACGACGACGGTGCCCGGCGCGATCGAAGTGTCGGAGAACCATCCCTGCTGGTCCGTCAGCCGCAGCCGGCCGGCGGTGTTGCTCCGGAACTCGGCCTGCATCCCGCCGCTGCGGAGCAGGGTGTCGCCGATGTCGGCATGCTGTACGGGCGTCGCCGAATTGCGGACCTGCATGCCGATCTCGGCCGAGGTGTCCCGCGCCACGTAGCTGCGGCCTGCGGCGATCGCGTCGATGACCGCCTCGGCGGAAAGCGCTTCGGCGCGGACGACCGTGTGGGGCGAGGCGATGTTGCCGCCGCGGTGGAAGTCGGTCGAAGCGACGGCGAATTTGCGGTTGCCGCCCACGAGCAGGGTATGCCATAATTCTACGGCCCGTTCGTTGGCGGGACTCCATGCGCTGTTCCAGACCTCGATGCCGTCCATCGGGGTTACGTCGTACAGGAAGTCGAGGTTGTAGGGGGGGTGGCGACCAGCAGCCGTCCGGCCTTTCGGGCTTTGGCCACGACCTTGCGGTAGCGGAGCGTGTCGTTGTGGTGAATCCGGAAGTCGATCCATGCGTGCGGATCGAGACCGAAGATGTTCCAGTGTCCTTGTCCGTAGGTGACTTCCACGCCGTTGATCACGAGGAATTCCAGGTCCTGAACTTCGCCCCAGTGCAGGAGGGCCGAGGTGGTGTTGTGGTCGGTCGAAACGATGCCGTCGAGTCCCGAAGCCTTGCCGAGCGCGATGACTTCGGCCGGCGTCAGCCGTCCGTCCGAGTGGACCGTATGTACATGGGGGGCGATGCGGTACCAGCCGGGTTTGTCGTTCAATTGCGGAGCCGCGTACGACGGCGCGGGGAGTTTTTTTGCCCGCGGACCTTCCGTAAGGGTGATTTTCAGCGTCCAGTCGGTGGTGCGCCCTGCCGTCGTGGGCATCTGGATGACGGTCCACCGGCCCGGATTGATCCGCCCGGCGAGATAGCCGGGCGTGGCTTCCGTTTCGCCGATTTCGAAACTGCGGCGTGCACCTCCCGACCAACCGCGGAATCCCGGACCTTCGAATCCCGCTCCCCGTTCGTCGAAGATGCCGAGGTCCAGATTGCCCGGACGCGCTTCGCCCGAACCGAGATGCTGGGTTACGCTGATCTTTACGATGCCTTCGGGTACGGTGAACGAGGTGTAGACCGGAACATAGTATTGTTCGGGAGTAGCCTTGCCTGAGAAGGTGAGTTCATGGGTTTTGGGTGCTTTGCCTGCGCCGAATGCGGCCGCGTGCGGCGTCAGCAGGCCCGATATTGCCAGCAGGAGCGCTGAAATCCGGATACGGGTGTTTGTCATGGGTGGAGCGTTTATGGGGCGGATTGTATTGCGATCGTTTATCCGAGGATTTTCTGCAGCAGAATTTCATCGCCGTAGCCGCCCGGCCGCCATAGCCAGTCGCGTTTGACGCCGACTTCGGCGAATCCCGCTTTGGCGAAGAGTCTCCGGCTGGGGGCGTTGTCGGAACCGACGTTGCACCAGAGCTGGTGCAGGTTCAGCACTTCGCGGGCGTAACGGCATGCCGTCTCCACGGCATCCGACGCATAGCCTTTGCCGCGCAGCGCGTCGTCGTGGATCAGGATTCCGATGCCTGTCCGGCGGTTGATCGGGTCCAGCTCGAAAAAGTCGAGCGCCCCGACGGGGATGCCGCCGAGGGTCTCGATGACGAGCCGCTGCTGGCGGGTCTGAAAGATGTCGAACTGTTGTTCCTGAATGAACCGTTCGAGCGTGTGGCGCGAAAAGGGGGCCAGCGTGCCGCTGACGCTCCATACCGCCGTGTCGTTCTCCCAAGCGTACATCAGGTCGATGTCGCCCGGTTCCAAGGCTCTCAGCCGCGTTGTCCGGCCTTCGAGGTTCATCAGATGCCGATGATCTTGTTGCGGATAAGCATCGCCACGCCCCAAGCGTTGGCATTCTCGGTCATCTTCGATACGCGGAATTTGGTATCCTTGTAGACGAGGTTGAGCGAGTATTTGTTGGTCGCCGATTTGAGGGGCAGCATGATATAGTCGCCGGCCGCGGCCATGTTGCCGCCGACGATGACCGTTTCGGGATTGAACGTGTTGATGAGGAAGGCGACGGCCTTGCCGACCTTTTCGCCCGCTTCTTCGATCAGTTCGATCGAAAGGTTGTCGTCGTTCTTCGCCGCGGCGATGATGTCATCGATATGGATGCTCTTCTGCTTGTCGTACTTCTCCTTGAGGATCGTGTTCACGCCTCTTTCGATCAGGTGGCTCATCTTGTCCTCGATGGCGATGCCCGAAACCTCGGTTTCGAGACAGCCTTTTTTGCCGCACGAGCAGATGATTTCGTTGTCGAAGAACGGGATATGGCCGAACTCGCCTGCGAAGCCGCTTTTGCCGTAGTACAGCTGTCCGTCCACGACGATGCCGATGGCCACGCCGCGGCCCATGTGGAGGTAGAGCACGTTGCTCTCGTCCTTCGACTTGCCGCAGGTATACTCCGCGTAGCAGCGGGCGCGGGTGTCGTTTTCGAGCAGGACGCGGATGCCCACGCGCTCTTCGAGCAGGTCGCGCAGCGACTGTTCGCTGGTGGTGAAGTATTTGTAGCTGCGGCCCGTGGTCGGATTCACGCGGCCCGTCATGCAGACGCCCAGACCGAGGATCTTGCCGCGATCCACCCCGCACGAGGAGACGAACTCCTCGATGTTGGTGCAGATGCGGTCGAGGCATTGTGGCCGGTCGAGAAGTTCGAACGTGGGGTCCATTTGTTCCAGAATGATGTTGTTTTGCAGATCGGTGACCACATAGCCCATGAAATCGCGGCCGACGTTGACGCCGACGAAGTAGATCGCGGAGTTGGCCAGGCCGTAGATGTTGGGCCGCCGTCCGCCGGGGGTCTCCACCTTGCCGTTGTCGGTGACGATGTTCTCCTCGACGAGTTCCTGTACCAGTTTGGTGATGGTCGGCACGGAGATATGCAGCTGCTTGGTCAGCTCCGAAAGCGTGCATTCGCCGTTGACGGCCATGTGGGCGATAATGTTCCGTTTGATGATGCTGTTCTTGTGCGAAATGCCTTTGAGCGCGTCATCTTCGTGTTTGTTGAAAAATTCGGTGAGTGATGTCATCCGTGCTATCTCATTTTTAACTAAACCTTTGCAAATATAATAAGTATATTTAAAAAACACAACATGTTTTTAATAAAATTTAATAAATTTTGTTTCAAAAGTTTTTAAACGAAAAGGAACGGTCTGATTGTCAGACCATTCCTTTTGCCGCTGCGCCTTTTTATTTTATAGTGTCGATTTCGATTCGACCGTTGCTTCGGGGTTTACTTTCTTGATAAGCCCCTGAAGTACAGTGCCGGGGCCGAGTTCGGTGAACTCCGTCACGCCGTCGGCGAGCATGTTCTTCACGATGTAGGTCCAGCGTACCGGAGCCGTCAGCTGTGCGATCAGGTTCGCCTTGATCTGGGCGGGATCGGTATAGGGTTTTGCGTCCACGTTCTGGTATACGGGGCAGACGGGTGCTTGGAACGGCGCTTCGTTGATCGCCTTCTCCAGCTCCTGCTTGGCGGGCTCCATCAGCGGCGAGTGGAACGCTCCGCCCACGGGCAGACGCAGTGCGCGGCGGGCGCCTGCGGCTTTGGCTTTCTCGCAGGCGGCTTCAACAGCCTCTACGGCGCCTGAGATGACGAGCTGTCCGGGGCAGTTGTAATTGGCAGCCACGACCACGCCGTCGATCGACGCGCAGATATCCTCGACGGTCTTGTCGTCCAGACCGAGGATGGCGGCCATCGTGGATGGATTCGCCTCGCATGCTTTTTGCATGGCAAGCGCTCTGGCGTGAACAAGACGCAAGCCATCTTCGAAAGAAAGTGTCCCATTGGCGACAAGTGCGGAGAATTCTCCCAGCGAGTGACCCGCTACCATGTCCGGTTTCTCGTTTAACGATTTTGCAAGAATCACCGAGTGAAGGAATATCGCCGGTTGGGTTACTTTGGTTTGTTTCAGGTCTTCGTCGGTGCCGTTGAACATCAGATCCGTAATGCGGAATCCCAATATTTCGTTCGCTTTTTCAAATAATTCTTTTGCTTCGGGTGAGTTTTCATACA
>OJQJ01001727.1_pt1 | contig 10559 bp, 8 predicted proteins | sample 1598671 | NCBI WGS metagenome assembly OJQJ01 (sample SAMN03922499, study PRJEB24848) | human gut metagenome | isolation source: stool sample | host: Homo sapiens | place: Germany | collected 2011-11 | reverse complement strand
GTCAGATGTGTATAAGAGACAGAGACAAAACTCCCGGCTGATCGGATTTCGTGATATAAAAAATCACGGAATCGAGAATCTTTTTTTCACTGTAACTATATTCAATTTTCTTACGCGTATAGCGAAATTCCGGTGTACAATCGTATTGTCTGAGTTTCAACTCAATCAATGCCCGGATTCCCTGCATGGTATAAATAGAATACGGAGCTTCAAATCCAAACCAGAAACCTTCTTTCCGGTAGAAACTCAGTTCCGTAACATCCGGCCGCATATATTCTTCCCGCGCAACAACACGGATTCCGTCTGTATAATAAAATGTTTCTTCCGTATACACCATGATCGACGGCATAAAATCACCTCATCTGTACAATGTGCCAGTCATCTGTTCGTATCTTATTTACGAAGAACAAAATCAGATACCATCTCATCCAGACTTTCAGCAGATGCAGAAAGTTCTTCACTGGTTGCAGATACTTCTTCAGAAGTAGCAGAATTAGACTGCACAACCCCGTTTACCTGCTCAACAGCAGCGGAAATCTGCTTTACCGATTCTGCCTGCTGATCAGAAATCTGACGGATCTTAGCCACCTCCATGACAACCGCATCCAGCTGTTCGATCATTTCCGACATAAACTGGGAAGTCTCATCTGCAACAGAGCTTCCGACACCCACCTGATTCAGACTGTTTGTCAGCATGACACGGGTTTCTTCTGCCGAAGAAGCACTCTCTTCCGCAAGGTTTTTAATCTGTTCTGCAACAACCGCAAATCCTTTTCCTGCTTCACCGGCACGCGCAGCCTCAATGGATGCATTTAAAGACAACAGGTTTGTCTGGCTGGCAATGCTTTCAATCTTTCCGATGACAACCTGGATATCATTGGTGGTCTCTGAAATATGCTGCATGGCTTCGACCAGTTCTTTCATCTTTGCACTTCCGCTGTCTGCCTTGATTGCAACCCGCTTTGCCTGGTCATGTACATTGTCTGTGGACTTCGTATTTTCTTCGATATGTGTAGCAACCTCGGCAACCGAAGATGTCAGCTGCTGTACTGCCGCTGCCTGATCGGTAGCTCCCTCTGCCAGTCCCTGCGCACTCTGTGCCAGCTGGTCAGCTCCTGCGGATACCTGATTGGAAGATTCCTGTACATTTTTGATCGTCTGGCTCAGATTATTTTCTGTCGCTTCCAGTTTCTTTAAAATTTCACCGAAATTTCCCTGATAGGCTTCAATATCATGGGATCTCGCATCAAAGTTTCCTTTTGCAAACTCTGTAAGGAGCTGATTGATATCGTCCACAACACCCCTTAAATAAAAAGATGTATTGCGGAAACTTTCTGCAAGCTTTCCCAGTTCATCTTCCCCCTGATAAGAAATATCAATTTCGAGATTTCCGTGTGCCATGTCATCTGCGGCCTTTTCTATCTGGTCTAACGGTTCAAGAATATTTTCTGTCAGTTCCTGAATGATCATTTTGGAAAGCAATGGCATACCAACTACTGCAATGACAGGAATGATAATCCATACCGGATGTCCAAATACAAGCATTAAAATTGCAAACAGAATATTGTTCACCAGTAAAATTGCAAAAATTGCTTTCATAACCATTTTCAGCTTATCCGCAATTTTCACATTTTGAAAGTAATTCTTACGCATACGTTTCCTCCTATGTATCGTATACTATTTATCTATAATTCTACATCAAAATGTACATAATATCAAGCAGAATTATCCAAAAATTATACAAGTCTGTCCAAAACTGCTTGAGATCTGCAGTTCCACACACGGAGCATCCGGATCACTGCTGCCCTGACCTTTACATTCCACATGTCCGCCTGCATTGCTGTGTTCAAAGTATCATGTGCATTTTGCTTGCCACCAGATATACTGCGATAAAAATAAGAATAACTGCGTGAAGCCCACAAGAGGTAAAAAAGGAGCCATCTGTTTCAGATGACTCCCAAAAATCATATGGCTATGCACCAGCCATAAGTCTCTATTTTACTGTACGGACAGATAAGAATATCCCATCAGACTTGTATCCACGTCATGTGCCACCTCACGGCCCTCACGAATTGCCCAGACAACCAGTGACTGTCCTCTGTGCATATCTCCCGCAACAAATACGTTCTTTGCATTTGTTGCATATGTTCCAGGCTCTGTAGCTACATTTGTTCTCTGGTTCAGCTCTACACCGAATGCCTTTGCAATGTATTCCTCTGTTCCAAGGAATCCTGCAGCGATCAGTACAAGTTCTGCCGGAATCTTCTTCTCGGAACCTGCAACTTCCACCATATTTCTGCGTCCGGTCTTCTCATCCACCTTGCTCTCAAGTCTGACGATTGTCAGACCATTCAGCTTGCCGTTCTTATCCTTATGGAATTCCTTTACGGTTGTCTGATAGATTCGTGGATCTGTACCGAAACATGCAATCGCTTCTTCCTGGCCATAGTCGGTCTTTAACACCTTCGGCCACTCCGGCCATGGGTTATTTGCTGCCCGCTCTGCCGGTGGACATGGCATCATCTCCAGCTGGGTTACAGACTTTGCACCCTGACGGATAGCCGTTCCCACACAGTCATTTCCGGTATCACCGCCACCGATGATCACAACATTTTTTCCCTTTGCGGAAATAAATTTGTTGTCCTTAAAATTGGAATCCAAAAGGCTCTTTGTGTTGCGTGACAGATAATCGACTGCAAAATAGATTCCTTCTGCATCACGACCTGCTGCCTTGATATCACGCGCATGCTTTGCTCCACAGCAGAGGATGACTCTGTCATACTCTTTTAACAGCTCTGCACTCTTGACATCCACACCGACATTACAGCCTGTGATAAACTTCACGCCCTCTTCTTTCATAACATTGATCTTACGGTCAATGATCTGCTTTTCGAGCTTCATATTCGGAATACCATACATCAGAAGTCCGCCGACACGGTCATCTCTCTCATATACCGTAACCTCATGTCCTCTCTGGTTCAGCTGATCTGCTGCTGCCAGTCCGGAAGGACCGGAACCGATGATGGCAACTTTCTTTCCGGTACGAACCTTTGGAATATGTGGTCCGGCATAACCTTCTTTGTATGCCGTCTCAATGATTCCATGCTCATTGTCCCGGACAGATACCGGATCTCCCCAGTGTCTGTCTCTTATACACATCTGACGCTGCCCCAGTGTCCACAGGTACATGCCTTCTCACACAAAGCCGGACATACACGGGAGGTAAACTCCGGGAAATTATTGGTCTTGTGCAGACGGTTATATGCCTGCTGATAGTTTCCGGTATAAAGCAGATCGTTCCACTCCGGTACCAGATTGTGCAGCGGGCAGCCGGAAGTCATTCCGGCAACTGTCATACCCGACTGACAGAACGGGACACCGCAATCCATACAGCGCGCTGCCTGCTCTCTTTGTTTTTCTTTGGAAAGGAAGATGTGGAATTCATCAAAATTTTTGATTCGTTCCTTTGGTTCCACCGAACGCGCCTCACATCTGTCGTATTCCATAAATCCTGTTGGCTTTCCCATTGTTTCTTCCCTCCTTATGCTCTCGTGCTGGCATAAAATGCCTCAATCTGTGCCTGCTCTGCATTCAGACCTTTTTCTTCCATCTGAACGATTGCCATCTGCATACGGTTATAATCATATGGGATGACTTTCTTAAACTTCGGCAGATACTCACTGAAGTGATCGAGAATTTCCTTACCTTTTTCCGAATTGGTCAGTGTAACATGTTCTTTGATCATTTCTTTGAGCTCTAATACGTCATATTTATTGGTGACTTCCTCACTGAATACCATAGACTTGTTGGTACGCATGTACAGATCGTTGTCCTCATCCAGTACATAAGCGATACCACCGCTCATACCTGCGGCAAAGTTCTTTCCGGTTTTACCAAGGATAACAACACGACCGCCCGTCATATACTCACATCCATGATCGCCGACACCCTCAACAACAGCAGTAGCTCCGGAATTTCTGACACAGAAACGTTCTCCTGCCACACCATTGATGAATGCCTTACCGCTTGTCGCACCGTACAGTGCTACGTTACCGATAATGATGTTCTCATCCTTTTTGAAGTTTACTCCTGCCGGTGGATAAACGATCAGCTTTCCGCCGGAAAGTCCCTTTCCGAAATAATCGTTGGAATCTCCCACCAGTTCGAGTGTCAGTCCCTTTGGAATAAAGGCACCAAAACTCTGTCCGCCGGCTCCGCTGCATTTAATAATGAAAGTATCCTCATCCAGTGTATCGTCGTACTTCTTTGTAATCTCTGATCCGAAGATTGTTCCAAGCGAACGGTTTACGTTTGTTACTTCGGTATCGATCATACGCTTCTGCTTCTTATCAAGTGCCGGCTTTAACTGTTTTAAGAACTCCGTGATATCTTTGGTCTTATCCAGTTCGAAATCATATACCTGCTTCGGATCAAAAATAACCTTCTGCTTTGTTCCTGCAAACGGATTATTTAAGATATTGCTCAGGTCAAGCTTTGCTTCACGCTCGGACAGATCTCCGCGAACCTTTAAGAAATCGCTTCGTCCGACGAGTTCATCCACTGTGCGGACACCAAGTTTTGCCATGTACTCCCGAAGTTCTTCTGCGATAAAGCGCATGAAGTTCTCAACATACTCCGGTTTTCCTGCGAAACGCTTACGAAGCTCCGGATTCTGGGTTGCAATACCTGCCGGACAGGTATCCAGATTACATACACGCATCATGACACAGCCCATGGTTACCAGCGGAGCGGTTGCAAAACCAAACTCTTCCGCGCCAAGACATGCAGCAATGGCCACGTCTTTACCACTCATCAGCTTTCCGTCTGTCTCAATTCTTACTTTATTACGCAGTCCGTTCATAATCAGTGTCTGATGCGTCTCTGCCAGACCAAGTTCCCACGGAAGACCTGCGTTGTGGATGGAACTGCTTGGCGCAGCACCTGTACCACCGTCATATCCGGAGATCAGGACAACCTGTGCACCGGCTTTTGCAACACCGGCTGCTACGGTACCGACACCTGCCTCGGAAACCAGTTTTACGGAAATTCTTGCATCGCGGTTTGCATTCTTTAAGTCAAAGATCAGCTGTTCAAGATCCTCGATGGAATAAATATCGTGATGTGGTGGCGGGGAGATCAAAGATACACCCGGTGTGGAAAGTCTTGTCCTGGCAATCCATGGATATACTTTCTTACCCGGAAGATGTCCACCTTCACCAGGCTTTGCTCCCTGTGCCATTTTGATCTGGATCTCCTGCGCACTGGTCAGATAACGGCTGGTAACACCGAAACGTCCGGATGCAACCTGTTTGATTGCGGAACAACGGTTCTTTCCGTCCGGTCCGACGGTCAGACGATCCTTGTCCTCACCACCTTCACCGGTGTTTGACTTACCGTGTAAGTGATTCATGGCAATGGCAAGTGTCTCATGTGCTTCCTTCGAAATAGAACCGTAAGACATCGCTCCGGTCTTAAAACGTGTCACAATAGAATCTACGCTTTCCACTTCCTCAAGCTTCACACCCTTCTTCGGGTACTCAAAATCCATCAGTCCACGCAGGTTCGTATGCTTTTCTTCTTCATCTACCAGACTCGTATACTGCTTGAACATCTCATAGTCCCCACGTTTGGTAGACTGCTGCAGCAGATGGATGGTAGCCGGATTGTACAGATGCGCATCGGCTCCGCTTCTCATCTTGTGGCGGCCTTTGCTGTCAAGAGTTACATCGGTTTCAAGTCCCAGCGGATCATAGGCTGCAGAATGAAGCGTATTGACATCGTTTTCGATATCCTTGATGGAAATTCCGCCGATACGGCTGACCGTATTGGTAAAATACTTGTCAATGACATCTTTATCAATACCAAGTGCCTCAAAAATCTTGGAACCCTGATACGACTGGATCGTAGAAATACCCATCTTGGCTGCAATCTTTACAATACCGGTGATAATTGCATGGTTATAATCATCAACTGCGGCATAATAATCTTTGTCCAACATGTGCTCATCGATCAGCTGTTTTACGGTATCCAGTGCCAGGTATGGGTTAATTGCACTCGCACCAAAACCAAGCAGTGTTGCAAAATGATGTACCTCACGCGGCTCTCCGGATTCGAGAATCAGGGAAAGGGAAGTACGTTTCTTTGTCTTTACCAGATACTGCTGCAATGCAGATACGGCAAGCAGGGAAGGAATTGCCACATGGTTATCATCCACTCCTCTGTCGGAAAGGATCAGGATATTGGCTCCGTCTCTGTATGCACGGTCCGCCTCAATAAAGAGACGATCTACGGCTTTCTCAAGACTGGTATTCTTATAATAAATAATCGGAATGGTTTCTACCTTAAATCCGTCTACTTTCATATTGCGGATTTTCATCAGGTCTGTGTTAGTCAGAATCGGATTGTTGATCCGAAGTACTTTACAGTTCTCCGGCTTTTCCTCTAAGAGGTTTCCGGCAGATCCGATATACACCGTCGTAGAAGTAACAACTTCCTCACGGATAGAATCGATTGGCGGGTTGGTTACCTGTGCAAACAGCTGCTTGAAATAGTTAAACAGCGGCTCACGGTTTCCGGACAGTGCCGCAAGCGGTGTATCTGTACCCATCGCAGCGGTACCCTCAATGCCATTCTTTGCCATCGGCAGGATGGAATCCTTTAAGGACTCATACGTGTAACCGAATGCCCTTTGCATTCTCTGACGTTCTTCCTGTGTGTATTCCGGCACACGCTCATTCGGGATTTTTAAATCCTTTAACATGACGATGTTGCTGTCAAGCCACTCACCATACGGACGCTTATCCGCATATCTTTCTTTTAACTCATCGTCATCAATCACACGGCCCTGCACAGTATCTACAAGAAGCATTTTACCAGGACGCAGACGGTCTTTGGTCACGATATGGGTCGGATCAATATCAAGAACTCCGACCTCGGAAGAAAGAATCAGATAGTCATCGTCTGTAATGTAATAACGGGATGGACGCAGACCGTTACGGTCAAGAACCGCTCCCATCATATCTCCATCGGAGAACAGGATGGATGCAGGCCCGTCCCAAGGCTCCATCATAGTTGCATAATACTGATAGAAATCTTTCTTTTTCTGTGTCATCACAGCGTTGTTTGCCCATGGCTCCGGAATCATGATCATGACTGCCAGTGGCAGATCCATGCCACTCATCACCAGAAACTCCAACGTATTGTCCAGCATTGCGGAGTCAGATCCTTCGGTGTTGACGACCGGAAGTACCTTCTGGAATTCCCCGCGCAGCTTGCCGGATGCCATCGTCTCTTCCCGGGCAAGCATCTTGTCTGCATTACCGCGGATGGTGTTGATCTCACCGTTATGTACAATAAAACGGTTTGGATGTGCTCTCTCCCAGCTTGGATTTGTGTTGGTAGAGAAACGGGAATGTACGGTTGCAATTGCAGACTCATAATCCTTATCCTGCAGATCGGAGAAGAACTGACGCAGCTGCTCTACAAGGAACATTCCTTTATATACGATCGTTCTGCTCGAAAGAGAAGCAACGTAGCTGTCATCGTTGGACTGCTCGAATACACGGCGTGCCACATACAGCTTGCGGTCAAAATCAAGTCCCTTCTCCACATCTTCCGGTCTTTTGATGAACGCCTGCATGATGCATGGCATACATCCTCTTGCCTTGTCGGAAAGCTTGTCCGGATGAATCGGTACCTGTCTCCATCCGAGGAATTCCATTCCTTCCTTCTCGACAATTACCTCAAACATCTTCTTTGCCTGATTGGTCTTTAACTCATCCTGTGGGAAGAAAAACATTCCGACGCCGTAATCTCTCTCTTCTCCCAGCTCGATTCCAAGCGGCTCTGTCGCTTTCTTAAAGAACTTATGGGAAATCTGAAGAAGAATACCAACACCATCTCCGGTCTTTCCGTCGGCATCTTTTCCGGCTCTATGCTTTAAGTTCTCAACAATTTTCAAGGCATTTTCCACGGTCTGGTGGGTCTTGATCCCTTTGATGTTTACCACAGCACCAATTCCGCAGTTATCATGTTCGAAACTCGGATCATATAATCCTTTGGCGGTTGCTGTGCTCTCATTCCATTGCTCTTTCATAGAACTATCCTTTCGTTGTAAATCATTCATGAGTTGCTTTTTCTTAACTGATTCTCATTTTACTCCTATAACCGTCGCTTGTAAATCACTTTTTTCGTTCTATTGTCTGATAATTTGTCTATTATTTATTCAGCGCAGTATTGTCAGATAATACTTTGTTTTTTCTTATATATTAACCGTTTTTCAAACAATAAAGCGGTCATATTCATGAAATATTTTTTCATAAATATGACCACATTTTCTGTTTTTATTAAGTTGTTTTTATTTTACAAACAATTTATATCTGAAATTCATTCACCGTCTGCTGCAATGTTCCGATGCTGTCCAAAACCTTTTCCCATAACTTTTCCTCCTTGGTATTTTTATATTTTAACACTACTATACTTTAATGCGATAAACAAGTAAAAAGAAAAAAGGCATCTGATTTTTTCAAATCAGATGCCTTTGAAACGCTCTATGCCTGCCGGTCAATCGCCTGTCCTGTCCGGTAATAGGTAAAATCAGCAGTAACCAGAACTCTTTGATTCTCATCCATAAGTTTCACGGTATATACGCCGATCCGTCCTCCCTGTCTTTGTACTTCTGCCTCACCGTACACGTAGCCGGTATCTTTCACAGCCTCCAGATAATTCATTTTCCCGTCAATCGTTGTAACATAATTGCCATAGGTGGATGCCGCCAAACCAGCAAGCGTATCAGCAAGCGCATACGCACATCCGCCATGCATTCCACCGTAAATATTCGTAAAATGCTCATCCATGCGCATTCTTCCGTAAGCATAGCCTTCCCGCACTTCCAGCAGTTCCATTCCCAGAAGCTGTGCAAATGGATTTTTCTCCAAAAGCCGGTTCAGCTTCTGTGGTGTCAGTTCCTGTGGCTGCTGTGACTGTTGTACTGCCTTTTGTTCTGTTGTTTTCGTTGCAGAAATATGTTTGTGTTTCTTACTCATGTTTTCTTCCTTTATTACCGTTTTTGTCAAATTTTGCAAGATAGGGTTTATGAACTTTATTGTCACGCGTCAAATTATAGTTCCTACATTTAATGTTGCTCCTTTTCTTCATCACTTATATTACTAATCTTTTCATCCACAATTCATATTAGGGTTATGCTTAGGGTTATTCATATAAAAACAATGAGTTTTGTTGATTTCTGATCCAATCATAAATATTACTTTCATCTTTGCCTAGGTCTTTTAATTCAACATACTTCATAAAATCTGTCTTATCTCCAACTGTCAGCATATAAATATAATAAAAGACATCATCCCTATATTTTCTCAAAAGTGAATATGCATCTGCAAAATTAGCATTCAGGCAGCAATATCGAATACTTTCTGCCGTTCTACTTACAGAATCAAGAATCTGATTTCCACTGATAACTCCGACTTTATGTAAAACTATGTTATCTCTGCCATATGCTAAGAAACTCATTTCATACATGAAATTTCTTGTTTCCTCTAGCAATGTATTCAACTCTTGGAAGGAACTATTTTCCTTAATGACACTTCTATTTATTTCAAAGTCATCTGGTATTTCAAGCATATGCACTCCTTAATCACTCTCGGCAACACCAAACTTATTTACAAAATCCTCATAGCCATTTACCCAATCAAACTTTGTATCATCGGATACTGCTTTAAAATGAAGTTCTCCGCAATGAATCTTGTTTTTTCCACATCAGTCAGGTCAGCCCATTATTACCTTCAGCAAGGACATTATCAGCAAATAATCCATTTGCCAACTGCACCTTACGCAAATTTTCCAACAATCTGCTACCAACAACAATGTCATTGTTTCTGACAGGATCACCCTCACCAAATTTGCGTGTTCGTGACGGCCTGTAAATTCCATCAACATGTCTTGATAACCCTCTGAACAATTCCACTGTAGAATGAATCGCCTGTATCTGATAATCCAGATCATCCTCAAATTGAAATATAATACGCTTAGGCATTTGGCTCTCCTCCTGCTTCCTCTTCTGCATCTTTTTGTTGCAAATAAAAAATAGCCTTTTGTGTCTCTATTTCCTCACGCAATTCTTCTTCTGTCGGCAAATACAATTTGTACTTACTTGCAAATAGCTGTTCATTTCCATGTAATATAGAATACCTTGCAATATCTTCATCCGTTTCCGAACATAATACAATTCCAAGTGTTGGATTATCATCTGGCGCTTTTTTTAATTCATCATACATACGAATATACATGTCCATTTGCCCAACATCCTGATGCGTAATCCTCTCTGTCTTCAAATCAATAACTCCACTACTACAGGATTTTTTATAAATTCAAGCTTATCATTTTGATATGAGGATGTCTTTTCTCTCATTTCAGCTTCTACAGCTTTTTTATCCTGTGATTGAAGCATACGATAATAATATTGGCTATCAATATTTCTCTGTAAAGTACGAACACTCCATGTCTGCTCATAGGCTTCTTTCTCATACCATTTGCGAGCTGTTTCA
>OJQJ01001721.1_pt1 | contig 10592 bp, 9 predicted proteins | sample 1598671 | NCBI WGS metagenome assembly OJQJ01 (sample SAMN03922499, study PRJEB24848) | human gut metagenome | isolation source: stool sample | host: Homo sapiens | place: Germany | collected 2011-11 | reverse complement strand
TCCTGATCCAGATTGGCGGTTGGCTCGTCCAGCACAAAGATGTCCGGGCCCATGGCGTAGACCGAGCCAAAGGCCAGCAGCTGCTTTTGTCCACCAGAGAGCGAGAAGATGCTCTGCCCGCAGAGGCTCTCCAGCCCAAGGGCCTCCACGGTCTCCGCCACCCGGGCATGGATCTCTTCCGGCGGGCATCCTGCGTTCTCCAGCCCAAAGGCCAGCTCGCTGTCCGTGTCCAGATTGAAAAACTGGGACTTGGGATTCTGGAATACCGATCCCACCTTTCGGGCCAGCTGGTGCATGGGCGTCTTGGCGGGGTCCAGGCCGTCCACCTCCACCCGTCCCTCCAGGCGGCAGCCGGGGGTAAAGGCCGGGATCAGGCCGTTGATGAGCTTGGTCACCGTAGTCTTTCCACAGCCGGAGGCACCGCACAGCAGGACACATTCGCCCGGCCGGATGGCGGCGTTCAGGCCGGCCAGGGTCTCCCGGGAGCCGTCATAACCAAAGGAAACATACTCAAATGAGATCATTCCGAGGGTCCTCCTTATTGTACCACAAATGACAGCGCCAGCAACACAAGGCCCGCCGCCATCCCGGCCAGGTCCACCGGGGACAGCCGCAGGAAGACGGCGCTTGTCTTAGGCGCGGGGTCCTCAATTCCCCGGGTCACCGCCGCTGCGGAGAGCTCCTCCGCCGTCTCGGTGGCGGACACCATCAGAGGTATCACCGTGCCCTCCAGTCGGGCCAGCCCCCGGACATCCCGCAACTTCATGGCGTCCCGGATATAGCCCATCTCCTCCCGGATAGCGGGGAAGTATCGCAGAGTCACCGAGACGGCCACGATCAGCCGCTGGGGAACACGGAGCTGGCGCAGTCCCACGATGAAATACCGCAGAGGCGTACATTTCAGCATCAGCGATCCGGTCATCAGGCACGGAAACATCCGGCGGGCGTAGGTGGCAAAAATGGTAAAGCTGGTGGCGATAATCTTGGGAGAGGCGGGCAGGATGTACTGCTGAAAGAGCAGTAGGGCACAATAGCCCACCGCCCATTTGACCGCCATGGAATACTTCCCGTGGGCAGCCATCAGGAGCAGCAGCAGGCCGACCAGTGCCAGCTCCAGCCACAGGGTATGGGGGCGGAAGGCGATGATATTGGCGGCCACCAGAAGCCACAGGCCGGCCCGTGGGTCAAAGATGCGCCGCTCCATCTCAGACAAGGCCTGCCTTTTCAAAGTGCTTGCGGAACATGGCCCGGGCGATAAAGCCGCCAATGATCGCGCCCACAACAGGGGCCAGGAACAGCACCACCAGCATGGAGCTGGACGACAGTGCCGCCAGGGTGTTCACATAGTCTGCGGGCATCCCCTGTTCCGTGATCTGCCGCAGGAAGTCCTCCCGCATCAGCCAGATGGGCAGCGGAGAGCCCACCATGCCCAGGGAGAACAGGACGAAGGACACAAGGTTTCCCCGGATGCTGGTATAATGGGTACAGCCACGGACCAGTTCCCCCAGGCCGCAGGCAATGACAAAGGAGACCAGGATTACCGGGGTGAACTGGCCGGTGACGAAGTAGATCAGCCCGGTGATAAGGCCCATCAGCAGGACTGAACCCACCTTCTGCACCTTGGCGCACATCATCAGGTATGGGATGCCGGTGAACAGGGCGATAAAGCCCGGCATCAAAATCCATAGCAGCGGGTGTAGCCCGCCCAGGAGCATAAAGGCAAAGTTTATGGCAAAGTAGATGGCGGAGAAGATTCCCACGGTGATGACATCCCTGCCGCCCATTCCGCGGCGGCTGTTTGATCCAGACATAGCACACACTCCTTCTTGGTTAGATAATGCTAACCGTTTGAATAAAGAATTGGACGCCATGCGTCCCTCAACATTGCATTATTTTAGCGAAAAGAAATCGTTCTGTCCGCTCCATATAGACGATTATGCTCTGTTTGGACAGACTTTTGTGAAAGCGGCGGGCTATTGTGATCTTGACTCAGATAGAAAAACGCAGTTACCCATAGAGGATAACTGCGTTTTTTCGGAAAAGGCTTCTCAGGTTATGGAGGCAGCTCGAACTTATAGCCGCTGTGGGGTACCGTGCGGATGGGGTTGCCCGGCCCCATCTTCCGGCGGAGCTGGCTGATGATGTTGGCCACGGCCGCGCCGCAATGCTCCGGGAACTCGTGCCATACGGCCTCGTAGATCTGTTCCTGCGTGAAAATCCAGCCGGGGTGCCGGGCCAGGTAGGCCAGCGTGAAGAACTCCAGGTGCGTAAGGTGGAGAGGCTGGCCCCGCCACTTTACCGTCTGCTTGCGCAGGTGCAGCTCCAGGCCGGGAAAGGTGAGGGTGTGCTTCGTGGCGGGCGGCTCCACGATTTCAATTCCAGGCGCTTCCGCCAGGAAGTCCTTGAGCTTGTCCAGGAGCTGTTCCTCTCCATCTGTAATGGATAAAATCAGCAGCTTCCCCATGCGGGGACCACCTCTTCTTCTGATTTTCCACCGTTCATTCCGGCTCCACCGCCCCTTTTAACAATTCAAAGGACCGCTGGCTGATGGTGTGCTCCATCCGGCAGGCCTCCCGTTCCGCGGTCTGGGGATCGACCCCGGCCGCAATAAGCCGCCGGGTAAAGAAGCAGTGTTTTTCATAGGTCTGCTCGGCTACCTCCCGGCCCACATCCGTCAGGAACAAGAAAGAATTTTCGTCCATGGTGAGAAAACCACCCGCTTTCAAAGTGGAGACCGCATGACACACGCTGGGTTTTGATACATCAAGGTGCCGAGCCACATCCACGGAGCGCACCATGCCTTTTTCCTTTTGGAGCACCAGCACGGCCTCCAAATAATCCTCGCCGGAAGCGTGCAGTTTTTTATCAGGAGGCATTGATCGCACCTGTTTCTTGCTCGTGGGAGAAGAAGGCCCACAAGAGCTCTACAGCTTTCCCATCCATCGGCCGATGCCACAGCACCTTGCTCCCCTGAATGAACAACAGGTAGGTGCAGCATTTATAAATGAGTTCCGGGTCATGCGTGATCAGAAACAGGCTCTTTCCCATCTTTTTCAGGCGGTTTAAGTTGTCCGATACCTCCAGCATATGCCGGTAATCCAATCCACTGGTAGGCTCGTCAAATATCAGGATCTTTTTGTCCGAGGCTATTGCACTGCCAATCGCCACCCTCTGTTTTTCACCGCCGGACAGGGACATGGGGTGCAGCTTTACTTTGTCCAACAGGTCCAGGCTGTTCAGTATCTCCTTGGCGCGGGCCGTGTCAGCTTTCTCGTCCTCACCGCCCATACTGAGCAGCAATTCGTCCAGCACATCTTCCGTAAATAGCTGGTGGTTTACATCCTGCATTACCATATAGGAGATATGCCTGCGTTGCTTCGCGTCATAGGGGGTCCCATCCATTTCAAGCACACCTTTTGCTTTTTTATCCAGACCGCACAGACACCGGGCAAAGGTAGATTTTCCCGCGCCGTTGTTTCCGATGATGCCAATGATCTCGCCTTGAGGCAGGGTCAGGTCTGGAATATCCACATTGAGGGGGCCGTGCTTTTCATAGGAGAACTGGAACCCCTTGATATGTAATTTCGGAGCGGCCGGTTTGGGGGCGGCCTCTGGGGGCAGGTGGAATGGGTCCAGTGCCCGCAGCCCCATCCCCTGCAATTCATCGGGCGATAATTTTTGAAACTCCGTCCCGGTAAATTCCCGTACAATACTTCCGTGCTTCATATAAAGAATTCGATCTGCGTAGGGAACGAGATAATAAAGCCGGTGTTCCGCGACAATCACAGTCTTTTTCTCGGACTGCCAGTGCCGAATCACACCAATCAAATCTTCGATAGTGGCAATATCCAGGTTGGAGGATGGCTCGTCCAGTACAAAGATGTCCGGGTGGATTGCATCGGCAGAGGCGCAGGCGATTTTCTGTTTTTCTCCGCCGGACAGAGCAAACAAGCTCCGATTCAGCAGCTTTTCCAGCTTGAGGCTGTGGGCAGTCTCTTCCAGGCGCTCCCGCATCTCCGGGACTGGCAGGGCCATGTTTTCACACCCAAAAACGATCTCGCTGGTCGTATCTACATTGTAGAATTGCGTCCTTGGGTTTTGGAATACAGACCCCACCCGTTGCCCGATTTGATAAAGAGGATAGTCTTTTAACTCTTTCCCGTCTAAAAGGACTTGCCCGGTCAGCTTCCCGCCGTAATAATGCGGGATCAGACCGTTGACCAGCCGGGTCAGCGTCGTCTTGCCGCAGCCGGACTCTCCGCAGAGCAGGATGGTTTCGCCATCCTGGATTGTCAGATTGATATGGTTCAGGTTATTTTGGGTTTCTCCGCTCTCATAAGTAAAGGAAACATCTTTCAATTCGATCACGGTATCACCTCCTTACCACGGACTGAAAAAGTATGTGGAGAGCAGTGCGGCTCCGGCAATCAGCACCGCCAGCAGATCCCAGCCAGTAAAACCGACCTTTGTGATATTGGTGCGCCGGACCGGGTTATCCAAGCCGCGGGTCAGGGCCGCCGCGGAGAGATCATCCCCGATTTTGACCACCGAGATCATCAGGGGAATAAAACGGTATTCAATCAGGGCGGCGGGGTTTTGCCAGAATTTCTTTGTCCCGAACTGGACCTCCCGCATCCGCATGGCGTCCTTGATGGCGGCCGACTCCTCCTGCATGGTAGGGATAAAGCGAAACAGGACGGAGAGCGGAATGGTGATCTGCCGCCCTATGTGCATCCGGCCCAGCGCGGTAATGCACTCGCTGGCCGTGGTGGATTTGATGATGTAGGCCCCCATCACAAAGGCCGGAAACAGCCGCAGGACCAGTCCCACCAACAGGACTACCAGCATATTGACGATCATGGGAAACTGGACGGAGTTCTGGATGGCCTGTACAAACAGCCCCGCCGCGAACAGGCAGAAGAACACCGTTGCCGTCTTATACTGCCGGTTAGTCAACAACAGGACGAAGGGAATCATCGCCACCGCGATCATAAAGGCGGTGTGGCTGTATAGAAATTCCGCGGTAGCGACAACGGCCATCAGCAGCAGCTTGGTTCGTGGGTCCAAGCAAAAGCCTGTTCTGTTTTCAACAACCGCTTGAAACTGCTCCATTACACAATTCCAGCTCTCTCAAAGTGTTTTTTCAGCATTTTATGACCCAGCAGCGCGCCCAAAATACCGCCCACAAACAGCAGCGCAAAGCCCACATACAGCATCCAGGAGGGCATCAGGGATTGCAAGGTGTTTGCGTACTGATCGCCCATGGAGGTGTGGATGTTTTCCCAATACGCTTCGCCGGCAAACCAGAGATTGGCGGGGCAGCCCATGATGCCAAGGCAAAAGCAGGCATAGCTCAGAACAGTGGCCTTGAATTTCTGATAGCCGCCGATTTTTAGCACGACATCGCTTAGAATGCCACCGAGCACCCAGCCGAGCAGGCCGATCCAGCCATAGCCGATCAGATAGAAAAAGATGCCGCCGATGATACCTGTGATGGTCAGCATACCAAACTTCTGAATCTTGGTATAGTAGAGCATCATAGGAATGCCGCAGACGATAGGCCAAATTATGAACAGGAACGGGTAAACCACCGGCAGCGCAGTAAGCAGGCCGACAACAAAGAAAATAACGAGGGTCATGGCTGTGTAAATGCCGACATTGATTAGGTCTTTACCTGTGAGCTTCTTTGTGTTTTCCATTTTTGAATATGTCCTTTCTGAAAAGAATTAAGTGTTGCAAAACCCCGTGCAAAGGGGACGCTGCGGTTTCACCTCCACATCATTTGGTTAGTAGATGCTAACTATTGCGCAAAAATTTTGGGGATCAGATCCCCAAAACTGTCTGCCATCCGGAGTTGAAAAAAGAGACAAGCGTATGAACATATTTCAGCGCGGCCTCCTTGGGGAAGTTGTGCATGACCACTTCAGCCAGAGATGCAAAATACGCATGGAGCAGAATATGCCACTCCTCTTCCGCCAATTCGCGGACCTGGAAGCCCCGAGATTTCAATTCCGCAAAGAACTTCAGCGTGACCCGGGTTTCCAGACAGACAACATCATCCAAAAAGGAGGAATACCGCGTGCCCTCCGCCCGCATGAGAAGCAGCCGGAATACATCAAAATGCTCATAGATGTATTCGATAATGACCGACAGCGTTTCCTCCGACAGTTTCCAGAGGGATTTCAAGTCATCCGTCTTTGCCAGTTCCATGTGCTCATTTACCGACGCCTCATAGATGGCCTTGACCTCCTGGACAACAGGCTCCACCAGTGCGCCGAACAGAGCTTCCTTATCGTCAAAGTGGTTATAAAAAGCTCCATTGGTCACATGGGCGTCCTTGCAGATCTCCCGGATGCTGGCCCGCTCAAAACCGTATTCCAGAAAGTGTTTTTGGGCGCAGAGCAAAAGATTTTCGTGTGTCTGCTGAAAGTCTCTTGACATTCGCTGTCCCTCCGTCCTATACTAAAATTACACTGTAATATTACGCTGTAATTCAAATTTTAGCACAGGGTACTTGAAATTGCAATACCCTCCTTGTATTTTTTGTGGCCTGAAAGGAGGCTGGTTATGAAGTCGAAAGAACCGGGAACGATTCGGCAGCTCTTTGCTTTCGTGGGAGAGAGCAACGGTAAAATGCGCCTCTCCATCTTCCTGGCTGTCTTGGGAGAACTGTTTGGCATGGGCCCATTTTTAATGGTGGCTATCCTCGCGGACGCCTTGTACCGGGGGACTGCAACGCCCACGCTGGTATTGTTTCTCTGCGGAGGCGCCGCAGTTTGCCAGATCATAAAAATGCTGCTTACCTGGCGGTCCTCCCTGATGTCCCACAAAATTTCCTTTACCATACTGAAAAATATCCGGGAGGCCATTACCGACCGGATGGCGAAGGTCCCCATGGGCGTCATGCTGGAAACGCCCACAGGAGCTTTCAAAAATCTGATTGTGGACAATGTGGCGAAGCTGGAGGACTCCATGGCCCATTTCATGCCGGAACTGCCCTCTAACATCGCCGCGCCCCTATGCAGTATTCTTCTGATTTTTCTGCTGGACTGGCGGATGGGGCTGGCCGCACTGGTGACAATTCCGCTGGGCACCCTCTTTTTTGCCGCCATGATGCGGGGATATGGGCCCCGCATGGAGAACTATATGCGCTCTGCCAACGAGATGAACAGTGCTCTGGTGGAGTATGTCAACGGCATTCAGGTCATTAAGGCGTTCAACCGGTCCGCAGCTTCCTATGGAAAGTATGCTGATTCTGTCCGCTATTTCCACGATTCCACCATGGCATGGTGGAGCCAGTGCTGGCTTTGGAACGCGGCGGCCCGGGCGGTCCTCCCTTCTACGCTTCTGGGAACCCTTCCAGTGGGAGCGTGGCTCTACATGGAGGGAAGTCTTTCCCTCCATGTCTTTCTGGTGGCCTTGGTGGTGCCTCTGGGGTTCATTGCGCCTCTGATGAAGGTATCCGAAGCCATGGAGCAGGTCAGCATGATTAAGGGCAATCTGGAACAGGTCACCGCCTTTTTGAAAACACCGGAACTTGTCCGCCCCACAGAGCCCGCAGAGCTTGGGGAGCGGTGTTATCAATTTGAGGATGTCCATTTTGCTTATAACGAAGCCGAAATTCTCCACGGTATCTCATTCCAGACACAGCCCGGTACCATGACCGCCATAGTTGGTCCATCCGGCTCCGGGAAGTCTACGATTGCCAAGCTGATGGCCGGTTTTTGGGATGTAACCTCCGGTACGGTCCACTTTGGCGGGCAGGATATTCGTAGCATCCCATTTGGACAGCTCATGGGTGAAATCAGCTATGTAGCCCAGGACAATTTTCTCTTTGACAAATCCATTCGGGAAAACATCCGCATGGGAAATCCAGATGCCAGCGACGAGGAAGTAGAGGCTGCGGCCAAGGCCGCCAACTGCCACGACTTTATCATGCAGTTAGAGCAGGGTTATGATACCATGGCCGGCGATGCCGGGGCCCGCCTCTCCGGCGGAGAGCGGCAGCGCATCACCATTGCGCGGGCCATGCTCAAGCAGGCGTCCGTCATTATTTTGGACGAGGCGACCGCTTATGCAGACCCTGAGAACGAGGCGCTGATCCAGCAGGCTATCAGCAAGCTGGTGGTGGGAAAGTCTCTGATTGTCGTGGCCCACCGGCTGAATACAATCCGCAATGCCGACCAGATATTGGTTGTTGCCAACGGTGAGATTGTGGGCCGGGGCATCCAGGAGGAGCTTCTGCAGAGCTGCCCCCTTTACCGAAAGATGTGGCAGGACTACACAGGCTCTACGGAAGGAGGCGCAGAAGATGTTTGAAATGATTTGCCGTGTCTTTAAGATTGCGGGAAACAGCCGGAGAAAAATTGTGGCAGGCATCGTCTGCAACATTCTGAAATCCTTCTTCAACGGTTTTATGATGTTCGGTGTATTCTGGATTCTGCTCCATCTGGATGGACTCTCCCCGGCCATCATCGGGCAGGCTTTTGGCGTAATTCTGGGCAGTGTGCTGGGCCGCTTCTTTTTCCAGTGGATGTATGACCGTACCATGAGCGGGTCCGGCTATGACATTTTCCGGGATTACCGTCTGGAGATTGGGGAACGGCTGAAGCAGGCGCCCATGGGATATTTCTCAGAACAAAATCTGGGCACCATTCAGGCCATGCTCACCACCACGATTGCTGATCTGGAGGGGTACTCCATGCTGGCGATTGAGCAGATGACCAGCGGTGTGGCTATGGCTGTACTGATGTCCGTGATGATGTTCTTTTTCAGCCCGGTGATTGCGGGATTGAGCCTTGTGGGGCTGGCACTTGGGATGCTGGTCCTGCGTTGGGTGCGGCTTCGCGCCGCCCAATATGCCCCCATTTACCAGGAGGCCCAGGAGCATCTGGTCGGTAAGGTGATGGAATACATACGGGGCATTTCGGTGCTGCGTTCTTTTTCCAAAGGCGAGGAGGGACAGGTGGAAGTCCGCGCTGCGTTCCAGAAAAAATGGGATGCGGACTACGGCCAGGAAAAGACTACGGCTGGTGTCCTCCGTTTCTATGGGCTGACCTTTAAGCTCATGAGCTGTGTGCTGATTGCGGCGGCGGCTCTGCTGTATCTGGCGGGGCAGATCAGCCGGCCTTATTGCCTGACTTTCCTGTTCTGCGCTTTCACAGTCTATTCCGATTTGGAGACGATGGGCAACAGCGCCTTTCTGAGTAAAAAGATCAATACGGAACTGGACCGGCTGGAGGAGGTCACCGACATTCCAAAGATGGATACCAGCTCGGAGAAACTGGTTGTGTCCCACTATGATATTTCTCTGGAGCATATCTCATTTGGCTATGGAGACCGCCAAGTGATCCATGATATTTCGCTGGAAATCCCGGAGCACACCACCTGCGCGATTGTAGGGCCCTCCGGCAGCGGCAAGACTACACTCTGCAATCTGATTGCCCGCTTTTGGGATGTGCAGGAAGGGACCGTTCGGATTGGCGGGAAAAATGTGCGGGATTATACTGCGGACAGTGTGCTGGAATACATCAGTATGGTCTTTCAGAATGTGTACCTCTTTCACGACTCTGTGGAAAACAACATCCGGTTTGGCCGGCCGGAGGCCACCCATGAGCAGGTAGTGGAAGCCGCAAAACGGGCCTGCTGCCACGACTTCATTTTGTCCCTCCCTGAAGGATACGACACAATCATCGGAGAGGGCGGCTCCACTCTCTCCGGAGGAGAAAAGCAGCGTATTTCCATCGCCAGGGCCATTTTGAAAGACGCCCCCATCATCATTCTGGACGAAGCGACTTCCAGCGTGGACCCGGAAAATGAGCAGGCACTTTTGTACGCCATCCAGGAGTTAACAAAGGATAAGACGCTGATCTCGATTGCCCACCGCCTGAGCACTGTCCGAAACGCCGACCAGATTATTGTAATAGACCAGGGACGGATTGTTCAGAGGGGAACACATCATGAGTTGCTGCAAAAGGAGGGAATTTACCAAAGGTTTTTAACCCTGCGAACCGCCGCCACGGGATGGCAATTATAGCTCCGTTGGTTTATTTGTGGCACATCCTGGCAAAAAGCGCAACTGTTCAAGAGATGAAAAAGGTGGTATGCTCTACTTGTATTTAGGTCAGATTTTGTAGGTCAGATTTTTACCCGTGAGGGGCCAATGCGCCCCAAGCGGAGACTTGCCAGAACCTAAATACCGGACCGACCACGCACAAAAACCGCAGTTGCCCCATTCAGGGGTGGCTGCGGCTTTTTTTGTGCATCAAACACAGAAAGGAGACAGACCATGAATGAGCACAAGCAAACTGATGAAGGTCACCTACTACGACCCCAAAAGCCAAATCCGCCTCCTCTGCTACGCCGACACCGTAGTATGGGACACCAAACCCACGCCGACCCTTACCGCTTTGCGGTTTGGCGGCTACCCGGAGCGTGTGCAGGGACTCGCAGACGCAATTTATGGCGGGGCTACCATCGAAATCGAGGACGGTAAAGACACCTACTCCTTGAAAACCCTCACCAGGCAGTACCGCCGGGAACTTAGCCATGACGGAGTGTACGCAGAGGCTACCCTGATCGCAGAGGATGAC
>OJQJ01001710.1_pt1 | contig 10676 bp, 9 predicted proteins | sample 1598671 | NCBI WGS metagenome assembly OJQJ01 (sample SAMN03922499, study PRJEB24848) | human gut metagenome | isolation source: stool sample | host: Homo sapiens | place: Germany | collected 2011-11 | reverse complement strand
GAGTAACGCCAGCCAGCAAGCAGATATAAAAAACGACGCTTTGGTGTGAGCAGTAATGCCCTCAAAGCGTCGTTTATATTTTGTCTGGAATGTGGCGAAGAACATCTTCTACCCTGCAAGAAAGAATGTTGCAAAGGTCATTCAGTGTTGCGGTTGAGATATTCCGGTTTTGTTTCAAAGAATCCAATGTCCCCTTGCTGAAGGAATAATCCTTTATTAAAGAATAGGTCGTAATTCCTTTTCGACGCATGGTATCCCAGAGCGGATCGTAAGTAATAATAGAGACCACCCCTTTGTGATTCCTATTATATTTGACATGTTGCATCTTGAATATTCCCGGTATGTCGGGTATAATATCTTAATTACATGATTTCATGTCCATCAATTTTTCTCATTCAAGCGCCTGACCATCAGCAGAACAGCTTCTAAATCCTGATCGTTCATCGACTTGATGCCATCTATAATCTCCTGAACTAAAATTGGATTTCGGTATTCTGTTTCCTCATCGAAAAACAAACGGGGCGTGATACCGAGCGTGTCAATCAAATAGAGCAGTTCTTTCACAGATGGCTGGGAATACCCCGTTACAATGTTATGAATATAGTTCTTGCTATGCCCTAAATCATAGCTTAACTGATACTCGGAAATCCCCTTTTTTACCCGTAACTCTGTAATACGGTTTCTAATAAAGTCCATCTCCATATACGATTCCTCCACCACCATTTCCCTCATGGTACACTTTTGTGGTGTGACATTAGGGTGCGCGTGGTGTGCTTTTTTATGCAATAGCACTTTAATGGTGTTATAATTGAGTAAAACGCCACACGGGAAAAGAGAGAAACGCATGGATCGAGAAAGAGAATCACCCCCGGAGAGGCTGCCGTTCTGTTTAGACGACACAGTTGGTGGAATAGTAAGGGCATGTCAGGAGTGCCCCGGCGTCTACTATATCGCGGCCCGGAAACAGGACGGCAGGTTTTTAGCGGACGAATACTATGTGGTGGAACGCTCCTCGCCAGCCATATCAAAAGAGGCTATGGCATACGGAAGAATGTCGGAAGAGGACTCCCGTGTGCTGCTCTATCCGTTTGCGGAGGAACGACATGGGTATAAAATTATTGAGTATGAGATCTATCGGTATCAGGTCCGGCACGGAATGTACGCAGACGGACAAACCTCGCTTCGTGATGTTGCTTTTTTCAATATGGAGTATCATCCGGAATACTTTGGGCCCTACCCGGCGCCCCTTGCCACGCCGCGGGGCCGTACTGCACGCTACAAGCCGCTGATGAACGGCGTCTTCTGGATCGAAACAGGTACAGGAGAGGAAGTCCTCGCTGTCTGCTATCCTATTTGGAACTGCGACTTCTCGGAAACCGTATTGAAGCAATCGGAGCAGTCCGAAGAGGATGTACGGGAAGGAATTGACAATACCTTGGGGTATCTGTTCTTTTCCAAGCGGGCCAGCAGTCTCGCCTTGTTTGAACTATGGGGGCAGTACGAGGAGTTAAGGACTGGCGGCCTAATCAACTACCCCGCATTGATGAACTATATCTGGGCCTATTTTCCGGAGTACGCCGCCACATACAATATGCAGAATCAGCTGGGGATGCACGATACCTTCGGCCTGTTGATGAGCGCACTGGGGACGGAGGTGGAATTGCAGAACAACCCAAATGAAGTAATTGCAATGTCAACGGCCGCCGGGCTTGATTTCCTGAATTTTTAATTGGGCTAAAAATGACAGATCAGGTGGAACAATGGACTGGGATCAAAATGAAGAGCTGGTAGAACAAATCCTTCGTACCGGCATGTACGCAAAGCTGTATGATGAAGAAACAACATACGGGTACCTGACCTATTTAACCTACCGGGTGGAGGACACGCTGTTCACTTGGAAAAAGAAAAGCGATGTGGACGGGTTTTGGGCCGACCTCACATGGGAGGAATATATCTCCTTTTTGCGGCGAGAAAAAACATTGCTCCTGGCAGCTCAAAGGGTGCTGTTCAACACTGTGATGGCTTTCCCGGCCTCCGCATTTGACTTTACATTGTCAGAGGCAGAAGTGGACTTTCCCGTAGCGCGTTATGACAGCGCCGGGATGCTCCATATGGCAAAGCTCTATTCCTTCGAGAACTGTATCTCAATCGTAGAGTTTCTGATGTTCCGAGCAGAGAGGGCGTATTATCCGCTGTGGAAGAAACAGCGGGGACCCCACTACACATGGGAGCTTTATATCGTGGAACTGCTTCACAGCCGAAGGGAATTTGTAGACCCACTATCGAGGGCCTTCCGCAACGCGCTGGTTCAACTGGACTTTCTCCCGGCGTGGCAGATGATCTATCCGACTATTCAAGAGGATGCAGAAATAGAATAACATGAAAAGACCCCGCAGATTCGGTCTGCGGGGTCTTTCGCTCTCTTATTCTGAGCTCCCCTCTTGACAAATGAAAACCGTAGTGCTATATTCAAAACAGCGTTATAAAACATTGTTTTGAATGAGGAGGAATGGCAGTGGCAAAACAAAAGGTGGGCGTCTATGACCGGGTGCTGGAGTGCGCCAAGGAGGAGTTTTTGTCCAGGGGATTTCTGGACGCTTCCTTGCGTACCATCGCCCAGGAAGCGGAGACCAGCACCGGGTCAATCTACACCCGCTTTGGGGACAAAGAGGGGCTGTTCCGCGCCCTCGCGGAGCCGGTGGTGGATGAATTTAAGGCCATGTTCCGCAAGGTCCAGGAGGACTTTCACCAATTCCCGGAGGAGGAGCAGAGGGCCGAGATGGGCCAGTACACTGCCCGCCATCAGGAAGACCTGTTGGACTACATCTACGACCACTTTGATGTATTCCGCCTGCTGCTGGACGGGGCCCATGGTACCCGGTTTTCGCGCTTCCTGGACGAACTGGTGGACATCGAGGTGGAGTACACCTACAAGTACATGGAGGTCATCGGTTGCGAGAGCGTCAAATCCGGCCTGGTGACGGAGGAGTTCATCCATATCATCGTCACCGCCTACTTCAACGGCATGTTCGAGGTGGTGCGGCACAACATGGACCGCGCCGCCGCCCACCGCTATGTCAAGATGCTCAACCGCTACCACATGGCAGGTTTCGGCACCGTGTTTGACCCTCAGCCCTGACAAAAGAGGCTGTGCCCTTGGGTGCAGCCCTCCTGTTTGCACAAAAGTTAGCAATTACTAACCAAAAGGAGGAATTTATATCATGAAACAACAAAGCCCCATGCTCCGTTTGTGGGAGCTGGGAGAGGGACAGCAGGGCGGCCTGAAGCGGGCGGTCCTGTCCGCTGTGGTGGGGGTACTGTTTGGGATGCTCCCTTACTTCGCCGCGGCGCAGATCACCCTGGGCCTGCTGAAAGGGGAGCAGAGTATGCAATACTACCTGATATGGTGTGTTGTGGCGCTCGTGGGCTTCCTGCTCCGGGCCACCCTGTATTCCCTGGCCCTGTCCCAATCCCACAAGGCCACCTTTGCTATCCTGAAATCTATCCGGGAGAAAGTGCTGGAGAAACTGCCAAAGATGCCTCTGGGTACGATTCTGGACACCTCCAGCGGCCAGATGAAGCAGATCATTGTGGACCAGGTGGAGAGCATGGAACGGCCCCTGGCCCATCTTCTGCCGGAGATGACCGCCAATGTGCTGGGGCCGGTGTGCATCCTGATCTATCTGTTCGTGCTGGACTGGCGGATGGCCCTTTTGAGTCTGGTGTCCATCCCGGTGGGCATGGCTTTCATGATGGCGGTGATGGCTGGCTACGGCAAGCAGTATGAGGGCTCGGTCAAGACCACCCAGGCCATGAACAGCGCCATTGTGGAGTACATCGGCGGCATTGAGGTCATCAAGGCGTTCAACCAGGGCAAGCAGTCCTATGCCCGCTTCTCCGACAGCGTAAAGGCCAACGCCTCCTACTTCTACCACTGGATGAAGAGCTGCCAGATGCCGGTCTCTTTGGCCCGTGCCATCTCGCCCACCACCATGATCACCATTCTGCCGGTGGGCTGGCTCCTCTATACCGGAGGGAGTTTGCCCATCGAGACCTTTATCACCACCATCGTCCTGTCCCTGGGCATTGCCGGGCCTCTGCTGGCCGCTATGGACTTTGTGGACAGCCTTGCCAAAGTGGGCACCATCGTGGGCTCGGTGGACGCCATCCTGAACGGGGCGGAGCAGGATCACGGGGAAGCGTCGGTGGAGTTCCGGGGCCGGGACATCAAGCTCTCCCATGTGTCTTTCGGCTACCACGCGGACAAGGAGGTGCTCCACGATGTGTCCCTCACCATTCCCGCCGGGAGCATGACCGCCTTTGTGGGGCCCTCTGGCTCGGGCAAGTCCACCATCGCCAAGCTGATCGCCGGCTTTTGGGATGTAACCTCCGGCTCCATCACCTTGGGCGGACAAGACTTGAAGCGGGTCCCACTGAAGCAGCTCTATGACCAGGTGGCCTTTGTCTCCCAGGACAACTACCTCTTTGACGAGAGCATCCGGGAGAACATCCGCATGGGCCGCCCGGCGGCCACCGACGCCGAGGTGGAGGCCGTGGCAAAAGCCGCCGGGTGTGACGCCTTTATCCGCAGTCTGGAACACGGCTATGACACGGTGGTGGGCGGAGGCGGCGCCCATCTGTCCGGCGGCGAACGCCAGCGCATCGCCATCGCCCGGGCCATGCTCAAAGACGCGCCCATTGTGGTGCTGGACGAGGCGACCGCCTACATAGACCCCGAGAACGAAGCTGTTGTTCAGCAGGCCGTGGGTAAGCTGGTGGCGGGAAAGACCGTTCTGGTCATCGCCCACCGCCTCAGCACCATCACGGGAGCGGATCAGATCGTGGTAGTCAATGGCGGCCGCATCCAGGATGCGGGCACCCACGAAGAACTTTTGAAAAACTGCCCGCTGTATCAAGAGATGTGGCGGGCTCACATGGGCGCAAAGGAGGGAGAGCAGGCATGATCGGCGTTCTGAAAAAAATCTGGCACTTTGCCGGCGAGGAACAGGGCAATATCCGAAAGTCCATGATTTTAGGCTTCTTTTACGCGGTGTTCCACATGTTCCAGATCGCGGCCATCTATGTGGTGGTGCTGGCCCTGGTGGGCGGCTCCACAGACTCCGCCCCGGCATGGCAGGCGCTGGGGCTTCTGCTGGCCAGCATTCTGGGCCGGGCGGTCCTCAACCGCTTCAGCCAGCTCCAACAGACCCACGCCGGCTACTTCATGGTGGCGAATAAGCGTATCTCCATCGGCGACAAACTCAAGCGGGTCCCCATGGGCTATTTCAACGACCAGAGTTTGGGGGAGCTCACCGGCATCACCACCACCGTTCTGGACGAGGTGGAGAGCACCGGCCCTATGGTACTGGTTGGTATCCTGGGCGGCCTGATCAATTCTGCCGTCATGCTGCTGTGCATCCTGTTCTGGGACTGGCGGATCGGTCTGCTGGCCCTGGCGGGGATGCTGGTGTATCTGGCCCTTCTCTCCGGAATGGAGAAACAGTCCGCCAAAATCGCCCCCAAGCGCCAGCGGGACGAGGCCCGGCTGGTGGAGGCGGTGCTGGAACAGCTCCAGGGCATGAGCGTCATCAAGTCCTTTAACCTGACCGGAAAGGGTGACAAGCGGGTGCGGCAGGCTCTGGAGGACAGCCGGGCGAACAATCTGGCGGTAGAGAAGCTGTTCACTCCCTATATCTGGGGCCAGGAGATGGTTCTCCACCTGTTCAGCGTTCTGATCCTGGCCGCGTCGGTGGGGCTGTGCCTGACAGGAGCCATGTCCCTCGCCAATGCGCTGATGGCGGTCATCGTCTCCTTCCTGATTTTCTCCCAGATCCAGTCCGCGGGCAGCGGCGTGTCCGCCCTGCGTCTGGTGGGCAGCTCCATCGACCATGCAAACCAGGTGGACGACATCCCGGAGATGGATCAGCGCGGCACGGTAATCCGTCCAGAGGACCACGAGATTGTATTCGACCATGTGAACTTCTCCTATGGAAGTCGCCCCATCCTCAAGGATGTGTCTCTGACCATCCCAGATCGAACGACCACCGCCATTGTAGGGCCCTCCGGCTCGGGCAAGACCACTCTCTGCAACCTGATCGCCCGGTTTTGGGATGTGGACGGCGGCCGTGTGACCATCGGCGGCCGGGATGTGCGGGAGTACACACTGGAATCCCTCATGGAGCAGGTGAGCATGGTGTTCCAGCGGGTGTACCTCTTTGCCGACACGGTGGAGAACAACATCAAGTTCGGCTGCCCGGGCGCTACCCATGAGCAGGTGGTGGAGGCCGCTAAAAAGGCGTGCTGCCACGACTTTATCTCCGCCCTGCCGGATGGATATAATACGGTAATTGGCGAGGGAGGAGCCACGCTCTCTGGCGGAGAGAAGCAGCGCATCTCCATCGCCCGGTGTCTCTTGAAGGACGCGCCCATCGTCATCTTCGACGAGGCCACGGCCAATGTGGACCCCGAGAATGAGGATCAGCTCCAAAGGGCTATGGAAGCCCTGACGAGGGAGAAGACCGTGCTGATGATCGCCCACCGGCTCAAGACCGTGCGGGGTGCGGATCAGATTCTGGTGCTGGACCAGGGCAGCGTCGTCCAAAAGGGTACCCACGACGAACTGATCCAGCAGGCGGGCATCTACCGGGATTTCGTGTCCGAGCGCACGGAGTCCAGCCGATGGACACTTTGATTGATCGCAAAAGACAAAACTGCAGTACAGATATTTGCACTGTGATTTTTGGGTGGCTATGGCATTTGCAGCAAAAAAATCGCCATGCGCAGATATGGGGAACGCTATAAAGAAAGCGTGCAGTTCCAAAACTAAAGTGGAGCTGCACGCTTTCTATTCTACTTCTTTCCTACCTTCCTAAACTCTCCCGGTAACAGTCCAGTGCTCTTTCGGAACAGCTCCGCAAAGCGGCTGGAGGTAGAATAGCCCACAGTCTGCGCAATCTGTCCAATGGACAAATCAGTATTGGTGAGAAGGTACTCCGCCTGGCTCATGCGGCGCTGCTGGATGTACTCGGTGATGGTGCAGTCGTAGACCTTCTTGAAACTGCTCTTGAGTTTTGTTGTCCCCATGCAGGCAATCTGGGTCAGACGCTCCATGGGAACTTCCGCGGCGTAATGGTCGCTCAGGTAGGTAGCGACTGTCTGAATATTCTCAATATCCTGGGTTGCCAGCCGCCCAGTGGCCGCCGGACGCTTTTTCTGATACTCCACCACCAGCGACAACGCTTCGGCTACCTTGCTCTCATAAAACAGTTTGGCGGCGATCCCATCTCCGCGGTAATTTTGAAGCTCTGTAAGGAGCCTGGACATTTCCGGGAAGTCTGTTGTCTGGTCGATCTTTCGGAATGCCTCCACCGGGTTGTGGTATTCGTCCGGATACTGCTTTTTGAGATAATCCTCATAGTAGGCGGGCATGATCTCAACGCCGATGGAGCGAATGGGAATATTTTTGTGGATCAGCACCCGGTAGGGCGAATAGCCACCGATATAGGTTTTGATACACCCGGCGGACAGCCGGCGGTACGGAGCCAATTCCTCGCCGGAGATGGAATCATAGCGGGTGATGCTCAAACACTCTGGCAGGGAGAATTCCAGCAGAGAGTCCTCGTGAAAGGAAAAGTTATGGATCTTGATGTCGTACAGATCCTTTTGCCCGTAGGTCCAGTAAGACCCCTCTCCGATTTCGGGCGATAACTTCCACGAGATGCCTAAAGAACCATACTGCTGATTATCCGGGTCGGGAATAAAACCGTGCCCTTTCAACAGCGGCGCATAGTATTGCTCAATGATTTCGGGCATGACAAAAGACTCGCCTCCTCTTTACAACGATTGGACGAACTTTTGAAACGAAAAGACGAACCTCGTTTCAAATCATTGAAAGCCGCCCCAATCGAGTGTATGTTATAGGTGACGGTTAGCGAACTCTAACCAAAGAGTAGCATATCACAAAGAAAAAGTCAACATGACGCAAAAACAGGAGGAGCAAAATGAGTAATCAAGTCAATTCACTGAAGAAGGGCCTTACGGTCAAGGATCTTGTGACAACGGGTATTTTCAGTGCCATCTTTTTTGTGTTTACCCTGGTCGGCGGACTTCCGTTCGCCCCGAATCCAGTCCTGACCTTCTATATGCCGATGGGGGCGGCGCTGCTGTGCGGCCCTATTTATCTGCTGATGGTGGCTAAAGTGCAGAAGCGGTGGAGCGTCACAATCCTCGGCATCATCATGGGGATCATCTGGTTTGCCACCGGAATGCACTGGGCGTTTTCCCTGGGCTATATCGGGATGGGACTCATTGCGGACTTGGTAGCCGGCGCCGGTCACTACCGCAACAAGGCCATCAATCTGCTGTCCTATATGCTGATTTCCCTGGGAGGCATCTATACTTATGTGGTATTCTTTCTTGACCCGGACGGCTGGGCCAGCACCATGCTGAACAATGGCACGGAACAGTCCTACATCGACACCATGAACGCCTCCGCACCCTCCTGGCTCCTCGTGGTCATCATCGCCGGCACATTGACGGTGGCGGCTCTCAGCGGCTGGGTCGGCGGCAAGATGCTGAAAAAGCAGTTTGAAAAGGCTGGGATCACCGCATGATGGGCGGAGCGTCATCCCGGCGCGGGCTGTGGCTGGACCCCAGGACGAAGATATTGCTGCTGCTGTTCTGCATCCTTTCCGCTATGATGGCCCCGTCCCTATTCTACGAACTGGGCCTTGTGGTGCTGATCGGGCTGCTCGGCGTCTGCTTCGGGAAGTGGAAATATGCCTGGAAGGGTGTACTGTTCTATGCGCTGATTGTCCTGCTCACCCTCTGGATCATGGACACCATGACGGGCACTTGGCGCACCATGTTTATCGCCTTTTTGGGGCTGTTCCATAAGGTCTATCCCTGTGGGATGCTGTCCGGCATTGTCCTCTCTACCACGAAGGTCAGCGAATTCTTATCCGCCATGAACCGCATCCACGCACCGAAAAAGCTGGTGATCCCGCTGGCTGTCATGCTCCGCTATGTCCCCACCATCCAGGAGGACTGGCGGTTTATCAAGGACGCCATGCGGATGCGGGATGTGTCGCCGTCTCCCAAGGGACTGCTGACGCACCCGGCCATGACGGTGGAGTGCATTTATGTCCCGCTGATGATGGCGGCATCCAAGGCGGCGGATGAGTTGTCCATCGCCTCCATTACCCGCGGGATCGAAAACCCGAAGCCCCGGACCTGTCTGGTGCAGATTCACATAGGACCCGCGGATCTTCTGGCGGGCGTCTGCTTCGCGGCGTACCTCGCTGTGGGGCTGTACTGGAAGGGGGTGTTCGGATGATTGAACTGAAGCATGTGTCGTTTGCCTACCAGGGCCAGGAGCATGACGGCCTGCACGACATCAATCTGACGATTGCGGATGGAGAGTGCGTCCTGTTCTGCGGCCGGAGCGGATGCGGCAAGACCACCATCACAAGGCTGGTCAACGGCCTGATCCCACAATTCTATGCGGGAGAATTGACGGGCAGCGTACTGGTGGATGGACAGGAGATCAGCAAGCTGCCCATGTACCAGATCGCCGCTAAAGTCGGCTCTGTGTTCCAAAACCCCAGGACGCAGTTTTTCAATGTGGACACGGACAGCGAAATCGCCTTTGGGATTGAAAACGAGGCCCGGCCACCCGTGGAGTTGGCGGAGCGGGTGGAGCAGGCCACCGACGACCTGCATATCAGTCCGCTCCGAAACCGCAATATCTTTGAATTGTCCGGGGGCGAAAAGCAGAAGATCGCCTTCGCTTCGGTCTATGCCATGAATCCAGAGATTTACCTGCTGGATGAGCCGTCCTCCAATCTGGATATGACATCTATCCAGGAGTTAAAAGGCCATTTGCGGCTGCTTCAAAAGCAGGGCAAGACCATCCTGATCGCGGAGCACCGGCTCTATTATCTGATGGATCTGGCGGACCGGATCGTGTACTTGGAGCAGGGCCGGATCGAGAAGGTTTTTACGCCGGAAGAGTTCCGCGGATTACCAAGGGAGGCCCGGGAACGCATGGGATTGCGGGCGGCGGACTTGGCGGAGGTGCGGCCTCCGCAAGTCCACTCGCCGGCATCTTCCCCTGTCCTGGAGCTTCGGAATGTCACGCTCCGGTATAAAAAGCGGACGATCCTGCACCGCATCAGCCTTGCCGCCGCAAAGGGTGAGGTAATCGGCGTGGTGGGCCACAATGGGGCCGGGAAAACGACCTTTTCCCGCGCCCTGTGCGGGCTCCACAAGGACTGCGAGGGGCAGTTTCTGTGGGATGGACAGGCGATGGAGCGGAAGAACAGGCTGAAACGCTCCTACATGGTGATGCAGGATGTGAACTACGAATTATTTGCCGAGAGTGTGGAGGCGGAGTGCTCTTTCGGCATCCGCAATCCGGACTTGACCCTGGTCGCCTCAACTCTGGAGGAATTGGGGCTGGCTCCCTATCGGGAGCGCCACCCCAATACGCTGTCCGGCGGGCAGAAGCAGCGGGTGGCCGTAGCGGTCAGCATGATCTGCGGAAAAGACCTGCTGGTGTTTGACGAGCCCACCAGCGGCCTGGACTTTGACAGCATGACCCAGGTGGCGGGGCTGATCCGGCGGCTGTCTGAACTGGGAAAGGTCATTTTCATTGCTGTCTCTTATACACATCTCCG
>OJQJ01001707.1_pt1 | contig 10690 bp, 7 predicted proteins | sample 1598671 | NCBI WGS metagenome assembly OJQJ01 (sample SAMN03922499, study PRJEB24848) | human gut metagenome | isolation source: stool sample | host: Homo sapiens | place: Germany | collected 2011-11 | reverse complement strand
ATGACAATCCTCGAATGCATTTTAGTTGACTGTACCCAGGGATGTATCAAACTGACTGCCAACGATATGGAACTCGGCATTGAGACCATTGTAGAAGGCACGATTGAAGAACCTGGCGTTATTGCGCTGGATGCAAAGATTTTTCTTGAAATTGTCAGAAAATTACCGGATAACGATATTACGATACTATCTGACAATAGCTATCAAACTCTGATAACTTGTGAAAAAGCGAAATTCAATATTGCCGGAAAATGTGGCGATGACTTCGCTTATCTGCCGGAAATAGAGCGCAGCAACAGCATTGTTATTTCTCAGTTCACATTGAAAGAAGTTATCCGTCAGACGATTTTCTCGATTGCTGACAACGATAACAACCGTCTGATGACCGGCGAACTGTTTGAAATTAACGGCGATGAGCTGAAGGTGGTTTCCCTCGACGGACATCGCATTTCTATCCGGAAAATTCAGCTGAAGGATACCTACGAACCCCAGAAAGTTGTTATCCCGGGTAAGACCCTGAATGAAGTCAGCAAGATTCTTTCCGGTGAAACAGAAAAAGATGTATCCCTGTTCTTTACCGACAACCAGGTTGTGTTTGAATTTGATCAGACAACCGTTGTATCCAGACTGATTGAAGGCGAATATTTCCGCATTGACCAGATGCTTTCCAGCGATTATGAGACAAAGGTGACAATCAACAAGCGTGAATTGTTAAGCTGTATCGACCGTGCGACTCTGCTCGTAAAGGAAGGCGACAAAAAGCCGATCATTATTAACATTACGGACGGTCTGATGGAGCTGAAAATCAACTCTGCCATCGGCAGCATGGACGAGCAGATCGATATCGAAAAAAGCGGAAAGGATCTGATGATCGGTTTCAACCCGAGATTTTTGATCGATGCACTGAGAGTCATTGACGATGAACAGATCACGATTTATCTGGTTAATCCTAAGGCTCCCTGCTTTATCCGCAATGAGGAGAACAGCTACATTTACCTGATTCTCCCTGTTAACTTTACAACTGTTTAACTGCAAAAGCGCCGGAAAAGGGCGCAGGAAAGAAGGAACGATTCATGCAGACCTATCGGATCAGAGATGAATTTATCAAGCTCGGACAGGCTTTGAAGGCAGCGGGCTTTGTGGAATCCGGCGTCGACGCCAAATTCGCTGTACAGGACGGGCTTGTCAAAGTAAACGGACAGGTAGAAACCGCACGCGGCAAAAAACTGGTGCCCGGAGACGTGGTAGAATATGACGGACAGACCTTAAAGATCGAGTGAATTTCCATACACCGATCTGACAGAAAGAGGAACTATGGTTATTAAATCGCTGGAATTATCCAATTTTCGGAATTACAGCCTGTTAAACCTTTCCTTCGACCGGGGGACAAATATTTTATACGGCGATAACGCACAGGGAAAAACCAATATCTTAGAGGCAATTTATCTGTGTGCGACAACCAAGTCCCATAAAGGCGCGAAGGATAAGGATATCGTAAATTTCAACGAGGAGGAGGCACATATCCGCGCCTACCTCGAGAAAAAAGAAGACGAAATCCGCATCGACATGCACCTTCGGAAAAACAAATCCAAGGGCATTGCGATTGACGGGACCCGCATCAAAAAAGCGGCGGAGCTTCTGGGCATTATGAACGTGGTATTTTTTTCCCCGGAAGATCTGTCCATTATCAAGAACGGTCCGGCAGAGCGCAGACATTTCGTGGACATGGAGCTGTGTCAGCTGGATGCAGGATATCTGTACAACTTAAACCATTACAACCGGATTGTGAACCAGCGCAACCGGCTGTTAAAGGATATTTACCAGAATCCGTCCCTGCGGGATACGCTGTCGGTCTGGGATGACCAGATGGCGGCGTTTGGCAGCCAGGTGATCGAGAGAAGGATCACCTTTACGGAGCAGCTAAACGACATCATCGGAGAGATTCACAGCCGTCTTTCCGGAGGCAGGGAGCATTTAAAGGTTGTGTATGAACCGGATGTGACGAGCGAGAATTTTGCAGAGGCACTGCACCGTAACCAGGAGCGGGATATCCGACTGAAGATGACATCAACGGGTCCGCACCGGGATGATTTTTCATTTCTGGCAGACGGCGTGGATATTCGTAAATTCGGATCCCAGGGACAGCAGAGGACGGCGGCGTTGTCCTTGAAGCTTTCCGAGATTGAGCTTGTCAAAAAGATGACAAAGGATACGCCGGTGCTTTTATTAGACGACGTGTTGTCGGAGCTGGACAGCAACCGTCAGAATTACCTGCTGAACAGTATCGGGGACATTCAGACGATTATTACCTGTACCGGTCTGGATGATTTTGTCAACAACCGGTTTGAGATCAATAAAGTTTTCAGAGTAGCAAACAGGACGGTGGATGCCGGCCAGAATGGAGGAATATAAATGAGCGTTGAATACGGAGCAGATCAAATTCAGATTCTGGAGGGTCTGGAAGCGGTCCGCAAACGGCCGGGCATGTATATCGGTTCCACCTCTTCCAGAGGTCTGCATCACCTGGTTTACGAGATTGTAGATAATGCGGTGGACGAGGCACTGGCAGGCTTTTGTGACCACATTGAAGTAACGATCAACGAAGATAACTCGATCACGGTTGTCGATAACGGACGAGGCATTCCGGTTGGAATCAACCACAAAGCGGGCATTCCTGCAGTAGAGGTTGTTTTCACGATCCTGCATGCCGGCGGTAAATTCGGCGGCGGCGGATACAAGGTTTCCGGCGGTCTCCATGGCGTAGGCGCATCCGTTGTAAATGCGCTTTCTGACTGGCTGGAGGTCGAAATCTGTCAGGGCGGAAAGGTTTACAAGCAGCGTTACGAGCGTGGTCATGTCTGCTATCCGTTGAAGGAGATCGGAACCTGTGATGCAGAAAAAACCGGAACAAAAGTAACGTTTAAGCCGGATGCGACGATTTTTACCGAGACGACGGTTTACGAATTTGATATTTTAAAGACACGTCTGCGGGAAATGGCATTTCTGACTAAGGGATTAAAGATTTCCCTGACAGACCTGCGCGGGGAAGAGCCCCACACAAGAACCTTCCACTACGAGGGCGGTATCCGGGAGTTCGTCACCTATCTAAACGGCAGCAAGGTTTCGCTTTATGACAAGGTAATGTACTTTGAGGGCACGAAAAACAATGTTTACGTCGAGGTTGCACTGCAGCACAACGATTCCTACAACGAGAGTGTGTTCTCTTTTGTCAATAATATCAATACGCCGGAGGGCGGTACGCATCTGGTGGGATTTAGGAATGCGCTGACAAAGACGTTTAACGACTATGCGAGAAGTAATAAACTGTTAAAGGATAACGAGCCCAACCTGTCCGGAGATGATATCCGTGAAGGTCTGACTGCGATCATCAGTGTCAAGATCGAGGATCCCCAGTTTGAAGGACAGACCAAGCAGAAGCTGGGAAACTCCGAGGCGAGAAGCGCTGTGGACAGCGTGGTGAGCGAACAGCTGACGTATTTCCTGGAGCAGAACCCGTCCGTTGCAAAGACGATCGTAGAAAAGTCCGTTCTGGCGCAGCGTGCAAGGGAAGCGGCAAGAAGGGCGCGGGATTTGACGAGAAGAAAGACTGCGCTGGAAAATACAGCCCTGCCCGGCAAGCTGGCAGACTGCTCGGATAAAGATCCGAAAAATTGCGAGATTTACATTGTAGAGGGGGATTCCGCGGGCGGCTCTGCAAAGAAGGCGAGAAGCCGTGCGACGCAGGCGATCCTTCCCCTGCGCGGCAAGATTTTGAACGTAGAAAAAGCCCGTCTGGACAAGATTTTTTCCAACGCCGAAATCAAGGCGATGATTACCGCATTCGGAACCGGTATTCATGAGGACTTTGATATCAGCAAGCTGCGGTATCATAAGATTGTTATCATGACGGATGCCGATGTAGACGGCGCGCATATCGCAACGCTGATGCTGACCTTTATTTACCGGTTTATGCCGGAGCTGATCAAGCAGGGACATGTTTATCTGGCAAAGCCCCCGCTGTATAAGCTGGAAAAGAATAAAAAGGTTTGGTACGCCTACAGCGATGAAGAGCTGGCGGCGATTATCAACGAGGTCGGCAGAGATCAGAATAACAAAATCCAGCGTTACAAAGGTCTGGGTGAGATGGATGCAGAACAGCTCTGGGAGACGACCATGGATCCCGAGCACAGAATCCTGTTAAAGGTCTGCATGGATGAAGAGACGGAATCCGAAGTGGATCTGACCTTCACAACGCTGATGGGCGACCAGGTGGAACCCCGCCGGAAGTTTATCGAAGAGAACGCTCAGTTCGTAAAGAATCTGGATATTTAGAAAACTGATTGGAATGCCGCCTGGGCGGCTGGATAAGAGGAAAGATGGAAGATAATATTTTTGACAAAATAGAAGAAGTCGATCTGAAGAAAAAAATGGAGGAATCTTATATCGATTACGCGATGAGCGTAATCGCTGCCAGAGCCCTCCCGGACGTCCGCGACGGCTTAAAGCCGGTACAGAGACGTGTTCTGTACTCCATGATCGAGTTAAATAACGGACCGGATAAGCCGCATCGTAAATGTGCGCGTATCGTCGGTGATACGATGGGTAAATATCATCCCCACGGCGACAGCTCTATCTACGGAGCGCTGGTCAATATGGCGCAGGAATGGAATACCCGTTATCCCCTTGTTGACGGGCACGGAAACTTTGGCTCTGAGGATGGCGACGGCCCTGCAGCGATGCGATACACCGAAGCGAGACTGTCAAAGATCTCGATGGAGATGCTGGCGGACATCAACAAGGACACCGTTGATTTTGAACCGAACTTCGATGAAACGGAAAAAGAGCCGGTTGTACTGCCCTCCCGTTATCCGAATCTGCTGGTAAACGGTACCTCCGGTATTGCAGTCGGCATGGCGACCAACATTCCTCCCCACAACCTGCGGGAGGTGGTCGATGCGGTCGTAAAGATCATGGACAACCGCATTTTGGAAGACCGCGACACCGAAATCGAAGAGATCATGGGCATCGTCAAAGCGCCTGATTTCCCGACCGGCGGCGTGATTTTAGGAACCCGCGGCGTGGAAGAGGCATACCGGACAGGACGCGGCAAAATCCGTGTCCGGGCGGTAACGAATATCGAGACGCTTCCAAACGGCAAGAGCCAGATTATCGTGACCGAGCTTCCCTACATGGTAAACAAGGCGAAGCTGATTGAGAAGATTGCAGATCTGCATAAAGAAAAGCGCATTGACGGCATCACGGATCTGAGAGATGAATCCAACCGTGAGGGAACCAGAGTTGTCATCGAGCTGCGCAGGGATGCGAACGCAAATGTTATCTTAAATCAGCTTTACAAGCACACCCAGATGCAGGATACCTTTGGCGTTATTATGCTGGCACTGGTAGATGGACAGCCGAAGGTGCTGAGCCTGCTGGATATGCTCAAATGCTACATCGCCCATCAGGAAGATGTCGTTACCAGACGGACAAAATACGACTTAAATAAAGCCGAAGAGCGCGACCATATTTTGCAGGGCTTGCTGATTGCACAGGATCATATCGATGAGGTCATCCAGATCATCCGCAGCAGCCAGACCCCTCAGATCTCCAAGGATCGTTTGATCGAACGCTTTGGTCTGACCGACGTACAGGCACAGGCAATTATTGATATGCGTCTGCGTGCGCTGACCGGTCTTGAACGAGAAAAGCTGGAAGCAGAGCATCAGGAGCTTTTGAAAAAAATTGCAGAATTAAAGGCAATTCTGGCAGACGAGAAGCGTCTGCTGGGTGTTATCCGCAGCGAGCTGCTTGTGATCAAAGACAAATACGGCGACGACAGAAGAAGTAAGATCGGCTATGATGAATTCGATATTTCCATGGAGGATATGATCCCGAGAGAGAATACGATCATCGCCATGACGAACCTTGGTTATATCAAACGAATGACCGTCGATAACTTTAAGGCGCAGAACCGCGGCGGCAGAGGCATCAAGGGTATGCAGACGATCGAGGAAGACTTTATCGCAGATCTTCTGATGACGACAACACATCATTATGTGATGTTCTTTACGAATTTCGGACGTGTTTATCGTTTGAAAGCATACGAAATTCCGGAAGCCGGACGTACTGCGCGGGGTACGGCAATCATCAACCTGCTGCAGCTTGCTCCGGAAGAAAAAATTTCCGCCATCATTCCGGTAAAGGATTACGAAAAGGACGACAACCTGTTCATGGTAACCAGAAAGGGTATTGTCAAGAAGACCCCGATTCTGGAATACAGCAACGTCAGAAAGAACGGCCTTGCGGCGATTAATCTGCGGGAGGACGACGAACTGATCGAGGTGAAGGTAACGAATGCGGACAGCGAGATTTTCCTCGTAACGAGAGACGGCATGTGCATTCGTTTCAAGGAAACCGACGTCAGAAATACCGGCAGAACGTCGATGGGCGTGATCGGTATGACGCTGTCTGACAACGATGAAATTGTCGGCATGCAGTTAGACCATCAGGGAGATTCGCTGCTGATCGTTTCTGAAAACGGTATGGGCAAGCGTACCTCGATGGACGAATTTACGGTACAGCACCGCGGCGGCAAGGGCGTGAAGTGCTATAAGATCACGGAAAAGACCGGCTATGTCATCGGTGTAAAAGCCGTTACGGATGAAAACGAGATCATGATGATCACGACAGAGGGCATTATCATTCAGATCCGTATGGATGATGTTTCCCAGTTGGGAAGAATTACCTCCGGCGTGAAGCTGATCAACCTGGATGCAGGCGTAACCGTAGCACAGATTGCAAAGGTACGGGAAAAGGTATCGGACGGAAATCAGGAATTTGACGATGTAGACGATGCAATGGAAGATGTCTCAAAGCCGAGTGAAGTTGACCAAGAGGAAGACGACGATCCGGCGGAGGAGCATATTACCATGCCGGAAGAGACAGAAGAGGACGAATAAGACGATGAAGGTTTTTGCACACAGAGGTTTCAGCGGAAGATATCCGCAGAATACGATGCTGGCTTTCCAGAAGGCTCTGGAAAGCGGCTGTGACGGAATCGAACTGGATGTCCAGCTCACAAAGGACGGTGAGGTTGTCATTATCCACGATGAATATTTGGACGACCTGACGGACTTTACCGGAAATGTACGGGATTACACTTTAGGCGAGTTAAAAAGCTGCAATGCGGGCGGAAAATGGCAGGAAGTCTACGGCTTCCAGCCAATTCCGACCTTTGAGGAATACTGCGAATGGGCATCCGGCAATTCGCTGATTACCAACGTGGAGATCAAGAGCAGCGTGTACTATTACGAGGAGCTGGAGAAAAAGACGATGGAGCTGATCGAGCGCTTTGGCTTAAAGGAGCGGATCATCATTTCCTCTTTCAACCATCTGTCTGCACTCTCCTGCAAGGATTTTATGCCGGATATGAAAACCGGTGCTCTCGTGGGAAATGGCGGCATCGCAAATGCAGGCTATTACTGCAAAAAGTTTGGGTTTGAATGTTATCATCCAGGTGTTGAAGGACTGACGAAGGAAGAGGTAGAGCTCTGTCATAAAAACGGCATCGAGGTCAATGTATGGACGATTAACAATATGGACGATCTGGAAAATATGTATGAGTGGGGCTGTGATGGCGTCATCACCAACTATCCGGATGTCTGCAAAAGCTGGCTGAAAGCAAAAAAAGCGAAGGGCTGAGAAACGCTCTGACACGCGTTTTCTGCGGCGCAAGGCGCTGCAGCATTTACAAAATGGAGGGTATGGTTATGGAAAAGCAGTTTTACAATTTTGTAAAAGAGGTCTATGACAAGCAGCTTGGTGTAGAAGGCATTGCAATTGCTGACGGGGAAAAGATCCTGATGGAGCATCATTTTACACCGGATCAGGCGAGAAATATCTATTCTCACACAAAGAGCTATATGAGCACAGCAGTCGGTCTGGCAATTGCCGATGGTAAGCTGTCACTGGATGACAGACTGGCAGAGTTTTTCCCGGAGGCGGTTCCGGAAAATGCACAGCCGGAGCTGTTTGAAATTCGTCTGCGTCATCTTCTTATGATGTCGAGCGGTTTCCATGAACCATATCTGATGGGCGCAAACCGGCGTGCAGGTGTCGGGGCGCCGGATTACGTCAAATATATGCTGAGCAGACCCGTAAAGGTACAGCCGGGCAGCGAATTCGTCTATTCAACGGCAGACAGCATTCTGGCAGGCCGTATGGTGGAAAAGGCAGTGGGAAAACGGCTTTCAGAGTATCTGTATGAGCGCTTTTTTGAACCCCTCGGACAGGGCTTTCCGATCTGGGAAAACTGTCCTCAGGGACATCCGATCGGTGGCGGCGGCATGTTCATGACGCTTTCCAATATGCTTAAGATCGGTCAGGTATATCTGATGGATGGAAAATGGAAAGGACAGCAGCTTGTGGATCCTGCATGGATCAAAGAAGCAACCGCAAAGCAGATCGAAACACCGAATCCCGGAAACGATATCTGGGTTTGTGGTTATGGCTACCAGTTTTGGAGAAATCCGTATGAGGATTCCTACCGCGCAGACGGTGCCTATGGACAGCTGACGATGGTGTTGCCGAAGAAGGGACTGATCGTAGCCATTCAGTGTCCGGAAAGCGGCGATCTGAACAAAGTAAAACCGGTAATGCATGAACTTATTTTGTCTCTGTAAAACGGAAAAAGAATACATCAGAAGGAGAAAAAATACTATGGAATATTCCGCAATTTTTCATGATATGGATAAGAGATTCTGTTATGCAATCGAGAAGGATTTATTTGTAATACGCGTGCAGGTAAAGAAAGATGATATGAAGGAGATAATCCTTCACTATGAGGATAAGTATATCCCAATGGAGCGTGAGGATACGCGAAAGACCATCGTGATGAAAAAGGTTGCTACTTCACAGTTTAATGATTATTATGAAGCACAGGTTCGGATGCACCTGATCTGTCTCCGCTATTTCTTTGAATTTACGGATATGCAGGGAGAAAAGGTATATTACGGCAACTATGAGTTTGATAAGGAATCTATCACAAACAGAGACAGAATGTTTGACTGTCCGCAGAACCTTCGGGAGGAAGAAATGTTTGAGGTCCCGGATTGGGCAGCAAATAAGGTCGTGTATCAGATCTTTCCATCCCGTTTTGCAGCATCACAGCCGGTAGACAAAAAGCTTTGGTATAAAGCACCCATTACGCCTATGGATGATCTGCATGGTGACCTCAGAGGAATTATCGATCATCTGGATCATATTCAGGATCTGGGAATTGATGTTATATATATGACGCCCAGCTTCAAATCGGATTCCTGCCATAAGTACGATACCATTGATTATTATGAAATCGATCCTTCCTTTGGAACAAAGGAGGATCTTAAGGAGCTGGTACAAAAAGCACATGACCGCGGGATGAAGGTGGTTATGGATGCGGTGTTTAACCATACCGGAAAAGAGTTTTTTGCATTTAAGGATATCCTGGAAAAGGGCGAAAAATCCAAATATCTGGACTGGTATTATATCGATGAATTGCCACTGAAGGGCGAATGGGGAGAGATTCCGAACTTCTTGTGTTTTGGGTATTATGGTGGAATGCCAAAGCTGAATCTGAAAAATCCAGAGGTTGCAAACTACATTACGGACGTTGCATGCTATTGGATCAGGGAATGTGACATTGACGGATGGAGACTGGATGTAGGAGATGAAATCAGTCATTTCTTCTGGAAACGTTTCCGAAGAGCAATCAAGGCAGTAAAGAAGGATATGCTGATCATTGGGGAAATCTGGCATTATGCGGGAGATTTTCTGGAGGGAGATGAATGGGATACGGTCATGAATTATCCTTTTTATCTGAATCTGATAGATCTGCTTGCAGATGAAAAGATCAGTGTCAGCCAGTTTGTCCAGAATCTTGGATACCTGAAAGGACGCTTACACAAAAAATGTTATCCTCTTATGTGGAATCTGATCGACAGCCATGATACGGCAAGATTTTTACATTTATGTAAGGACAATAAGAAAAAGCAGCATCTGGCAGCGGCCTTCCAACTGTTATTGCCGGGAATGCCTATGATTTATTACGGGGATGAGTATGCGATGCCTGGAGCAAATGATCCGGACTGCAGACGAGGCATGTACTGGGATGAAGAATACCAGGATAAAGAGATGTTTGAATGGTATAAACGACTGCTGCAGGTTCGAAAAGCACATACCTGTATCGTAGAAGGGGAATTGGCAGAAGCCATCACAAGGGATGAAGATGAGACAATCGTTCTGATAAGAAAAAATGGGGAAGAAACCATTGCCCTGATTTTCAATTGCAGCGATCATACGAAGGAATTTAAGGAGTATGCGCAAAAACAGGATCTGCTTACAGAAAAGGCTTTTGACGGAAAAGTGGAGGCATTTGATGCCGCTGTAATAGTACTTTAAGCAGTTTAACTGTGATCGCAGAGCAGGGCTGGAAGTCCTGCTCGCGGCTCGTTTGGCACAAAGATAAAAATGGGTTACATAAAAGGAGCTTCGCAGAAACCTGTGTTTCTGTCGAAGCCCCTTTTTACTTCATAGGAAAATGTGTCCTATGAAGTAAAAACGCTCCGCAAGGATGCGCACTCGGCGCAGGGGTAGATGGTTGCCGAAGCAACCGCGCCTCGGCGCGAGAATGTGCCAAGGCACATTCTTTTTT
>OJQJ01001706.1_pt1 | contig 10709 bp, 8 predicted proteins | sample 1598671 | NCBI WGS metagenome assembly OJQJ01 (sample SAMN03922499, study PRJEB24848) | human gut metagenome | isolation source: stool sample | host: Homo sapiens | place: Germany | collected 2011-11 | reverse complement strand
TTATAATAAAAAGATAACGGGGAATCTTAAAAACTCAATCATCTTTTTCAGATTTGCCACAACGTTTCCAGAATACTCCATTATTTTATTCAAAACGGTACCGGCATGAACAAGATTCCCCTCTGTATCCTCTGCGTCCTCCTCTGTGGTGAATAAATGAACTTTATAAAGCGACTATTGTTTTCTTCAAACCTAAACTTTTAACGAATAAGCATTATGAAGATACAGACGGGACGAGGAACAATTCCTCTTATCACTTTAATTGCCATTTGGTCTATTTCGGCATTGACTTCATTGCCGGGACTCGCTGTTTCACCTATATTGGGTGACCTTACAAAGATATTTCCGAAAGCTACGGATCTGGACATACAGATGTTGACATCACTGCCATCATTGCTCATTATACCTTTTATATTGCTGGGTGGTAAACTGACGGAGAAAGTCGATTATGTCCGTGTATTGAAAGTCGGACTCTGGCTTTTTGCCGCAAGCGGTGTTCTGTATCTGATATCCAATCGAATGTGGCAGTTGATTGTGGTTAGTGCTCTGCTCGGCATCGGGTCCGGACTTATTATCCCTTTGTCTACCGGACTGGTTTCCAGATATTTTGTGGGAACTTATCGGGTGAAACAGTTCGGGTTGAGTTCGGCCATAACTAATTTTACGTTAGTGATAGCAACTGCCGTGACGGGTTATCTGGCAGAAGTCAGTTGGCACCTGCCTTTTCTTGTTTATCTTCTTCCGTTGGTTTCCATTCTGCTGGTGGGACATTTGAAAGAAGACCGGTCCGGAGAAGTTGCTTTTACGGCATCTTCTTCGTTTGCTACTGCTACTACTACTACTACTACGACGACGACGACGGCGGCGGCAAATGTAGCAACTGCGAATGCGGCGACGGTGACTGTGCCGGAGACGAATTCAGCGGACGACAGCAAAGCTGCCCGACAGTCTGCCATAGACATTGGAGGCAGTAAATATGGTATTCACATCAAGCATCTGATAGAACTGATGCTTTTCTATGGAGTGATTACATATATCGTAATAGTAGTGATTTTCAATCTGCCTTTCTTAATGGAAAAGCATCATTTCTCCAGCGGTAATTCCGGACTGATGATTTCGCTTTTCTTCCTGGCTATCACGGCTCCGGGCTTCTGTCTGGATAAAATTGTAGGCTTGCTTAAAGAACGTACGAAGGCATATAGCCTGTTGTCGATGGCATTGGGACTATTATTAATCTGGATAGCTCCGATAGAGTGGTTGATAATTCCCGGGTGTATTCTGGTCGGTTTAGGGTATGGCATTATCCAGCCTATGCTTTATGACAAGACCACGCAGACCGCATTACCGCAAAAGACCACATTAGCTTTGGCATTTGTGATGATGATGAACTACCTGGCTATTTTGCTCTATCCCTTTATTGTCGATTTTTTCCAGTGGGTATTCCATACCCAATCGCAAGAGTTTCCGTTTATCTTTAATCTGCTGATTACTGTTGTCACTCTTTTCTGGGCATACCGGCGCCGTCATACCTTTTTGTTTAACGACCAATTGAAATAAAAAATGAAGAATAAGAAACTGGAAGCCAATCTTAGCATGGCCGTCTCGAAAGTTTTTAGCGGGTTAAATATGAATGCCCTGAAGTATCTTCTGCCTTTGTGGATGAGTCCGCTGACAGGAGCAACCCTTCGCTGCACGTTTGCGGCAGCAGCCTTTTGGGTAATCGGGTGGTTTATGCCTCCGGAGAAATCATCCGCCAAAGATAAATGGCTCCTTTTCCTGTTGGGGGCCTTGGGACTTTATGGCTTTATGTTTCTTTACCTGGCGGGATTGAGTAAAACGACTCCTGTTTCCAGTTCTATTTTTACCAGTCTTCAGCCTATTTGGGTTTTTCTCATGATGATATTCTTTTATAAGGAGAAGGCGACCACAAAAAAAATAATAGGAATTTCTATCGGTCTGATAGGAGCATTGGTTTGTATTTTAACCCAGCAAAGTGATGATTTGGCGTCCGATGCTTTCACGGGAAATATGCTTTGTCTTCTTAGCTCTGTGGTATATGCTGTCTATCTGATTCTTAGTCAGCGTATCTTGACTGCTATCGGAGCAATAACCATGTTGCGCTATACTTTTTCCGGTGCTGCTGTATCTGCTATAATAGTAACGTTCATTACGGGATTTGATGCCCCGGTATTCTCCATGCCGTTCCATTGGACACCTTTCCTTATCCTGATGTTCGTATTGATTTTCCCGACCACTATCAGTTATATGTTGTTGCCTGTCGGTTTGAAATATCTGAAGACAACGGTGGTTGCCATTTATGGTTATCTGATTCTGATTGTGGCAACTATTGCCTCCCTTGCTTTGGGACAAGACCGTTTTAGCTGGACGCAGACGTTTGCCATTATTTTTATCTGTATCGGAGTTTATTTGGTAGAAGTTGCCGAAAGCAAGGAACGATAAAAGTTTCTCCGTGTGGAACAGGTTGTTCCTCGGTGAGGAACACTTCGTTTCACACCGAGGAACACTTTGTTTCAAGGCATGGAACAAAAAAAGAGCGTCCTTCACAGAACGCTCTTGCTTATTTCATCATCATGTTTTATAGAGAGGAGTTGATTGCTTGTGCTATGGACTTGAATTCTTCATCCGACAATTTCAGTTTCGGATTCGAGAACAACATATCCGATTCCTTTTGAATAGGAATTAAATGAATATGTGCATGAGGAACTTCCAGTCCGATAACCGCTTCGCCCACCTTTTTACAGGGGAAAGCTTTTTCAATGGCACGGGCCACTTTCTTTGCAAATACATGCATAGCAGCCAGGTCCTCATCGCTCAAATCGAAAATATAGTCTACTTCCTGTTTGGGCACCACCAATGTGTGTCCCTTTACCAACGGATTGATATCGAGAAACGCAAAAAACTTTTCGTTTTCCGCCACCTTGTAGCAGGGGATTTCGCCTGCGATGATTCTACTGAATATTGTTGCCATAACTTTTATTGATAAATGAAGGCAAGCCCCACAAGGAGACCTGCCTTTACGTTAAATTGATATGTTTACTACTTCCAATGCAATTTTGCCTTGTGGAACAGTGATTTCGGCTACATCACCCACCTTCTTGCCAAGCAGACCTTGTGCAATCGGGGTGTTAACGGAAATTTTTCCTTCCTTCAGGTTAGCTTCACTTTCGGAAACGATGGTATAAGTCATCTTCATACCGTTCTTTACATTCTTCAGTTCCACTTTATTTAAAATCTGTACAGAATCTGTTTTCAGCTTAGATTCATCAATGATTTTTGCGTCTGCAATGGTAGCTTTCAATTTGTTGATGCGCATTTCAAGCATACCCTGCGCCTCTTTGGCGGCATCGTATTCTGCATTTTCCGACAAGTCTCCTTTATCTCTGGCTTCGGCTATTGCCGCAGAGATCTTCGGGCGTTCCACTGTTTCCAGTTCCTTCAGTTCCGCCATCAGTTTCTTGTAACCTTCTTCTGACATATAAGCCATGATGTTTTCCTCCTTTAATTGTTTTAAATGGTCATATAAACAAAAAAGAATTCCAACATGAGCCATGTTGGAACCCTCTTATCATTATTTCTTTGCAAAGATAGACTTTTAAGTGATACGTGTCAAGTGAAAAAAGATGCTATGTAACATATTTAAATGAAATATGCTAAATTATAACAACTTAGAGCAATGACTTGACAGCTGCTTCCAAATTCTTGATATCTTCGCCGCGAAGCTTTAATTCGTTGTTACGGTTAATCAAAAAGATAGATGGAACTTGACGAACATTATATACAGCTACGTTGGTAGAATATACTCCGTTTCCATCGCGTACACAAACCCAGGGAAGGTTGTCTGCCGCAGTTTTCCAGTAGTGTTCGTCCGCATCGAGAGATACCTGGTATATTTCCAATCCTTGTTTTGCGTATTCATTATATAGTTCGCGAAGCATCAGGTTGTGAGGAGAACCGGCAGGCGACTGGAATACAGAGAAATCGAGCAATACGACTTTTCCTTTCAGGTCGGTCAGTTTGCGCACATTTCCTTTCACGTCACGCAGGGCGATGTCGATAATTCCGGTTTCCACTATTTTCTCTTGAGGAATCTCCAATGCTTTCGCCTGTGGCTGGCGTGTGTTCTTCATCCCCTTAATTACAATATTATAAAGGTTCTTGGAACGTACGGCATGAGGGAACGCATTGTTGAGGCTCGTAGCAACAGCAGCGAAGCATTTCACATCATCTTTATTGTTCAACGGATCGAATATCAGGTAATTATTGAGTTTTTGGAACAGGGCAAAGTAAGCGGCTGCCGTGTTGGGAGCAGCGAAAATATAGTTCACTTTGACATCTTCCTTGTAATTGTTGAGCAACGTTGCCAGACTGTCTTCAAATACATCATGCCCCATTCTGTTACTGCGTAAAGCTGCCAGCAAGTCGTCCACCTCTTTTTGCAGGCGGATCTGCTTCAGCGTCAGCTCTTTTATCTTGTTGCTGTTTTCCGAACCTTCCACCGTGTAAGTCGTGGAGAAATCCACATACGGTACTTTGATCTGAATCGTTTCGATAGAATCTACAGAAAAATTGATGATTTTGTCGTCAATCCGCAAGCGATAAAATTCGGGTGATTCGGGACGAGGCTGCTTGAAACTGAATGTACCTTCCCCCTTCAGCTTCACTGAATCGAGCGGAACAATACCTTCCAGACCGGAAGCTTCGAGATAAAGCATTTTACCATCGGCTCCTGATATATCCCCGTTCACCTGGAATTTAGGGCCGGAACTACAAGCAGTAATAGTAAGTGCGGCGAGCGCTGCAAAAGTAACCTTTTTCATATAGTGTGTGTTATTAACGAGATGCAAATATACTTCTTTTCGAGATTAGTCAAAGCATTTTGCCGGGTTCTTCATCCTAATTTTGAAAAAAAATCAGTTCACCACTAACTTTTTACCTCATTTCCACCTGATTACCACGATAAATGTATATCTTTGCAGGAATTTTGAAAGAAAAAGTATAGATAAAACAATTTTTATGATTAACCCAATTGTTAAGACAATCGAGTTACCTGATGGAAGAACCATCACACTCGAGACGGGAAAGTTGGCAAAACAGGCAGACGGTTCTGTAATGCTTCGCATGGGCAACACCATGTTGTTAGCTACTGTTTGTGCCGCTAAAGATGCAGTTCCCGGAACAGATTTTATGCCTTTACAGGTAGAGTACAAAGAAAAATTTGCGGCATTCGGCCGTTTCCCTGGTGGTTTCACCAAGCGAGAAGGTAGAGCTTCTGATTATGAGATTCTGACTTGCCGTCTTGTAGACCGTGCTCTCCGTCCTTTATTCCCCGATAATTATCACGCAGAGGTATATGTGAACATCATCCTCTTTTCTGCTGATGGTGTGGATATGCCGGATGCATTGGCAGGACTTGCCGCTTCTGCAGCACTTGCCGTTTCAGATATTCCTTTCAACGGACCGATCTCTGAAGTGCGTGTAGCACGTATCGACGGTCAGTTCGTTATCAATCCTACTTTTGAACAACTGGAAAAAGCTGACATGGACTTGATGGTAGCCGCTACTTATGAGAACATCATGATGGTAGAAGGTGAAATGCATGAAGTATCTGAAGCTGAATTGCTGGAAGCAATGAAAGTGGCTCACGAAGCTATCAAGATTCATTGCAAAGCGCAGATGGAGTTGACTGAAGAGGTTGGAAAAACTGTAAAACGTGAATACAACCACGAAGTAAACGACGAAGACTTGCGCAAGGCTGTTCGCGAAGCATGTTACGACAAGGCTTACGCAGTTGCTGCTTCCGGAAACAATAACAAACACGAACGTTTTGCTGCTTTCGAAGCGATCCGCGAAGAATTCAAAGCTCAATTCTCTGAAGAAGAATTGGACGAAAAGGCTGCATTGATCGATCGTTACTACCACGATGTAGAAAAAGAGGCCATGCGCCGTTCTATCCTTGACGAAGGTAAGCGTCTGGATGGTCGTAAGACTACCGAAATCCGCCCGATCTGGTGTGAAGTAGGTCCTCTGCCTGGCCCTCACGGATCTGCTATCTTTACTCGTGGTGAAACACAGTCATTGACTTCTGTTACTCTGGGTACAAAACTGGATGAGAAGATTATCGACGATGTTTTGGAACACGGAAAAGAACGTTTCTTGTTACACTATAACTTCCCTCCTTTCTCTACAGGCGAAGCAAAAGCACAACGTGGTGTAGGCCGTCGTGAAATCGGTCACGGTCACTTGGCTTGGCGTGCTTTGAAAGGACAGATTCCTGCTGACTATCCGTATGTAGTACGTGTGGTTTCAGATATCCTCGAATCTAACGGTTCTTCTTCTATGGCTACCGTATGTGCCGGCACATTGGCATTGATGGATGCAGGTGTGAAGATCAAGAAACCGGTATCGGGTATCGCTATGGGATTGATTAAGAATCCGGGCGAAGAAAAATATGCTGTATTGTCTGATATCCTGGGTGACGAAGACCACTTGGGAGATATGGACTTCAAGGTGACCGGAACAAAAGACGGTATCACTGCTACACAGATGGATATCAAGGTAGACGGTCTGTCTTATGACATTCTGGAACGTGCTTTGAACCAGGCTAAAGAAGGACGTATGCATATCCTTAATAAGATTACTGAAACAATTGCTGAACCACGTGCCGACCTGAAAGAACATGCTCCACGTATCGAAACGATGACAATTCCTAAAGAATTCATCGGTGCTGTGATCGGCCCTGGTGGAAAGATCATCCAAGGTATGCAGGAAGAAACTGGTGCTGTGATTACTATCGAAGAAATTGATGGTATGGGACGCATCGAAGTTTCCGGAACAAACAAGAAATGTATTGATGATGCAATGCGCATGATTAAAGCAATCGTTGCTGTTCCTGAAGTAGGCGAAGTTTATAAAGGTAAAGTTCGTTCTATTATGCCTTATGGTGCATTTATCGAATTCTTGCCGGGCAAGGATGGTTTGCTGCACATCTCCGAAATTGACTGGAAACGTCTGGAAACAGTAGAAGAAGCCGGAATCAAAGAAGGTGATGAAATCGAGGTAAAACTGATTGATATCGATCCGAAAACTGGCAAATTCAAACTTTCAAGAAAGGTTTTGTTGCCAAGACCGGAAAAGAAGTAAGAAAGCGATAGCTTCTATATATAATGAAGGCTGTTTCAAATTTAATTTTGAAACAGCCTTCTTTTTTTCTATCAGCATACTTCTTTTAGCCTTTTCACCACAGAGGACGCAGAGGCTATAATTATCTCTAAACTAGAACTCTGAAAACTCTATGTCCTCCGTGTCCTCTGTGGTGAAATAGTTCGTTTATGAAACAAGAATGAGGTTTCCGCCTAAAACTAGGTTTTACAGGAGATGATTTCTGTATATCTTAAAAAATAAGATTTCTTATTAGTATCATCCGGAGCTGAACTGTTTTATATATAGAGTTAGTATATATTAGATTTATTCAGTTTATTAAAACCTTTAAAAAGATGAAAGACACCTTATTATATCCTCCCCAAAAAAGAATCGGAAAGTACCCCCATACTTCCCGATTCGAAACAGTCAAAAATCGACCTTAATCAATTTATTAACTTAACACGTCGCAAAGATATGAGAAAAATTTCTTTGAAAGAGCTTTTTTATTTAAAAAGTTTATGATACAGGCAAATATACCAGTTAATAAGGTCGTTTTTCTTGCTTTAAAACCAAAGCTTCACTCCTTTTAAAGGAACGACCCCTTCCTTTAAAAGGAAGAGGCCGTTGGTTCTAAAGAAATCTGGTGGGGTGTTTATATAGAAATTTGGATTAATGATTTTTCAATTATATAAATCCGTTTACAAGTTTGTTTTATACTCCTCTTTTATTCGTATTATGTGTGCTAAGTTCTTTTCCAGTAATTCATTTAGCTCATCATCCGAAAAACATTCTCCTAAATAGATCGTGCTTTCTGTTTCAAAATCAAATGATTCGTCGTCTTCATTCACAACAATCTCAATTTTTCCTTGTGCATCTGTAGAGATCACTGCATTGTATTTAGTCATCAATTCTTTGAGCCCTTTTATGAACCTGTATTCTTTGCTTGTCAATATTCTTTTCATCTTCACTTGCTCTTTTGTTTTGTTGCCCTTTCGTGCGGTAAAGTTCGTGATAATTTAACACATTATGCGCTGTTTGAAGTATTCATTTTATTCTATTTGTCAGGTTGTAATATTCCTTTTATCCATATTATCACATCTATTCGTTTTTTTCGTATATTTGCTTCGAGCGAAACTTTTCATTTGTATATTTGTTGGATTTTAAAAAGAAAGAAAATAAAAATGGAAACAGAAGAATTGACAATTGGGAGAGTCCATCACGGACGCAATATACGTCGTACCCGTATTGAAAAGAATATGAACCAGGAGGGTTTGAGTGAATTAGTACATCTCTCACAACCTGCTGTTTCTAAATATGAGAAGATGAAGGTGATTGATGATGAGATGTTGCAACGCTTTGCACGTGCATTGAATGTCCCTTTCGATTATCTCAAGACTTTGGAGGAGGATGCACAGACGGTGGTGTTTGAAAATAATACGGTGAATAATTCAGAACAAAGTGCAGGTGGGGCAAACATCAGCATGGGTATAGTTAAGTCTGATACCGAAGATAGTATTAATGATAGTCGAGTTAACAACTTCAATCCTATCGACAAAATCACTGAACTCTACGAGCGTCTTTTAAAAGAAAAGGATGAAAAGTATGCAGCATTAGAACGCCGTTTGCAGAATATTGAAAAAAGTCTGCAGAAATAAGAGACAGATAAATTGAAAGGAATCGCAATATGATGAAACAAATACCTTACGGAATAACTGATTTTAGCCGAATTCAGAAAGAGAATTATTATTATGTAGATAAGACAATGTTCATTGAAAAAATAGAGATGCAACCGCCTTATCTGTTTCTGATACGTCCTCGTAGATTTGGGAAGAGTCTGACTTTGGCTATGTTAGAGGCCTATTATGACGTAAATCATGCTGAACAGTTTGACGAGTTGTTTGGTCAGCTATACATAGGTCAGCATCCGACGAAGCTTCACAATCAGTTTCTCATCATGCGATTTAATTTTTCGGAAGTGAGTTCCAATGTCAACGAAGTAGAACTATCGTTTAAGCTACATTGTTGTAGTAAACTTAAAGATTTTGTCTTTAAGTATGAAGATTTGTTAGGAAAAGAAATTTGGGATGTTCTTGATGAGAAAATACAAGAAGAACCCGGTGCTTTTCTGTCTGCGATTAATTCCTATGCTACCCGTAAGAAAAATATTCGTATTTATTTACTTATTGATGAATACGATAATTTCACCAATACCATTCTTTCAACTTACGGTACGGAGTTTTACAGGAAAGCAACGCATGGCGAAGGTTTTATTCGTGGCTTCTTTAACGTGATAAAATCTGCCACTACCGGAACCGGAGCTGCTCTTGAACGGTTGTTTATTACCGGAGTGAGTCCGGTGACGATGGATGATGTAACTAGTGGCTTTAACATCGGAACCAATATCACAAATGATTCATGGTTTAATGATTTGGTTGGATTCAGTGAGAATGAGTTGCGTGAGATGCTGGAATATTATAAAGAGCAGGGAGTACTTCAAGAATCTATAGATGAAATAGTTGCCATGATGAAACCCAATTATGACAATTATTGCTTTAGTGAAGATACATTGGAACAGTGTATGTTTAATTCTGACATGGCACTTTATTTTCTGAAATCTTTTGTACTTCATCATAAAAAGCCTAAAGAAATTGTAGACCCTAACATTCGCACTGACTTTAACAAGTTGGCATACTTGATAAAATTAGATCATGGATTGGGAGAGAATTTTTCTGTTATAAAGGAAATAGCCGAGCAAGGAGAGATTATTACTGACATTGTTACTCATTTTTCTGCATTGGAGATGACGGACCCCAGTAATTTCAAGTCTTTATTATTCTATTTCGGACTTCTTTCCATCAAAGGTGTAGATATGGTGGGAAGACCCATCCTGCATGTACCGAATTTAGTTGTAAGAGAGCAGCTTTTTAACTTTTTGATACAAGGCTACATCAAGCATGATATCTTTAAAATAGACATGAACAAGATGAGTGCTTTATTTGAGAATATGGCTTTCAGAGGAGACTGGAAACCTTTGTTCGATTTTATCGCCAACGCTGTTCGTGAGCAAAGCCGTATCCGTGAATATATTGAAGGTGAAGCGCACATTAAAGGCTTCTTGCTTGCTTATTTAGGAATGTATCGTTATTATCAACTTTATCCGGAATACGAATTGAATAAAGGCTTTGCAGATTTCTTCTTCAAACCTAGTCTGTCGGTTCCCGTACTTCCTCCTTTCACCTATCTGCTTGAGGTGAAATATGCAAAAGCCGGTGCTTCGGAAAAAGAAATACGTGCCCTTGCTGATGAGGCGCGCGAACAGTTACTTCGTTATAGTGAAGATGAGCTGGTGGCAGAAGCCAAGGCGAAAGGTGAACTGAAGTTAATTACTATTGTTTGGCGTAGCTGGGAGCTTGCCTTGTTGGAAGAAGTAACTCTTTCTTAAGAAATAAGTACCATAAATGTTACTACAAGGTTTGCGGTTCATCCATTTTACCTAGGGATATTCCTAAAATAATAAAATTTAAGGCAACTAATTCATTGCGAGTTAG
>OJQJ01001702.1_pt1 | contig 10741 bp, 7 predicted proteins | sample 1598671 | NCBI WGS metagenome assembly OJQJ01 (sample SAMN03922499, study PRJEB24848) | human gut metagenome | isolation source: stool sample | host: Homo sapiens | place: Germany | collected 2011-11 | reverse complement strand
AGACAATCTATGAACCTACCGAAGAAGCCCGTCAAGTACTGAAATCCGCCTTTATTGCCATGCGCAACTACTCCAACAAATATGAATGGGGAGTTGGCATCAGCGGACGACATCCTTTCGGCGGCTCGATGAAAGCGGATGATGTAGCAGCTTTTGCTTATCTAGCCCTGTCAGGAGACTTATCAGGAGAAGGTAATACCTTTGATCATCATTTAGCAGCAGACTATCTACGGCTTTGTGAAAAGGATACGCCGGAAGCACGTTACTTCAAAACGCAAGGCATTACTCCCGCCTCTGCCCCACAAGGATTCTTTGTATATAACTATGGAGCAGCAGGTATTTTCCGAAGAAGCGATTGGATGGTAACCTTAAAGGGATATACCACTGATGTTTGGGGATCTGAAATTTACCGGAAAGACAATCGCTACGGACGTTATCAAAGTTATGGTTCCGTCCAGATTATGGGATATCCCTCACGCCTTGCCAGCGGTTATGATGAGAATGGTTGGGATTGGAATCGCCTACCGGGAACTACGACCATCCACTTACCATTCGAATTACTGGATAGCCCGCTACCGGGAACTACCATGGCACATTCCAAAGAAAATTTCTCAGGTAGTAGTTCATTGGAAGGGAAAAACGGCATGTTTGTTACGAAACTGATGGAACGTGAACTGAAAAACTTCACTCCAGATTTCGTGGCCCGCAAATCCGTCTTCTGCTTTGAAAACCGGATGATCTGTTTAGGAACAGGTATTCATAACAGCAATAACGAATATCCAACCGAAACAACTCTCTTCCAAAGTACATTCCAAAAGGGAAAGAGCACCATCCTCGTTAACGGAGAAGAAGAAAAAGAGATTGGTTTCAAAAAGAAACTTTCCGGTACTACTGAAAAGTTACTTTCTATCAGGGACGGTTACAATAACCATTATTTCGTGAAAGACGGTAATGTACAAATACAGATCAAGGAACAAGAATCTCATCATGAAAAAACACGTGCTGTAACACAGGGCACTTTCGCTTCAGCATGGATTGAACATGGAAAAGCCCCTAAAAACGGAACGTATGAATACCTCGTATGGATACAGCCAACCGATCTGAAATTAAAAGAACATGAGGCTTTGCAAACATACGAAGTATTACAACGAAATGATAGTGCACATATCGTTCACGACCGATTAACCAATATCACTGCCTATGCTGTCTTCGAAACCTATCGCTCGCAACGGGATAGCCTGCTTAGTCTTATTCCGGCAGAAACAATGGTTATGTATAGGAGGGACAAAGCGAATATCATTATGAGCGTTTGCGATCCAAACCTAAATATTGAGGAAAAGGCATATACCACCAAGAACCCCAGCCGCGTTCTTAAAAAGAGACTTGAATTAAAAGGAAAATGGAAAATCAGTATACCTAATGAAAAAGTAATCCTGACTGCAGACGGAGAGAATACCATTCTCACTGTTCATTGCCAACATGGGCAACCTGTAGAATTCAGTCTCCAGCAAAATTGAAAATCCCGGAGGAATATTTGTAGCAATTACTCTGCTACATGTCTGGAAGTTGTCTGAACCGTACTTGCTCCGTACATTCTCCACTCAGAGGTACCTCTACACGACGAAAGTACGAGGTTGGTACGGAGCAAGTATAGTTCAGGTATGGTTTTATGGAACATGGTTATTCCGCTAAAATAGTTACCTTTGCAGAAATATTGAATAACTAATTGATATGCAGAGTACCCTCCCCATTCATTTTGCCCCGCTGCAAGGTTACACCGAGGCTATTTACCGACAAGCGCATGCCCGTATATTCGGTGGTGTAGAGAGCTATTATACTCCTTTTGTACGTGTAGAGCACGGAGAAATCCGAAAAAAAGACATGCGCGAGATTACTCTGGAAAACAACCGTGGCGTGCAGCTTATTCCACAGCTCATTGCTCCCGATGTGGACAAAATGAAGCAGATAATTGCCCTATTCATCGAAAAAGGATATAAGAATGTGGACATAAATCTGGGATGTTCTTTCCCTCTTTTGGCTAAACGGCACAATGGTTCGGGAATGCTTCCTTATCCCGAAGAAGTACGGGAGTTGCTGACTGCTGCCATAAAGAATCACCCCGACCTTCAGTTCTCTGTCAAGATGAGGTTGGGTTGGGAGAACCCGGAAGAAAGTCTGGCTTTGCTACCCTTTCTGAATGAACTGCCACTGACACATATCATTATGCATCCCCGATTGGGAAAACAGCAATATTTATAACGGTGATTTACTTACAGTAGAAGATATACAGACTATCAGCGAACGCTTTCCACGACTGGCAGGTACCATGATAGGTCGTGGACTGCTTGCTAATCCCGCCTTAGCTTTAGAGTATCAACAGGGACATCCGCTTTCCGAAAAGGATATGCAGGAGAGACTCAGATTGTTCCATGCTGACGTATTTGCCCAGTATGGCAATCTTCTGGAAGGGGGAGACAAACAACTGCTGACGAAAATGAAAAACTTCTGGGAATATCTGATGCCGGACGGAGACCGAAAAGCAAAAAAGGCGATTCATAAGTCCAACAAGCTGGAAACTTACCAAGCGGCAGTCCGCAGCTTGTTGGGGTAATCATTCATCTTATTCCGGATTTACGCCCGGAATCGTATGTACATCTTTACGTATCTGCGCTACATGATGCAACTTCATCCAGTCGTGCAGGTACTCACGGTGTTGCAACAGGATCTCTTTGTATTTCTCCTCGATGGCGAGGTTCCGCATTTCGCCACGGTCTTTTTCCATATCAAAAAGTTGCTCACGGTAACGGCCTTTGTCATATAACACATATTTATAGCGAGAGGTACGCAAAGCCCAGCCACGTGTATTTCCACCTTTATCGAAAGTAGTTTCGGTTACGATATAGTCCTGATGCTTCAATGACGGATCAGCTTTCTCTACCAACGATCTGAAAGAGACACCATGCAGCCCTTCAGGAAGCCGGATGCCTGCCCAGTCGCAAACTGCTGCAAAGAAATCGACACCATTATTCACGAGTTGCGGCATCTCCTTGCCGGCATTCTTCTTTCCCGGTAAGGTTACAATCAGAGGGATATTTACCACCTCTTCATATAAAGCCGATTTCTGGTTCCAGTGGTGTGCTCCCACTCCGTCGCCATGATCACTGGTAAATATCACGACTGTATTCTTCCATAAATCCTGTTTATCTATAGCATTCAGAATCTTACCGATTTCCGCATCCACCTTTTCAACCAGACGGTAATAGAGGTTCCGGTAACGGCGCCAATCATCCGGAGTATAGTTACGGGTAGGATAAGCCGAATAATTCAGGCTCTGCTCATAACTGATAACATCAGCGTCATAGGGATTCTTAGCAAAATTAAGAGGTAGTCCCGGCCACTCATTCTGCGGCAGGTCTTCTATATTTCCCCAAGGCAAATTCTGGCTACGTGCGTACTCACAGATATTATGCGGGTTATCGAATCCTGCCACCAAGAAGAAGGGTTTGGTATGTTTTTGTTCCAGAAAGCCGCCACAGGCTTCCGCCAGCCCATTATCACTATGAGGATGGATAGTAGTAAAGCCAAACTCTTTATCCGGCATGGAGGCAGTATGTACATGCCATTTACCAGCATAGATACAATCATAACCGGCATTTTGCATCAGTGTTCCCAAAGTCCGGGTACGCAATGAATCCGGTATCGGCGTACCATTTCGGGCAAGTCCTACTTCGTGCGAAGTATAGCCTGTAAACATAGCTGCCCTGGCAGGTCCACTCAGGGGCGTAGAACAATAGGCATTACGGAACAGAACACCCGCCTGTGCCAGTTTATCCATATTCGGAGTATGCAAGTCATCGTTTCCCATGCAACTCATCGCAGAGGCTGTCTGCTGATCGGTAACAATGTAGATGATATTAGGCAACTCTTTCGCCCAAGCCAAAGAAGGAACGACAGCCGTTGCACACAACATTATATTCTTTACTTTCATCACAGTTCTATTTTAAGGATTAACTTCATTATTTTTTCAGTTCCACATCGAAGCTGGCGGCATCTCTGCACGTAAATTGCAAAACAGTCTGCTGCTTATCTTTGGAAATCACTTTGCAATAAGGAGTTTCTGCAACATTCCATTCACCCTTTAAAGTAACGGTTACTGGTATTTCACCACTATCATTATCAATCCAGGGACGCGAATAAATACTGCGTTCCATACGTTTGCCATCCTTGTCAAAAGCCTCATCGCTCGGACCTCGATATAGTGCCAGATCCGGTTGGGAAACGGTCAATAAGAGCTTATCTCTGTCTTCACGTATCATGACGAGGCAGGAAGTATCAGCTTTCTGTAGCAATCCCTCCCCGGGCAATGCCTGTGGTGTTTCAAAAAGTACATATGAAGTCAGGTTATCGGTCAGAGAACGAACGATATGAGCGTTGCGATCCTGTTGCAATACCTTGTAAGACGGTTTCTTTACGAAAGCTTTCAAGGAAGCTGCATCCGTACGAGGCAGGACAGCATATTCATAGGAAGCACCTTTCGGAGCTTTTCCATGCTCTAATACCAATGAAACCCAATCACCGGAAGTAGGTTTCGGATTACGTTCACCTACGGTAACTTGTGGGAAATTCCTTTCATATTTCGCCGCTTTCATCGAGTTTTTCGACAGATAATATCCTACTCCGTTAGGATCGATATAGGTCTGTCCGTCACTTTTATAAGCTACCCAATAATCATGCATTTCGGGAGTAGTGGCTGCCAACTGGAAAACGGTAGTTTCTGTCGGGAACTCTTCATTTGTATTCTCAATATCCGTTCCCAGACATACGATCGTTCCATTGAAGAAGTGATAAGATTTACGGGCACGGTGTGAACCGTTGTACTTGTCATGCTCGTGAAGCTTCATGCCGAAGTTACCATTTAATTTTGCCTGAGACAAGCCACCTGCAAAAGCCTCGTCGGAATAAAGCATTTCTTCCATACCTGAGAAAGTATCTACATTCATCACTTTGGCACGAAGCTGATCGAATGGCAAATGAATAGTCGTCGTACCGGGAAAACGGTTCCAGTCGAAGCCTGCTTCCTGCCAACCACTGGTTGTAAAAGTAACCATTTCATCGGGTTTTCCGGTCAATATCTGCATACTTCCGTGAGCCAGGTAACGACCGAAGAAATTAGCATCCAGATAATGTTCGGCTGCCCAAAGGTAACGGGAATGCCCACGTACCACAGCAGCCCAATTATCCCGGCGCTGTACTGAAACGCAGCCGTACCCTAACGCCAAATTACCTTGCGGATCGGGTTCGGGGCGGAATCCCTGTGCTTCAAATAGTTGTTTCAATTTCTGTTCATGGGCAGTAGATGCTTTCGGTAGATAATCAGGAGAATTCTTATCAGGAGTTTCCGTATAAGAAACCAGACGCAAATAAGCAGCAGCCAGTTCAGGATCGTATTTTTGTTTTCCATCGGGAGTGCCAGCCAAGGCCAAAGTAGCATATTGTATAGGAATCAACTGTCCCTTTCCATTGGGATGGCGTCCTGACATGGAAAGAGCCCATTGCTTGGTATTACAATAGAAACGCATAGTGAGCAATACATTCTTTACTGTTTCGTGCGCTATTTCAGATACTTTGAATCCTGTTCCGCTCAACAGATAAATCATATTCGTGGCACCATCCAGACCACCGACCGCATAAGCCGGGTAGTTATTACGATGGTGGAAACAAGCACCGTCTTTTTTGAAAGAACCGGCCAATCCGAGTGCCGGACGGCAACCATAATCTATCCAACGGGAGAAAGAACGGAGATATTGAAGTTTCTCAGGAGTATCTTCCATAATCAGGATACTTGCCATGCGACCCTGCGTCTGCGTATTGAAAGTATCTATATCAATGCCATTGACCGTGGGTTTAGGATATACTTCATTGGTGATGGCATACCAGCGCAAGGTACGTTCCGCTTCGTTCAGCTTTCCGGCTTCTCTCAATACATCTTTCATCAGGAAATAGGCCACATACAAACCGCGCATACTGTATCCGTAATGATGGATATTCCCCCAACAACTGCCATAAGCCACTCCCTGATCGGTGATGTGGTCGTACATGGCCAGGAACTTCTGTTTCAGCTCATCCTTTGCCACAGCATCCGAAGCGTTGTTATAGGCATAGGCTATCCGGCGCATCAGATTGAAATACTCACTCATCTCCATCCCTAACTTGGTGAACATGCCTTTGTCCCAGTTGGGATACATACGTTCGTAAGCTTCAGCCTGGCGTACCATAAAGATGGGTAGTCCGCTTACAACACCGTCTTTATAAATAATCCCATAGAAATCATATTTCTTACGGATACTTTTCATCTCTTTTTCTGTCAGTTTAGAAGGAGTATAAAGCATATCGCGGAAACGTTTCTCCATCAACTGCATATCTTGTCTGTCTTTCTCGCTAACCGGAGTAAGGGCTATTTCCGGTTTCCACAGGGAGTGTTCATAAATCACCAGCCAATGGTTGGTGGTTCCTTTATTAACGAAAGGCACCTGCACATCAGCTGTTTGCTGACGGGCATCCACTTTACTGGCAGTTATCAGATGGTCTATGAACAACTCTCCCTTTACATCAGGTGCAACGATACGCAGTTCATTCATCCCGGGTTCAGGAGTGCCTTGCATATCGCGCTCGTAGCATACCCACGCAGCACGCCAGCCGGTGAAGTTAATACCGAAAGGAAAGGAAGTACACTTCTTTCCATCTTTCAGGAATTCAAACTCAATAGTAGTATCCTGAGCCTTTGCATTGTACACCCAAACTATAAAAGCGGAAAGATAAGTGTCTTTTCCGGTAGGGTCTTTCTTCTCAAACTTCAGATCACGCTGAAGGGTTAGTACAGAACCGGGGTCAAACGTCCAGCGCAAACTATGCGTACCATCTTTATAATGTTGGTCGCTAATGCCAAGCGTGGCCTTCGTAGCGCTCAGCCCGGCAGGAAGTTCAGGTTGTTCAAAAGAGAGCAACCGGTCATTCTTTACAACCTGTGCCGACAGGCTGAAAGAAAACAGTGCAGTGCATACAGCGGCAAGAATAGGTTTCATCAGATTAAGTTTCGTTATCATGGTATAAGAATATTAATAGAGTTAATTCAAGTGTTCGATACGGAAATTCGTGAAGCGGACATGATTTTGAAGAAGGCGTAAGCCAAAATGTCCATCGCCTGCACCGGCTTCGAGAGGCAGACGGAAAAGTTCCTCACCATCTACAAGAAAAGTTGTGCAATTGTCCTGAACGCGGATCTGAATATAATACCATTGATTAGGTTTCAACAGATGAACCGGGTCGGTATATTCTTTAATCAGAGGTTTGATACGGGCCTCGTCTACATCATAAAACTGACCGTAGTAACGACGAAAACGGGTAGTGGTATTATCATTACCACCATAGCCTACATAAAAAAGGTTCAATGTATTATAGTTGCGGAAGACACCGTTTCGCCAAGTGGAACGGGCCAAGAGTTTGCCGGGATGTTTCGGGTCGTTTGCAGCCCAGAAGCAGTTCATATCACTCAGACGGTCGTGTTTACCGCCATTCATTACCATACAGATATGGTAACTGATCTCGTAATCGCCGGTCAGGCGATCTTTATACCATAAAGTAAGTCCTTCGGGGACAATCAATTCAAGAGTATCTTCACGAATGGTGAAGTCCATTATTCCCGACTGGTCTTCGGCTATCCAATGGCCCAATGAGAGCCGATCCTGTGCCAATACGGTACAGGGCAGGAAAAGAAAAAGACATTTCCACAGAATTTGTATGAAAAATGAATGTGTCATTTCCGGTATTAGTTTCGTTTACAATATTTCCACATTGCAAAGAAACGGTACTTTTTAGAGAAAATGACACATAAATCGTACAGAAAAGGTATATTTTAGTAATTTAAGGATGCATCTCCTCAAACGCTTTATTCTCCTCTTCTATCGTAGTGATGGTTTCCGGCAGTTCACTGATAGGAAGATCGAAATTATACCAGTCAGTATAGCAATCGGTAACGTACCACTTCCCGTCAATCAGTTCGAACACTACGCGAAGGGAAGCTTCCGACTCATCATAGCCAGCCTCAAACTCTTTATGTTTGGGGTTGTTCACGGTAAACCGGGAGACATAAACTCCGCCCTCTTCGTCTGTGATACGTTCTTCTTTAAACGCATCTTCACCCAGCAACGCCCACTTATCACGTGTAAACGGAAAAGTCTTCTCCGTCTCACCGTCTTCCTCTAACAAGGCTATGGGAGTTTTCAACGGAAACTTGATACGGGAATACTGGAAAGAAGCACTGGAAGTAAATTTCTTGAGGAATGTCTGGAAGTCCTCATTAGTTGCGGCAGCATGACCATTCGTAGTCGTCAGCATAAGTACCGCGAAAAGACAAAATACAAAGTGAATTGCCTTCATTTAGTTACAATGTCAAAGGGTTTATTAATCAGGCGCAAAGATAATGCAAATCCGCAGATTTGAGATAAAAAGGAAAAAGAATATTATACGGTGATGTTGGATCTATAGATGCAGCATGTCCCATCTATAGATGCAGCATGACCGATATATAGATGCAACGCGTCCGATATATAGATGCAACATATCCGATATATAGACCCTGCACCCTTATCATGTAACCCTTCATCATATGTTTCATTTCTGTCTCAGATACTCAAACCCAAAACGACAGCGTAAGCAGTCTTTCTTATCGCAATACTCTTTCTGAAGCTGCAACAAAGCCTGCGAATCAGCAGCAGTAGATACAGGTAGTCCTGCCCCACTCCAGTGGCGGATGATATGATTATCCTCCGCTTTCAGACTTTCTAGAAAGCCCGTAGCCCGTTCGCAAAGCTCTTCATTCGCCTTATGCAGACCATAAGCATATAAAAAAGGGATGACAGTATTAATAACAATCAGGTTCTGAGCATTCTTTCCCACTTGTTTTTCACAGGAGGAAGAGACTTTCCGGAAATTGAAATGCTCTTCCCAATACGGAGAGGTAGCGACAGTCAGTAGTTTCCGGACAGCTTCCAGCGTATCCGCTTCCATAATACGGGAGAATAAGGACTGTTCTTTATAATAAAGATTTGCCAACTGCGCCAAGCGGACATGAGGGAAATTACCTGGACGTAAGCGAAGAAAGCGCCATTGAGTAGCAGCCATCGGAACAGGCAGTTCAAACTTATGCTGCAAGTAGCGAAATTCCTTCTGCAACTTCAGATAATACCCGTCTGCATCCGGCAGTTCTTCATCCAGCAGCCCGGCTTGCCCCAAAAAGAAGGCTTCTACTTGAAAGAGATTATCCCGGTGCTTATCTATCGCACGAAAAGGCAGACGACTGGCCCATGCTTCAAAGGCATCCCCATTCAGCCCGAAACCAAAGTTGCGGGCCAAGGTGATAAAGAATACATCTTCCCAATGATTATTGCATCGCTCCAACCGGGCGGCAATCACATGGGCTTTCTGCTCGAAACGTTCTACCTGCAAAGCAGAAAGCCAGGAATGGACTGTTAGTTTCGGAAGAAAAGACAATATGGAATAACAAGGAGGATAGATTTCCGCATGACTCAGTTCATCATAACGCTGACGAACAGATTCAGGACAGGATAGTTGCAGTTGTGGCACCGGTGCTCCGTTTGCACGAAACACTTCGCAATCTACAGTTTCCGCTACATGCAGAATGACATTGTCATAAGCTGCATCTTTATCGTGACCATGCCTCATCCAATCGGATGCCAACGTATGCACTTCGATGTTTCCCACCCAAAGGGTACCACCAATTTTTAGTTTGGCATTGAAGAAGTCGGGGCCTGCGTTTGTGTTCGGTAGTCCGGCATCTATCACTTCAACCGGTTCACCGGTGGTGGTCTGGAGCATCTTTAATGGAAAGATTTTATGCTTCCAGACATAATGCAATAGTAGTTCCATTGTTAACAAGAAGTTAATGTACGCAACAAATGTAAGAAAAAGATTATCTTTGCGACCTATAGAACGTTGATAAAGTGAATTTAATCAGAAGAAAGAATGAAAATAGCATTAATCGGTTACGGTAAAATGGGTAAGGAAATCGAAAAGATTGCCCTCAGTCGCGGACACGAGATTGTCAGCATCATCGACGTAAACAACCAGGAGGATTTTAACTCGGACGCTTTCAAGAGCGCAGACGTTGCCATAGAATTCACAAATCCTATGGTAGCCTACTCCAATTATATAAAAACCTTCGAAGCCGGAGTGAAGTTGGTTTCTGGCAGTACCGGATGGATGGACAAACACGGTGAGGAAATCAAGAAACTTTGTACCCAAGAAGGAGGTAAAACGCTGTTCTGGGCATCCAATTTCAGCTTGGGCGTGACCATCTTCTCTGCCGTGAATAAGTATCTGGCAAAGATTATGAACCAGTTTCCTGCCTACGACGTGACGATGAGCGAGACACACCATATTCATAAACTGGATGCGCCAAGCGGTACGGCCATCAGGCTTGCCGAAGAAATTCTGGAAAATATCGACCGTAAAGATCATTGGGTGAAGGGAACTTTGCAGGCACCGGACGGAAGTGTTTCCGGTTCTGCCGAATGTGCAGCAGATGAAATTCCTGTCAGCTCCATCCGCGAAGGTGAAGTACCGGGCATTCATGTGATCCGTTACGAGTCGGAAGCAGACAGCATCATCCTGACACACGATGCCAAGAATCGAAAAGGTTTTGCACCTGTCTCTTATACACATC
>OJQJ01001692.1_pt1 | contig 10801 bp, 8 predicted proteins | sample 1598671 | NCBI WGS metagenome assembly OJQJ01 (sample SAMN03922499, study PRJEB24848) | human gut metagenome | isolation source: stool sample | host: Homo sapiens | place: Germany | collected 2011-11 | reverse complement strand
ATCTACACTATCCTCTTCGTCGGCAGCGTCAGATGTGTATAAGAGACAGGTATTATATGTATTATGGTGGCTGGGGACATTGTAATATGGTGAAACTGGCCCCGGACTTGTTGAGTATCGTACCGTTTGAAGATGGTACCCTTTATAAGGAAGTAACCCCCGAAAAATATGTAGAGGGACCTTTTATGTTGAAACGTAACGGAAAATACTATTTTATGTGGTCAGAAGGCGGTTGGACCGGACCAGATTATTGTGTTGCTTATGCCATTGCCGACTCACCGTTCGGACCCTTCAAAAGAGAAGCAAAAATATTACAGAGAGATCCCAAAATTGGAACAGGTGCCGGTCATCATTCAGTTGTAAAAGGGCCGGGAGAGGATGAATGGTACATCATTTATCATCGCCATCCATTGGGTGAAACGGATGGAAACGCTCGTGTGACCTGCGTTGACCGTATGTACTTTGATAAAGATGGAAAAATAAAACCCATAAAGATGACTTTCGAGGGAGTAAAGGCAAGCCATTGAAGTAAAATCTGAAAAGTTCAGCCCATCCATAATTAATATTTTAATAAAGATGGGCTTTTTTTGATTTATTGTTTTATTTTTGTCCTTGTAAATCAAACATACTTATTATAATGAACTTAGATATACACACTCTTTCCGACTCCCTTTTGTGGAAAAGGTTTCTCGAGGGAGATTCGAGTGCGTATACCCAAATCTATAATCGAACGGTGCAAGATCTGTTTCGATTCGGACTATTATATACTTCAGACAAAGAATTAATTAAAGATTGCATACATGATGTGTTTGTGAAAATTCACATGAATCGTGCAAAGTTAGCCCCAACAGATAATATTGCAGCTTATTTGACGGTAGCGTTGAAAAACACTCTTTTTAATGCGCTAAAAAAAACAACAGATTCTCTTTCGTTTGATGAAATAGGTGAGAGAGAAGAGACGGTTGACGAATCCCCCTCCACTCCGGAAACTATATATATTAATAATGAACAGGAAAAACAAGTTCAGGCAACCGTGCATACTATGATGTCTGTATTGACGGACAGACAGCGTGAAATTATTTATTATCGATATATCAAAGAGATGAGTATCGATGAAATAAGTAAGGTGACAGACATGAATAATCAATCTGTTTCTAACTCCATTCAACGGGCTTTGGGACGTATCCGGGACTTATTTAAGAGAAAATAAGAGAGAATAATCAACCTATTTTTCCTGCCTATCAAAAAAAAGTGGAAAAAACTTCGGAAAAGGTGAGTATAAAATGAAAGTACAACTGTTATTCATACGTAAAGACAATGAAAATGATGAACTCTGAACAAAAACATACAGATTTTTCCCTATATACTTTTGAAGAATTCCTTCAGAATGATTTCTTTATTTCTTCCATGAATCATCCTACGGAAGAAACACAGAAGTTCTGGGATGAATTTGAACAGATGAATCCTTCTAATATAGATGAATATATAGCAGCAAAAAGATATTTGGAGGTTTTTTCAAAAGAGAAAGAAGAAGTACTTTCAAACGAGGAAACGGATGATTTATGGATTCGTATACAGGCAACCAATATAAATAAGGAGAAGGCGAAACGTAAGAACTATTTCTTAATAGGATTGAGCTCGGCGGCCAGTGTTGCTATTCTCGTGGGATGTTTCTTCTTATTAAAGAGTTATTCTTCGGTGCTGGATCCGGATATTGCCACCTTTGCAGTGAATACCAAAGCTGATTTGCCTCTGACGGAAGAAACACTGTTGATTTTGGCGGAAGATAACGTAGTGAGCCTGAAAGAAAAAGAAACGGAGATTACGTATGATTCCGTAGAAATCAAAACAAATCAGGAAAGTATACAAAAGGAAAAATCGGCAGCTTACAATCAATTGGTCATTCCGCGTGGAAAGCGATCGGTGTTGACGTTTGCCGATGGATCTAAAGTCTGGGTGAATGCCGGCACGAGAGTGATTTATCCGGTAGAGTTTGAAAAAGATAAACGTGAAATCTATGTGGACGGAGAAATCTACATAGAAGTAGCCAGAGATGAAAACCGCCCTTTCTATGTGCGGACCAAAGATATGAATGTCAGGGTGCTTGGTACTAAATTTAATGTAACGGCGTATGAGTCGGAAGCAATTAGAAGTGTAGTGCTGGCGCAAGGATGTGTTCAGGTAGAGACAGCCCGGACTCCGAAAGCGATTTTGGCTCCTAATCAGATGTTCAGTTCTGCCGATGGAAAGGAAAATATATCACAAGTAGATGTAGAACAGGCAATATCGTGGATAAATGGACTCTATTGTTTCCAAAGTGCCGATTTGGGAATAGTCTTGCAACGCCTGTCTACCTATTATGGTGTGAATGTTGAATTTGACCCAGCGCTAAGTAAAATAAAATGTTCCGGAAAAATCGATTTGAAAGACAACTTTGAAACAGTTATTAATGGATTAACCTTTGTTGCACCAATTTCTTATGCCTATGATGAACAATATAAAACGTATCGAGTAGTAAAGAAATAGATATAAAAAATAAGATAATAAACTAATCTAACTCCCGTATTTTATGGTAATTATTGAAGAGAGTGGATGATACGAACTATCATCCAGATGGGACTTGTGTGCCTATGAATGTTTATATACAGAAAATAATATTATGAGAAATTTTTAACATGTTTAATATGAAAAATGCAATTAGAGAACGAAAGAGTAAGGTTCTCGGGCTATTCCTGTGCTTTTTACTTCTCGGAATAGACTACTCTTTCGCAAGTTACAACAATTATTCTCAATTTAAGACCCTTTCGGTCAGCATGAGTAACTCGACGTTGAGAGAAGTGCTTAAAACAATAGAGAAAAGTAGTCAATTTGTTTTCTTCTATTTAGATGACGCTGTCAACTTAGAACGTAAGGTATCTATCGACAGTAAGAATAAAAATATAGAAGAAATCCTTTCTGAACTTTTCGAAGGTACTTCGTGTACTTATCGGATCTCTGACAGGCAAATATTTATTTCCGGAAAAGCCCCTGCTTCAACCGAACAGCAACAGAATAAGCGGAAAATATCCGGACGTGTCACTGATATAAAAGGAGAGCCGCTTATTGGGGTCAACGTTACTGTGGATGGAGATGCAAACGGTTCGATTACAAATATGGATGGTTTGTATGAGATATTCGTAACCAAGAAGAGCGTAGTGCTTAAATTTACCTATATCGGGTTTAAAACTTCTGAAATACGAACCAATGCTTCGACCAACATTTATGATGTCACCTTGGAAGAACAGGTCAACGAATTGGAAGAGACTGTTATTGTGGGTTATGGTACCCAGCGTAAAATAAGTAATATCGGTGCACAGTCTTCCATGAAGATGGAAGATATTAAGACGCCTTCTGCCAGTTTAACAACTACATTGGCAGGTCGTTTGGCGGGTGTTGTGGCTGTACAACGTACAGGAGAACCGGGAAAAGATGCTGCTGATATCTGGATTCGTGGTATTTCCACTCCCAACACTTCTTCTCCGCTAGTATTGGTGGATGGAGTGGAACGTTCGTTCAATGACATCGATCCGGAAGATATTGAATCGTTGACAACGCTGAAAGATGCATCAGCAACAGCTGTGTATGGTGTACGTGGTGCCAATGGCGTAATTTTGATTAAAACCAAACCGGGAAAGGTAGGAAAACCGACAGTGAGCGCGGATTATTATGAATCGTTTACCCGTTTCACGAAGATGGTTGATTTGGCAGATGGTATCACTTATATGAATGCAGCCAACGAGGCAATGCGTAATGACGGTATTGCTACGAAATATACAGAAGATCAGATACGTAACACGATTGCTGGTAAGGATCCTTATCTATATCCGAATGTGGATTGGTTGAAAGAAATCTTTAATGATTGGGGACATAATCGCCGTGTGAATGTAAATGTACGCGGTGGTAGCGAGAAAGTCGCTTATTATGCATCAGTCAGCTACTTTAATGAGACAGGTATGACGGTGACTGATAAGAATATCGACACCTATGATTCTAAAATGAAATATAGCCGTTATAACTTTACTACCAATTTGAATATCGACGTAACTCCTACTACTAAGGTCGAGATCGGTGCGCAAGGTTATCTGGGAGAAGGAAACTATCCGGCCATCTCTTCTGCCGATTTGTATAATGCGGCAATGTCTATCTCACCGGTTGAATATCCGAAGATGTTCTTTGTTAATGGAGAAGCCTTTGTGCCGGGAACTTCAACCAATAATAACTTTAACAACCCTTATTCACAGGCTACACGTCGTGGTTATGACAACCTGACGAAAAATCAGATTTACTCTAATTTGCGCGTCACACAGGATTTGGATATGCTTACGAAAGGACTGACTGACTGCTATGTATGCATTCGACGTATACAATGAGATACATGTACATCAGGACCGTGCAGAGTCTACCTACAACTTCCTGGACACTAGTGTTCCTTACGATATGAATGGACAACCTATTCTGCAACGTATTTATGAAGGAAGTAACGTGTTAAGCTATAAACAGGAAACGAGTGGTAACAAAAAGACCTATTTGGAGGCTTCCTTGAACTATGACCGGACATTCAACGACGATCATCGTGTTAGTGCGTTATTCCTGTTCAATCAGCAATCCAAACTATTATATCCGAAAGGGACATTGGAAGATGCGATTCCATATCGTATGATGGGTATTGCCGGTCGTGCCACTTATTCATGGAAAGACCGTTACTTCGCAGAGTTCAACATCGGTTATAACGGTGCCGAGAACTTTTCGCCTAAACATCGTTTCGGAACTTTCCCTGCATTTGGTGTAGGATGGGTTGTTTCAAATGAGAAATTCTGGCAACCTCTGTCGAAGGCAGTTTCTTTCTTGAAGATACGTTATACGGATGGTAAAGTGGGTAATAGCGAAGTTTCCGACCGTCGTTTCATGTATCTGGATCAGATGAAAGAAAATGGAGACTATGGTTATAAATTCGGACCGAATGGAACTAAGTGGTCCGGTTATGAAACAGTGAATATGGCTGTTGACCTGATTTGGGAAGAATCTCGCAAACAAGACCTGGGTATTGACCTTAAGCTATTTAATGACGATCTGTCTATTGTATTCGACTTGTTTAAAGAACGTCGTGAAAACATCTTGTTGAAGCGTGAACATTCTATACCTTCATTCTTGGGATACAACACATCTGCTCCTTACGGAAACATCGGTATCATAGAAAATAAAGGATTTGATGGAACGATCGAGTATAACAAGCGTATCAATAAAGACTGGGTAATTGCGCTTCGTGGTAATGTCACCTTTAATAAGGATAAATGGATTCAGGGAGAATTGCCGGAACAGAAATACGAATGGATGAACCAATATGGGCACAACATCAATGGAGTGAAAGGATATGTTGCCGAGGGGCTGTTCACTCAAGCTGAAATAGATGATATGGCACGCTGGGAATCTTTGTCGGATGCCAATAAAGCCATTACTCCCAAACCGTTTGCATCACAGTTTGGAACAGTGAAAGCCGGAGATATCAAATACAAGGATTTAAACAATGACGGTCAGATAGACGCATACGACCAGACTTACATTTCTCGTGGTGATGTGCCGACAACTGTCTATGGTTTCGGATTTACAATAGGTTGGAAAGACTTGTCTGTGGGTATGATGTTCCAGGGCGTAGCAGGAGCCGAACGTGTTTTGAATGGTAGCAGTGTTAATCCGTTTAATGGCGGTGGTGGTAGTGGTAACCTTTACTCTAATATTGGCGACCGTTGGACAGAGGACAATCCGGATCAGAATGCCTTTTATCCGCGTTTGTCTTATGGAAGTGAAACAACCAGTAATATTAATAACTTCCAGAAAAGTACCTGGTGGGTGCGTAACATGAACTTCCTGCGTTTGAAGACATTGCAGATTTCTTATAATCTGCCTAAACCCTGGGTGAATAAAGTTCATCTGAAGAATGCGGCTGTATATGTAATGGGAACTAACCTGTTCACTTTGAGCCGTTTCAAATTGTGGGATCCGGAGTTGAATACCGATAATGGTGCTTCTTATCCGAATACGACTTCTTATTCAGTTGGTATTAATTTCACATTCTAAACAAAAAGATAATGAAAAAATATAATTATATAATCGTTAGTTTGCTGGCGTGTCTCTTGACGACATCTTGTAATGACTATTTTGACCAGGTGCCTGATGACCGTTTATCACTCAAGGAGATTTTCACAACCAGAGATGGAGCCTTGCGGTATCTTTCGAACGTATACACATTCTTACCGGATGAATTTAACCAACGTCAGGTGCATGAAACAAGTCTGTACCGTACTCCCGGTCCTTGGACAGGCTCCAGCGACGAAGCAGAGTGGACAAATGACAATAAAGGGAAATTGATAAATAACAACTCTATCGATGCGACGGAAGGAACGATGGTATTGTATCGCTGGAAGAGCTGGTTTTCAGGTATTCATGAAGCGGCAGTATTTACAGAAAATGTAGATCAGGCACCGCTGACTGTTACAGAAAGAAATCAATGGAAAGCGGAAGCAAGAGCTTTGCGGGCGATCTACTATTTTTATCTAGTACGTACTTATGGCCCGGTTCCTTTGCTTGAAAAGGACTTCCCGATGGATACTCCGAGTGATGAGTTGCAACTCCCGCGTAATACGGTAGACGAGTGTTTCGATTTTATCGTATCAGAGTTGAAAGGTGCGCAAAACGATGGTTTACTGGACGATGCTTCTACCGACAAAGTGTCCGGATATGGCCGTATTGATAAGGCGATTGCACAGGCGTTTATCATCGAGGCATTGACTTATCGTGCCAGCTGGTTATTTAATGGAGAGTGCAATTACTATTCTGACTTGGCTAATACGGACGGAACAAAGCTGTTCCCTAACAAACCGGACGAAGCTACCAAACGTGCCAATTGGCAGAAAGTGACTAATGAATGTAACACTTTCTTCTCTAATTGCGGAAGTCGTTATCATTTGATGTATACCAATAAGGACGGTGTTTCTGTTTCCGGTCCGGACTCGGAAGGCTTCAGCCCGACAGAATCTTATCGCCGTGCAGTAAGAACCCTGTTTTCTGAAATGGGTAACAATAAAGAAATGATTTTCTATCGTTTGGATAATGCTGCCGGAACCATGCAGTACGACCGTATGCCGAATAGATCCGGTAATACGACCAACTATAGAGGTGGTAGCTTGTTGGGAGCAACCCAAGAAATGGTAGATGCCTATTTCATGTCAAACGGAGAATCTCCTATTTCCGGTTATAGTGCTGACGGAGTCACTCCGATTATCAACGAAAAATCCGATTATGTAGAAGAGGGAGTTTCTACAACAGAATACAAAGGAACAGACGGTACCTTATATGCACCGACAGGAACCAGAATGATGTATGTTAATCGTGAACCTCGTTTTTATGTAGACATTACCTTTAGTAATTCAAAATGGTTTGATGGAACAGAAGGCGATTATATAGTAGATTTCACTTATAGCGGAAGTTGTGGTAAAGAACAAGGTAGCAATGACTATACAAGTACAGGCTATTTGGTGCGTAAAGGAATGGATTCCGGCGATCGTAACCAGAACTTGGTTTGTGTGCTCTTGCGTCTGACTAATATTTATTTTGACTATATCGAAGCGCTTGCACATGTCAGCCCGACTCATGAAGACATCTGGACATATATGAACATGATCCGTAAGCGTGCGGGTATTCCGGGATACGGTGAAACAGTCAATCTGCCTAAACCGACTACAACGGAAGAAGTCATGGAGCTGATTCGTAAGGAGAAACGCATTGAGTTGAGTTTCGAAAACTGCCGTTATTTTGATGTACGTCGCTGGGGATTGGTAAATGAGTATTTCAACAAAGCAATTCACGGTATGAATGTCAATTATGACGGAAATGAATTCTTCAAACGTACGGAGATTGTGAAGCGTATTTTTGACCGTCAGTACTTCTTCCCTATACCACAGGGCGAAATTGATATTGATAAAAACTTGGTTCAGAATACAGGATTCTAAATACTGATTATAAAATAGAAATTATGATGAAACAATATATTTTCTCTGCAGTTTGTCTCATGTCCGGTGTCCTTTGTATGTCCTCTTGCAATGAGGATAAACAGGCAAAGCCATATACCCCGGATTACGAGATTGTACCGGAGTATACCAATGCGGATACCTGGACTGCCTATGAAGCATTTAATGATAACTTGCTGGATCCCGATAAGAACATTTATAAAACAAGTACCGCTTATACTGCTGCTACCGACCGTAATAACGGAGCTGCTGCGATCTGGTGCCAGCCGATCTATTGGGATATGGCCATGAACGCATATAAACGTGCAAAAGCGGAAGGAGATACAGAAAGAGAAAACAAATACAAGCAGTTGTGTGATGATTTGTTTGCCGGAAATAAAGCACATTATGTAAACTTTGATTTCGACGATAATAATGAGAATACCGGCTGGTTTATCTATGATGATATACAGTGGTGGACCATTACTTTGGCACGTGCTTACGAATTATTTAAAGTGGAAGAGTATCGCAGTTTGGCAGAAGCAAGTTTTGCACGTGTATGGTACGGTTCTCCCCGCGTAGGTGATACGGGTTCTTATGCAGATCCTGAAAAGAATTTGGGTGGAGGTATGTTCTGGCAATGGCAGCCTATCGGCAATCCGAATGAAAATGCTGCCGGTGATGGTAAGATGGCTTGTATTAATTTCCCGACTGTGGTAGCTGCATTGACCCTTTACAATAACGTTCCTACCGATCGTGTGGCTGATCCGAATCCGGAAAGCTGGAGTAATAAGTACGGTGATTTTACCCGTCCGCATTATGAAACGAAGGAAGCTTATCTGGCAAAAGGAAAAGAAATCTATGAATGGGCTGTGAAGAATCTGGTAGACAGCAATACCGGAGAGGTTGCCGACAGCAAGCATGGTGAAGGCAATCCGGCATGGTCGGACCATGTATACAATCAGGCCACTTTTATCGGAGCTTCGTTATTGCTTTATAAAGCTACCGGTGAGAAAACATATTTGGACAATGCAATTTTAGGAGCTGACTATACAATGAATACCATGTCCGAAACGTACGATTTACTGCCGTTCGAGAGTGGCGTGGAACAGGGTATTTATACCGCTATCTTTGCGGAATACATGGCCATGCTGGTGAATGATTGTGGCCAGACCCAGTACGTACCGTTCTTGAAACGTAACATTAATTACGGCTGGGCTAATCGCGACCGGACACGTAATTTGTGTGGTGGCGAATATCATAAGGCACAGATAGAAGGCGCTACTATTGACAGCTATAGTGCATCCGGAATACCGGCATTGATGTTGTTGTTTCCGGCAGATAAATAATTGTAACCCATAAAAAAGAAGAATAATGAATACGAAATATTCAAATTGGAAAATGTGGTATTATGTGTTATGCATGGTACTGACACTTCAATTGGCGGCTTGTTCTGAAGAAACGCATGACGAGTATACTGCGGCTCCTGAAATAGAAGATACCTATATCGACCAACTGGATGCATTGATTGCTGAAATGACCGATTTGCAGCAAAATTCAGACTACGGAGATAAGAAAGGACAGTACCCCACCGAAAGCCGGGCAATTCTGACAGATGCGATAGATGATGCCAATCGTGCGGTACTTTTAATCAAATATCAGCAACCCTCTCCGTCGGAAAGTGAGAAACAACGCTATGTGGCAGAAGCCAAGGCGTCTATAGAACAGTTCAAGAGTACGATCCGTACAGAAGACGCTGAAACAACACCGGCTGAACTGTTTGTGGACGGACGTGGTGATGGTGGTTCTTATATCGATTTCGGACGTAGCGAAGAATATGTCAATTTCGGAACCGAAGGAAATCAAGCCTTTACTGTTGAGTTTTGGGTGAAAGTAACCAAAGGTGGTGGAAAAGACCAGAATGTGTTCCTGTCAACTTATATGGGCGGTGACGGATGGCGTAATGGCTGGATGATGTATTGGCGTAATGCAGACGGTGGTATTTATCGTGCAACTTGGGGCGAAACAGGAGGAAATATCTGTGAACCGTCACTAAAGGCACCGGAAGATGGAGAATGGCAACATTTCTTGTTTGTGTACAGTGATAAAGGCTTGCCGGGCAGTCCGGAGCTTCGTGCGAAATTGTATGTGAACGGAGAAGTGAAAACAACCGAGGGAAGCGTGGGTAACAGGTTCTATAATTCGAGCAACTATGCCAACTATAATGCACCGATGACCGCTTTCGGACGTTATATGCGTACCAGTGATAATCTGTTTGAAGAAGGCTTTGCCGGTTATATGAAGAAAATCCGTATCTGGAAAAGCGCAAAGGATAACGAATATGTTCAGAATTCTTATAATGGAACGGCTGAAGTGACGGGTAAAGAAGCAGACTTGGCGGCAGCATGGGATTTCATGACCAAACCTTCCGGTTCGGGTAATGAAGTAATAGACCTGACAGGCCGTCATACTGCTAAGATTATCGGTACTTACGAGTGGCAACGTATTGTTGAATAATAATGTAAAAACGATGAAAAACATGAAATGTTTAACTAATAAATGGAGAGAGGGAGCAATGCTCCTCTCTTTCCTCCTGATTTCTAGTCTGGCAGGGATATTTACCGCTTGTGACGATATTGAAGACGAGTATATAACAGATACACAATTAAGTATCTTACGGGAAAGTCGTACGTCATTGAACTATTTAGTCGTCCCTTAAAAAGTACTCATCTGCGGGATATTGCAAGAAAACAGTGTCC
>OJQJ01001691.1_pt1 | contig 10807 bp, 10 predicted proteins | sample 1598671 | NCBI WGS metagenome assembly OJQJ01 (sample SAMN03922499, study PRJEB24848) | human gut metagenome | isolation source: stool sample | host: Homo sapiens | place: Germany | collected 2011-11 | reverse complement strand
CCACCTATGAGCAAGCTCATGTGGGCTTAGACCTTTTGACCCTGGCATCATAAAAATTACAATAGGAGAATAATTCACAGTAAACCGGGATTTGCTGTGAATTATTCACGTTTATAAATGAAACCGTGTGGATAATCCAGAAAAGAAAGAAATAGACAATGCATCAATATTTAAAAGCGATAGGATTTAATAATATTCATACAAGAAAAGATTTAAAAAAATTATTATCTGAAACAGAAGAAAATTTTACGCATCAGACAGTAGTATCTTACAGGCAGGGGGAAGATTTCTGCGAATTTCAAAAAGAATACGGACAGGGAATCGGCATCTCAGTCTGTGGGGAACTGACGGAAGATGAGAAGTTTGAAAGAGCGTACTATTTTCCATATTTCACAGGAAGTGGTATTACCACCTATGCTGATATTACAGTAGAACGTAAGATTGAAAAAGAACAGTATGTCGGCTTATGCGAAGATGCAAAAGTAGGTATCAGCCTGATCTTCACAATTCAAAACGGAATTGAATACATGAGGGAAAGAAAAGCCGGATTTGTGGAAGGAGTGCAGACTTCTGTTACATTCTCAGGGCTGGCATTATCGGGAATGATTTTACTTCCGGTCGTAAAAAATGAACAGCAGATACAATGGGAAAAGGCGGCATCTGATAATCGTCGGGAATTGATGAATGCAGCACGGAACGGAGATCAGACGGCAATCGAGACGTTGACTTTGGATGATATGGATATATATTCAAAAATGTCAAAAAGGTTGAAAAATGAAGATGTTTTTACAATCGTAGATACTTATTTTATGCCTTATGGGGCCGAATGTGATATTTATTCCATTATGGGTGAGATACTTGCTGTCAGAGAGCGTATAAACGGTGCTACAGGTGTCCGACTGTATCAGATGAAGCTGAGTGTGAATGAACTGCAATTTGACGTTTGTGTGCCGGCTGACGAGGTCATGGGACAACCTGAGATCGGAAGAAGGTTTAAGGGCGTGATCTGGCTGCAGGGATATATTAATTTTTAGATACCAGGGTCAAAAGGTCTTTCACCCACCTATGAGCAAGCTCATGTGGGCTTAGACCTTGTGACCCTGGTATCTTAAAATAATTTGCTTTTTCTTTTATGAAACTACAGGGGATAAAAATTCTTTCACATAATAGAGTGCAGCTCCAATTGCCGGAGTGTATTGTCCGTGATTACCAACCAGAAGCTGATCCTCTTCCATGTGGAAAAGAGATTGTTCATTAATTTTTTCTAACAGATATTGCATATCGGTATTACGAAAATAAGGTGCAAGGTATCCGCTTATGATTACCGGACTGTCGATCACAAGGTTCAGATTACGGATTGCAAAAGCAAGGTGATCCAAATAATCTCTCCAAATTCGAAGAAGCGTAGGAGTCTGCGTAGTGTGCAGAATCTTGAAAAAGTCTTTAATTGGCATCCCGGCAGCCGCTTTCAAAGCGTTAGCTGAGCAGTAAGTCTCAAGACATCCGCGATGACCACAGTAACAATCAGGTCCATTCGGGTCAATACAAATATGCTCAAAAAGCCCACTGTGCATATGTTTTCCCTGATGAACCTTATGGTTGGTGATAATTGCACCGCCAAGGTTGGGATTCAGAAGAAAAATTAATGCACTGTCGAACTGGGGATGATTCCAAAGCTCTAAATCTGCAGCTGATTTGGAATCATGTTCCAGGTGACAGGAGTACGGCAGTCTGGAAGAAAAATCAGAAAGCTTCATCTGCGTGTTCCCCATGATGTCTCCATAGATTACGGCTGTTCCATCCGGGGAAATAATTCCCTGGGTAGCGATGGAGATACCTTCAATTTTTTCGGGTTCATATTGACGATTCAGAATAAATGTCTCTACATTTTCTGCGAGTGATGTATAATAAGTATCACTATTCACATAAGGAAGTTCAATGGTTTCTGTCGCCATGACTTCGCCATATAAATTTACTGCTACAATATGAAACATATCTTTCAAAATTCCAAGTCCAAGTGATATGCGGAAATCTTCAACAATTCTTATAATCTGGGCCTTTCGTCCCCCAGTAGATTCAAAATATCCGTTTCGGCAGATCAGGCCATCCTGTTCTAATTCATTCAAATTCTGACTGACAGTAGAAAGTCCCATTTGCAGATCCCGGACAATCTGCAGCTTGGAAGTTTCTTTTTGCTGATAAATATATTGGTAAACTTTATTACGGTTAAATTTTTTTAAATTAATCGTGGTCATCCCTTTTTCTTTCATTTTTCCTCCTTCACTTATGTATGAATCATACGCATAAGAATTAAGCTTATTTTAATATAGATAGATTTGTAAAACAAGAATCTGTGATTATTCCGGGGCTCTCTGAGCCACCTGTCCGGACTTTGAGAGCCACCATTCCGGAGAATGAGAGCCATATATTCCGGTAATTCAGAGCCACCTTATTTGGCTCTATTACATATATTTCCTTTATACTGTAAATACACACCTTTGGTGTGAATACAGATAAAGGAGGTCATAAGTTATGACCAAGTATCGTGAAATCCTACGCTTGAAAAGCTTAGGATTCAGTGAGAGGAACATCGCACAGAGTTGCGGTGTATCCAGAAACACAGTCGCTAAGGTTTTGAAAAAGGCAGCGGAAATCAAGCTTTCATGGCCGCTGGATTTCGACATGACCGACAGTGCACTAGAGGAGCTGATGTTTCCTAAGGATAAGTCGGCAACGAATAAACGCATGCCAAACTTTGACTACATTCGCAAAGAACTTCTGCGAAATGGTGTAAACAAAAAGCTTCTCTGGGTAGAATACTGTGAGGAGTGCCGCATGAGCAGCGAAGAGCCTCTAATGTATTCTCAGTTCTGCTACTACATCCAGAAGGATGAAGAAAAACGCAGGGCTACCATGCGTATCCCCAGAAAACCAGGTGAACAGATTGAAGTTGACTGGGCCGGTGACCCTGCCCACATCATTGATCCGGACACCGGAGAAATCACAGATGCATGGATATTTGTAGGTGTATTAACTTACAGTCAGTATGCTTTTGTAAAAGCATATATGAATGAGAAAATCGACAACTGGATCAAAGCTCATGTCCAGATGTTTGATTTCTTTGGAGGTGTCACACCTATGCTCGTTTCTGATAACTGTACAACCGCAGTGAATCATAAAAAGAGTGACTGGTACAACACTGCCTTAAACACAACTTATCATGAGATGGCAGAACATTACAATCTCGCCATCCTTCCGGCCAGAATCCGGAAACCCAAGGATAAACCGAATGTAGAGGGATCAGTAGGAAAGATATCCACATGGATAACAGCAGCCCTTCGCAATGAGCAGTTTTTCTCTCTTGCAGAATTAAATGCTTCAATCCGTGAAAAACTGGATGCCTACAACGCCCGTAAATTTCAGAAAAAGGAATGTAGCAGACTCAGTTTATTTCTTGGGGAAGAAATGCCATTACTGGCTCCGTTGCCTGCTACACCTTTTGAACTGGCTGAGTGGAAACAAGCCACCGTCCAGTTTAACTATCACATCGCAGTAGACAGAATGTTCTACTCCGTGCCTTATCAGTATATCAAAAATAAGGTGGATGTGCGTATAACAGATACAACGGTTGAAATATTTTATAATCACAATCGTATTGCCTCTCACAGACGACTCTATGGAAGAAGCGGTCAGTATTCTACAGTGACAGAACATATGCCACAGGAACACCAGAAATATCTGGAATGGAACGGTGACCGGTTCCGTAAGTGGGCTGATTCGATTGGAATTAACACAAGCAAGGTTGTCGATGCAATACTTACCTCCGGCAGGATTGAACAGCAATCCTACAGAAGCTGCATGGGATTACTGAAACTGGCAGAAAAATATTCGCCTGGAAAACTGGAGCAGGTCTGTGCTAAGGCACTTTCTTATTCCGGTAAACCCAGCTATAAAAGTATCAAAAATCTATTGGCTGCTGTGAAGAATGTACCTGGTACTGAACCAGAAGCATCTCAAGCAGAAAAACCACACGGCATAACCAGAGGAGCCAGATACTATGGAGGTAAACAATCATGACAAATCAAAGTACAATCGATAAACTTATTGAAATGCGTCTGACTGCTATGGCGGATGCATTCCGCATCCAGATGGATGATCCTACAATGAAGGAAGTGCCGTTCGAGGATCGGTTCGGTATGCTTGTTGATGTCGAATACAGCAACCGTAAAAACAATCGTCTGAAAAGGCTGATCCGCCAGGCTGAACTTGAGCAGCCAGATGCGAGCATTGCAGCAATTGATTATCATTCTGGGCGAAAACTGAACAAAGCATTGATTAATCGTCTGGCAACCTGTGAATACATTACAGAATACCGGAACATCTTTATTACTGGAGCAACTGGAAGCGGTAAAACCTACATGGCCTGTGCCTTTGGCATGGAAGCATGCAAGCACTATTACTCAGTACGGTATGTACGACTTCCTGATCTATTATTGGACTTACAGGCTGCCAGGGACAATGGAACTTTCTCGACTGCCCTGAAGAAATACACTAAGCCAATAGTACTGATTATTGATGAGTGGCTGCTTCTTAAATTGACAGAAGCTGAAGCCAGAAATCTTTTTGAACTGATACATAAAAGACGAAAAAAATCTTCAACGATCTTTTGTTCTCAGTTCCGTGAAAGTGAATGGTACCAGCAAATCTGTGATGGTGAAAGTACTCTTGCTGATGCCATCATGGATCGTATATCGTATGATTCTTATAAGATCGATATTGAAAGTGTTGACCCATCTAAAGACCTCTCTATGAGAGAAGTGTATGGACTGGATCCTGCAATGGCAAAGTAACTTAATAAATAAAATGGGGTGGCTCCGTTAGTCCGGACAGGTGGCTCTCGCCACACCGGACTGGCGGCTCTGCCGCACCGTAATATTCATCTTCAGAGGCATAGTAGGGGTGTGCGTACTGCTGACACCAAGAAATGATATCATCGGCAGCAGTGTAGTCATCTTTTCCACGGATACTCTGGTACAGGTTATTCAGAGAAAGCCAGAGCTCATTTCCGTCCAAGCCGTATCCACGGTTGAGTTTCGGAACATCGCCCTTGCCCAGACAGGCGGTGATTACGATTTTTCCATTCTGTTCTGTCTTTTCATAGTATTTGAAAGTTGCGGTCAGCCGTGCATCCGCACTCATTTTCCCCAAACTGAAATCTTCGTTCATATTCTACCTCCATTCTTACCGATAGAACTTGCTTTCGGTACGAGTTCTTACCAATAGAAAATAGTCTTTGGTAACATTATAAAGTATACTGTGATAGAAAACAAGAGCAATTCATGTTTGGAATGCAGAGAGGAGGATGGCTATGGATAAAGTCACGATGAGCGTACAGGAAATGGCAATGCAGATGGGAATCAGCCTGAGCAAAGCGTATGCACTGACCAGAGAAGCGGATTTTCCAATCGTCCGTGTAGGCAAGCGGGTATTGGTTCCTGTTTCCGAATTTAAGGTGTGGTTATCGGCAAGAGCCACGGAGAAATGATACGTCAGAAAATAAGCGGGGAAGGAGGAGCACAGAATGTATGAGAAACTTCCGGAACAGTTGAAAAAAGACGGACGGTTCTGTCTGTGGAAATATGAAGAAAGAAACGGACGCATGACAAAAGTGCCGTATCAGACAAATGGCAGAAAAGCGAGCAGTGCCGATAAAAATACCTTTTCGGATTTTCGATTGGCAGTCAATGCAATGGATGGTTATGACGGAATCGGTATGGGTGCATTTGATGATTTCTGCATGGTAGATATCGACCACTGCGTGTTTGGTGGAAAGCTGACACAGATGGCAGAAGACATCGTGGAGAGAATGGACTCCTATACAGAATTCAGCCCCTCCGGCACGGGAGTCCGCATAGTATGTAAGGCATCTTCCCTGTCTTATGATACGGGCAGATATTACATCAATAATCAGAAACTTGGTCTGGAAATCTATGCAGCAGGTGTAACAAAGAAATTCTGTACTCTGACAGGAAATGTGATCCGCAACCGTGGTGTTGAGGAGCGAAGCACTGAAATTGGGGAAATACTGGAAACTTATATGCTCCGTCCGATTTCTAAGAAAAAGAACGATGTACAGGATATTCCCGGCAGTTATCTGTCTGATGATTCCGTAGTCTGCTTGGCATCGGATTCCAGACAGGGCGAAAAGTTCAAAGCCTTGTGGAATGGAGAAATACTGGAAGGAAAATCCCACAGCGATGCGGATATGTCGCTTGCAAGTATCCTTGCATTCTGGTGTGGCGGTGACACAGGGCAGATGGACAGACTGTTCCGAAAATCGGGATTGATGCGGAGCAAGTGGGACCGTGTGCAGAGTGGCTCAACCTACGGCGCATTGACGATGGAAAAGGCAGTGGCACAGGCATTGGATTTCTACAGACCTTATGCAAGGACATCAGCAGAGAGTGATTTTGATGATATGCTGCAGAAGCTGATAGAACTGAATGTGTCGGATAACAGCAGATACCCGTGGAATGACAACGGCTCAGGCAGATTGTTTGCGGATGTGTATAAAGATATCGCAAGGTATGTGCCGGAAAGGAAAAAGTGGTATGTGTATGACGGAACCCGGTGGATTCCGGACATTGGCGGATTGAAAACAATGGAGCTTGCAAAATCCCTTGCGGACAGTCTGGTCAGATATGCCCTGACAATTACCGATGAGCGCAGAAGAAAGGACTATCTGGAATTTTCTGCGAAATGGCAGAGTCGGAATTACCGCAACACGTATATCAGTGATGCCCAGAGTGTGTATCCGATTGCAATGTCTGAGTTTGACCGCAATGTTTATTACCTGAACTGTCAGAACGGAACACTGGATCTGCAGACGGGAGAGTTCCATCCGCATACACCACAGGACAAGCTGACCAAGATTGCAGGGGCGGCCTATGATCCGAATGCAAAGAATCCACGTTTTACCAGATTTGTTTCAGAGGTGATGAGTGGGGATACGGAGAAAGCAAGGTTCATGCAGAAAAGCCTTGGTTATGGTCTGACAGGTGATACCCGCTATGAATGTATGTTTTTCTACTACGGTGCAACCACCAGAAATGGGAAAGGGACTCTGATGGAAAGCACACTTCATGTGATGGGAGATTACGGTTTGACTGTCCGACCGGAAACGATTGCTGCAAAACCGTCTGCCAACAGCCAGAACCCGACAGAGGATATTGCACGTCTTGCCGGAGTGCGGTTCGCCAATATCTCAGAGCCAAGGCGGGGACTGGTGCTGAATGAAGCACAGATCAAAAGCATGACGGGAAATGATACGCTGAATGCGCGATTCCTGCATGAAAACAGTTTTGATTTCAAGCCACAGTTCAAGTTGTATGTGAATACGAATTATCTTCCGGCTATTACAGATATGACACTGTTTTCGAGCGGACGTATCGTGATCATTCCCTTTGACAGGCATTTTGAGGAATGGGAGCAGGAACAGAATCTGAAAGCAGAATTTTCCAGGCCGGAGGCAGCAAGTGCCATCTTAAACTGGCTGATTGAAGGATATACCCTTTTACAAGAGGAAGGATTTGCCCAGCCAAAAGCAGTAAAAGATGCCACCATGTCCTATCAGCATGACAGCGATAAAATGGAACTTTTTGTGGAGGAATTTCTGGAACAGGAGAAGGATGCGGAATGCCGGACATCGGCAGTGTATCAGGCATACCGCAACTGGTGCAATGACAATGGATATTTTGCGGAGAACAGCCGGAATTTTAACCAAGCACTTCGTACAATCGGTACGGTAGTCCGCAAGCGTCCGAGGGATGGTGGAGAAAAAACCACACTTTTAACAGGATATCGGCTCTTGTGCAGAGATTTCCTCTGCTGAGAAAAAAGGAGGTATACATGGGAAAACAGAAAGCAGCACCACCGATGCGGTTTGAACCATCGGACTTTTCAACAGATAAGTACAGATGTGTGAATGTCATCAATTTAAGGGACAGATGCCCGGTCATTATCATGGCAAGCGAATCCTGTGACCCGCCCTATTACCGTGTGGTTGACGGCTCATTGGAGATGTTTTATCTGTCCTATTCTGAAGCAGTGGATTATTGCAGACAGAGTGGTTATATGACACAAAAATAATTTTTCAGGAGGTTTATTATGATTAACAGTACAGCTTATTATAACGATTTTTGGAACGAAATGAGAGGAAAACAGGCAGTTACGGACAGCCTTTATAACAACCGTGAAAGCAAGACAAATGCGTACCATCTGCCCGGAGAATCAAATAAAAAATATACGGCAGTACTACGGAAAGAAAGTGCAGTCCGTCAGCTGGCAACCGTTGTGAATGCGACCAGAAGTGACAGCCGTCTTTGGACATTTGACTGTGAAGGTCAGGCTGAATGGGGCGATATGGTCAATCTGGAGGGCATGGATAACGAGGACGATTTTCAGAGATTTGAAGTACAGGCATACCGATTGTCCGAGCTTGTCAGACTTGGATTGGAGTTCGCTTCTGACCAGTCCTTTGCCATAGAGGATTATGTAATCGGGAAAATGGCACGTTGTTTTGGCACAAGCGAGGAACAGGCGTTTATCAACGGAACAGGGGAAAATCAGCCGACAGGTATTCTGCACGCCACTGACGGAGCAGAAACGGGCGTGACGGCAGAGAGTGATTCTGCTATCAGCTATGATGAAATCATCAAACTGTATCTGTCCGTGGATAAGAAATACCGTAAACATGGTACATGGCTTATGAATGACGAAACGGCTCTGGCACTCCGTACCCTCAAAGATTCAGCCGGAAACTATCTGTGGAAGGAAAGTGATGAAACGATTTTCTCAAAACCTGTGCAGATTGTTGATGCCATGCCGTCTATCGGAAAGGGGCAGAAAGTAATCGCATTTGGAGATTTCAGCAATTACTGGCTCGTTCAGCGTTTCCCACTGACTATCCGCACACTGAAAGAAAAGTTTGCCATGCGTGGACAGGTAGGGTATCTGGGATGTGAGTATCTGGACGGAAAACTGATCCGTAAGGATGCAGTCAAGATACTTCAGATGGCAGCAGACTAAGCAGTTGGGGCTGTGGAAATACTGCAGCCCGTATGGAAGGAGGATTGCACATGGCAATAGAAAAACATGATACTACGGAAAATACACTTATCCCTGTGAGTGAAAAGTACACACTGACAATCAAAGAAGCAGCGTCGTATTTTAATATCGGGACAAAGAAAATGCGTAGACTGGCAGAAGATAACAGAGGAAGATTTGCGGTATTCAGCGGAAACAGGTATCTGATTATCCGCCCGCAGTTTGAAAAATTTATCAGTGCTTCTTCGGAGATATAATTCCGTTTGTCTGCCGAAAGTAGTTGATATTATCAGCGTTCAGAGTGATATATAGTATGACCTCGAAAACCTGTGAAAACAGCCACTTTTGGCAGAAAGGAAGTACTTTTATGGCAAGACCAAGTTTAGGAGAAAAGGATATTTTAAATCCTTCTGAGGCAATTGAATATTTTGTTTTGAGCCGGAGAAAATTTTATGATTTATTGAGTAATACGGATGGAGAAGATTTTCTGGCATACTACGGAGAACGCAAGCTGATTCTTCGTGTAGCCTTTGAAAGGTATCTGCGTAACCATCCAGAACTAAGGAGGCGGGTATAATGGCAAAGGCAGGAAGAGGTCAGACAAGGCGGGATTCCAAACGCAGAGTATTAAGACCGGGAGAAAGCATAAGAGCAGACGGAAAATATCAATATAAATATCATATTGATGGAAAACCACATTTTGTATACAGTTGGAAATTGGAGCCTACGGACAAACTTCCAAAGGGCAAAAAGCCATGCCTTTCCCTTCGTGAGTTGGAAAAACAGGTAAACACAGATTTGGATTTACTTGTAAATATCGTGGACGGACAGATGACAGTCTGTGAACTTGTAGACCGATATTTGAAAACAAAGACCGGAGTAAGGCAAAGCACGAAACAGGGATATGTTACAGTGCAGAGATTGCTTGCGAAGGAAGCATTTGGCAAAAAGACGATACGAAGTGTGAAAACTTCGGATGCAAAGCTGTTTCTTATCAAACTGCAACAGGAAGATGGAAAGAGCTACAGTTCTATTCATACCATCAGGGGAGTGCTGCGACCAGCCTTTCAGATGGCGGTGGATGATGACATTCTGGTAAAGAATCCATTCGGATTTCAGCTTGCCGGAGTATTGGTAAATGATGCAGTTACAAGAGAGGCAATCACAAAAGATCAGATGAGAAAGTTCTTAAAGTTTGTGCATGACGATGTGGTGTACTGTAAATACTATGAAGTTGTGTACATACTCTTTCATACGGGAATCCGAATATCGGAATTTTGTGGATTGACGCTGAAAGACATTGATCTTGAGAGCAGAACTGTAAATATTGACCACCAGTTGCAGAGAACATCGGATATGCGATATATCATAGAAACCACAAAAACGGATGCAGGAACAAGAGTATTGCCAATCACGGAGGATGTGGCACAGATGTTTCAGGCAATCATTGAGGATAGAAATGCACCGAAAGTGGAGAAAGCCATAGATGGATATAGTGGATTCCTGTTTTACGATGATAATGGAATGCCACTTGTGGCAATGCACTGGTAACATCGTTTCAATCATATGGTTGGAAGGTACAATGATATCTACCGGGTGCAGTTGCCAAATATCACGCCTCATGTATGCCGACATACCTATTGCTCCAATATGGCAAAATCGGGAATGAATCCAAAGACATTACAATACCTCATGGGGCATT
>OJQJ01001683.1_pt1 | contig 10853 bp, 10 predicted proteins | sample 1598671 | NCBI WGS metagenome assembly OJQJ01 (sample SAMN03922499, study PRJEB24848) | human gut metagenome | isolation source: stool sample | host: Homo sapiens | place: Germany | collected 2011-11 | reverse complement strand
CGCACTTGACACAAACTCGACATGCGCAAAAAGCGTGCGCAGAAATGAGCGGAAAGTATGGTAAATTCCAAATGGATTCGGCGTTTTGCGGTCTGGACGGCAGCGCTTTTAGCAGCGATCGCAGCAGTGGTAGTGATTTTTGACCCGTTTTATCATTTTCACGGTCCGCTGCCGGGGATGAAAGCAGTCGTAACGAAATCGGAATATCAGTGTATCGGCACAATACGGAATTTTTCTTATGACAGCGTGCTGGCAGGATCCTCTACAGCGGAAAACTATAACAATCACTGGTTTGACGAGGCATTTTCCTGTAGGACGGTCAAGGCGATCAAAAGCTCCGGGACGTGCGCAGACCTGAAATTTTATATGGAGGAAGCGTTTGCGACGCACGATCTGAAAAATGTGTTTTACAGCCTCGATCTGTTTGCTTTGGACGGCGACCCGGAGACGAATTTTGTCAACGATTCGATGCCGCTGTATTTATATGATAAAAATCCGTTCAATGACGTGAAGTATCTGTTCAACAAGGATGTATTGTTTGAGGATATCCCGTATCTGCTGGCGATGAATTTCAGCGGGTACGACGATGGGATGTCTTATAATTTCTGGCAGTACAAAACCTTTTCTGAAGAAGAGGCGAGAAAGCATTACGAACAGTCGGAAGAGATTGCACCGATGCAGGAGCCGTCTGAGTGGCAGGCACGGGTAGATGAAAATATTGGTTTGTTGACAGATATGGTAAAAAAGCATCCGGAGACAGAATTTTATTTTTTCCTGCCGCCCTATTCCGAGCTTTGGTGGGACAGCGTGTACCGGAGCGGGCAGACGGAGGAATATCTCTATGCCAGACAGGCGGCGATGGAAGCGCTGATTGTATATGATAATGTACAGGTTTATGATTTTCAGACGGATGATGATATTATTTTGAATTTGGATTATTACATGGATCCGATTCATTTTTCGGCGGATGTGAATCAGTTCATGGTCGTAAAAGCAAAGGAAGCCGATACGGCATATCTGGTGACAAAAGAAAATCTGTCTGACCGGTGCAGTGCAATGCGTGAACTGGCAGAGAAGATCACAAACAGGTAGCAGGAGTATTTACACGAGATATTTTCCAAACATTTTTAGGGTGTGATCATGACAGATATTTATCAGAAAGCTTATACGAGCATATATCCTTCCAGGCTTGGGGATATTTTGCTGGCGGCGGACGAAATCGGGCTTACCGGTTTGTGGTTTTTCGGGCAGAGCTATTTTGCAGATACACTTCCGGCAGAGCAGGTTGCGCAGGAAACGCCGATACTTGTACAGGCAAGGGAATGGCTGGACGAATATTTTTCGGGAAAAGAACCGGACTTTACACCGAAGCTGCATCCGATCGGATCGCCGTTTCGGCAGGAGGTATGGAGGATTTTGCTGCAGATTCCCTATGGTCAGACGATGACCTACGGAGAAATTGCAAGACAGATGGAAAAGCTGCAGAACCGGTCTCATATGTCTGCACAGGCGGTAGGCGGTGCGGTGGGACATAACGGGATTTCAATCATCATTCCATGCCATCGGGTTGTGGGGACGAAGGGGAACCTGACAGGGTATGCAGGCGGACTTGACAAAAAGATGGCACTGCTTGAGCTGGAGCATGCCAATCGGAAAACTTATCCGGAAAATTTGTCGCTGTAATGAATATGCATATCTTCCCAGTCCATAAATAATACATAGAATACTTTTCCATATTGTGGGCTTTCTACAATTCTCCCATGATCCAGTACAGAAAGATAAGATCCGTCCGCCTTTCGAAGATGAAAATGAATATAGTCATTTTCATTTCCGCTGTCGATTTGTTCCCAAATGCTTGCTTCTATCTGCTGCTGCTCATCTTCACGAATCAGGTTGTGAAAACTCTTATTGGTGAGCCTGAAGAATTCATCCATGCTTTTATATCCGGTCATAGAAAGAAATTCATGGTTTGCATAAAAAAGTTCGTCATCTTCCTTGTCTGCTCTGTATATGATAAATGCACCCGGAAGGTGTTCGGAGATATCTCTAAGTGCAAAGCCCAGCTGTTTGCGAACAACGAATTGAAGTTCCTGCTTGTAAGACATACATCCATTTTTCCCGTGAAGCTTTATTTCATAGAGAGCTGCATCTGCACAGCGCATGAGCTGTGAAAGACTGGATGCAAAGGTCGGATATTCCGCATATCCAAGAGAAATATAAAATTGCTGCTCCCTTCCTCTGCATGAGAATGTTTTGGGAAGGCTGGTGAATTGCTGCAATTGCGCGTCTGCTTCTTCAAAGGTATAGTTAGGGAGAAGAACACAAAATTCGTCTCCACCGTTTCTTCCTAATATGGCATCAGATGGAAAAAAAGCTTTCATGTTGTCTGCAAGACATTTCAATGCCTTGTCACCATAACCGTGTCCATAGATATCATTGATAAACTTAAAGTCATCAATATCAAAAAGTGCAGCCACAAAATGAGTTTTCGGATTTTTAGCTATCATTTTCGCTGCCAATTCATCAAATCCATAGCGATTGTAAATATTGGTAAGGGAATCCGTGTGTGCCAGTATCTGGAATCTGTTTTTATTTTCTTTCGAAGTCAGCCATACACAGGTAAGAACGGACAGAAGTATAACGTTAGCAATTAATATCACACTGGTTTTTGCTATTAATAAATTGTTTCGCCATCCACCTTGAGGAGCGACTTCAAACATCCATTCCTCTTCCCCTATCGTAAAAGTATAAGAAACCGGATTTATCAACGAATCATTTGATTGAGAAACAATGTTATAGGTATCACTCCAGGGAGCATCTGTCTTTGAAATTCTGTATTCATATCCAAAGCTGGAAAGTGCACTGACCGCGTCTGAGAAAATGTCGGGTACACGCAGGACAACAATGGTAAAGCCCCAGAAATATTCCAACCCGTTTTCATCCTTCAGGAAAATAGGATTGCGGACAGCAATTCCAGAGCCGCCCTGTTTCAATTTGAATGGTCCCTGGGTAATGATTGTATGGTTGTCCCTTGCATAACAGGAAATCTTTCCACGATCTTTATCATGGAGCAGATCAATTTTGCCTGCTTCATTTCCGGTGGACGGATAAATATCTGTCACAACACCATTCGGAGCAAGCTGCACGCTTTCAATAGAATCAGACATAAGATTTTCTGCAATCATGTCAAACTGGTTAAATTCTCCAGATTCACTGATCAAAATCTGTTTCAGAACATCCGTAACGTCTATCCCTTCTGTAATCTCATTTTTTATGCGTTCCCCATAGGTTGTTGCATTTAATAATGCTGTTGTATGGTTCTGTGCTGTTTCATGAGAGTCTACTTTGTATAGGATTATACCAACAAGGCATATACCCAGTAAGAAAACGATAAGCGGAATAAGTGTTTTTTGTTTCATCTAACATGCCCTTTTTTTCAGAGGTGTTTTGCAAGACCTCTGTTGATGTCAGTCATGGCGGCTGTTTTTATAGTAATTTTCCCTCACATTGTGTTCCGTGTCAAGATTTCGTACAAGCTAAAATAAGAAGGAGAGCCAAAGCTTTTGGATACTGTTTTTGTCATTTTACAGAGCTCGCAGCGTTCACAAATTCTTCACAAAAAAATTAGCACTCACCTATTGACATTGCTAATAATGGGTGTTATATTACATCTAGAACAAAGGAAAGGGAACAAAAAGAACAGAAGATGCCGAAAACGGAATCGGAGTTCTCAGAAAGCTTTTCTTTGAACCAGATAAAATGACAACCACTTCTGAAAAGGATTCACAGAAGGCATGATAGAAGGAATGGAGGAATGACTTATGTTACTGCCTAGAATTTGGGATGAAGATTTATTTGAGAATATGGATAACTGGATGAGTTGGCCGGATGAGAGTGAGTTCTTCGGTAAGAAGAATCCTCTGTATGGCAAACATGCAAAGAACCTCATGAAGACAGATGTTCGGGAAACCGAGGATGCTTACGAGGTAGATATTGATCTGCCTGGCTTCAAGAAAGACGAGGTTACGATCACCGTCGAAAATGGTTATCTGAATATCAGCGCTGTCAAAGGCCTTGATAAAGACGAAACCGATAAGAAGACCGGCAAGTACATTCGTCAGGAGCGTTACGCAGGCAGCTGCTCCAGAACATTTTATGTCGGCGAAGCCGTTGAACCCGAGGATGTTTCCGCGAAGTTTGAAAACGGTATCCTGCAGCTTCACATTTTGAAGAAGGAAGCAAAGAAGGTAGAAAAGAAAGACAACCGGATCGCAATTGAAGGCTGATCTTTTCGGTATACAAATCTGAGCATTCCGTCAAAATCTCACCTGATAAAAATCCCGGTGCGTGAAAACGTACCGGGATTTTTTGTCGTATAAGAAGTTTCAATTCCATACAATAAAAACGCTTTGGGAGGATCCCGCTGCGGCAGGAAAGGAAAAGGGCGATATCCGACAGGAGAAATGCGCTGGATTTCACCCGAAAGGTTGCGTAAAAAGGCTCAATCATGTAAAATCAAAGTAATATCTTTGAAAAATGAGCGGCAGGACCGCAGCATGGAGGATGAAATGGATATATTCGGAATATTGGCGATGGTCGGGGGACTTGCTCTGTTTTTATACGGTATGCAGGTTCTGGGAGATGGTCTGAAAAGAACGTCGGGCGGACGTCTGGAAGAAATTCTGGAATCGCTGACTTCCAACAAATGGAAGGGCGCGCTGCTGGGCTGTGTTGTCACGGCAGTAATTCAGTCATCGTCAGCAACGACGGTAATGGTAGTCGGACTCGTAAACTCCGGTATTATGAAGCTGACGCAGGCTGCAGGCGTTATTTTGGGGGCGAACGTCGGAACGACAGTTACTTCCTGGATGCTGAGCTTGACTGGTATCGAAAGCAGCAATGTGTTTGTACAGCTGTTAAAGCCGGCGAACTTCTCACCAATCGTCGGTATCATTGGTGTGATCATGCTGATGACCGCTAAAAATGATAAGAAAAAAGATATCGGTACGATTTTGATCGGCTTTGCAGTTCTGATGTTTGGTATGGAAACTATGTCCTCTGCAGTAGAGCCGCTGGCGGGCAATGAGAAATTTACCGGCATTCTGACGATGTTCTCAAATCCGATCCTTGGTATGCTTGCCGGTCTGGTGCTGACTGCGGTTATTCAGAGCTCTTCTGCATCCATCGGTATCCTGCAGGCACTTTCCATGAGTGGAACACTTACCATCGGTTCTGCGATCCCGATTCTGATGGGTGAAAACATCGGTACGGCGATCACTGCGATCCTTTCCTCTATGGGCGCAAGTAAAAATGCGAAGCGTGCAGCGCTGATGCATTTATATTTCTGTATTTTAAAGACAAGCTTTTTCATGGTGCTGTTTTATCTGATCGATGCGATCGTACATTTTTCGTTTATGACAGAGCTTGCAAACCCTTTCATCATTGCCATGATCCACAGTATCTTTAACCTGTCGGCGGTGATTATCATGCTGCCGATATCCGAAGTACTGGTAAAGCTTGCGATGAAGACGATTCCGGTTACTCCGGACGAGCTCGAGGATGTTCCGGTAGAAAAGAGCATTCAGATCCTGGACGAGCGTTTCCTGGCATCTCCGCATTTTGCACTGGAGCAGTGTAAAACAGCCGCAGGCGATATGGCAGAGTATGCCCGGGAAGCCCTGTTGCTTGGAATGGGGCTTGTGACAGAGTTCCATCCAGAACAGGCAAAGCGGGTGGAAAATCTGGAAAATCTTGTGGATTCCTACGAAGATCAGCTGGGTACTTATCTGGTAAAATTAAGCAGCCGGAATCTTTCTACGAGAGACAGCCATACACTGTCCACGCTGCTGCATTGTATCGGTGATTTTGAGCGGATCTGTGACCATGCGATCAACCTCGTAGGATATGCACAGGAAATGGCGGAAAAGGATCTGCATTTTTCTGCCAAAGCAGAAGAAGAGCTGAAGGTATTTACGGCGGCGGTTCAGGATATCATGAACCGTGCGGTAACAGTATTTAAGAACGATGATCTGAAGCTTGCAAAGTCTGTAGAGCCTCTGGAAGAGGTGATCGACGGACTGAATATGGAGATCAAGAGACGCCATATCCGCAGATTACGGAAGGGAAAATGTACCATAGAGCTTGGACTTACGCTGTCGGATATTACGACCTGCTACGAACGGGTTGCAGACCACTGCTCCAATATCGCAGTATGCCTGCTGCAGGTCAATGAAGACGGCTTCGATACCCATGGTTATCTGGAAATGGTCCGTGATACGGACAATCCGGAGTTCCGCGCAGAGGTGGCAGAATTTGAACACAAATACGAGCTGCCCCGTATGAAGAAGGATGAAATCGATTCTCTGCCGACGATCGCTTTAGAGGAAACAGATACAGACTCCGGGGAAAAATCAGATTTTCTCAGCAGTCGAATTCAGGAGCGTAAGAAAAAGAAAAAAGACGGGAAAAAGAAATAAAGAAGGCGCGCAGATTGACGGGAATATACCCGAACAGAACGGATTAAAGTCGGTTGAAAGAGACGATTGAGTTATGGAAGAAAACATAAAGATTCCTAGCAAAGAAGAGGTTTCACAATTTTTGGATTTGAACGTAGAAAACGTGAATAAAGTGTTTTTATATGCAAAAGCGGATTTGGAAGGAAACATTTTAGTAGATTCTGAAGTTGCGAAACAAGAAAAACTAGGTCCTTTAATGAAAGCGGTTACTCTTAGGGAAGAAGGAACTTCATCAGAAACCCCGGTATATTTAAATTTGCTTAGATTGGTTGTTGTCAGAGGGACGGTTATCGGTTTTTTCCAACAGCTGCAGATATCTTTTTGGAATAAAGGATTAAAAAAAGAGGATCCGCTATATACAAAAGCAGTCTTAAAGGATTTAATAGGTCTGAAAGCATGTGACGGGAAAACAAATGTCATAAAACTGAAAAATAAGGCTGGAAGAGAAGAATATGTAAGCGTCTGGGCGGATCAGGCACATAAGGATTCTATCGATAAGCTTTTATATCTGGCAAGAGCATTATACCTGATTGATCCCTTGAGGGATTCGGGAGTCAAGGATAATGCCGGAAATCCTGTCCTGTCAGTCGATACGACACAAGGGATATTTGAAGGTATGATTCCGAGATATAGTGCGGAATCGAAAGCTACATTAGCAGAGCTGATGAAACGTAAGGCAGAGAAGGCAGAACAAGTTAAAAACGAAGAAAATCAGAATACATGAGCGGTATATGTCAATTGGTCTTACAAGAAAGTACAGACACTTACCGGAGAAAATGAAAAATGAGAATTGCAGCATATCAGTTTGCCGTAACCGGCGATATGGTGGAGAATTTTGAAAAAATAAAAAATGCAATTTTGCTGGCAAAGAAGAATGCTGTCCAGCTCCTTGTTTTTCCGGAATGCGCGTTGACAGGCTACCCGCCGAGAGATATCAAAAGCTCGTCTGAGGTTCGTTTTGATCTTGTGGAGGATTGCTGTAAAAAGCTCCAGGAACTGTCGGATGAAACCGGGATTGCGCTTCTTGTGGGGACGATTTACCGGGCAGATCAGATTTACAACCGGGCGATTTTATTCGATGGAAAGTGAATAAAAACAACGACATTAAATATCGGTATGGCTTTTGTCTGGTGGCCATCCAACGATATTTGGTGTCGTTTTTTTGTTTCCGGAGAAAAGGAGTGGATTCAGCTTGCGGTAACCTGTTTCCCGATGGCGTTATGCGCGCAGGTCTTCTTTGTAGGATCGCTTGTGAGATTTGTATTTCGGATGATATTTACGAAGCAGCTGGCGAATGGATAAACTTGGTTCCGTAAAAAAAATACGGCATAAGTTGAATTTTTTTGCAGATAATAATATAATATAGAAAAAGAGCAGGAATGGTGATTGTTATGTTAAAAAAATTCAGCGTAGAAAACTTTAAAGGGTTTCAGGATAAAATCACATTTGATATAGGATCACCCAGCAATTATAACTTTAATTCTGAAATTATAAAAAACGGTTGTGTGACAAAAGGAATTATTTATGGCATTAACAGCAGCGGTAAATCAAACCTTGGATTGGCTATTTTTGATATCATTACCCATTTGACAGATAAACAGAAATTGCTTTCCAGCTACGATTTTTACCTGAACATGAGTGGAAGAAAATCTTTTGCTGAATTTGAATACACCTTTATGTTTGATGGTCATGAAGTGGTTTACCGATACAGCAAAAATGATGTAAATACTTTGAAGAGTGAGAGTTTATCTATTGATGGAAAGGAAGTTATCTTTTTTGATTTTCTTACCAGAGATGGGTTCACCTTGCTGGATGGTTCCGGCACTTTGAATGTATCGATCAAGAGCGAGAGTCCGATTTCCCGTGTAAGGTATGTGAACAACAACTCTATTCTTACGGATAATGAGCAAAATCGGGTATTTAAAAAGTTTATTGATTTTGTGGAACGTATGCTTTTGTTTTATTCGTTAGACAGCCGGGGATATGAAGGCTTTACAAATGGTAACGAAGGCGTAGCGGAAGGTATTGTAAATAGTGGAAAAGTGCTGGATTTCCAGAGGTTCCTGAAAGAAAATGACATTGACTATGAATTATACGGATGCGAAGTGGACGGCAAAAAAGCAATCTACTGTCATTTTGATAATACAGATGCTGATTTCTTTAAGATCGCCTCTACCGGAACCAGATCACTGGCATTGTTCTATTATTGGTATATTCGTATGGAAAAGGCATCTTTTGTGTTTATAGATGAATTTGATGCATTTTATCATTTCGAATTATCCGAGTCGGTGCAAAGACATTTGAACCAGATAGCTGGAGTTCAGATATTTACAACGACTCACAACACGGATCTGATGAGCAATGATCTGCTTAGACCGGATAGCTATTTCTTACTTGCAAATAACAGCATAAAAGCGATTTCTCAATTAACAGAAAAGGAACTGCGTCAGGCTCATAATCTTCAGAAAATGTATAAGGCAGGTGCATTTAATGGCAAATAAAGACTATAAGGCATTTATAGTCGAGGGAGAGGTCAGAGAACCTCAGGTGATTGACAGTATTTCGAAGAGGTAACACCGGGTCAGATATATGTCATGGAAGTACAGGAGACTGAGAGACAGCGGGTATTTGTGTTGAGTGCATTTCCGGAATTTTTGCTGGATTATTTTGGGGTGAAGCTGTGGAAAACAAGTGTGAAACATACAAGAAATCAGATGAGTGAGTTAGAATGCAGAAAGAACTGGTTTCAAAAATCTTGAAAAAAAGTATACGAGGGAAAATTTGATGAAAAAAAGCGTTTATCTGGCGATATTTGCATTGACCTTTGGACTCTGCGCAGGCTGCGGAAACAAGGAAGCAGACAGCGATATTTCGGGTACGGAAGACACCGTTTTTCAGACAGAAGAACCGCTTGAGCTTTCAGGCACAGGAAATATTGATTTAAGTGAAGAAAATAAGGATTCCGGCGGAGAAAATGCTGATTCCAGTGAAGAAAATAATGGTTCCGGTGAAGAGGATATTGATATCGAATCAACCGATACTCAGGAGATCGATTTTACGCGCGATTATTCTGAGGACATCAAAAAAGATGTGGACGATGTAGTATCGGCTTCGGCTTCTTTGCAAGAGGAACTGGAAAATATTCACACGCTTTCCGAACAGTATGAGGCGATTGCCCAAACTGCTCAGACGCAGGGGGAAATGAATATGTCGTCCGGATGGTTTCTCAAAATCTGGGATACGGAGCTGAATAACCTGTGGAGCAGATTCAGCGATTCGGCGGATGCGCAGACGAAGGAAAAAGTCCTCGCAGAGCAGAGAAGCTGGAACTCCATGAAAGAAGAAGTGGCGCAGGAGAGCCTTGGTTCCAGCGAAGAAAACGGGAGCATGTACTCGCTTCTTGTGAACTTTTTTCAGGAAGAAATTACAAAAAACAGAGCCTACGTCCTTGCAAATGAGCTGGCAAAGGTGAAGGGCGAAGCATTTGAAATGCCGGAGCGGTCGACGAAGTACGGAGTGTTTGTGGATAATCAGGGGACCGGCAGTGTATACAGCCTGTTATGTACCCAGCAGGGCGTAAATGGCAGCGATGAAGCGGTGATCTCCATTTACAGGCAGGGCGAGCTAAAAGGAAGCTTTGTGGATAACGGAAACGGGGAGCTGGAATTTTCATCCGAGGATGGCTCTGTAAAGGGAATTATTCAGATCAACGGCTGGGACGGCGCGAGCTTTGAAGTGACGGAGACATCCAACCTGGATGCATTTCCCGTAGGACAAAAAACGGAATTTCCGTTTGCGTTTTAAAGAAAACAGAATATCAGAATCGAACACCCCCAGACCTGACCGAAGCGCGATGCCCGGCGGGGCTGGGGGTGTTTTGTGTGCCGTATCTTACCAGATTCCCAGCACATGCTGCATGAGCAGACTCATGGAAGCGATGCCGACCCAGCAGCAAAAGCCCAGGGCGAGCGGTTTACCGCCGGTTTTGATGAGCTTTACGATGTTTGTATTTAAACCGACCGCGCACATGGCGAGGACGATGAAGAACTTGCTCAGTGTTTTGAGAGGAGAAAATACGGATGCGGAAACACCGAGAGAGGTTGCAATTGTTGTGATGACGGAAGCCAGCACAAAGTAGAGAATAAACATCGGGAAAATTTTTTTAAACTCGACTTTTTTGCCTTCGGAACCGGCTTTTTTCGTGCGGACAAAGGCGAGTACCAGTGTGATCGGAATGATTGCAAGGGTACGGGTCAGCTTTACGGTAACAGCTTTGTCCAGTGTCTGTGTACCTGTCTCTTATACACATCTCCGAGCCCACGAGACGGACTCCTATCT
>OJQJ01001682.1_pt1 | contig 10855 bp, 9 predicted proteins | sample 1598671 | NCBI WGS metagenome assembly OJQJ01 (sample SAMN03922499, study PRJEB24848) | human gut metagenome | isolation source: stool sample | host: Homo sapiens | place: Germany | collected 2011-11 | reverse complement strand
ACCCACGACCTCCAGCGTGACAGGCTGGCGTTCTAACCAACTGAACTACTTGGCCGTATCATGGTGGGAACAACTGGACTCGAACCAGTGACCCCCTGCTTGTAAGGCAGGTGCTCTAACCAGCTGAGCTATGCTCCCGTCCTTGCCGCCGGAAGGGCTTACCATCGCAACGGCAAGGATAATTATACTAAAAACCGGCCGCCATGTCAACAGGAAAATCAGATTTTTTCAATCTTTTTTCTCAAGGCTCTGGATCAGCCCCTCCAGCTCCGGGCCGGAGAAGTGGTACACCCGGTCGCAGAATTGGCACGTCAGGTCGCAGGAGCCTTGCTCGGCCAGAATGGCGGAGAGTTCGTCCCGACCCAGTGACAGCAGCGCCCGCTCGATGCGGTCCCGGCTGCACCCGCAGCGGTACTCCACAGGCTCCTGCTCCAGCACCTTCACCTCGAAGTCCGACAGCACCGTCCGCAGCATGGCCTCCGGGTCGGGATTCTTTTCCAGAATGGCGGAGACGTTGCCGGCGGCCATGATACCGCCCTCCACCTTGGCGATGGTGTCCTCCCCGGCGCCGGGCATCAGCTGGATCAGATAGCCACCGGCGGCCTTGACGCTCTGATTCCGGTCAATGAGCACCCCCAGAGCGCAGGCGGTGGGGATCTGCTCGGACTCCACGAAGTAGGCGGCGATGTCCTCGGCGATCTCGCCTCCCAGCAGGTTCACGGTACCCACATAGGGCTCCTTCATGTGGAGGTCCTTGATGACCGTCAGGGAGCCCTCCTGTCCCACGGCCCCACCCACGTCCAGCTTGCCGTCGGGGCGCAGGGGCAACTCCGTCTGAGGATTGGTGACGTAGCCACGGACGTTGCCGTCGGAGTCGGATACCGCCAGAATGGTACCCAAGGGGCCGCTGCCCTTGATCTGGAGGGTCAGGCTGGCACCGTGGCCCTTCAGGGCGTTGCCCATCATGGAGGCTCCGGCCAGTGTCCGGCCCAAGGCGGCGGTGGCCACCGGCAGGGTCTTGTGGATCTGTCGGGCCCGCTCCGTCAGGTCCCGGCTGCTGATAGCGGCGGCCTGCACCAAGCCGTCGGATGTAATAGCACGCAAAATATGATCGCTCATGAAAATGACCTCACTCTCTGATACAGGAAAAATAGATCCGCTGCTCGTTTTCCGTGGGACGGCGCAGCTTTCCGTCGCCCCAAGTGCGGATATCGGTGAACCCGGCGGCTCTCAGCCAGCCGGTGAGCTCCTCTGTGGTATAGGCCCGCTGCCGGTGGATCTCCAGCTCCCGCTGCCATGCACCGTCCCGGCGGCGGTCGAAGAGATCCATGTAATAGGTACACAGTCCCCGGTGATACTCCGTGCGCCAGACGCAGTAGGTGTCCTCCGTCTCGTCCAGAAAGACCTGTCCATCCAGCGCCGCCAGCTTGGCCACGGTATTGATGTCGAACACCAGCAGCCCGCCGGGGGCGATGAACAGGTGCAGCCGCCGGAAGGTGCGCTGCACATCGGCGGGGCGGGTGAGATAGTTCAGGCTGTCCAGACAGCAGATGGCGGCATCCACCGTGCCGTAAAGATCCAGCTGGGGCATGGACTGATGGAGGAAAATGGGGGGGATGCCCTCCACCTGTCCGCTTTTCTCCATGGCGGCGGCCAGCATCTCCTCGGAGCCATCCACGCCGATGAGCTCATAGCCCCGGTCTGTCAGCAGCCACGTCATGGTGCCGGTGCCGCAGGCCAGATCCAGCACCGTGTGGACGGGGATACGGCTGCGGCGGAAGAGCTTTTCCAGAAAGTCCGCCCGCTTCTCGTAGCCTACGTCGGTGGTCAGGGCATCGTAGGACGCCGCAAGCCCCTCATAGCTGCTCATGACCGTCCTCCTTCATCTTGCCCAGCACACTGACGTAGCCGCCGGTCCCGTTGAGGAGAGCCCGGTTCACCCGACTGATGGTGGCGCTGGAGGCGCCGGTGCGCTCCAGTATGTCGCTGTACACCATGCCCTCGCTGAGCAGGGTGGCTACCTCGTAGCGCTGCTCCATGGAGCGCAGCTCGGCAATGGTACACAGGTCTTGGAAGAAGGCATAGCACTCCTCCTCCGTTTCCAGAGCCAGAATGGCCCGGTACAGCCGCTCGTTTTTCTCCTTGGTGGCGATGGTGGTCTTGTGCGCCATGGAACATTCCTCCGTTTCTGCTGGATGTACTTTCATATTGTATCATGGTAACGTATGAAAGTAAACGGGCGGCGGAAACTTTTTTGCACCTGCGGTGCCGGGGGTGCATAGAGTGGAGGGTAGGATACGAGAGGAGGGCTGGCTGTGGCTGTGACCGTTGAACCTGTTTTTCCGCCCCAAGTGCTGACTTGGGAGGAGCTGCCGCTGCTGACAGTGGAGGCAGAGCTGCCCCATTGGGAGGGAAGGCGGGCCTTCTGCCGGTATTATGCAGCGTGGGGCAGGGGGCTGCTGGACTATGGCCGCCGGGTGCTGCTGCCGCAGTTGGCGGAGCGATGTCGGAGGGCTTTGGAACAGGGCGGGATGCTGCCGGTGACTACGGCGGCCCTCCGCAGCCGTATCGTTCGGGAGACGGAGCATGGTGTGAGCATCTGCACGGAGCTCACGGGGCCGTGGCCGTACCGCTGCCGGGGCGATGTGTGGGCGGATGGTCTGCCGGTAGGACTGGGAGAGTGCTTCCCTCCCCATGCGCTGTGGCGCCGCTGCCTGCGGGAGACGGCGCAAGAGCGGGGGCTGGTCCTGCACCCCGGCGATTTCTGGTTGGGGGAGGAGGGACTGCTCCTGCCGGGGAGCCGTCCCAGCGGGGGATACGAGGTGGTGTGTTTTCCCTACGACCCGGAGCTGGGGCCGCTGGATCCACTTGGGCCGTGATGGGCCGGTAACGACTACATGAACGAGTCTATTGACGGCATCGCCATCACCGTCTACGCCACCTAGGACACCGTGGAGAGCGACAGCTTCAACAACACCTATGACGAGAACGCCACTTACCCTGTGGTGAACGTTACGGAACTGAAGGAGGCTCTGACCAACGGCGGCATTGATACCGGCGTCAACGGCGGCTATGGCATCAACGTCCGGAAGGGCGCTGCTGTGACCATCAACGACGGCTACTATTACGGCGGCGGTACTGCTGTGCAGGTCCAGAAGGGTACCCTCATCATCAACGGCGGTACCTTCGCCTGCGAGCCATTCGGCGATCTGTATGGCTACAACTTTCTGATCAACTGTGTGGACAGCGCTTACAAGAATGGTACGGCGAAGGTCATCATTCAGGGTGGTACATTTATCAACTTCGACCCCTCCAACAACTCCGCTGAGGGTGCCGGCGCAACTTCGTGGCCGATGGCTACAAGGTCGTGCCTCAGACTCAGACCAACGGCGACATTTGGTATACTGTGGTTGCTGAGTAATTCCCTGCATCAAAAAGAGCGCTCTCCCCGGAATGGGGGGAGCGCTCTTTTGATGCGTGAGGTTATTCCCACTCGCCAAGTGGAAACGCACTCTAAACTTTTTTGTATAGACCGTTTGATTCCATTTGGCTTTATTTGATACCAATTATCCCAATCCTATGGGGTATCCGACTTTCTGCTATCAAAAAGCTATCAGGGGATGCTATCAATAGCGGAAATTTGCTGTGTGAGATATTTATATTATATCATGTATGTTGAAGAATTGGCAATATGGTTAGAATGGGAATTCGTCACCCTCGTCCTCTAGTTTAGGAGTATGCTGCGTTGGAGATGGTGTTTCGGACAAAATAGCAATAAGATCTATAACGCGCTGATATAGCTCATCAAACGTTAGAATTTGTACTCCACTTAAGCTATTGCGAAAGCTCTCAAAAGCTGCAATTTGTGTCGAATTCATGGACGCAAGTTTGCCTATTATAACAACGCATTTAGGAGATAACACCTCAAATTGAGAAGCACTTTGGTGACATAGGGTATAGTAGGATTTTGTGAGATTATCACGGTAATTCAAAACCTGATTTACTGCACCGCTCAATTCGTGACTAAAGCTATAAGTGCCGCGATACGAGTTTCCAATTATCTCTGTACAAGGGGTTTTGATTTCAATCAGCGCTACATTTTGTGATAGTCGATTTTGATATATGAAGTCACACAAATTACCGCCACTATTGTCTACACCCTTGCCTCCAACATAGGCTTTATCAGAAAAAATTGTGCAAGGGCACGCAAATATTTGCGCCAGAACCCACTGGTTTTCCTTGAAAACAGTAGTTTGCCAGAACTCTTCGCTATTGTTATCGAGGTTGTCTGCCATGAGTGTGGCAACCCGTTGAAGTTTTTCAATATTCAGTGTTGTCGTTAGATGCTGCAAATTATCGTCCTGCAACTCCATAAGACTCTTCTTCAGAGACTCAAGAGATTCGGTTTGAGTAATCAGCCTTAGCAGTGTTTTGACGAGATCAAAATTTTCCTCATTTCCAATCATTCGAGCTGCTGAAGGATCATTTTGAATTATAGACAAGAATTGACGGAAAGCATTATCAACTCGAGTATAAGTAGCTGTTCCATACGGTATGTCTTTCATATTGCCGTATAACGCATATAGCTGTGCTAGCCCATGGTATAATTCATAGGTTTCACTAGTGTCCAACTGAAATTCCATCCAGTCGCCAGCTTTAACAGAACCGCGTGAGACTTTGGAAGATACATCACCGCTGTCGGTAGGGAAAACATCATCCTTTTTTCGCTTTTTCTCGTATAGAAGTTTTCCCGAAACGGATTTCTGCGGTTCTTTCTCATTCTTCACAAGGCTTGGAATAAATTTGAATCTAAGCATATCCGTTTGATGTAATACAACAGGAGATGCGTTTGCTGTTGAAGAAGAAGTAGAGACAACATCAACTGTGGTTGCTGTCATATCACGCATATGGGGCGTTTGCAAAGGAACTCTCACACTTTTCTGCTCTCCTTTCAAACCTATGGGATTTGCTTAATACTATGAAGCTTAACTGTTGTCGTGCTTAGGAAATGATAAACACCTCTGACAGCCTATCAAATATGGCATTCTCTAATTTTGTTTTCAGGATGCGAATATTGTCATATCGTTCGGCGTTTTTTATGAACCAATCCAAAATATCTGTTTTTTCAATTTCCTCTTTTTCATCAGCTTTAAGGACGGACAGAATAGATTCATACCAATTATGAACAATGGTCTGTTTCTGTTCTGTAGAAAGCTCTTCATATGCAATGCAACATCCTATCCTTGAAAACATAGCTGGGCCTAGGATTTTTTTGATTTCTTCCTCGCTACCGAAATTGCAAGTTAGTAGAAAAATGGCTTGTCCTAAGTTTACATCGTAATTTGTATCAACATAGCGCCCCTCGTCAAACAGTTCATAGAAAGCATTATAAAAGGCTGGATTAACTTTATCAAACTCATCAATTAAAATAACATTTGACTCTCTTGCCATCATGTCCCTTGCAAAACTTCCTTTTGAATGTTCAGCACCAAATACATAATTGTATGCTTCTGTAGTCTGCATCATTGAGAACTGGATTCTTAAAAGCTCACCGCCCATTGTTTTACTTATACTCTTAGCACTCTCGGTTTTGCCGACTCCTGAGGGGCCATATAACATTAAAACAACTGGCTTGTTATTTGCCTTTGCAATCAGGCGATACATACCACTGATGATCTGCTTCTTACAATTACTTTGTCCTAAAATGTCCTTTTCAATATTTGAATAGACTTCCTTTAGCTTTTCTCTTGACAAATCCGGATACTGGGTTCCTAAATATTCTATATCATCACCATAGGCAGAGCGTAAGGAATCTCTAACTTTTCTTGGTGGGTTGTGAACAAACAAGGTTCCAATGTCATGATTGAGTGTAACCACATTAACAAAATTAGAGAGAACATGTTCTAAAACGGAACCATAATCATCAGCTCTGACAACGCAATTATCTACATCAATATTGCGACTAAGCGCAGATTCTCTTACGCCAGATTCATTTGGACGCAATCGCGCATTATAGTGCTGAATAAGTTCCATAAATGGAATGGTAACTTGTTCTTTGCTCGTCTCTGTTGCTACCAATTCCTCAAAATCCTTTTTAGAACCATAGAATATTACAATTCTATCAGTCATCTGCTTCAACTCCTGCAAGTAAGACATCGAATACATCTAAAGTTGGACTGGTGGCAGCGGCTTCTTCAGCATCCGCATTGGGTTCGTAAGATGGATTATCCTTTGGAATTAAAGAAACTTTCATTCCCAGTTCTTTGTTGACATTAAGATTCTCTAGAGAAGTTCTACCAACTTTTATAGCATAAATGCTCAAGTCCATTTTTAGCAAATCACTAATGGTATAACTGTTTCGGAAAGAGTTAATGTTGAACCGTAATATTACACGGCTCCTTCCTTTTGTTCCAACAAATTCATAATATCCTTTGGCGTGCCTAAGGGCATTGTCGAGTTTATCGACAGCAATATTGAATTCACCAGCAGGGATGGAGCTTCCGCTTTTTAACATACTTAAATATGGAGATACCATTACCATGTATGACAACGAGTCCTCTACTGCACTAATTTTATATCCTTTAAATTGTTTAATGGTGCCTTTGGGAAGCCGTGAATTCGTTCTCCCTTGGCTGACATCCTCGATTGTTTTCAGAAAGTCCGTTAAAATCGTGTTCTTAACGATATTTTTTACCATCTTGCTGCTATTGAAAGATAGCCCAGCAGATACATCTGCAGAAGCTCCAGCCTCCCAGCCTAACAACGCCTTAAAAATTCCACTAATTCCAACTTTTCCGTTGGCTTGAACGCTTTGCGCTTCCTGTGCATCCCTTGATTTCAATAATTCAGTCGTATTTTCAAGTTCTCCACCAGCTACGATTTGAACATAATCGGTAACCGAGTCTTCGTCAAAGTACACTATCTTACAGATCTTTTCCATTACCTCACCGCTTTTCAATATGTAAGTTTAATCCACAATCATCAATCCATCAGTAAATGCTGACGGGTAGGATAACCTCATAATGACTTTTGAAAAAACAATTACGTACTTGTATGCAATTCCTTCTCCAAAACGATCATGCACCAGATTTCTCCCGTCAGGGCAGAAATTTACATCATCAGGCAAAGAATGTAAATATGGCAATTCGATTGTTGCGGAACACTCCGGGAAGTGTGCCTCGATCGCTACAACCTGCCCCACACCAAACGTTGTATGGTGAACAATAGCACCGGCAGGAATGAGGGGTGCTTCATCTGCATTTTGTGCTACGTCTCCATTTGTGATCTCAGTCACCTTGTCGGAAACCGTTGCATCAATATACTGCTTCCACGCAGGTGCCTCTAATATATCCCGCCTTGACTCACATTTAAGGATTAAATCTCTAAGCTGTCCAGGATTTGCCTTTTCTGCCTCAAACATTGCGACAAAATACTTCTGGAATTGTGCCAATGTCAAAGGTACGATGTCCAGACGTTGCTTTACATCTCCCTTTGCATACCAAATGCCATGTCGAAATGTCTCGGCAGTGTTAGTGTCAATACGCACTGCAATAAACATTCCGTAGACAGGCTTAGCATATTTCAGAACTGCATCCGAAACATGACGGCGAACGGGCTCACCCTCCATAGCTTCTTGACGAGAGGACGTAGACATAGTGACTTCCGTTAGAATAGTGAAATCATTAAACTCGCAGTACAGATCACCCTTGCCGCCGCCCGCTGCTGAAACTGGCATAAAATCAGAATCCAATTTGAAACCACGGACTTCATAAGGCTTATTAACCATGTGATCAATGGCTAAAGCAGCTCGCCAAAGTGTCCACTCAAGGTAGGCAGGAGTTTCGTCCTTAGGTACCTCAATGGCGTTATCTTCGTCATATACCAGCTTGCCCCCGCCTCTAATCAGCAGAGTCATGTAGTCTCTGATTTCCTGCCACTGGTTGCACTGATCATTTGCATATTGGATTTCATCTGTTTGAGCAAGAATATTCTCAAGCCGCTGTCGTGCAATATTGATTTCTGCGGCAGTATTTAGTGGGAGATCAGAAATGTCAAACAAAATGTGCCGCTCTCGCATTTGCTTAATCAGATCGTCAAGCAAAGACTTTGCAATATCTGCGTTATCAGTAGGCAGAGGCGCACCGTTGCAGAGTGTTTTATACTGCTCCATTATCGGCATAGCACTTGCAGTCGCTTTTGCAAGTTTTTCTGCCAACACATGCTTTGTCGGGACAATAATAAGCCCTCTGCCTTTTCTTTGGAAAATTCCAGAAATACGGAGATACCGCATATTCATATCGCTATAATCCAAGAAATTATCAGGCTTCTTATCGTAATTCTCGCCTCTGGCTGCAATTTCTTTCTTATCAAAAGAACGCTTGGCTGGGGCAGTAGCTCTTCGTTGGCGCAGATCAAGAATCCTATCAACAACCTCATCCAAATTATTACTGGGATTAGTGGTATGTCCCCACAGTGCGAATTCGATTCTGCTCAATTCAGAAGAACCGGTTCGCCGCTCAAGTTCCAGCATGATTGCCAGGAGCCATCTTAACGGAGAAAAATAGTGCATACCATCAGGCGTTGGATATTGTTCAACGCTCATTGAACGAAGAAAGCACTCTTGCACAGCAGGATACGTGTCTGCTTTCAGAAAGGTTCTACCAAATGGCGTGATTTCATCAAGCGGTCCTAACTCTTCCTGCTTACCATCTTTTTTCTTGAGCTGGGGATAAATAAAACCGTTTCTGGAAAACATCAAGCGCCACTTTCGTGCGTGACTTCCGGATTCGTCCTTTCCAGCTTCATTTTGAATAATGCCTTTTTCATTTAAGAAATTCATGAAGGCAACTTCATTTTCTTCTCTTAAATTTCCGACGAAAGGAGAGCCGGCATACGCTGCGAATCCCTCCTGAATTCGATTGGGGTTACGCAGACCGGTATTTCCAACTAGCCATATTTTTATCTTTTCGCTCATGCTGTGCCTCCGATCAATACCCAACGAAAAGGTATTCCTGTACCGAATTTCTGTGCGTTTTGGCATCACTCTGATTTCCGAAAGAATACTTGTAATCTACCGGAACAACTTCAACATGTTTTTTGTACTTCGCCATGATTGCCACCATTTCATCTTGCGTGGGAAGACTATTTGAAGAATAGGAAACGATTAAAACACTGTTTGCAAATTTCTTGAATAGTCGGTCAAACGCATCTGCTGCGCCTTTCCTTGTTGAAAATGGGGTTGGATAGGATTTGAATTTCTTCGTCTGCGTATGCTCCTGAATTTCTACACCTTTCCAATCTCGGGCAAGTCCCTCCACAAAATGATACCGGCGCACGTACTCATTATCGGAGAGGGGTGAGTAGTACGGAGGGTCTATGTACACCAAATCAGCCTGTTCAATGCGGAGATCCATTGCATCACCATTTCGTGACTTATTCGGCTTTCCATTGTCAAAGACGGCTTTATTTACTGCGTCAACTGCTTCGAGAAATTGCTGGGCGAGTGTCTTTTGCAAATCTTTTCGTCCATCATCATAACGATTCCCAGTGTATGTAAAGATACCGCGAGGACGCTTTTTGGTACAGGCGCGAATCAACGCTGTCATTGCAATCGCACGCTTGTATTGGTCGTGTATTCCCGCAATATTGGTGCGAAGAGTATCAATGAGATCATTCTCATCATCCGTATAGTACAAATCCTTAAATGTGCTTGCAACAAAATGATCGGATTCCTTGTGCGTAACCAGCAGACTCTTTGCCTCATTGAGCGGCAGGGTAACATTATTGTTCTCGACCATCGCTTTTGTAAAAGTTGCTGACATGGACATATAATCATTGCTGATTACCGTTTTACCTTGGGCCTTGAACATATACCCGACAATGCCAGAACCAGAGAATAAATCTACTACTGTTTCTGCTTGGAACTGAGAAGCAACCGACCATATCTCAGACAACAGTTTGCTCTTTGAACCCATAAACCGTGTAGGAGGATATGCAGAAACCTGTTCCGGTAAAGGCTTAGGGGCAAGTTTGATAAGAAAGTGCTGCTTTGGTGGAACGGTTACAATCACGTCCTCGCCTTTTCGTGTACTTCCGTTGCAGGAAATGTGACGCTTCGTTTGGATAACATCAATTTTGAACGGAGCATATAATTCATGCACAAGAGGATGGTTTGAGTTTGTCAGGATGACGTGACAGCCTTTTTCGTGCAAACGCATGACTTGTTTTGCAAGTTCAACATGATCTTCTTCATAGAATTGTTCTTTAGTGTATCTCTTAAAATCCGAATACTCGGAAATCGGGAGATATGGAGGATCTAAGAAAATGAAATCACCCGGCTGAGCATAATGCTCCAGAACAAGGAAATAGTCTCCACAGACAATATCAGCTTTCCGCAAAGCCTGTGACGCCGCATGAAGCGCTTCGGTGTCACATATTTTTGGATTCTTGTACTTTCCGTATGGTACATTAAATTGCCCTTTTTTATTGACACGATAAAGTCCATTGTAGCATGTCCGGTTGAGATAAATCGTCCTTGCGGCAGCTTCTGCCTTGGGCAAAGTCTCCCAATCTAAACTGCGTACAGAATAAAACATTTCACTTGTATTTTGGTATTTCTCAAGGTAGCTGATCACATTGTCCACGTGGTCTGCTACTTGACGATACATATTGATTAGCTCGGGGTTACTATCTGCAATGACAGCATTTTCGGGCTGCAATGCAAAAAACAAGGCACCGCCACCGAAAAAAGGTTCAATGTAACGTCCATAGGAAGAAGGAACCTTTGGAAACAGTTCTCCCAGCATTTGAGTCTTGCCGCCTGCCCACTTGAGAATCGGCTTGGCGGCTATTGCAG
>OJQJ01001678.1_pt1 | contig 10880 bp, 6 predicted proteins | sample 1598671 | NCBI WGS metagenome assembly OJQJ01 (sample SAMN03922499, study PRJEB24848) | human gut metagenome | isolation source: stool sample | host: Homo sapiens | place: Germany | collected 2011-11 | reverse complement strand
CTGTTACCCTGGGAACGAAACTGGATGAGAAAATTATCGATGAGGCTACTATTCAGGGAAAAGAAAGATTTTTATTGCACTATAATTTCCCGCCGTTCTCAACCGGAGAGGCTAAAGCTTCACGGGGAGTAGGACGTCGTGAGATCGGTCACGGGAACCTGGCTTTACGGGCATTGAAACGGATGATTCCGGAAGATTTCCCTTATACGGTCCGCGTGGTATCCGATATTCTGGAATCCAACGGTTCGTCTTCCATGGCTACCGTATGTGCCGGAACGCTGGCTTTGATGGATGCCGGTGTACCGATGAAAAAACCGGTGACAGGTATCGCTATGGGATTGATTACCGATAAAGGGTGTGCTAAATATGCTGTATTGTCCGATATCCTGGGCGACGAGGATCACCTGGGCGATATGGACTTCAAAGTAACAGGAACCAAGAATGGTATCACCGCTACTCAGATGGATATCAAGGTAGACGGTCTGTCATTCGAAATCCTGGAACGCGCTTTGAACCAAGCTAAAGAAGGACGTATGCACATCCTTGGCAAGATTCTGGAAACTATCCAAGAACCACGTGAAGAACTGAAACCTCATGCTCCGCGCATCGAAACGATGACTATACCTAAAGAGTTTATCGGTGCAGTAATCGGCCCTGGTGGTAAGATCATCCAAGGTATGCAGGAAGAAACCGGTGCTACAATCACTATCGAAGAAGTAGACAACATCGGAAGAATAGAAATCTCCGGAACTAACAAGAAGAGCATTGATGACGCTATGCGTCTTATCAAGGGCATCGTTGCCGTACCGGAAGTTGGTGAAGTATACAAAGGTAAAGTACGTTCTGTAATGCCTTATGGTGCTTTTGTTGAGTTCCTGCCGGGTAAAGACGGTTTGTTGCACATCTCTGAAATCGACTGGAAACGTCTGGAAACAGTAGAAGAGGCCGGTATCAAGGAAGGTGATGAAATCGAAGTGAAACTGCTTGATATTGATCCGAAGACCGGTAAGTTTAAACTTTCCCGCAAAGTATTGCTTCCGAGACCGGAAAGACAAGAAAGACCTGAAAAGAAATAAGAAACACCTTATTCTTCAGTATATAAAGCCCGACGGAAACCCGCCGGGCTTTCTTTTTGTAAAAAAAGGAAGGAAAAAAACAGAAAAAACTTTTCAGACTTTTGCGTATTCCAAAAAGATTATGTTACTTTACCCTATAAACCTTAAATAAGAGAGAGAATATTTAAAAATGCCTTTAGCCGGAAACCTACATACTATGGATTTATTTTCTCGTTTCTTTCGAGAGAATCAGGAAAAGTTTCTTGCCTTTGCCTATTCCTACATCAGAAGCTGGGCAGAAGCTGAAGATATTCTTATGGAATCTATGATTTCTTTGTGGGAATGTCGCGACCGCTGGGAAGAAGATAAAGGTCTGCACGCATTGCTCCTTACCATTATCAAGAATAAGGCACTCAATTACCTGGAACACGAACAAACCCGCCTGCGTATTGAGGAAGATTTAAATTCGCACCGTCAGCGCGAGTTAGACTTGCGTATTGCCACGTTGAAAGATTGTGAGCCCGACAAGATTTTCAGTACGGAGATACAGCATATCGTAAACAAAGCCTTGGACAAGATGCCACCACAAAGTCGCGAAATCTTTATGCTCAGCCGTTACAGCAACCTGCCAAACAAGAAAATAGCCGAACAACTGAATATCTCTCTCAAAACAGTAGAATTCCATATCACCAAAGCCCTACGTATTCTGCGTGTGGAACTGAAAGATTATCTTGCCTCTATCCTACTTTAGCAGAACTCCCCTACTTTTCTTTGATAATATAAATAAAAGATATATGTTTGCAAAATCAGTAATATTGCTGGCTATTAAACATGGTAGTTATGAGATATATTGTAATAATATACTACGTGCTTATCGAGGGAGAACAAGTTTTCGAGACCCTGAATGTCAACAAGAATATTGAAGCAAACTCTCCGGAGGAAGCCATAGGCATTGCTTACAATCTATTTAAAGCTGAAGCTCCGGATGAATGTTACATTGTATCCATAATTCCCAATCCGGCAAGTTAATACCGGCAATTAATCAATTTCCTGTCACATTCCATAAAGTTCTGATGTGCCTCCGGTGCATCACACGGATATTCTATGCGCTTACGTTTGGAGTACCCGAAAAACAGAACAAAGCTATCCGCTCCATACCCGGTTCTTATCTTCTTCGTACCCTCCTCGTACCTGCTTCGCTATTTTCATCCTCCTATAGAAGCGAAGCAGGAACGAACCGGATACGGTTCAGAAGAGTTCCTGACCCAAATTACACATCTCATTCCGCCTGCTTCCAGAGCATCACTTCCCGACAATTTCTCTGTTTCCAACTCATTTCGAAGAAAAAACAAAAAAAGTTTCATTTTCCGTTAGGGTAGTTCCAAGTTCATCTGTATTAATTATAGAGGGGCAGAAAAAAACGCCCTTATTCAACAAACAAATTAAGTACCTTATGAACCAAGAACTATTATATAAGTATTTTAAAGGAACCACCACCATTGAAGAAGAAAAGCGCATCCTTGACTGGGTGGAAGCCTCGGAAGAAAATCGGGAAGCTTTCTTGAAAGAACGTATGATGTTTGATGTCGCCTTATTCTCCGACAGACAAAGTGCCGGAAAAAAGACCTTCCGTCTGGCTCCGATACTAAAATGGGGAATACGCGTAGCAGCCGTTATCATCGTAGGCGTATGCGGTTATTTCATGACTAATGATTATCTATATAACCAGGCATCCCTGCCACAAACAGTAACCGTCCCCGCCGGACAACGTGCACAAATCACTCTTGCCGACGGCACACGGGTATGGCTGAATGCACAGTCCACATTGACCTATGCTTCCAACTTTGGGCGTGGCGAAAGAAACGTAGAACTGGATGGTGAAGCCTACTTTGAAGTGGCAAAAAACAAAGATATCCCCTTCTACGTGCACACAGAGATGAATAAGGTGAAAGTTGTAGGTACCAGCTTTAATGTTTGTGCCTATGCAGGAAGCAAAGAGTTTGAAACCACCCTTGTAGAAGGTATTGTGGATATTTATCCTGCCAACTGTAATAAGGTTATCACCCGCTTACAGAAAGAGGAATTCTTTGGCAACTATGACGGGAAATGCAAAAAGGTAATACTCCCTTCTTATGAATATCTGCGATGGAAAGAAGGATTGTACTGCTTTGATGATGTGCCGTTCAGCTGCATCCTCACTAAACTTGAAATGTACTATAATGTAAAAATAACCGTTTCCGATCCTAAATTGCTGAACTATGACAGTTGTACCGGAAAATTCCGCGAACAGGATGGTATAGAGCATATTCTCCGAACCATTTCAAAAGACCATCCTTTTGAATTCAGCATCAACGAAGAAAAAGATTCGATTTTCATTTACGAGAAATAATTTGATATCAAAGATAAAACCTTAAAATTTAGTACTAACCCCTTAAACTGAAAAGCATTATGAAATAAAAGAAACAGTCTGCTAATTACCCCTACAAAAAAGATCGGAAAGTACCCCCATACTTTCCGATCCGAAACAGTCAAAAATCGACCTTAATCAATTTATTAACTTAACACAGTGACAAAGATATGAGAAAAATTTTGTTGATGAGGCTTTTTTATCTAAAAAAATTAGATTTTAAGCAATTATTGCAAACCTATGAAAATCACATTATTCCTTCTCCTGCTTGTTATATTTCAGGTGTACAGCGGGAACTGCTACTCTCAGAATGCCAGGGTCAGCATTCAAAATGCCCGGCTGAGAGTAGGGCAAGTTCTCGAGCAAATTGAATCGCAAACAGAATACTTATTTGTATATAACAAACAGAACGTCGATGTACGCCGTACCGTCGACATCAATGCAAGCAACCAAACTGTTTCCGAAGTACTTGACCAAATGTTCAAAGGGACAGACATCAAGTATGTGATGGAAGGCAAAAACATCGTTTTAACCAAAAACAGCAGGAGTGCTGAGGATAAGACAGACACTCTGCAGGAAATGGCTACTGTAAGAGGAAAGGTGACGGACTCCAAAGGCGAACCGATTATCGGTGCCAACATTCTTGAAAAAGGGACCGCCAATGGTGTTATCACCAATACCGAAGGAGAATTTAGTATGAATATCCCTCCTTATGCCACTATTGTCGTATCCTACATCAGTTATGAACCGCAAACCATTGCCCTGAACGGTAGAAATAATCTCCACATCCGGATGGAAGAAAAGAGCCTCGCCCTGGAGCAAGTAGTGGTAACCGCCATGGGTATCCAGAAGAAAATGTCCTCATTGACCTATTCTACCCAACAAATAAGCAGCAGTGAGCTGACCCGTGCCAAAGAGCCGAACATGATTAATACACTGGCAGGAAAGACGGCCGGAGTACAAATCAATAAAACCGCCAATTTAGGAGGTTCTGCCAAAGTCGTCATTCGCGGTGCACGCTCTGCATTTGCCAGCGGCAACAACCAGCCCTTGTACGTAATTGACGGTGTTCCTATGCTGAACAGCTCAACAGAATCCACCTCCACCGTAATCGGCGGTAACTACGATGGATTGAACCGTGATGCCGGTGACGGGATTTCCAACCTGAATCCGGACGACATAGAAAGCATCAACATCCTGAAAGGTTCTTCTGCCGCCGCGCTTTATGGTTCGCAGGCAGCTAATGGCGTCATTCTGATCACCACTAAAAAGGGAAAGGCCGGACTGCAGCGCGTTACATTCTCCTCCAACCTGACCGTAAGTCACGCCATCAGTACCCCCGAATTCCAAAATACATACGGCCGGAACGAAGATGGCGGTACGGCAAGCTGGGGTACAAAAGGCAATGTAACGGACTATGACAACATAGGCGAATTCTTCAGCAATGGCATCACCACTTTCAATTCGCTGGCCATCACTACCGGAAATGAAAAGGTACAAACTTATTTCTCATACGCCAACACCACGGCTAAAGGAATTGTGGACAATAACAAACTACAGAAGAATAACCTGAACCTACACGAAACGGCCAGCCTCTTCAACAACAAGCTGAAACTGGACGGCATTGCAACACTAATGACCCAAACCGTCAAGAACTCCCCTGCTACCGGCGGCTATTATCTGAATCCGCTGGTCAGCTTGTACAGTTTCCCACGTGGCGTAGACATGAGCACTTACAGAGAAAACTTTGAAACGTGGAATGCCGACCGCAATATGATGACACAAAACTGGATTGAAAAGAATGGAGATGGTACCGTCAGTGAATGGGGACAGAATCCCTACTGGCTGAAAAACCGCGTGCTCAGTGGCTACAAGCGTTATCGCGCTGTGGCATCGGCCAGAGCCAATCTGCACATTACGGACTACTTCAACCTGCAGGTACGGGGTAATGTGGATTATATCAGTGATAAATTCGACAATAAGATGTATGCCACTACAGCTCCCAACATCGCCGGCAAATACGAGGACAAGGAAAACGGACGTTACATCTGGTCGGACAGCCAGGAAATCCAAGTCTACGGTGACGCAATGGTCTTGTTCAACAAGGAATTTGATGACTTTTCCCTCAATACGGCACTGGGAGCCAGCATCAACATGAGTAAAGTCAATTCACTGACAATAGACTCAAGGCTTGCTTCCCTCTACAAACCGAATGTATTTACCGTCCCCAATGTAGTGATGGACTCCAAAGCAGCCGTAAATCAGAGCATCGACAGCAAACGCACGCTCCAATCAGTATTTGCCACCATGCAGTGGGGCTGGAAAGGACTACTATACTTGGACATTACCGCACGTAACGACTGGTCATCCACATTAGCCCACACAGACAGCAAGAATACCGGATTCTTCTATCCCTCCATAGGAGCTACCTGGATTCTTAACAAAACCTGCTCCCTGCCCAAATGGATAAGTTTTGCAAAAGTGCGCGCTTCATGGGCGGAAGTCGGTAATGACCTCCCGATAGGAATCACCAATCCGGTAGACATCATCATGGTAGGCGGCAGTATCAATGTAAATACCGTAGAACAGCGCGGTGACCTAAAACCGGAAATCAGCAGCTCCATCGAATTCGGTACAGAATGGCGCTTCTTCCATCACCGCTTCGGGATAGACTTCACTTGGTATCAGACCAATACCAAGAACCAGTTGTTGAGAATGGACAATCCTACGGGCTCCACCTATAAATACCGGTATGTCAATGCCGGAAAAATACGTAACCAGGGTTTTGAGCTGACGGTAGACGCCACTCCGCTACTATACAGAAACTTTTCGTGGAAGAGTCTCATCAACATGTCCGCCAACAAGAACAAAGTAGTGACCCTGCATCCTGACTATCCGGAATTTTCCTACTACGAAGAAGGTTTCAACGCAGGCTATCAGATGCGCGTCAAAGAAGGAGGCAGCCTGGGGGATATTTATGGAAATGCTTTCCGCCGTAACGAGGATGGCAGCATCATGGTTGATGAAACCAGCAAAAGACCTTTAGGAAATACCGGAAACAAGGATTTGCTTGGGAATGCCAATCCTGACTTCACCATGGGATGGAGCAACACACTTACCTACAAGAACCTGGAGCTCTATTTCCTGATAGATTTCCGCTTTGGCGGCGAAGTCATGTCACTGACACAGTCTGAGTTGGATGCCAACGGCGTGACCAAAGTCACCGAAGATGCCCGCGCCCGAGGATATGTAGAATACCAGGGACAGAAGTTCAACGACCCGAGAGCATTCTACAGCGCAGTAGGCGGCAGAAATGCCATCTCCGAATATTATATGTACGACGCAACCTGCATCAGACTCCGTGAAGTATCACTGAGCTATTCTTTCCCGAAAACGATACTGGAAAACAGTAGATTCATAAAGGGAATCGACGTATCATTGGCAGCGCGCAACTTGTGTTTCTTAAAGAAGGAAGCACCGTTCGACCCCGATGCAGTAATGTCCGTAGGCAACAACAATCAAGGAGTAGACGTGTTTGGCATGCCTACTACCCGGAATATCGGCTTTAACCTAAGATTAACCTTTTAAAATGAATACCTTATGAAAAACAAGTGCATCATATTCCTTTTCTGCCATAGCATATTGCTGCTTGCAGCTTGCACCGGCGGTTTTGAGAACGACAACGAAATCAAGGGAGGTTTCTCGGACGACAAAAAGGAAATAGATTTCCAGAACCTGACTGCTCCATTCGAACCCATACAGTCGGGTATCTACTTCAATATAGGTTCTGTTGGCTTAAATTGGGTATGGCAGATGACACAATCCCTGAACCATGACATGTTCTCCGGCTACTTCATGGACCCTATTCCTAAATTCATGAAATCCAACGCCTGCTACAACCTGAACTCAGGCTGGACCAATGCCGCATGGCAATGTACTTACGGATATGTCTACACGGAGGTGCAGAAGGCAGAAAAGAACTTTTATGGCAATGACAACTTGAAAGGCTACCTCGGCATTACCGAAATTTTGAAAGTGGAACTGATGCACCGCATTGCCGATACATACGGTCCGCTGGTCTACCATCAACTGGGTGAGACACCCCGGGTTTACGGACTGCAAGAAGCCTATACACGCTTCTTTGCAGACCTGGACGAAGGGCAGCAATTGATAAGGGAATACCTGGACGAGGGCGGTGACAACAACAAATTCAAAGAGTATGATATGCTGACCAACGGCAAGACCTTGAAGGAGTGGTTAAAGTTTGCCAACTCACTACGTTTGCGCCTTGCCATGCGCATCTCCAATGTGGATGCAACACTTGCCAAAGACCAAGCAACCAAAGCACTGAATGACAATCAAGGTGTACTGGAAGGTGCAAGGGAAACCATCGCTGTAATGGGCAAGAACTATATCAATCCTTTGTGTGCCGTTGCCGGTTGGGGTGAAGTCTACATGAATGCCTCGATGGAATCCATTATCAACGGTTATGAGGACCCGCGTGGCAAGAAATGGTATAACACCGCCCTTCTCGAAGGTTATCAAAAACAGTTGTTAGGCATTCCCATCGGGTTACCCATGAAAGACGGTGACGCCAACATTTACAGTTTTTGCTCTTCCCTCAACACAAGTACCATCGGCGAAAAGACCGGAGCCGTATTGATGAGTGCGGCAGAAGTCTGGCTGCTCAGGGCCGAAGCAGCCCTCCGTGGCTATACCAAAGAGAATCCCCGCACATGCTATGAATACGGGGTAAGTACTTCATTTACACAGTGGGACTGTGCCGGTGCCTCCGAATATCTGGAAAGCGACAAAACCCCTGCCGATTATAAAGATGTAGTCTCAGGCGGCAAGGTAGGCAAGGACATGAAAGCCTTGATTACCATATCCCCCAAATGGGAAGAAGATGCAGACATAGAGACGAAACTCGAAAAGATTATTACCCAGAAGTGGCTGGCATGCTGGCCCGAAAGTTATGAGGCATGGGCTGAGCAACGCCGTACCGGATACCCCAAACTTTTCAAGGTCCAAAACAACACCGGAAAAGTGATTGATACGGATATCATGATCCGCCGCCTTCCGTTCTCAACGGACGCCGCCACTGCCGACCCGGCACAATACGCCACCCTCACGGAAAAACTGGGTGGCGCAGATAACGGCGCCACCCGCCTTTGGTGGGATACGGGGAAAAACTCTTTCTAGAACAGACTCCACGCAACCGTAAGCCCTGCCATCACAATGGCTACCATGCTCATCAGCTTGATTAGGATATTCAAGCTCGGACCGGATGTGTCCTTGAACGGGTCTCCTACGGTGTCACCCACGACTGTAGCCTTGTGGACTTCACTGCCTTTGCCGCCAAAGTTGCCTTCTTCCACATACTTTTTGGCATTATCCCATGCACCACCGGCATTTGCCATGAAGATGGCAAGCACGAAACCACTGCTCAATCCGCCAATCAGCAGGCCGAGCACACCGGGAACACCGAAAATAAGTCCCGTCGCAATCGGAGCAATGATAGCTATCAGTGACGGAATCACCATCTCGCGTTGCGCCCCTTTCGTCGAGATTGCCACACAACGCTCATAATCAGGCTCCGTTTCTCCCGTAAGGATTCCCTTGATTTCGCGGAACTGGCGGCGCACTTCGTCTACCATATGGGCCGCTGCACGCCCTACCGCATTCATCGTCAATCCACAGAAAAGAAATGCCATCATCGAGCCCAGAAACATACCGGAAAGAACTTTCGGATTCATCAGCGTCACATCGTAGTGATGCATAAAGTCGAAGAAAGTGGCATCTTGAAGAGCCACGGCATCGCCATGAGGAAGCGACAGTTCGGTAGTCCCGAGGCGGGTCAGCCCGATACGGATTTCCTCGACATAAGAGGCCAGCAAAGCCAATCCCGTCAAAGCGGCGGAACCGATGGCAAAGCCTTTGCCCGTAGCGGCTGTAGTATTGCCCAAGGAGTCAAGCGCATCGGTACGCTTACGCACCTCTTCACCCAGACCGGACATTTCCGCATTGCCACCCGCGTTGTCAGCTATCGGTCCGTAAGCATCTGTAGCAAGCGTGATGCCCAATGTAGAAAGCATACCTACTGCGGCAATGCCAATACCATAGAGCCCCAGACCCACATTAGAGAAGTCGAAGCCCGAAGCAAAGAGATAAGAAGCAATGATACCTATCACCACGGCAATCACCGGAATAGCCGTAGAAAGCATTCCCAAGCCTATACCGGAAATTATGACTGTCGCCGGACCGGTCTTTCCGCTTTCACTCAGCTTTTGGGTAGGACGGTAGGATTGGGAAGTATAGTACTCCGTAGACCGCCCGATGATGATACTTACTATCAAACCCACTATCACGGAGCAGGAAATCCACAGCCAGTTGTCCAACTTCAGCAACCACAGGATAAAGAAAGTGGCGACAACTATCAAAATAGAGCTGAGATTAGTACCGAAAGCCAGTGAGTTCAGCAAGTCCTTCATCTTCGCATTCTCTTTGGTACGCACGGAGAAGATACCGATAATGGAAAGCAATATTCCGACGGCTGCAATCAGCATCGGAGCGATTACGGCCTTGAACTGCATCAGCGTATCACCCGAGTGGATAAAAGCCGCAGCACCGAGGGCAGCCGTAGCAAGGATAGAACCGCAATAACTTTCGTACAAATCAGCCCCCATACCTGCCACGTCGCCTACATTGTCGCCTACATTATCCGCAATCGTGGCAGGATTACGCGGGTCGTCTTCGGGAATACCGGCTTCCACCTTTCCCACAAGGTCGGCACCTACATCGGCAGCCTTTGTATAGATACCGCCACCTACGCGTGCAAACAATGCCTGCGTGGAAGCGCCCATACCGAAAGTCAGCATGGTAGTGGTAATGATGCAGAGTTTATGGGTGGGAGTCATTACATCTTCCGGAATTACAGCATTCAGCAACAGATACCAGAAAGATATATCAAGCAAGCCAAGGCCAACCACTACCAGTCCCATCACCGCACCGCTACGGAAAGCCACGCGTAGTCCGGCATTCAGCGATGTGCGTGCCGCATTGGCAGTGCGAGCCGATGCGTAGGTGGCCGTCTTCATACCCAAAAAGCCGGAAAGTCCGGAAAAGAATCCTCCGGTAAGGAAAGCAATCGGCACCCAGGAGTTCTGCACTCCGAAACCGTATGCCATAATGGAGAAAAGGATAACCAGCCCCAGAAATACCCAGCCCACAATCTTGTATTGTTGGCGAAGGTAAGACATAGCACCTTTGCGCACAGCAGCGGCAATCTTAATCATCTGAGGCGTACCCTCACTCTCTTTCATCATCTGACGATGGAAATACCAGGCAAAACAAAGTGCCATAATAGAAGCGGCTGGAACCAGCCAGAATAGGATTTGGTCCATAGCATTTATTCGTAT
>OJQJ01001671.1_pt1 | contig 10916 bp, 8 predicted proteins | sample 1598671 | NCBI WGS metagenome assembly OJQJ01 (sample SAMN03922499, study PRJEB24848) | human gut metagenome | isolation source: stool sample | host: Homo sapiens | place: Germany | collected 2011-11 | reverse complement strand
GCACCTCGCTCGCCGTATCGGCACTTAGAATTATGCGGTATTGCCCTAACTCCTCACTCCTACCTCCTAACTCAAAAGGTGTCCCATGAATATTCTCCTCTGGCTTGCCTACAAGGGCACAAATTATTCGGGGTTTCAGGTGCAGCCCAATGGGGTTACGGTGTGTGCGGTGGTGCAGGATGCTATGCAGAACGTGTTCGGCACCCGGCCCGATGTAAAGGGCTGTTCCCGCACCGATGCCGGGGTGCATGCCCGGCGGTTTGCCCTGAACTTCCATTATGATGGCCGCATCCCGGTGCAGCGCATCCCGCTGGCGTTGAACGCCCGCCTGCCCATGGATGTGCGGGCACTGGCAGCGCAGCAGGTGCCGGATGATTTCCACGCCCGCTATGCCGCCCACGCCAAAACCTACCACTACCGCCTGCGGTGCAGCGCGGTGGATGATCCCTTTGATTACGAGACCTGCCACCGGGTCAACGGCCCGCTGGACCTTGCCGCCATGCAGGCGGCGGCTGCCCATTTTGTTGGCAGGCATGACTTTTTGGCGCTGTGCGCTTCGGGTTCTTCAGCCGCAGCCCACGGCGATACGGTGCGCACCATCACCGCCTGCACCGTGCAGCAGGATGGCGAGCTGTATACCCTGTCCGTAACAGCGGACGGCTACCTGTACAACATGGTGCGCATTCTGGCGGGCACTTTGTGCGAAGCGGGCGCAGGCCGGCTGGACCCGGCGGAAATTCCCGCCATTCTGGAAAGCCGTGACCGCAGCCGCGCCGGGCCGACCCTGCCCGCCAAAGGCCTGTTTTTGAAGTGTGTGGAGTATGATCTGTAAGGAGAACCATTCATGAGCAAAATTCGCCGCGGCGGACATTCCGCCGAAGGGGAGACGCTTTCTGCCGGACGCGTCGAATATCTGGAAGCCGCCCGGGCCCGGGTGCGCACACGGCGCATCCGCCGCACCGTCATCATCGTAGCGGTGCTGACCATCCTTGTCCTGTTTGCCACCGGCGCAGTGGGGTCTTCCATTGCACGCGCAAAAGACCTTGTGGATACTGCCGTCATCGCGCTGGCACCAGCCGCAGGCTGGCCGCAGCAGACCGGCATCACCGACCCGGATGCGGTGGCGCAGATGTCTGGCAGCTTTGTGGAGATGGGCGGCGACAGCTGCGTGGTATACAGTCTTGGCGGCACCCGCCTGAACAGCATCCAGAGCGGCTATGCCCGCCCGGCCATTGCTGCAGGCAAGACCCGCTTTGTGCTGTACAACCGCTCCGGCAATGAGCTTCGGGTGGAAAGCCGCACCCAGAACCTTTATACAAAAACCATGGACAGCACCATCTCGCTGTGCGCCGTGGCAGATGCCGGACAGGTGGCTGTTGTGACCGACAGCACCGACAGCGTGGCAAAGCTGACCGTTTACAATTCCAGTATGCAGCAGCAGCTGGTGTGGAACCTGACCAGTGAGCAGGGCACCCCGCTGCGCATGGCCTTTGCGCCGGACAGCCGCCGCCTTGCCGTGGCCGCTGTATCGGCGGTGGGCGGCCAGCTGACCACGAACCTTTATGTACTGCCCCTCTCGCAGGGCGACCCGGTATGCCTTGGCTCCGAGAACAGTGTGCCCCAGTGGATGGGCTGGATGTCCAACGGCTTTTTGCTGGTGCTTTATGAGAACCGCGCCGTGCTGTACAACACGAGCGGCGGCAGCGCAGGCGAACGCGCCAGCTACGATTTTGGCGGCGGCACCCTCGTCAGTGTGTCCAACACCAGTAACGGTGCGGCCCTGCTGCTGAGCAATGGCCAGACCAGCACGGCGGTGCTGCTGGACGGGGAGCTGACCGTGGGTTACAGCGGCAGCGTGCTCTCGGCCAGCCAGATCATCCGGGCAAAGAACGACGGCTTCTACCTGCTCACCGACAGCACAGTGGAACGCTTCAACAATGTGGGCGAGTTCCAGTGGAGCCAGCCGCTTTCGGCCCGGCCCCGGGCACTGGTCGAGGGCAGGCAGATCTTGGTGTTCACCGGCAACACGGTGCAGGTGGTCACACCGCCGGAGCAGACAGCTTCCAGCGGACAGTGATTTTTGGGTGAGAAGATCATGCGTAAATAGCACTCTTGCGGGGAAAGTGATAAAAATAACAGGGAAAACAAGGTATGTTCAAGAATCCGTCATTTCTTTTTGATATCATATGCACGGCAGCATGGATCATTCTGGTGGTGCGCTATGCCCGCAAGGGCTTTCTTTCGTCCATTGTGCAGCTGGTGGGCAACCTGTTCAGTCTGCTGGGGGCCAAGGAGCTTTCCGCTGCCTGCGCCGGCTGGGTGTTCGAACACATGCTGGCAGGCGGCTTCCGCACCCAGATCGCAGCAAACATTGCTGCGGGCGGTGCGGTAGACCTTTCCGGCATTGCGGAAAAGTATGCGGGCTTCCTGCCTGCTTCTTTCCGCGCTTCCATCGTGGCAGCCTGCGAGCGCTCCATTGGCGCTGTGCTGGCCGATAACGCGGTGGTGCTGGCCGATTCCATTGTGGAAAACGTGCTGCAGCCGCTGCTCACACCGGTGATCACGCTGGTGCTGTTCTTCTTGTTCTACGCGCTTTTGCGCCTGCTGGTCAGTATGCTGGTCACGGTGCTGGGCCTTGTGAACAAGCTGCCGGTCATTGGCACGGTAAACCGCGGCCTTGGCTGGCTTGTGGGCGGTGCCACGGCGCTGCTGGATATCTATTTGGTGCTGTGCATCCTGTGGGGCATCATCGTCATCACAGGCGGCAACCTGAATGTGCTCAACGATACGGTGATGAGCAGCAGTCTTTACTACAAAATCTTCAATCTCTTCAACCCTTTCCTGTAAGGGGTTTTGCATAAAGGAGGAACTATGGTCTGTATTCGATGCCAGAAACGTCCGGCGATCATCTTCATCCAGCGGATGGACAATGGTCAGATGAAGCAGGAGGGCTACTGCCTGCACTGCGCCCGTGAGCTGCACATCAAGCCGGTGGACGATCTGATGAAGCAGTTCGGCATGTCGGATCAGGATCTTGATAACATGGAGAACCGCATGGAAAGCATGATGGAGGAGATGGGCGATGCAAACCCGCTCTCCATGATGATGAACATGGCGAACGGCGGCGAGGATGCTGACCCGGACAGCATGGACGAAGATCTGATCCCCGGCAGCAATGCCACCTTCCCGCTGGGCTTTACCAGCAGCGAGAAGAAGGATGGCGACAAAAAGGCCGACCGCAAAAACGGCAAAAAGCCGCCTAAGCGCAAATTTTTGGATACCTATTGCGAGAATCTGACCCGCAAGGCCCGGGAAGGCAAGCTGGACGATATCATTGGCCGCGACCGCGAAATTTACCGCACCATCCAGATTTTGAGCCGCCGCCAGAAGAACAACCCCTGTCTCATCGGCGAAGCCGGTGTGGGCAAGACCGCCATTGCCGAGGGCATTGCGGAGCGCATTGCCAAGGGAAATGTGCCCATCGGCCTGAAGGATAAGGAGATCTATCTGCTGGACCTCACCAGCCTTGTGGCAGGCACCCAGTTCCGCGGCCAGTTCGAGCAGCGGGTCAAGGGCCTGCTGAGCGAGGTGAAGGCCGCAGGCAATGTGATTTTGTTCATCGACGAGATCCACACCATCACCTCTGCCGGTGAGAGCGAGGGTGCCATGAACGCGGGCAATATCCTGAAGCCCGCCCTCTCCCGTGGTGAAATTCAGGTCATCGGTGCCACCACCTTCAACGAGTACCGCAAGTATATCGAGAAGGATCAGGCGCTGGAACGCCGTTTCCAGCCCGTGCGGGTGGAAGAACCCAGCGTGGCCGATACCCTTGCTGTGATGAACGGCATCAAGCACTACTACGAGCAGCACCATCATGTGCAGGTGCCTGCCGATGTGCTTTCTGCCACTGTCACCCTGAGTGAGCGCTATATCACCGACCGTTATCTGCCCGATAAGGCCATCGACCTGCTGGACGAAGCCTGCGCCTGCTGCAATCTGGCCCACCCGGTCATTTCCGAGTATCTTGGGATGCAGAAGGAGCTGGATGCCCTCAAGCAGGAAGAAGCCGAGATGGAGAATGCGGATGTGAACGAGCCCATCGACTACGAGCGCGTGGCCGAGCGCAAGACCCGCATTGCAAAGCTCGAAGCCGACCTGCCCGCAAAGCAGGCTGCTGCCAGCGAGATCCAGGTGACCATGGACGATGTGGCCAAGGTCATCGAGCTGTGGACCGGCATTCCGGCGGTCAAAATTCGGGAGACCGAGTTCGCAAAGCTGGCAAACCTTGAGGGCGAGCTGAAAAAGAAGATCATCGGGCAGGACGAGGCCGTGCATCTGGTGGCGCAGGCCATCAAGCGCAGCCGCGCCGACCTTTCCGGCCGCCGCCGTCCCGCAAGCTTCATCTTTGTGGGCCCCACCGGCGTGGGCAAGACCGAGCTGGTCAAGCAGCTGGCAGAACAGTTGTTTGACGGCCCCGACCCGCTCATCCGTCTGGACATGAGCGAGTACATGGAAAAATACGCGGTGTCCCGTATGATCGGTTCTCCTCCGGGCTATGTGGGCTACGAGGAAGCCGGTCAGCTCACCGAGAAGGTGCGCCGCCGCCCGTACAGCGTGGTGCTGTTTGACGAGATCGAAAAGGCACACCCGGATGTAATGAACATTCTGCTGCAAATTCTGGACGAGGGCAAGATCAACGATGCGCAGGGACGCACGGTGGATTTTTCCAACACGGTCATCTGCATGACCTCCAACGCCGGCAGCAGCGACCAGAGCGCGGGCAGCCTTGGCTTTAACAAGAGCGACGCCCAGCGCAGCGAGGAAAAGACCCGCAAGGCGCTGGCCCAGTTCCTGCGGCCGGAGTTCCTTGGCCGCGTGGATGAAGTGATCGCCTTCAAGCCGCTGAGCCAGCAGACGCTGGAGGGCATCGCGGCCCTGATGCTGGACGAGTACAAGCCCGGCATGGAAGCCAAGGGTATCGCATACAGCTACACCCCGGCAGCGCTCAAGGCACTGGTGCAAAAGAGTCAGGGCGGGCGCTTCGGCGCACGCGATTTGCGCCGCACCATCCGCAAAGCGGTGGAGGATCCTGCCGCCGAGCGCCTGATCGACGGCACGCTGGCATCCGGCGGCACCCTTGTGGTGGATGCCGATGAAAACGGCGAAGTCGTGCTGAAATAATCATAACCGCAAAGCACCCCGGCTGGAAACAGCCGGGGTGCTTTTTGTCTGCTCATAAAAACTTTTTGTAATATATACTTGACATTCAGAACGGTAAATGCTACTATATGTCCAGAAGATAAAACAAATGCCGACCCGGCAGGAAAGGAGCGTATCAATGCCGAAGAACCTGAAATTAAAGGCCGCCCGTGCGGAAAAGGACATGACGCAAGGAGCGCTTGCCGAAGCGGCAGGCGTTTCGCGCCAGACTATCAACGCCATTGAAAAAGGGGAGTACAACCCCACCATCAACCTTTGCCGCAGTATCTGTAAAATTCTGGATAAGACACTGGATGAACTGTTCTGGGAGGAATGAACTATGAAATTTTCACTATACAGCAAGAAAAACCAGTTGGACGAGATGCAGGAGCAGACCATGCGCAAAATTGAAAGCCATGGCTTCTGGCTGCTGTGGGGCAGCCTTCTGGCGGCGTGGATCGTGCAGACGGTGTTCGGGGCTGCGGACAAGGCCGCCGGAGAGTGGGTCGTATTCATGATCGGCTGCATCTATACGGGTGTCGCGTGTCTGCGCAATGGTCTGTGGGATCGCCACTTTTCGGATACGCCCCCGGCCAATGCCGTGTGGTCTCTGGTGGCTGCGGTGGCGGTTACGCTGATCTGCGGTTTTTCCCGTGGATACTGGGTCGGTGCTGTTTTTGTCGGTGTTTTTACCGGCATCCTGTGCTTTGCATTGCTGCAGCTGTGCGCCGCATTGACACGCAAACGGCGCGAGCATCTGGATGACCCGAAGGACGGAGAGTAATATTACGCAAAAGGGGCTGCTGCACAGCATTTGATGCAGCAGCCCCTTTTTGCATGGGTGCATGATATTATCCCGCATTGACAAAACTGCGCAGAATAAGTACAATAAAACATAGCTATCCGCAAATTTTTTGCATGAGAATAAAGGAGCGTTTTTCTATGCCGAGCAATAAAGTCCGCACCCGTTTTGCACCCTCGCCCACGGGTTATATGCACGTTGGCAACCTGCGTACCGCCCTGTACACCTACCTGATGGCAAAGCACGAGGATGGCACCTTCATCCTGCGCATCGAGGACACCGATCAGGGCCGCTATGTGGAGGGCGCTGTGGATGTCATCTACAACACCCTGCGGGAGACCGGCCTTTTGTGGGATGAGGGCCCGGATATCGGCGGCCCCGTGGGCCCCTATGTGCAGAGCGAGCGCATGGGCATGTTCAAGCAGTATGCCGAGCAGCTGGTGGCCGAGGGCAAGGCATATTATTGCTTCTGCACCGAGGAGCGTCTGGAGGCCCTGCACGCCGAGCAGCGCGCCAACGGTGAGATGACCCACTATGATGGATGCTGCCGCGACCTGCCCAAGGAGGAAGTGGAAAAGCGCCTTGCCGCCGGGGAACCCTATGTTATCCGCCAGAAGATCCCCCGCGAGGGCGTGACCGGCTTCGACGATGTGGTGTACGGCCACATCGAGGTGAACAACAGCGAGATGGACGACCAGATCCTCATCAAGACCGATGGAATGCCCACCTATAACTTTGCTAACGTTGTGGATGACCACCTGATGGGCATCACCCATGTCATCCGCGGCAGCGAGTACCTGTCCTCCACCCCCAAGTATAACCTGCTGTATCAGGCCTTTGGCTGGGACATCCCCACCTATATCCACTGCCCGCCGGTGATGAAGGACGCACAGAATAAGCTGTCCAAGCGCAACGGCGATGCAAGCTATCAGGACTTGGTGGCAAAGGGCTACCTGACCGAGGCAGTGCTGAACTATATCTGCCTGCTGGGCTGGAGCCCCCGCGGCGAGTACGCCGAGCAGGAGATCTTCTCCCTGCCGGAGCTGGTCAAGATCTGGTCTCCGGACGGCATCTCCAAGTCTCCGGCCATCTTCGATCCCCTCAAGCTGCGGGCCATCAACGCGGAATATATCCGCCGCCTGTCCCCGGAAGAGTTCCAGAAGAAGGCGGAGCCGTGGATCGACAAGGCCGTGCACACCTCCATCGACAAAAAGCTGCTGTGCGCAAACCTGCAGCCCCGCTGCGAAGTGCTGGGCGAGATCCCGGAGCAGCTGGATTTCTTTGATGCGATGCCCGAGTACGATGTGAGCATGTACGCCAACAAGAAGCAGAAGACCACCCCGGAGACCGCCAAGGAGGCACTGGAAGCCCTGCTGCCTGTGCTCAGCGACGAAGCACTGGATTTTGGCAATCGCGATGCCGTCTTCGATGCCTGCAAGGCCAAGGCTGAGGAGCTGGGCAAGAAGAACGGCTGGCTGCTGTACCCGCTGGGCATTGCCCTTTCTGGCAAGCAGCGCACCCCCGGCGGCGGCACCGACCTTGCCTGCATGATGGGCCGCGAAACCACCCTTGCCCGCGTAAAAGCGGCAATTGAAAAGCTGAACGGCTGATTTTTGCCATAAAACCACAAAGCTCTGCAGAATTTTTGAACGCTGCAGGGCTTTTTTGCGTCTTTGGGCCGGTTTGCGGCAGAACACTGCACCGCGCCAAAAATCGCCGTGCGCCCGCGCTACAGTATATGCAGAAAGCGCGGGGAACAGAACCACAACGCCCCGCCGGAAAGCGGGGAGTTTTTATGACAGAGCGGATGGGTCTGGCAGCGGTCGGGCGGCAGAATGGACAGCGGGCAGCGCTGGCACGGCGGGCGGAGCTGCGCCCGGCAGCGCGCAGGCTGGCGGCTGTGGCAGTGGGATTTGCGGGCGGCTGGGCCGTTGTGTACGGTGCACTGATGCCTTTTGGCCTGGGCTTTGTGCTGGGCTTTGCAGAGGACTGCTTTGCCCCCTGTGCGGCGGGTGCGGCGCTGGGTGTGCTGCTGCACGGGTTTGGCGCGCTCTCGCTGCGCAGTGTCTGTATGCTGTGCGCACTGGGGGCTGCAGTGGCAGCGCGGTGGATGGGTGCCAGAACACTGACCCCGGCGGCACTGGCGGGCTGCGGCACGCTGGTGGGCGTGGCGCTGTGCTTTGCCTTTGGCGGCGGCGGGGCAGAGCTGGTGCTTTACAGTGCGGCAGATGCCCTGCTGGCCGCAGCCATGGGCTTTTGTCTGCGGCAGTTTGCGCCCGAAAAGCCGGGTGCCGGGATGCTTCTGGTGGGTGCGGCCACAGCGGCGGCGCTGGGCAGTGTGCAGCTGTGGCAGCTGCTGCCGGGCGTGATCGTCTGCGCGGCGCTGGAACTGTATTTATGCAGCAAAGGGCAGGCCAAAGCCGCGCTTGCGGCCTGCGCGGTGCTGGGCGCTGCGCTGTGCGCGGCAGACCCGGCCCTCAGCTTTGCGGCATCCGGCCTTGCCTGTGCCACGGTGGCAGCGGCAGTGCTGGCACCCGGACGGCGCATGGAAACGGTAGCTGCCTACGCGGGCGGCTGCGTGACCGGTGCACTCTGTGTGCAGCCGCCCGGGAGCGCGTTCCAATATCTGCTGAACGTCTGCATCGGCATCACGGCCGTAGCGGCCATGCCCGCAGCGTGGCTTGTGCCGGAGCCGGAAGAAAAGCCGCAGGCAGGGCAGGCCCAGCCGCAGCAGTACAGTGCAGCGGCCACCCGGCTGGAACAGGTGTCCCAGAGCCTTGCATCGCTGGCAGAGACCGTGAACGATGTCTACGAAACGCTGCCGCACCGGTGTGAGGATTTCCATTGGGTAATTGATAACACACATGATACCCTTTGTTTTAACTGCGGACGGAAGGATACCTGCTGGAAGCAGGAGTATGCCGCCACGCTGGAGGGCATGGAAGCACTGCGTCCTCTGCTGGAAAGCAGCGGCGGGCTGGAAACGGCTCAATTGCCCGGGCAATTATCCCGGTGCATCCACCCGGCAGCACTGTGCGCAGCGGCAAACCGCTCCTTTGCGCTGTACCGCAGCCGCAAGGAGGCCCGCCTTCATGCCGAAGCCATGCGCACTGCCCTGACCGAGCAGTACAGCGCCGTGGCCGAAGCGCTGGGCGTGTTGGGAGAACAGCTGGGCCGTCCGGGCGACCCGGAACCCTATAAATCCGGCCGGGTGGCGGACTTTTTTACGCAGCTTGGCACTCCGCCGCAGGAGTGTGCCGTCACGCTGGATGATCTGGGCCGCACCCATGCGGCGGTCACGCTGCCGCGCACCCGCTTCTCGGCGCAGGAGCTGGCCGCGCTGGCCGGGGAGGTGGGCCGCATCTGCCGCCGCACGCTGGAAGTGCCGCAGGTGCTTTCCTGCAAGGGAATGACCACCCTGCTGTTCAGCGAAAAGCCTGTGCTGCGGGCCGTGTTCGGCATGGCGGGCGCGGCGGCGCGGGGCAGTATTTCCGGCGATGCGGTGCAGCAGTTCTGCAGCCCGGCGGCAGCGCAGATGATCCTGTGCGACGGCATGGGCACCGGCAGGCCTGCGGCCGTGGATGGCAACCTTGCCGCCGAGCTGACGGCCCGGCTGCTCAAGGCGGGCTTTACCGCAGAGCTGGCGGCAAGGCTGGTCAACGTGGCCCTTGCCCTGAAAAGTGAGGATGAGAGCGGTGCCACGCTGGACCTCATCAGCGTGGATCTTTACACCGGCACGGCAAGGCTGTTCAAGGCCGGTGCGGCACCGGGCTTCCTTGTGCACGGCGGGCGGGTGCGTGCTGTGGGCGACACCAGCCTGCCGGTGGGCATTCTGGGCGGAGTGAACGGCCAGAGCCGGGTGGTGCATTTGACGGTGGGCGATTATGCGGTGCTGGTCTCGGACGGGCTGCTGGTGGACGGTCCGGGCTGGGTGGCAAAGCAGCTGGAGCTTTCCGCTGCGGCAGGAGATGCGCCGGAAAAAGTTGCAAAGACGCTGGTGGAAACGGCCCGCGTGCGCGCCCAGAAGACCGGCAGGCCGGACGACATTACGGCGGCGGTGCTGCGGCTGGAAAAATGCGTTTGATGTTCATACAAACTTCGTTGATTTTCGACGGAGGAGAAGGTATACTATGGAAGCATAGAAACAAAACGGGAGGACAGAAACATGCTTACCATAACCGTAGCGCAGGATGGCAGCGGCGATTTTGCTTCGGTGTCCGAAGCGGTGCTGGCCGTGCCTTATGCCTGCGCAGCAGAGATCCGCATTGGCCCGGGCGTTTACCGCGAAAAGCTGGTGTGCGAAAAACAGGATATCACCCTGATCGGCGCGGGCATGGAAAGCACCCGCATCGTGTGGGGCGACGGCGGCAAGCTGCCGCACCCGGACGGCAGGCCCACCCACACCTTCCGCAGCTATACCGCGTTTTTCCGGGGGATAGAACTGCGGGTGCGGGACCTGACCATTGAAAACGATGCCGGCCCCGGGGCAAAGGTGGGGCAGGCCGTGGCGGCTTATGTGGACTGCTCTCACACCCTCTTTGAGAATGTGCGGCTGCTGAGCAATCAGGATACGCTGTTCTGCGCCCCTCTGCCGGAGAAGGAGCGGGAGAAGGATGGCTTCCTTGGCCCGGGCCGTTTTGCGCCCCGCCGCCCGACGGCCCAGTATTACCGGCACTGCGAGATCGCGGGAGATATCGATTTTATTTTTGGCGGCGCGGACGCTCTGTTTGAGCAGTGCACCATCCGCACCGTGAATAACCACCTGCCTGCAAGCTACGTCACGGCTCCCTCGGGCCGTGCCGATGGCCTCGGGTTTGTGTTCTGGGACTGCGACTTTATTTCGGACGACTGCCCGGCGGGCACGGTGTTTCTGGGCAGGCCGTGGCGGCCCACCGGTAAAACGGCCGTGCTGGAC
>OJQJ01001667.1_pt1 | contig 10946 bp, 10 predicted proteins | sample 1598671 | NCBI WGS metagenome assembly OJQJ01 (sample SAMN03922499, study PRJEB24848) | human gut metagenome | isolation source: stool sample | host: Homo sapiens | place: Germany | collected 2011-11 | reverse complement strand
AGCGGTCTTCCGGCTGGAAGTTATAGCGGTTTTCTGAAATATTGCCGATGACACCTACTTCCCAACGCTTCGAAGGTGTCCAGTTCAGATAAGTCTGATAGTCGATATAACGCGGGTCGTATTCTCCTTTTGTATCCAGCGTGCCGAGCAGATATTGGTTGGTTTTATAACGGATGCCGTTTGTCCAGGTTAGCTTCTTGGTGGCAATTCCTACGTATGCCGAGGCTCCCAACAGGCTGACGGAGGCACTTCCTTCCAACCGTTCGGGTTTCTTGTAAGTGATGTCCAGCACGGATGACATCTTATCCCCGTACTTGGCCTCATAGCCTCCCGTGGAGAAGCCGACGGATTGCACCATATCGGGATTGATGAAACTCAATCCTTCCTGTTGCCCGGAACGGATCAGCAAGGGACGGTATATTTCAATGCCGTTGACGTACACCATGTTCTCGTCGAAACTACCGCCGCGTACGTTATATTGCGAGCTGAGTTCATTGTTGCTACTTACTCCGGCCTGCGTGGCTATCACGGCTTCTATGCTTCCGCCCGAAGCGTCGGGGGCCAGGCGGTTTTTATCTGTTGGATGGTTCCGGTTTGCCGGCGACGCTCTGTTACGCTCACTTCACCCAGTTCAAAGTTCATCGGGGGCAAGGTTATGTTCAGACTGATATTTCCTTGCGGACGTACTAATTTTCGTTTGCGGGTTTGGTATCCCAGCATGGAGAAGATGACCGTTACGCTGTCCCGGCTTTCGAATTTCAGTGAATATCTCCCTTTCAGGTTGCTGACTGTGCCTATAGCCGTCCCTTCCAATCGTATTGTTGCCAATTCAATCGGATTACCATTTTCATCCGTAACCGTTCCGCCTATCTTGACTGTTTTTTGGGCAAGGGCGGGAGTGGAGAATAGTATTATAAGAGCTGTCAGTAACCAAAAATGTCTCATACTTTTTCTATAACGGAGAAACTTCCCGAAACGTATATCAGGAGGTAAAAAAGAGCTTTTAACTTTGCTTCTTTATTTTTTATAGGTTCGTGTCACATATGTTACAACTCCAATCCGTGTTTCGTGCTACCTTTGCAGAAAAAATAGATTATGGAACAGTTACATGCACATGAAGTCCTTCACATGATGGAGGGAAATAGTTATACTGAAGCAACTCTGAGAGCTGCAATCGTGGAGAAGTTTGGCGAACATCAGCGTTTTTATGCTTGTTCGGCAGATAATATGGAAGTAGACGAACTGATAGAGTTTCTCAAAAGAAAAGGGAAATTCATGCCAGCCGGTGAAGAGTTTACGGTGGATATCAGTAAGGTTTGCAGCCATTGATTCTTGGCGGGTGCTGTGGATAGCCAAGCGGTATAGTAGTCAATAGGAATAATTAGACAAAGAAATGACGAGGGTGTGTCAAAACTCAATTTTTAAGAAGATGAACTTTTAATTTGAAATTAGAACATCCTAAAAGACTAAAGAAAGGGGCATATCATTACTCAAAACGAAGTTTGATATGCCCCTTTTAGATGTTATAGTTACAATCTGTAATTTTTCGGAGTAGTCATTTTAGTTTCGACATACCCTCGTTTTTTTCTTCAGGGTGTGAGGGGGGATGAAAAGGGTTTGTTAGTTGTAGGTTGCCCCTGTTGTTTTTCTTAGCTAGGGAAATTTTCATAGGTAGGGAAATCCCTATTTGCAAATAGGAAGAAGTCTTTGCAAAGAGAGTTTTCTCATGCTACATTTGTAGTATAAAACTACTAAACTATACTTAATATGAAAAAGAATCAGTACCTTATGTCTTTGTTGCTGGTGATACTGCTCAGCAGTTGCTTTACCAGCAGAATTAATTATGAAAAATTGAGTCGTATCCAACTCGGGATGTCTTCTGGAGGGGTGATAGCTATTTTGGGTAAGCCAACTTATCGAAGTTTTGATGAAAAGGAAGAGGTCTTAGAGTTTTGCTATGGATTAAATATCGCAAAGATTTGGTTTGTTGATGACAAAGTAACTAAGATGAAGAATTATTATGACTATGATTGTAATAAAATTCGGATCGTAGAGGATAAGAAAGAAGACGATAAATCCTCAAAGAAAGATAAAAAAGAAGATACAAGTTCCAGAATACGTGTAACGACGGATGGAAAGCATATAATACAGACCGGTTCCATCATAGTCACTCCGGATGGAAAACATGAAACAGTGGTAAGTGATCTGGGTGGAATCATTATAACAGGGTCCGGTGAACATATACATGTTCATTAGTACTTGCAGTTAATAGTTAATTCACCATACCTTTATCAATTCCGAATTTCTCATCCGTCTGGCATTCACCGGCAGGTTCTACATGTACCAAAATATCATAGACATTGTCTATAGAGCTTTTTATACTTTTTTCCACAGAATCGGCTATCTGATGTGCCTGTGTGATTGTTATTTGCGGGTTTACCTCTATGTCGAGAGTAATCATATAAAGATTCCCGATCATTCTTGACCTTACCCGGTGTGGATTACTCGCACCGGGTACTTGCTCCACCGCTTCGAATATCTTATTATATACATTGACATCTTTGACTCCATCCATCAATTCTACATTCGAATCGATGAAAATACTGATCGAAGATTTTATAATAAAGAGACTGATGATTAGTCCTGTGATAGAGTCGAGTATAGGCAGTTTGAATATGAACGTGAATATAAGTCCCAGCAACACACCGGAGGAGATGATCACGTCATTACGCATATTGATCGCATTGGCTGTCAGCATGGAACTGTCTATTTTCTTTCCCTGTTTGTATTGATATGAAGCCAGCAGGAGTTTGCCGATGATAGAAAATATAGTGACGTATATAGCAATGGCCGACGGAATTTCTTTACTCTCGTCAGTGAAGATGCTTCCAATGGATGATATCAACATTTGCACACCCGCGTAAAAAATCACAAGTGACAGAATCTTAGTTGCAATCCCTTCGGCCTTTTCATAACCGAATACATACTTCTTGGAAGGCGGCTGATTGATAATGCGTGCTGTGAAAATCATGACAATGGAGATGATTACGTCCGTTGCCGAATCGATACCGTCGCCCAGCACGGCAAGACTACCGGCAAATAAGCCTATGATGATTTTTGATGCGGAAAGTATGGCGTTCCCGATAGTACTTATCCAAGAAGTTCTGATTAATATCTGCTCCCTTTTTGCTTTCATGTGATTAAGCCTTTGACATACCGGTTAGTATGTAGCTGCCTTTCAAGTTGTTTTCTTTCATATAATTGACCACTTCTACCCGGCAGGCCGACATTAAAGCGTATCCCGTTAAGTTCCCGTTTATAGCTTTGATGAACGAATACTCTGTATCGTTGTGGATGAAAGATATACGATGATATTCCATAACATAATGTGTTTAATAAGGACTAATATGTGGTCAAATATACGGATAATATCAGTAGTATGGATGAAAAAGGAGAATTATTTAATTTGATCATATTGCTGGAATAGTACATTTTTATTTTTATCTTTGCCTCCCGAAATGAAAAGACTAGCCTACATAACAGCAGTGATTCTTTCTCTCCTGATTATCTATTCAGGGGCAGGAGTGTCTATTGTCCATTACTGCTGTTCCCGTTGTGAGGCAGTGCAAGGCTGTTGTGCCAATGGCTGTCCCAAGTGTAAGAAGTCTCATACGTGCGATTCAAAGAAAGACTGTAGAGAAAAGGGCTGTACAGCCACTATCTATAAGCTCGATTTGATGAAGCATGTTTCCGAACTGACAGTTTCTGTTCCGGTGGTAACGCTTTTCTGTGAACAATCTTGTCAGTTATTTGCTTTTGCTTCCATAGATCAAACGGCAGACTATTCCAGTCTTCCCTTTCCGCCACCTTCCTGTCCGAGGCAGAAGTTGGCGTTACATTCTGTTCTTCTGATTTAGCGTTATTTCATTTTTTTGTGTCCGATGGAACTTTGTTTTCAGCCATTGCAGGTTATGAAAGCAAAGGGAATGAATGCAATTTAGTTGCAAGAGAAATGAATTAATTTTGTATCTCAACAATAAGTTTAAGAAAGAATGAAATATATGATAATGGGCCTGTTCTCATTACTTGCGGTTACAACCTATGCGCAAGTACGGGGGACGGTCAAAGATAATACCGGAGAACCCATTCCGGGTGCTAATGTATTCTGGATGAATACGGGTCAGGGAGTAACAACGAAAGAAGATGGTAGTTTTTCTATCTCCAAACCTTCGAAAAGTCACATGCTGGTGGTCAGTTTTATCGGTTTTCAGAATGATACGATTCATGTCAGCAAGAAGAATCAGGAGCTGGATATCATCCTTCGGGATGGTGTAGAGCTGAATGAAGTGAATGTGGTCAGCCGCAGAATGGGAACGATGAAGTTGCGGAGCAGTGTGATGAATGAAGAGATGATAAGCAGTGCCGAATTGAGTAGAGCTGCCTGTTGCAATCTTGGAGAAAGCTTTGTGACCAACCCTTCGGTGGACGTGAGTTATTCGGATGCTGCAACGGGAGCCAAACAGATTAAACTGCTCGGATTGTCCGGAACTTATGTGCAGATGCTGACAGAGAATATCCCGAACTATCGTGGCGCGGCTTCCCCTTATGGACTGGGATATGTTCCCGGTCCGTGGATGCAGAGCATACAGGTTTCCAAAGGAATCTCTTCTGTGAAGAATGGCTACGAAGCTATCACAGGACAAATCAATGTCGAGTTTAAAAAGCCGCAGTTGCCGGAAGCCGACTGGGTATCCGCCAATCTTTTCGCAAGCAGTACCAGTCGGTATGAGGCGAATGCAGATGCCACCCTGAAGTTGTCCAAACGCTGGAGCACCTCTCTGCTGGCACATTATGAGAACGAGACCAAAGCACACGACGGCAATGATGACGGCTTCGTAGATATTCCCCGGGTAGAGCAATATAATGTCTGGAACCGATGGGCATATATGGGAGATCACTATGTTTTTCAAGCAGGTTTCAAGGCATTGTCCGAAAGCCGGAACAGCGGACAGGCACATCATGCAGGTATGCAGTCCGATGATCTCTATAAGGTAGGAATCGATACCGAGCGTTATGAGCTTTTTACTAAGAATGCTTATATATTCAATAAGGAGAAGAATACGAATCTGGCATTGATTCTTTCTGCCAGCTGGCACAATCAGGATGCGATGTACGGACGAAAACTCTACAATGTAGACCAGACGAATGCGTATGCTTCTTTGATGTTTGAAACGGAATTTAATAAGCAGAACAGTTTCTCGGCAGGATTGAGTTTCAACTATGACGCCTATGACCAGCATTATCGGCTGGAGAATAAAACGGAATTGCCGCTTATAAAGGCATTTGCCAAAGAAGCGGTTCCCGGAGTCTATGTGCAATATACGTTGAATCTGAATGACCAGTGGATGCTGATGGCAGGTCTGCGCGGCGATTATAGCAGTGAGCACGGCTTCTTTGTGACCCCGCGTGCGCATCTGAAATACAATCCGAATGAGTATGTACACTTCCGCCTGTCTGCCGGAAAAGGTTACCGTACGAATCATGTACTGGCAGAGAACAATTACCTGCTTTCCAGCAGCCGAAAGGTTGAAATAGCGAACGGGCTGGATATGGAAGAAGCATGGAACTATGGCGCCAGCGTATCTACATATATACCCATATTAGGCAAGACGCTGAATATCAATGCCGAGTACTATTACACCAACTTCCTGAAACAAGTAGTAGTAGATATGGACAGCAATCCTCACGAAGTCGCTTTTTACAATCTCGATGGACGTTCCTATTCGCATGTGTTCCAAGTAGAGGCAAGCTATCCTTTTTTCAAAGGATTTACTTTGACAGGGGCTTACCGTCTGACGGATGCTCAGACAACCTACAAAGGTCAGCGGATGGAGAAACCACTGACCAGTAAATACAAGGGATTGCTGACCGCTTCGTATCAGACACCACTCGGAATATGGCAGTTTGATGCTACGCTCCAACTCAATGGCGGAGGAAGAATGCCTGCTCCTTATGAATTGGCGGACGGTCAGTTGTCCTGGGAGCGCCGCTACGGTAGTTTCGAACAATTGAGCGCTCAAATAACCCGCTATTTCCGTCGTTGGTCCATCTACGTAGGAGGGGAGAACCTGACCAACTTCAAACAGAAGAACCCGATCATTGATGCTGCGAATCCGTGGGGAAGTAACTTTGACTCTACGATGATATGGGGACCTGTGCACGGAGCAAAGGCGTATATCGGAGTACGTTTCAATCTGGCAAGAAACAGTGACTAAAGTGATAAAAACAGAAATGAATGATGACCATTAAAAGAATAAGAAAAATGAAAACAAGAAGATGGATGGCCACTTTCGTGGTGGCTCTTTTGAGTGTGACAGCTGTACTGGCAAAAGACATTCGCGTCGTAGTATTCAAAGTCTCTCAGATGCATTGCGAGAACTGCGAGAAGAAAGTGAAAAACAATATGCGCTTTGAAAAAGGTGTGAAAGAACTTTCTACCGAGCTGAAGGACAAAACGGTGTCTATCACCTACGATGCCGAGAAGACGGACGTGAAGAAGTTGCAGGCAGGATTCAAGAAGTTCAATTACGAGGCGGAGTTTGTGAAAGAAACCAAACAGGAAGGCAAGAAAGACGGCAAACAAGAATCTCAAAAAGAAGAAAAGAAAGCCGATAAGAAGTAATCGAACAAATACCCATATTGGCTTGTTTTATAACTACTAATCATTAAAGAGTAAGGATTATATGGGTAATATAGCAAAAAAGGCGTTTCCCGTGCTCAATATGCATTGTGCGGGATGCGCTAACAATGTAGAAAAAACAGTGAAAAAGTTGTCGGGAGTCGTTGATGCTTCCGTCAACTTTGCTTCAAATACATTGACGATTTCTTATGAGGACGACAAGCTGACTCCCGGAGAAATTCGTGCAGCGGTACTTGCTGCCGGTTATGACTTGATTGTAGAAGAAGCGAATAAAGAAGAACGTCGGGAGGAGGAGCAGCATAAGCGTTATCTCCGCCTGAAACGGAAAGTGATCGGTGCGTGGATATTTGTCGTACCGCTCCTTATCTTTTCTATGGTATTGATGCACATGCCATATTCTAACGAGATACAGATGGTGCTCACCATTCCGGTAATGGTACTCTTCGGAGGCAGTTTCTTTACGGGAGCATGGAAGCAGGCCAAGGTCGGGCGTAGTAATATGGATACGCTGGTCGCGTTAAGTACCTCGATAGCCTTCCTTTTCAGTTTATTCAATACCTTCTTTCCGCAGTTCTGGACAGATCGCGGATTGGAACCACACGTCTATTACGAAGCTTCCGCAGTGATCATTGCTTTCGTTCTGACCGGAAAAATGATGGAGGAACGTGCCAAAGGAAATACTTCGGACGCAATTCGCAGGCTGATGGGAATGCAGCCCAAAGTGGCGCGTGTGTTGCGTGGCGGGATAGAGGAGGAGATACAAATAGACCTCTTGCAGGTAGGCGATAGGGTTGTAGTCCGTCCCGGCGAACAGATTCCGGTGGATGGCCAGCTTTCGGAAGGAGAATCGTATGTGGATGAAAGTATGATTAGCGGTGAGCCGATTCCGGTAGAGAAGAAAAAGGGCGACAAAGTCCTTGCCGGGACAATCAATCAGCGCGGGTCATTTATCATTCGTGCCTCCCAGGTGGGAAGTGATACAGTGCTTGCGCGCATCATTCACATGGTGCAGGAAGCACAAGGCAGCAAAGCTCCTGTGCAGCGTATTGTCGACCGTATTACTGGGATTTTTGTCCCTGTCGTGCTCGGAATCGCCATCCTGACATTTATATTGTGGGTTGCCATCGGTGGCAGTGAGTATATTTCTTACGGTATTCTTTCTGCTGTATCTGTTCTGGTCATAGCCTGTCCCTGTGCTTTGGGGCTTGCCACTCCTACTGCATTAATGGTAGGAATCGGTAAGGCTGCCGGACAGCATATTCTGATCAAAGATGCCGTTGCTCTGGAACAGATGCGTAAGGTCAATGTAGTGGTGCTGGATAAAACCGGGACATTGACTGAAGGGCATCCTACCGCTACCGGATGGTTGTGGGCACAGCCGCAGGAAGAACATTTCAAGAATGTACTTCTGGCTGCCGAACTAAAATCGGAGCATCCGTTGGCAGGTGCGATTGTAACTGTACTTCAGGATGAGGAAAAGATAACTCCCGCTCCTTTGAGCAGCTTTGAAAGTATCACAGGAAAAGGGATAAAGGTGTCTTATCAGGGCAATACTTACTGGGTAGGAAGCCACAAACTTCTGAAAGATTTCAGTGCTACGGTCAGTGATGTCATGGCGGATATGCTGGTACATTACGAATCGGATGGGAACGGAATTATATACTTTGGACGTGAGAACGAGCTTCTGGCTATTATTGCAGTTTCCGACCCGATAAAGGCAACTTCTGCTGAAGCGGTGAAAGAACTGAAACGACAGGGTATTGACATCTGTATGCTCACCGGTGACGGACAGCGGACGGCTTTGGCGGTCTCTTCCCGTCTGGGCATTGAGCGTTTTGTGGCAGATGCCTTGCCGGATGACAAAGCCGAATTTGTGCGTGAACTGCAAATGCAAGGAAAGAAAGTAGCCATGGTGGGCGACGGTATCAATGACTCGCAGGCTCTTGCATTGGCTGACGTCAGCATTGCGATGGGGAAGGGAACGGACATCGCCATGGATGTCGCTATGGTGACATTGATGACTTCCGATTTGTTGTTACTCCCCAAAGCCTTTGAACTGTCCAGACAGACTGTACGACTGATCCATCAGAATCTTTTCTGGGCATTCATCTACAATCTGATCGGTATTCCTATCGCTGCCGGAGTCTTATTTCCTGTCAACGGATTGTTGCTGAATCCGATGCTGGCAAGTGCTGCTATGGCATTCTCCAGTGTGAGTGTAGTGCTCAATTCGTTGAGTTTGGGAAGAAGGAAGATTTAAGCAGAGAGCATATAAAGCGCTCCTTTATGATTTTAAATTAGGCACGGATTAACACGGTTTTTAATAGTTTGTTTAATCTCTTAAAACCGTGTTAATCCGTGTAATCCGTGCCTAATATTATTATGTTGACCGATGTTTAGAAGTAGCTTTTATTACCAGACTCAACTGTTTCTAAACTCCAGAGGAGACATTCCCACATGCCGTCTGAAGAATTTGCAGAAGAAAGAGGGATTAGGAAAATTCAACGAATAAGCTATCTCCTGAATCGTCATATCCGTGCCTTTTAGTTGCGCTTTGGCATCGATAATGACGATATAGGCTATGGTATCCAGCACGCTTTTTCCCGTCACTTGCTTGACGGTGGTGCTCAGATGCTGAAGAGAGATTCCCAGCTGATCGGCATAGAACTGTGCACAGCGCTGATCCTTGTAGTGTTCAGTAATTAATTGAATCAACTTCCGGCAAATCTCCTTCTTACGGTTTGAATGATTGTTTCCCGTATAATTCCGGTACATCAGCTGGACACTTGTCAGAATAGTCTGAAGCGACAGGTCTGCCAATTTGGAATCCATTTTGAAAGACTCGTCACAACTGGCATGAGATAATAAGGCAAAATATTCCTTCAGATAGTCGGCGATATTTTCGGAAAGAGGGATGATAGGCTGTTCTATCAGTTTGGGATAGGCGCTTCCGATTGTCGTCAACAGATTGATATGCCCGATACATTTGGCGGAGAAACCGGCAAAGCAGAGACTTACCTTTTCCGCTTTCTCGCGGAACTGAATGATGGTGCCGGGCAATAAAGTGATCAGGTCATTCGGGTGAACCTCATATTCCAGCAGGTTGATGGAGACTTTCATAGTACCTTCCGTACAGACTGCGAAAATGCACGCCTGTAACCGGCACGATTGTTTGTAGATGTTCAGAATATCTTCAGTTACTTTGGTCCATGCTAACACCTCCAGGGGCAAATCTACTTGTGGAACTTCCATTTTCATAAGAGTGTTTGTTATCTTTGGTTTAAAGTGCTTGTTATATTCGGTCTACAAATGTACGATTTTTCTTTTTATTTCTTACTTTTGTCCTCATGAAAACTGTATTAGTCGATTGGAATTTGATTCCGTACTCCGAAGCATGGCAGCGGCAGACGGAATGGTTTGATGCCGTTGTCCGTGCAAAAGCGCAGGGAGAAACGTACGAAAATCGTATTATAATGTGCGAACATCCGCATGTCTATACTTTGGGGCGTAGCGGAAAGGAAAATAATATGCTGTTGAATGACGAGCAGTTGAAAGCCATTCAGGCTATCCTTTATCATATAGATCGGGGAGGGGACATCACTTATCATGGTCCCGGACAGTTAGTTTGTTATCCGATATTGAATCTGGAGGAGTTTCAGCTGGGATTGAAGGAATATGTGCACCTGCTCGAAGAGGCTGTGATACGTGTCTGTGCTTCCTATGGCATTGAAGCGGGGCGGCTTGAGAAGGCGACAGGTGTATGGCTGGAGGGAAACACCCCCCGTGCCCGTAAGATTTGCGCGATCGGAGTGAGGAGCAGCCACTACGTCACTATGCACGGTCTGGCTCTGAATGTGAATACGGATTTACGCTATTTCAGCTATATTCATCCCTGTGGATTTATAGATAAAGGCGTCACTTCCCTTCGTCAAGAGTTGAAGCACGAAGTGCCTGTGGACGAAGTGAAGCAACGCCTTGAATGCGAGCTTAGGAAACTGCTTGAAAGAGCTTAGAACACTATTCCAACACTGAGTTGCCACGTACGGTGCATAAAGCAGTCGCTGTCTGCCAGTGCGTACGAGAAGTCTGCACGGATTGGCCAGAAGTTGATTCCGCATCCCAGTGTACCGTAGTTGCCTGTACCTTTGTCATTGTCTCCGAAATGGTATCCTGCGCGGACTACACCGTATTTCAAGAAGTTGTATTCAGCTCCGATACCGGCTTGAAGCTGTCTCTTATACACATC